>Ga0138256_10000422_pt1 | contig 46596 bp, 41 predicted proteins | sample KNB2016incub_MG_FD_105486 | JGI IMG/M metagenome (GOLD analysis project Ga0138256, IMG submission 105486) | Active sludge microbial communities from wastewater in Klosterneuburg, Austria - KNB2014incub_MG | ecosystem: Engineered > WWTP > Activated sludge > Unclassified | place: Austria... | reverse complement strand
TCTGGCGAAAACGATCCACACCCATTATGGATTAAGTACTTTTGGTATGAAATTGTTAAGGTGCTAATCTGTTACGACTTTTCCAGATTCTCCGTCAGGTACGAGTTTACCGTGTCTTACAACCTGTTTACTTGTCTACGTTTTTACGCTCTCAATTATTCATCGCAATCCCAAGCGGCGTAACGAACAATGGATTGCTCGGCAACACCGTTTCGATGCCTGTCATTTCTTGAATCACTTCATCCATGCCGACGAACGCGCACGTGCCGCCGACCAGATACAACTTATCAACCTGATAACCTTCCACGTGCCGATTGATGATCGAAGCGACTTTCTCCATCACAGGGCGGACGACGGGAAATAACCGCGTCTGCTCGTTCGGATTCTTTTTCATCGCTTCGGCTTCCTCGAAAGTTTTTCCTGTCGAGCCAGCGATGACCAGCGAGAAAGATGTGCCGCCTGTTGCTTCGTCGGCGGTATACACCACCTCCCCATCACGAAAGATGGCGATGCCTGTCGTGCCGCCGCCTACATCCACGATCGCGCCATCACGGATTTTCAACACGTTGTTCGCGGCGGTCGGCTCATCAATGAAACCTGTGCAATCCAAACTCGCGCCGTGTAAAACATTGGCAGTCGCGCGTCGTTCTGCCTCTGGCACACCTGGCGGATACGCCGTCGCGGCAGACGTCAGAGTGAAACCAAGTTTCTTCTCGACCTTTGATTTCATCTCGCGCAATAAATCCACCGCGCCGATGAAATCAACAACGAGTCCATCGCGCGTCACTTGCGCGAATTGATATTCGCCCGCAATTGGCTGATAGTTTTCATCCAACACCATCAGCACCGTGTACGCCGTTCCCAAGTCCACGCCGACGTGAACGCGTCCCCGATAAACGCCCGAAGGGAGAATCAGGTTGGGGTCGGCATGCCAGCCGTTTCCTCCAGCCATGATGCGGTCTGTCTGAGTCAGAAGAGTCGTCAGATTCGGGGTCGTCCAGTTTTTCTTAGCCACTGATTTCACGAATTATCACGGATTTATTTTTCTCTTCATCCTTCATAATTCATCCTTCATCCTTGAAATCACTTCTCATTCCAATTCACAGGAAACACCACATACACAAAGCGCGTCCAGTTCGGCGTTCCGAAAGTGATGCTCGAACCTTTCGGGATATAAATCACATCGCCCGTTTTTCCGCGCACCTGTTCCGCGCCGCGCGTGATCACGAGTTCGCCTTCCAGCACAATATCAATTTCGTCATACGTCAGCGTCCACGCCATCTCGCCTTGATCGAGCGACATAAATCCCGCGCCCATCGGCGACCGATCCTGCGTCGTCACCACATCCTTCAACCAGACGTGCGTCCCCGCCGTGGTCTTGCCTTCGACGAATTGCTCCATCTGGACGCTCGCCATTTTGACGACTTTCAGCGGCGGCAGATTCTCACCAGCGGACGCTCCGCCTCTTTCCAACGGGACGGCTGATCCAGTTTCCCGAATCATCTTCACGCCCAAAGCGAACGCGACATCCTGCGCCTCGTCTGTGACAATATCGTCAGGCGCAAGCACAAGCGGACCAGCGCGTTCACGCGCCAGACGGCGAATATCCTCCGCAGTAAACAGTTGGCGAGGCATGGGAAACGGTTTTCACCGCGAAGCGCGCGAAGGACGCTAAGGAATCAAAAAGAATCTTTGCGCTCTTTGCGGTCTTAGCGGTTCAACTACCGCGTGACCTATTTCTCTTTTCCGCGTCCGCCAAACGAACCCTTGCTATTCTGCGGCAGGATCATTTCAACGTCACCGTGCGGGCGTGGGATCACGTGCACCGAGGCGAGTTCACCGACGCGTTTTGCGGCGGCGGCGCCTGCATCCGTCGCGGCTTTCACCGCGCCGACGTCACCGCGCACCATCACGGTCACGTATCCGCCGCCGACATACTCACTGCCGATCAGCGTCACGTTTGCGGCTTTGACCATCGCGTCCGCGGCTTCAATCGCGCCGACGAGTCCTTTGGTCTCTACCATTCCTAAAGCGATCATTGCAACATCTACGGGCATGGCTTAAATCTCCTTTGAGATGAATGTTGTAACGCGACATTTATGTCGCATTCCTCCGATTAGACATCGGACATCAAGGATGGAGTTTTCAATCCCTGAGGTCTGATTTCTAAAACCAATTTCTTAGCCACGGATTTCACGAATTATCACGGATTTTTGCTTTCTTTTTTCATCGTTTCGACTTCGCTCAACGCAAGCCTTCATCCTTCATAATTCATCCTTTCCTTCCCAACTCCAACAACACCTTCCTCACGATCTCCTCCACCTGCGGATTAACCGAACTCGACACTACCGAACCTGCTCCGCCAGTAAACATGCCGCGTTGGGTCTGCGTATCCGTTGAGCCAGGCGTAAACGCGGCATCTGGCGCAGTGCGGATTTCATACGCCAATCGCTTGATATTATACATGTGATGGACGGTGATGTTATCGCCCGTTATCGCGCCGCCGACTCCGCCAGAGCCGAGAGTCATCGAAGGCATGAGTCCAGTGGTGTAGCCTGTTGTGCCAAGTGTTCCCATCGTATTTACAACAATGCGGAACACAGGTTTCTCTAAACCAAATTGCATAATGACATTTTCATCGCGAGCATGGATAACTTGCGAATGACCACGTCCGCCATAATTAATTAATTCAAGTGAACGTTCGCAACCTTCTTCCCAGCCGTCCACCTCATACCAGCCTAGAACAGTTGTAAGTTTTTCACCAGAGAGCGGCTCGTCGCGCCCGACGCTGTTGAGGCGCACGACCAAGATCCGCGCCCAATCGGGAACACTGAAACCATATTGCTGAGCCAACTGTTGTGGACTCTTGCCCACACCTTTCGGATTCGGCAAATGACCCACAAATAAATTCTTCGCCAAAATTTGCTTGATGTTGTCGTCAACAAAATACGCGCCCTCGGCTTTCATCAATTCTTCGAGTTGCGCGGCAATCGGACGATCCGCTACGACGGCTTGCTCGGTGGCGCAAATCACAGAATGGTCAAACGCCTTCGATGCGACGATATATTTTGCGGCTTGGGCAACATCTGCCGAACGATCCACATACGCGGGGACGTTTCCAGGACCGACGCCGTACGCAGGCTTGCCAACAGAATGTGCGGCGCGAACCATGTCCGAGCCGCCCGTCGCAAGGATCAACGCGACGTATTTGTGCTTCATTAACTCTTGTGTGCCTGGCAGAGTAACTCGCGTCATGCACGCGATCAGTCCCTTCGGCATCCCCGCCCTCTCCCCTGCTTCTGTCATGATGCGGATCGTCTCCGCGCAACACTTCGCCGCAAACGGATGTGGCGCGATCACGATTCCATTTTTCGCTTTGACCGCGATTAATGTTTTGAACATGGTTGTTGAGGTGGGATTCGTCGAAGGAGTCAACGCGGCGACGACGCCCATGGGCCACGCAATATCGTAAGTTCGTTTGGCGGGGTCACTGCGAATCACGCCGACTGTTGGAATATCTTTGATGGCTTCCCACAATAATTGCGAGGACAATAAATTCTTGAGCGTCTTATGCTCAGGCACGCCATAACCTGTCTCTTCGCTCGCCATTTTGCCAAGCGTCACCGAAGCGTCCGCCGCGGCTTGCGCCATCGCCGCGCAGATACGATCCACCTCCGCTTGTGTGGCGTGGAGAAATTTCCGCTGGGCGTCACGCGCCTGTGTCGCCAGCGTGCGGGCTTCCTGGATGGATTGGAGGTCGTTGTCAATGTCGGTCATAAGTTTTCCTCATGTCGTTGCGAGGGCGCTTTTGCTCTTCGCCCGAAGCAATCTCCTGTTAACAGGCAATTGCTTGTTGCGAGGAGATTGCTTCGTCGCTCACTCCGTTCGCTCCTCGCAACGACATTAGTAGTTGAGTGGATTACTCGCAACCTCTAGCACTTTATTCTGAAACGCCATCGCCGCGGCTTTGCAGGCTGGTTGGTCGCCAGTGAGCATCACGCCCATGTAGTTGGTTTCGGAAGGCGGCATGGTCAACGCGACGATGCTTACATCCGCAGATTTGAGCGCGGCATCGAGCGCGACCAGACCTTCATTCGGAGTCGCCACAAGATACGCAATCGGCGAGCCGACAGGGATGTTGCACACTTGCGAAAGATACGTCCCTGTTCTCGAAATGACATGCGGGAAGAACGCGATGGAGTCATCATCGTTTGCGGAATACCAGACGGCTTGCGTCTTGATGTAATTGACTGCGGCATTCAATCCCGCTCGGACCTCGGCGGGGTCTGGTCCAGCCAAAATAGCCATGATCTCGCCTGACCATTTTCCCGACGTGTGCTTCGCGCCCGCGTAGAACGACTTGGCGTACACCACTTCGACATTCGCCATCTTGGTCGCTTCATCAATCGCGGTGTAGGTTGCGTCGTCGTTGTCCACGCTGAGCAAGCCAATCGAGCGTTGATCGTCGCGCAGTTTGAGATGTTCCGCGAAGTTGCGATCCACTTGAGGGATGAGTTGCACCGCTAGCGGTGTGCCGAATAGAGGGTCGAGGATTGCCATAATTATTCCTTATATGTCATTGCGAGGGCGGTGTTCTTCCGCCCGAAGCAATCTCCTATTTGCAAGTAAATGCTTGTTGCGAGGAGATTGCTTCGTCGCCGCTACGCGGCTCCTCGCAACGACATTAATTCGCCAACTTCAATTTTACGCCAGATGCTTGATGTTTGCGCATCTTTTGGGCGATCTGCACGACGAACGCGCCGCCTTCGAGCGGATTCGTTCCGCCGTTCTCGAAGATGTTGCAGACTACGTCGCGGTCGGCGTCGGTGTCGCCGTATTTGGGTTTGTAGCCCATGTACGCGCTCATAGACTCGGCGCGTCCCAGCCCTGGGCGTTCGCCAATGAGCAGGATCACCACATCGGGCTTGATGAGTTCGCCGACATCGTTCATCACGCCGACGCGCGCATATTTGATAAAGAACGGAGTCCCAAACGTGAGTCCAGCTGTTTGCACTCCCTGCCTAATGACAGGGAACATCTGCCGAAGATTCGCCTCCACCGCCGCCGCGGAGAGTCCATCACCGATGACAAGTTGAACATTGACATTCTTCTGGCACTTCTCGTTGATGATGCGTTTGGCATCGTCGTTGAGCAAACGTCCGAGATCGGGACGGAGCAAATATTCTTGTTTGCCGCCAATGATTTTTGTTTGCACCGTGAAGAGATTGAATTCATCTAATAATTTCTGGTCAACATCGCGGTAGAGCGCGTCTTGTGTGACGGCATGATCGCCTTGAAAGAGAAGCAACTCCGCCGTGCTGTAACGCGGACCCGCGCGTCCGACGCCGATGCGGGCGGTGGTGGATGCCATGAGGGCTTTCAATCCTTGCGCGTCTTTGGGATTCTTGACGCGCGGTGTGGCGCGGGTGAGGGTGGGGTCGGGGAGGTCAATCTGAAGAGCAGAGATTAGAGAATTAGAGATTGGAGGAGTAGAGAATTGAGGCTTGGATGAAGTTGCTGAGGGGGCGGATAGAGTCGACGAAGCAGAGGCAGATGTCCCTGCGGTTGAAGCGGGCTTCACGGCTCCAGATGATTTGAGTTCGCGGACGATCGCGTCTACGAGGGTGTTGAGTTGGGTGTCATCCATAAAATAAATTCCTTATATGTCGTTGCGAGGAGCGCTCTTGCCTTTTGCGACGAAGCAATCTCCTGTTATCAAGTGCGTTCCTGTAAAGAGGAGATTGCTTCGTCGTCGCTCCGCTCCTCCTCGCAACGACATTAGCGTTTGAGGAATATCGTCGGGTCGCCTGCTTTTTCGGTGAGGATGCCGTTTTTAATCAGACCCATGTCTTCCATCCATTTTTCAAATTCGGGCGCGGGGCGCAAGTTGAAAAGTTGACGAAGCGTGGGCGCATCGTGAAAAGACGTGGATTGATACGAGAGCATCGAGTCGTCGCCCATCGGCAAGCCCATAAAATAATTGCAGCCCGCGGCGGTGAGCATGACCGCGAGATTCTCGATGGCGTTTTGATCGGCGCGGGCGTGATTGGTGTAACAGGCGTCCACGCCCATCGAGATGCCCGTGAGTTTGCCCATGAAATGATCTTCGAGACCCGCGCGTTGGATTTGACGCGCATCGTAAAGATATTCGGGACCGATGAAGCCGACCACCGTGTTGACCTGATACGGACTGTAGCGTTTTGCAAAACCATAACAACGCGCTTCGAGCACGAGTTGATCCCAGCCATTGTGGGCTTCCGCCGAAAGTTCCGCGCCCTGACCCGTTTCAAAATACATAAAGTTCGGACCCTTCGGGAAGCAATGCTTCTTCGCGAGTTCATAGTCTTCGTCCATCATGCCGACGGAGATGCCGAATGAGTCGTTTCCTTTTTGCGATCCAGCCAGCGATTGAAAAACGAGTCCGACAGGAGAACCCGATTGCAAGCACTTCATCTGCGTTGTGACATGCGATAGCACACAATTTTGTGTTGGGATGTTCCATGTTTTTATAACGTCATAACTCATGTCGAGCAGACGTGAGACCGAGCCATACGAATCGTCAACAGGATTAATACCGATAACCGAATCGCCTGAACCGTACGACAGTCCTTCGTAAATTTCGGCGCGGATGCCTTCGGGCGAATCAGTCGGATGGTTGGGCTGGTTGCGGCTAGACAGCGTGCCTGGCTTCCCGATCGTGTTGTTGCAATACGCTGTGACTGGAATTTTCTTCGCGGCGTACATCAAATCGAGATTGGACATCAACTTGGTGACGCCCGCAATCATCTCGGCGGTGAGACCATTCGAGGCGCGGTGGATCATGTCGGTGGAGGTTGTGTCGGCGAGAATCCATTCGCGGAACTCCCCCACTGTTTTGTCTTTGATCTCGTTGTAAATGGATTGATCTACAGCATCGTGAATGAGGCGCGTGATTTCATCGTCATCATATGGCACGGCAGGATTATCGTGTAAAACCCAAAGGGGAACTTCTGCAAGGACAAGTTTCGCGGCGACGCGTTCGGCGGCTGTCTCTGCGCCCACACCCGCGAGGCGGTCGCCTGATTTTTCCTCGTTGGCTTTGCCCATGAGGAGGCGGATGTCGGGGAATTCGTAGGTCTTGCCGTGTAGTTTTGTTCGGAGGAGCATGGTTTCACCAAAGGATGAAGGATGAATTATGAAGGAGGAAAGAAGAAAGAGGAAAGTGGAAAGTAGAAAGATTCATGGTTACCTCGGTGGTTGAGTAGCCTTGAGGATTCATTGCGAAGGGCGTATCGAAACCACCTATTCAGATTTTCTTGATTTTACTTTCTTGATTCACCGTCCACGAATTTTCACGAACCTGCGGCGAATGGACGAGCCCGTATTCGTGAATTCGTGGCTCTATTCGTGGATGGTAGGTCTTGCTGTGCAGTTTGGTTCGGAGAATCATTTTTTCACCGCGAAGGACACGAAGGAAGAACAAGGAAAGAAGAAAGATTCATTTTAATGCAGGGGCTGAGTAGCTGTATAGCCCAACATAAAATGCAGAAACAAATGCAAATATCAAACTGATAACGAAGTTGAGCATTGGCTTGTTGTGATCAAAATCGTAAAAACCAAGCAAGGCTATAACAATGTAGATGATATTGATCGCAATCAGGAATATAAAAGCAAGAGTTAGAGACCATTTTCTCTGTGATAAAACAAGTGCGCAAACCATAAGATAACAGATGCCCAAGGTGATATTTAAGTAAGATAGCACGTTGGTTTGCAAAGCATCAAAGTGTAAGCCAAAACTTATGAAGTCGTTTGTGATGCCTACTCTAATACTTGTTAATCCAAACAAGAACGCCACGACACTTATACTGGCAAGAATTCGGATGTGTCTATCTTTAGTTTGATTCTTTTCAAGAACTGTATCCATAATTCGCTCTAATGATAAAAAATCAACGTCTTCACGCTCAATGGGACGACGCGTCCGTCCATGAGCGGGGTGCCGATGTCAATGTAATCGCCTTCGGATAAGCCGACTTGGTCAATGACGAGCAAGGCGCGGGAGGGAGCCAAGCCTTTGACGGTTTGACCGAGCGCTTGGGCATAGTCGCGTTCGATGATGGCGATCAAGGGACGTTCGGAGGGCATGGTATTGGCGAAGTCATTTAATCCGCTGGCGAGTTGAGTCAACGATTCGTAATCTAATGATCTATCGAGTTCCAGTGCAATCGCGAAGGGATCGGTTGCGAGGTTCACATCCCAGCGGGTCACAGCATCGGAAATGCTTTGCGAAATAAACGTAGGGGCGAGGTCTTCTCGTCCCGTGATGGCAGGTCGAATCACAGGCACATTCTTCAACGGCAAAATTTCCTTCTCTGCCCAAATCGTCGAGCCTGAGAGTGTCACAGTCTGCGTGCTGGCTCCCAACACCGTCGCGCGGACGGTTTCCGCAGGCGGCACAATCGAATACGAGTTCAACACCGCGTGTTTTCGCAACGACTCTGCTAATAACGGACCGACATCATCGTATATCGTCGCGTCGCTCACCGAGTTGATCGGAATCGGATTGTAGTAGTAATGTCCGATACCGCCAGAGAACATCAAGACTGATCCTTTACCAGAAACACCGACAGGCGGCGTGAGATAAATCTTTTGAGCCAACGGCGAGTTCGCGCCTTCGATGAGTTCAACCGTCATATCTGCCATGCGATCCGTAAAGCGGCGCAAATCCTCAAGCGATGGTGAATCTCCAATCTCCAATCTCAAACCAATATCTTCTAAAATACTTTTGGCAGGCTCCGCAACATGCCTCACCTTACCCGTCGCATGGTCAATCTCCAAAATGCGACCGCCGTAATTCATCGCCGCCGCGCCGATCAGGTTTCCAGTGTGAAACGTCGCGCTGTTCGCGCTTCCGCCGCCGATGTCCACGTTCGTGACGGTCGCGTAATGTTTCTGCGAGTAGTCCGCCGCGCCCGCGCCTTTACCTGCGATCAAACTTTCCACGTTCGGTCCCGCCACGCTGACGACGAACTCGCCCGCCAGTCCCGAAAGAGCGCGCAGGATTTCATCCGCATTTTTTTTCTTCGCTGTCTCGCCCGTGATGATGACCGCGCCCGTTTCCACTTGGGCAGGGTCAATGCCAGCGGATGAATATTCGCTTCGCACAATTTGATTCAGCTTGTCCGCGTCAATCGTGTCTGAGTCAATCAGCGGCGTGAACACGATCGGGCTTTGATAAATAACTTTTCTGTCGGTGATATTGATGCGCGGAATTTGTCCTGGTCGCGACACATCCTGCAAGTTGAGGCGTGAAAAGACGATCTGTGTGGTGGTCGTACCCACATCCACGCCGACGGAGAGGAGATCGCGAGAATCAGCCATATAACAAATATGTCGTTGCGAGGGCGATAGCCCGAAGCAATCTCCTATTATCAGGCGAATGCTTGTTCGAGGAGATTGCTTCGTCGCTCACTCCGTTCGCTCCTCGCAACGACATGCTACTCTTTCCTGTACGAAACCTTCCCGCTCATCTCGAGCGAATCAATCACACCCACGATGACCGCGTCCACAGGCGCGTTGGTTGTTTGATTGGTATAACGCGCAGAGGAACCGTCAGTCACCATAACCAGATCGCCCGTCCCTGCGCCCACCGTGTCCACGGCGATATACGGGTCGCCCGTCGGCTTGCCCGTTGTATCCGCATTCCGCACGATAAGAAGTTTCCGCCCCCGTATCACTTCATCCTTGATAGTTGAAATGGTCGAACCGATGACGAGCGCAATCTTCATAATTGTCTCCAGAAACTCTGCCACACATCGTCCCGATGACTTTCGGGAGAGATCGCAGAGAACTCTGAGAAAATCTCTTTTTTTCTCTGTGCGCTCTGTGGCTAAAACGTCTTCGGCTTACGAACGAACTTTACCATACATCACGGTTGCATGACAAGTTTTATAGGCTCGTTTGCATTCGCGCGATTCTATATGTAAAAACGCGGCGTCATCCATGGGCGCCGCGTTTTAGTTCGTTGAGATTTTCCTAATCGGCTTCGCCGTATTTCTTCTCGATCTCGGTAATCATCTTCTGCCTCTCCTTGATCTTGTCGCCAGTAGGCACACCATGGAACCTCTTGTTCTCACCGAGAACCCAGACGATCGGCAGGATCACGATCATCGCGACAGTCAGGTAGAAGACTGGGACGTTCGGCGGGAAGAACCCAGTGGTAGCCAGTAGGATCACACCGAAGGAAGCAAGAGTAGCAATCGGCTTGGACCAGACTCCCAGATTGAAGGGACCTTTTTCTGTCCAAGTTTTGCCCTCGGCAAAGATGCCAGCCACAACAGGGATGGCATAGGAGATATAGAGGAAGACCGCGCAGCCGGTCGCAAGGACGAGGAAGATATCCACTTGCAAGCCGAATGCCTTACCAATGTTGCCGGTGTACGATGTGAGCAATGCCAGCGCGGCTGAGACCCAAATCGCGTAGGTCGGTGTGCGCGTGCTGGTGCTGATGCGTGACAGGATACCGGAAGCCGGCAAGCCGCCATCGCGCGCAAAGGCAAACATCATGCGCGAGGCGGATGTTACGCAAGCCAGACCACAAGCATAGTTGACCAGAAAGATACCGATGGCGAGGATCGTGCTCAGCGCGGCCGGCATCCGCGAAGCGCCCCAGACGTGTGTAAACCACGCGCCAAAGCCCGAGGCTGCGGCGGCGTCCAGATCGGGCATCGTCAGCACAAATGCCGCCACCAGCGCGAGTCCGAACGTCCAAGAGTAGAAGACCGAAGTCCACATACCGCGCGGCACATTCACCTGCGCGTCGTGGGTTTCCTCAGAGGTGTGACCCGAAGCGTCAAACCCGGTGATGGTGTACATCACGTAGATCAACCCGAAGAAGAAAGCGAGCGCAACGCTGCTCGTAGCAGGCACCACTCCGCCGCCCGCATCGCCCGTGTAGTTGGCGAATGTGAACAGGCGGGAGAAATCCAGCGCCACCGGTGAAAAGACGAACAGGGAGATGATCAACACGACGGTCAGACCGAAGATCAAATAGCCGCTCAGATCGGTGATGAGAGTGGTGAGTTTGATGCCGTAGTGATTGAGCAGGGCTTGTGAAATCAGGATCACCAGAAGAGCGATGGTCTGATGCCAGATGCCAAAACCTGAAACATCCACTCCGAAGGTAGTGCCGAGTAACAGATCCCTGAAAAAGACTTGATAGACAGCCACGTCCACCGACGACACCACAAACAGCAAACCCAGCAGGTTGAACCAGGCGGTCATCCAGCCCCAGAACTTTCCGCCGAGGATCGAACCCCAGTGATATAAGCCGCCAGCCGTCGGGTAGGAAGAGGCTATCTGTCCCATGCTGAAAGCGACCAGCAGGGAAAACGCGCCTCCCACCAGCCAGCCGATGAAGGCGCCGCCGCCACCGGTTGAATTGAACGCAAGCGGGAACGCAGAAATCCCGCCCGCCAAAATACAGATGATCGAAAACGAAATCGCGAAGTTAGAGAAGCCGCCCATGCGGCGCGAGAGTTCCTGCGCATACCCCATCTTATGCAGGACTTGCTTATCGTGTGCTTGACTTTTTTCAGCCATGACTTAATTCTCCTTTTGAGTTTGGTCTTGAAAGACGACAAGGCGATGAATTCGATTTGGTTGATAGGGCAATCACAACCTCCTGTGCTCTTGGCGCGGGGAATAGAACTGTTTCTTTCAGTTTGAAACACCGGCATCTGTGAAAAAGGTACGGGATGTTTTGCAAGAACTTTCCGATTGGGAAATAAAAATCGGTCACGCTGATGCGCGACCGATTCCGCTTCACTTCCCGACGAGTTGCCTGTGCGCCCCCACCCAGGGTTTCCCCAGCCTGTGATTTTGCGCAATCACGATCTTGCCGAACTTCTGCGCGATCTGCGCCGAGAGCATGGCAACGCTCCCCCAATCATTGGTAAAGATAGCGACTTTCAGCTTGTCGGCATATTGTCCCGCCCACATCCACTCCATGCGGAAGCGGTCTGCCTTGACCCAGTAATCGCGCTTCTCCCACGCGGCGACGGAGGAATCAATTCCCTCGGAGATAGTTTTCAGCGCCAGCGAGATGAAGGCGGCAAGGTCTTTCGCTTCTTGCCCCACTTCGGTCTGCTTCGCCAATTCGCGCACCGCCAACACGATGGCTTTCGACAAGCGCGCGCGGTCTTTTCCTACAGAATCGGGGTTGATGATACGGCTCAATGATTGCTCCAAAATCATGCTATGTCGTTGCGAGCGTTTTTTTTGCGAAGCAATCTCCTGGTATGAGGAGATTGCTTCGGACGAAGAACAAGAGCGTCCTCGCAACGACATAAGTATTTACAAGTGCGGGATTATATCCGTCTATTGTAAATCGTCAATCGCAAATCGAAAATCCACGATATAATTTCGCCCGCCGAACAACCGCTGTTCACTGATAACTGATCACTGAACTCCGGGGACGTGGTGGAACTGGCAGACACGCAGCACTTAGGATGCTGTGCCGCAAGGCTTGAGAGTTCGACTCTCTCCGTCCCCACCTAAACTCCGTCATTGCGAGGGTTGAGATGCGATAGCATCGAAATCTCGAAGCAATCTCCGACACAACAAACGAGATTGCTTCGTCGCCACAAACGCTCCGCGCAATGACGATAAATTACGAGGAAACATTGAAAATCGAAAAGACTATCGAAGAAAACCACGAAGCCAAACTTGTGGTTGAAGTAGAACCCGAATTGATGGACACCTACAAACGCCGCGCGGCGCGCAAGATTTCGGAACGCGGCAAGATCGCGGGTTTCCGTCCCGGCAAGGCGCCGTATCACATGGTGGTGTTGAATTACGGCGAGCAAGCCGTCGTCGAGCAGGCAATTGATTTTTTGATTGACGCTGAATACGAAAACATCCTCAAAGAGGCGGATGTGAACCCGGGCGCGTCAGGACGGTTGGAAAGTATCGAATCGCTTGATCCCCCGAAGTTGATCTTCAAAATTCCACTCGCGCCTGAAGTGGACTTGGGAGACTATCATTCAATCCGTCTCCCCTACGAGTTGTCCGCGCCTGAAACTAAAGACGTAGATGCGGCGCTGGATGACCTCCGCCAGATGTACTCGACTACCCAAACAGTCGAACGCGAAGTTCAAGAGGGCGATTACATTTTGGTGGACGTTGAGTCAGAAACGCCTGAACTAACACGCGCCGGCTTTGCAACCGTTGTACGCAAGGATGACCTTGATACCGAATGGCCCTTTGCGGGTTTTGCCAAACAACTCGTGGGCATGAAACCCGGCGACACAAAGACAATTCAGCACGACTTCCCCGCCGAGTACGATCTCGAAGCGTTGCAAGGCAAAAGCGCGGAAATGACGGCGACCGTGAAAACCGTCCGCGCGATGACGTTGCCGGAACTCGATGACGAATTTGCAAAGACTGTTGGCGCTGGCGAGACGCTTGCCGACCTGCGCGAAATGATCGGCAAAGACGTGGAATCACGCTCGAAAGCCGATTACGACGACAAATACTTTGTTGACCTGATTGAAAAGATCAAAGAGGGCGCGACGTTCAAGTACCACCAACACTCGCTCGAGCATGAAGGCGAGCATGTGATCGAAGACCTAACGCAACGCCTCAGTCAGCAAAACATGGACTTGGACACGTATTTCAAACTGCGGAACACCACGCGCGAACAGTTCATCGAAGATGAAGTTAAGCCTGTTGCGAAGAAACGATTCGAACGCTCGCTGATTCTCGACGAGATCGTCCGCAAGGAAGAAATTGAAGTGGACAACGAAGCGCTCGACAGCGAATTCAACCAGACGTTGAACGCGCTCGCCATGCAAGGTTTGGATTTCGGCAAAGTTCGCGGCGGGAAGAAAGGTCAACAACAGTTGGCGCAGGCAGTCGCAATGGAATCGGCGAACCGCGTGATGACGCGCCGCGCGTTAGAGATGCTAAAGTCAATCGCGGTGGGCGAGTACAAGTCGCCTGAGGAGCGGAAAGCCGCGAAGGCTCAAGTAGAGGCGGCAAAGTCGAAGATGATCTTTGAGGGGAGTCCGGTTGTCGGCCAGGAAAAAGCCGTAGAGGCAGAGTCAGCCGTCCCCGCCGTCCTGAGCGAGTCGAAGGATGAGAGTGAAGCGGGTTCTTCCTCCGAAGAGGAATCAAAGAGTTAACGCAAATCCTACACTTGGGCTGTATCATCCGCCCAATCGAAAAGGAGATTACACATGATCCCAGATTTCAAAAGCATTGTTCCGATGGTTGTGGAAAATACCGGTCGCGGCGAACGCGCGTATGATATTTACTCGCTGCTGTTGAAAGAGCGCATCATTTTTCTCGGCACGCCGATTGACGATCAGGTGGCGAACGTGATCGTGGCGCAGTTGCTTTTTTTGAATCACGAAGACCCTGAAAAAGAAATTCAGATGTATATTAATTCACCGGGCGGAATCATCTACGCGGGACTCGCGATCTACGACACGATGCAGATGATCTCGAACCCGATCAGCACGGTGGCGGTTGGCGTCACCGCGTCCTTCGGGACCGTTCTGCTTACGGCTGGCACGAAGGGCAGACGTTACGCCTTGCCGAACGCAACTATTCACATGCACCAACCACTTGGTGGCGCGCAGGGTCAGGCAACGGACATTGAAATTCAAGCGAAACAAATCCTGCGTTTGAAGGCATTGTTGCTCGGCATTCTTGCGAAGCACACCAACCAGCCGCTTGAGGTGATCGAACGCGACAGCGACCGCGATTACTATCTCGAAGCCAAGCAAGCGGTTGAGTATGGTTTGGTGGATCAGGTGTTAGAAGCGCCGGAGAAGGTTAAGTAATTCAAGTAGTCAGTGATCGGTAATCAGTTATCAGTAATCAGTGATCAGTTGAGACCTCGAGGAGAAATCTTCGAGGTCTCGTTTATAATACGGGGCGTGCAAATCGAAAATCCAAAATCGTAAATCTGAAATCGTTAATCGTATGCTTCCCTCAAACATCAGAGCCCTCATCCTCGACATGGACGGCGTCATCTGGCGAGCCGATGCGCCGATTGGAAACTTGCCTGAGATTTTTAAACGCATCGAAGCGCGCGGACTAAAATATGTCTTCGCCACGAACAACGGAACGAAAACGTCGGAACAATATGTGGAAACGCTGGAAAAACTTGGCCTGCGCGTTTCGGCACAACAAGTTATTACATCTGCATTGGGTACAGCGCACCTGCTCGGTCAGTCGTTCGCTCGCGGCGCAAAAGTCTTCATGATCGGCGAAGATGGGATTCGCGTTGCGCTGGAAGAAAAAGGATTCGAGATATTGTCCGTCAAACATGCGCAAGAAGCGCAGATCGTTGTGATGGGCATTGACCGCGAGGTCAACTTCAACAAAATGCGTGAGGCGACGTTGCTCGTGCGGCGCGGCGTACCGTTTTACGCGACGAACCCCGACAAGACCTTCCCCACCCCGCGCGGAGAAATCCCCGGCGCGGGCGCGTGGATCTCGGTCATCACCACCGCGACAGGCATCGAGCCGATTTACGCGGGCAAGCCGTTTCCATTTATGATGGAACTCTCGCTTGAACGACTTGGTGTTTCCAAAGAAGAGACTCTCGTCGTCGGCGACAGGCTTGAAACAGACATCGCGGCAGGGCAGGCAGTGGGATGTCCGTGCGCGTTGGTATTGAGCGGAGTATCCACGCGGGAGCAGGCAGACGCGTGGACACCGAAGATAGATATTATTGCAGACGATCTCGCAAGTTTGATTGGATAATTTTGAAAATGTTAATTTACGATCTCGATCTAGATTCAGTCACGAAACTTTTGAAAGAATGGGACGAACCCGCCTATCGCGCCAAGCAGATCTGGCAGGGACTGTATCAACATCTGTACGATTCGCCTGAGCAATTTACGAATCTATCCAAGTCGCTGCGTGAGAAACTTGCGGAGCATGTGACCTTTGCTCCGTTCAAAGTGAAAACTTACCTCGATTCATCCGACGGCTTCACGCGCAAAACTCTGTTTGAAATGCCCGACAAGAATTTGATCGAAGCCGTGTTGATGAAATATGGCGACCCGGCGGATAATCCGCAAATAAAAGCGTCCGCTCCGAACAGCGAGAATTTACGCGGCGCGAAGAATCGTCGCACGCTTTGCATCTCCACGCAAGCGGGTTGCGCGATGGGATGTGTCTTCTGCGCGACGGGGCAGATGGGTTTCAAGCGTCACCTTTCGAGCGGCGAGATCATCGCGCAGGTTTTGTTTTACGCGCGCATGTTGAAACAAAAGAACGAAGTTGTCACCAACATCGTCCTCATGGGCATGGGCGAGCCGTTCCACAATTACGACAATACGATGGAAGCCATAGACCGACTTAACGACGCGGAGGGATTCAATTTCGGCGCGCGCCGCTTCACCATCTCGACGGTGGGACTGGTCCCGCAAATTCGGCGTTTTGCAGACGAGAAGCGACAAGTCAACCTTGCCATTTCATTGCACGCGGCGGACGATGAGTCGCGTGTCGCAATGCTGCCCGTCAACAAGCGCTATAAAATTAATGATGTGATCGAAGCCTGCAAATATTATGTCGAGCAAACACATCGCCGCATCACATTTGAGTGGGCGCTGATTCACGGCGTCAACGATTCGCCTGAGGTGGCAAAGAAACTCGCGGCGCGGCTCAAAGGGCTGATGTGTCATGTCAACGCCATCCCCCTCAACCCCACTACGGGATACAACGGTCAAGCCACGTCACGCGAACGGGCGGCAAAGTTCAAAGAGACGTTGGAGCAGGCTGGGATTCCATGTACGATCCGCATGAGGCGCGGGATTGATATCCACGCGGGGTGCGGTCAGTTGGCTGGGTCTGTTTGAAGTCAGACTATCCGCTCGCGGTAGGCAGGGAATAGAGTGATAATTGACTACGCGCAAGATCGGCAGCGAACAAATGAAGGTTTTTGTCCCCACGCTCGTTAATTTCACAGAAGGCATAAACTCATCCGATTCGTCTCGGCTTATCGAAGGATGCGTCAAAGGAGACGGGCAAGCCATCGAGGTGTTTGTGCGCCAGCATGAAACGGATGTATTTCGATTGACGCTATCCATTTTACAGGATCCAAGCGAAGCCCATGAAGCGACTCAAGATACGTTTATCGCGGCGCTGAAAGTGTTGTCAAAGTATCAAGAAAAATCCTCGCTCCAGGCATGGCTTTTCACAATCGCTGTAAATGCAAGCCGAAGCCGGTTGCGCAAGCGCAAAGTACTGGAAAAACTGCGAAACGCGCTAACCGTTGTGTTCCAGTTTGAAACGCAAAAACAGCCAACCCTTGAAGAGTCCGTTATTCAAAACGAAAAAGAAACAGCCATTTGGAACGCGCTGAACGAGTTGGACGAAAAGCATCGCATGGTTATGGTGTTGAGGTATTTTCAAGACCTGTCTTCGCGAGAGATCGCGGAAATACTCTCGCTCAGTGAAGGGACCGTCCATTCCAGACTGCACACCGCGCGCGAGCGTCTGCGGGACGCCCTGACAGGCTTACAAAGAGACTGACATGTTAGAAACGCATAAAGAAATTCGCGCGCTGATTCAACGAAATGCAGACGATGCATTGCTCGCCGACGAACGCGCTTTGATGCTGGAGCATGTCAGGGGTTGCCCGTCGTGCAAAGTGTACACAGATGAGTTGCGCGCCCTGGAGAGTACGATTCGCCAGTCCATGATGAATCGATGGAATGCGCGCCACCTCCCTGTTTCAATCGAGCACATCAAACAGGCAGGCAAACGAGAGGCAGTACGACCAGCCTACCACGTGGCATTCCGGCTTGCGGCGGTAAGCGCATTGGTGGTTTCACTGGCGCTATTCATTTTCCAGTCCGCGCAGAAAAATCCCCCCGATGTTCCAGCGCATCAAGCGCCGGCAATCATCCCAACGCCTTCGCTGACCGCGACCAACTCAATATCTGCCACAGTAGTTTGCCCGGATATTTTATACGTTACAAAAGCGGGCGATACGCTTGCCAGCGTGGCAAAGAGGTTTGGAGTTTCGGTGGAGAAAATCCGCGAAAGAAATGATTTGCAAAGCCACGCTCTTCCATCTGGCTCGAGATTGAACATCCCCGCGTGCAATTCCACCCCCGCCAACTCAACCCTGCCTTTCACCAGCGCCTTTACCATCACTCCCTATTTTGAGAGCGCCGCCAATACCCCCGACTCTTGAATCATTAACGAAGAATTACAGGCAAACTTGTCAGAACCAAACACTTGAAGTATAAGTCACCAAATTATATGGAAACTAAACCAATATGAATAATGAAAAACTTCCCTGGCTCCACAGACCCATACACTCCTCCCTGCCTGCAATAACCAATGAAATCGTTTTATTTGCGGGGATCATTCTCCTGGCAATCTTTACCCGCTTTTACGATCTCGAAGCGCGCGTAATGAGTCACGACGAGAGCCTGCACACCTATTTTTCGTGGCTCCTTTATCGCGGGCAGGGCTACCAGCACGCGCCGATGATGCATGGACCCTACCAATTCCACATCATCGCATTGACGTATTTTCTGTTCGGCGTATCGGATTTCACGGCGCGCATCCCTGCCGTATTGTTCAGCATTGCCACAGTCTGGATGGTTTGGTATTGGCGCAGGTACCTCGGCAATTGGGGCATGATCGTCGCCGCCCTGCTCATGGTCATCTCGCCGTATATGCTCTACTACGGGCGTTATGTTCGCAACGAGTCGTTCGTTGGGTTCTCGGGGATCTTATTGCTGTATTCCATTCTCCGTTATTTGGAAGTCGGCGAGAAAAAATATCTATATCTTGTAACTGTTGCAACCCTTCTGCACTTCACTTCGAAAGAAACCGCCTTCATCTATACGGCGCAAGCGTTTCTATTCCTGGGATTCTATTTTCTGATTCACGTCTTTCAATCAGGAAAACTGCCAAACCTGCGCACGGATCGCGCTTTTGGATTGATGATCTTGTTGGGCACCTTCGTGCTTCCGATGGCAACGCCCTTTCCCATCAAATGGCTGGAACCCTGGTTGCGCGTGACCATTCCTACAGAGGCGGCGCAGGTGCAAACGCTCAACGCAACCGCGCTCTGGATCATTGGTGGTTTCGTCGCGCTCTTCCTAATCCTTTCCATCGTGATCGGCATGTTCTGGAATCGCGACTGGTGGAAATACGGCGCGTTGTACTGGGGAGTCTTTACCATCCTTTACACCACCGTGTTCACTAATCCCGCGGGCTTTTTCACCGGCATTGTTGGCTCGCTCGGATATTGGATCGTTCAACAAGGCGTGGAACGCGGCGGTCAGCCGAGTTATTTCTATTGGCTTGTACAGATTCCCGTGTATGAATTTCTTCCCGCGCTGGGCGCTATGTTTGCAACATGGCTTGGGTTCAAGAAAATATTCAGCGTTAAACCGCAACAAACCGCGCCCGCGACAGAAGCGGAGACTCTCCTTGAGAGTTCCGAGCCAGCCGCCGAATCCGCTGAAGAACAACCGCAAGGGCTCGCCTTCGTCACCATGTTCAGCCTGCTGTTGTTGTGGTCGGCAACCAGCATTATCGCTTTCTCGGTTGCCGGCGAGAAAATGCCCTGGCTGACGTATCACATGGCATGGCCCATGATTCTACTGACCGGTTGGGGAATCGGGCAGGTCATCGAATCGATTGCGGGAAAACTCAGCGATGAATCATCGCCCTGGCAGTCGGCTCTTGTCATCCTTGTTTTGACGGTATTTTGTATCGCGTTTTTCAATATCCTGCGATCCGCTTACGGCCCCACTCCCCCATTTCAGGGTACCAGCCTCGATCAACTTCAAGCTACGTCGGCATTCATCTTTCCGCTTGTGATTGCGCTTGGCTCGGCTGTGCTGTTGTTTATACTGACACAAAAGGATGTTGCGAGTCTCCTGGTTGTGGGCTTGCTCCTCACCCTATTCGTTGCCGCCAGTTCCAGCATACTCAATGGCGCGCAATTAATGCAGGCGCAAACTGCCGGCGCAAGTGATCCCGCGATGATCGCCTCCTACGGGTGGAAATTCGGAGGAACGTTCGCTGGATTACTCGCAAGCATCGCCGGTTTGATTTGGATCTCGCGCCTACCAAGAAAAACTCCCCTGGTCGAGTTCGTTGCGCTGGCGCTCTTCGGCTTACTCGCTGTGCAAACCGCCCGCACTTCGTTCCGCGCAAACTATATCAACTACAACGACGCGACCGAATATCTCGTCTATGCGCACGGCGCAGGCGGGGTCAAAGACGTCCTTCATCAAGTATCTGAAATTTCAGAACGCACCACCGGCGGTTTGAACGCGATCATTGCCTATGACGCCAGCGCGCCGGACACCGGCGTATCCTGGCCCGTCGTTTGGTATCTGCGCGATTTTACAGCGCAACGTTCGTTCGATCAGCCCACGCGCGCCCTGCGGGAAGCGGTCGCAGTGATCGTGGACCAGAAGAACTTCGACAAGATCGATGCCGCGCTCGGCGATGGATTCTATCGTTTTGATTACATCCGCATGTGGTGGCCCAACCAGGATTACTTCGGCCTGGACAAGACCCGCGCGCTCAACGCCATTACCAACCCCGAAATCCGCGCGGGTATCTTTGATATTTGGTTTGACCGCGATTACACGCGTTACGCGCAAGCGACAGGCAATAGCAGAATGACACTCACCACCTGGGATCCTGCCGACCAGATGCGACTCTACGTGCGCAAAGATGTTGCCTCGCAGATCTGGAATTACGGCGTCGGTCCTTCCGATGCGCCGCTGGCGGTCGATCCATACGAAGCGGGCGCGCAAATTATCAGCGCAAGCCAAATCTTCACATCCGACCGGTATGCGCCGCTTGGCTTGAACGCGCCCCGCGGACTTGCCGTTGGCAAAGACGGCGATCTCTACATTGCCGATTCTCGCAACCACCGCATCCTGCGCATCGCCGCAGATGGAAGCCTATTGGACGAATGGGGCAGTTTCGCCGATCTCGCGCAGGGCGAGGCGCCGATTGGCGCGTTCAATGAACCATGGGGCGTTGCCGTTGGTCCTGATGGCTCGGTGTACGTGACAGACACGTGGAATCACCGCGTTCAAAAATTTACCAACGATGGAACCCCGATCAAAACCTGGGGGCAATTTGGTCAGCCCGCGCCGGAGTTTCCTGACTCGAATTATTTCCTCTGGGGACCTCGCGGCATTGCGGTGGATTTGAAAGGGCGCGTTTTTGTGGCAGACACCGGCAACAAGCGTATCGTTGTGTACGATAAGGACGGGAACTACCTGACCGAATTTGGCTCCGGGGGATTCGACCCCGGTCAGTTTGACGAGCCGGTTGACGTCGCCGTAGGAAGCGATGGCGTTGTCTACGTCACCGACACGTGGAACCAGCGCATTCAATCCTTCATCCCCACCGAGGGAACGGAATTGCTCTACCTGCCGCTCGCCCAATGGGATGTAAACGGCTGGTTCGGTCAATCGCTGGACAATAAGCCCTATATCGCTGTGGGAGGCGATAACCACGTGTTCATTACCGACCCGGAGGGGTACCGCGTAATCGAATTTACTTCCACCGGTGAATTCGTCCGCACCTGGGGCGATTTTGGGACGGGACTTGAGCAATTCGGATTAACCTCTGGAATTGCCGTCGACCCTCTTGGGTTCGTCTGGGTGGCAGACACCGGCAACAACCGAATCTTGCGGTTCACCTTGCCATAGCCCCAACACAACGCGCTCGCGGCAAAGCGGCGCTTCCTGAAGTGAACGTATAAAAAGTTAGATATTGAAAGCCAAGCGATTAAAAAAGACAGACACTTTGCGATAGCGGGTATCTGTCTTTTTTTCACCGGAGGCTACGTTTGCGCGGTAGAAACTAACGGCTAAAACGGCTAAGCCCTGATTATTCAATTCAAGTACTCCACGAAAGTTCAGGCGACAGCTCGAAATGCCTGGCAAATCGCGCCGCCTGCCTTGACACAGTGCAACTGCGTCAAGAACTCGCGCTCAGCCGCGATTATTCAACTTCAATGTAAATTCTTTTGTTGATCGCACCCTTGCTTTTGTAATCTGCCACGCGGATCGTCCCCACCTCGCTGGTGTTGCGCGCGTGGGTGCCGCCGTCTGCCTGCAAATCCAACCCGACGATCTCAACTGTCCGAACCTGGGCGATTCCCTCGGGCAACAGATTGATCTTCGTCCGAATCAAATCAGGGATTTGAAACGCTTCTTCTCGCGGGAGGATTTTTACTCGGATCTCCCGCGCCTCCTTCACTTCTTTGTTGATGGCGATTTCGATCTCTCGCACCAGCTCCCCGCGCATGGTGGCAAATTCAAAATCCAAATGCCCTTTCAAAGGTTCCATATTCCCGCCTGTCACCTGTGCGCCATAATCGCGAAAAATCGTCCCGCACAGCACATGCAAGGCTGTATGAGCGCGCATAAGTTTGTGTCGGCGGATCCAGTCCAAGGTCCCGTGTGAAGCGGCGCCTATGGAGGGCAACGGCGCGGCTCCGCCAAGAAAGTGCAGGATCTCACCGCCCTGTTTCTTCACCTTTTCCACCGGATACAGAACACCGGCAATCATCAGCGAGCCAAAATCGCAGGGTTGTCCTCCGCCGCCGGGATAAAACGCGGAACGGTCTAAAGCAACCGCCCGTTCCTCAGGCATTATGCTGATAATTGTGGCGTCAAATTCTTGAAGGTAGCTGTCGGTTTGATAGAGCAAGTCGGTCATGGAATCTCCATTCGGATGAGCAGAGGGCAATTTCTTAGCCACAGAGAACGCTGAGACCTCTGAGAAGGAATCTCAAAAACTCCGCGCGCCCTGTGGCTTTGCGCCCTAGAAGATGCAATCACTTCATTCCATGAAGTGTACAGCAAATGATAAAATCAGCCAATGGAATCGGATGCAATATGAACCCGCAAAGAATCGTGATAGACGGCAAGGCCTATAACAGCGTGAATGAAATGCCCGAGGATGTGCGCAGAAATTATGAAGAAGTCATGAAGAATATCGGCGCCGCGCCTGCAAACGCGGCAAACCCGATCCAATCCTTGAACAATATATTTGCCGACGCGAACAACAATGGAATACCCGATATTGCCGAGAATCAAATAACGAACTTGATGGGCGGGGTGACCTTCGTTGTGAATGGCAAAACGTACAACAGCCTCGACGATCTTCCGCCGGAGGCGCGCGCGAAATATGAACAATTCATGGGTTCATTGGACGGCAACCAAAACGATACGCCCGATTATTTGAAAGCCATGATGAGCGTTTCGCAAGAAGAATCTCAACCCGCGCCGACTACAGCCGGTTACCCAACAGCGGACACGACACGACGCGCCTCGCGCGCTCCCCTGCCTGTTTCGCCAAGCATTGCGCCAGACACTTCAAACGGTTGGGCGCTCGCGCTGGCTGGGCTGCTTATCCTGATGATTTGCGCGCTTGGCGCGATCGGCGTGTGGTATTTCTTTTTACGTTGAAAATTAGCGTTTGGTTAGAACTTCACTACCCGCTTGACACTGTTTAAGGATTTTTGTATAGTATTTTACGTTGCAAATATTGGCACGGCTGCCCACCGGCTAGGCGTGCCTTTTGTTTGTGCGCACATCACACGAAACGAGGAGAGTCGATGATACAAGTCAACGGACTCATCAAGGATTACGGATCGCGGCGGGCGCTGAACTCCATTAGTTTCGACGCCAAACAGGGAGAGATCGTCGGCTTTCTAGGACCGAACGGCGCGGGAAAAACCACCACCATGCGCATCCTGGCCGGGTACATGCCCCCCACCGAAGGCGAGGTGACGGTCGCCGGATACGACGTGGTGGAAGATTCATTGGAAGTACGCAAGCGCGTCGGATACCTGCCAGAAACCGTTCCACTTTATAACGATATGACCGCGCAGGATTATCTGAAATTCATGGCAGACCTTCGCCGCGTTCCTCAATCGGAAGAACGGGCGGCTGAGGCTCTGGAAAGCGTCAATTTGGGCAATCGCGCGAACTCGTTCATTGGCAGTTTCTCCAAAGGCATGCGTCAACGCGTGGGGCTGGCGCAAGCGTTGCTTCACCGTCCCGAAGTCATCATCCTGGATGAGCCCACCATCGGACTCGACCCGAGCCAGGTAGTGGAAATCCGCGAGTTGATCCGCGCCATCGGCAAGGATCGCACAGTGCTTTTCTCAACGCACATTCTCTCAGAAGCCCAGCAGATTTGCGATCGCGTACTCATCATCAACAAAGGAAAGATCGTCGCGGAGGATACGCCTGAAAACCTGCAATCACGCCTGACCGGCGCGCAGCGCGTCATTCTGCGCGTGCGCGGCGAATCAGAAGACCTGCCGGCAAAGATCAAAAAGATCAAAGGCGTGCAAGACGTGGAAGCCAAAGCGGACGGGTCGATCGAATTCGAATTCGCTTCCGGTCAAGATTCCCGCCCGCAAGTGGCGAAGGCGGTTATCCAGGGCGGGTACGATCTTTTGGAGTTCCGCCCGGTGGGCATGAGCCTTGAGGAAATCTTCCTTGAATTGACCCGTGACGCATCGTCCGGTAAAAAATCATCATGAGGCAACAATATGCGTAACATCTGGACCATTGCACGGCGCGAATACGATCAATATTTCATCAGCCCCATCGCCTATGTCGTGGCGGTGGCTTTGCTGTTTATTCTGGGCGGGTATTTTGCATTCCTTCTCGTGTACGCCAACCAGAATTTCGGTTTCGTGCCCGATGTGACTGTAATCAACGACCTCTTTGCCTTTCTGCTTCTGTTATCGATACCCGCGCTGACCATGCGCGTGCTGGCAGACGAAACCCGCACAGGCACGATCGAACTGCTATTGACCGCCCCCGTCCGCGACTTTGAACTCGTGGCTGGGAAATGGTTGGGAAGTTTCCTGTTCGTGTTCACCCTCATTATCGTCACAGGGATTTTTCCGCTCATCCTGCGCACCCAAATTACCCCAGGGTTGGATTGGAAGCTGACGCTCTCCTCCTATTTGGGGTTGATCCTGCTCTCTGCCGCATTCGTCGCCATTGGAGTCGGGTTGTCCGCAGTGTTTAGCAATCAAGTAACGGCATTCATCACAACCATTGCGGTTCTGATCACGCTGTGGTGGCTGATCGGCATCCCTGCAAACGTGCTCCCCACCGGCGGCGAGTTCTTCCGCTACCTGCAACTCAATACCCATTTTGCGAACGCGCTCAACGCCGGCAGCCTTGAGCTATCGAACCTGGTCTATTTCTTCAGCCTGATCGCCATCGGACTCTTTACCGGCACAGTGGCGATCGAAGTCCGGAGATGGAAATAATGAAAAACAAGTCGAACAAACCGGCCTCCAGCCGCTACACCGTCATCGCGCTCATCGTCGCCCTTGTGGCTTGCATTGCCACCGGCTTGCTCGCCGCCGCCAAAGGAGTCATTGCGCTTGGTTTGTACACCGTCCAATTCCCTGAACGCTTGAACAACGGATTGTGGATCAGCGGCGGATTGGTGATCCTTGGAATAGCCGCATATGCCATTTTTGAACCCGGGAAATTCCAGCGCTTCATCACCGGACGTCAAGCCCGTTACGGCGGAAACACTCTGATCGCATCCCTTGCCTTCCTTGCCATCATTGTAGTGGCAAACACTCTTGCTTATCAGAACCCAACGCCGCTCCTTGATCTGACGGAAGAACAATCTAACACGCTGGCGCCGGAACTCACAGCCGCGCTCGAATCCCTGCCGGATAAAGTTCGTGCCACGGGTTTCTTCAGCCAACTTCCATCCGATTCGGCGCAGGAACTTCTCGACCGGATCAAGTCGAAAAGCGGCGGTAAATTCGATTATGAATTCATCGACCCCAACCGCGACCCACAACGGGCGCGTGAAAATAACATCACCGGCGACGGGAAAATCCTCCTTGAAATGAGCGGGCGCAAAGAGATCGCCGCATCCGCATCAGAGGCGGAGATCTTCGAGGCGCTTTTACGGTTGACCAACCCGGAAGAACGCGCCGTTTACTTCCTGGTCGGGCATGGAGAACGCGACTCGCTGGAGTACAACCAGGAAACCGGCTCGATGACCCGCGCCAGAGAAATTCTCGAAAGCAAGAATTACACGGTGAGCACGCTCAACCTGCCCGCCGAAAACAAGATACCCGAAGACGCCGACCTCATCATCATCGCTGGACCTGTCCAGCCAATCACTGAAAATGAGCAAAAATTGTTGCGCGCATATCTGGCGGGCGGCGGGTCTCTCCTGGTAATGGAAGATCCTCTCATCGCGACTGACTTCGGCGACCAGGCAGACCCGCTTGCCGAATTACTCCTCGAAGATTGGGGCATCTCCATCAACAACGACATTGTGATCGATCTCGACAGCCCGGATCCCACGATCGGCACAGCCGCAGACTACCCCGGACCGCATGCCATCACCCGCAAGATGAACAACATCATCACCTACTTTCCCCTCACTCGCAGTCTGACGATCGCTTCCGCGCCGGAGAACGTTCAGGCTAGCCTCTTGGTTCAAACCACCGCCAAATCCTGGGGTGAAACAAACACAGCGGAACCAAACGTAGCATTCGATGAAACGGCGGACATTCCAGGACCCATGACGCTCGCCATCGCGGCAGAAAATACTGCCAACAAAAGCCGCGTGGTTGTGTTCGGAACATCCCAATTTGCCACCGACCAGAATTTCGACCAATACGGCAATGGCGATATCTTTGCCAACTCGGTAGACTGGGCGGCACGACAGGAAGGGATGATCCAACTTACCTCCAAAGAGCCGGTCACACGCAGTTTCAACCCCGCCTCGCAGGGGCGAATCCTGTTTTTGATGTTCATCGTCGCGATACTCGTGCCCGGTATCTTTATTGTGCTTGGCGTAATGACCTGGCTCCAACGCAGGAAACAAGGATAACATGCGACGGAACACAACGCTTGTTTATCTGCTGATCCTCGCTGTGGCATTGGGAGCCTACTACTTCGCCAACAACCGCGAGAAACCGGCTGAGATTGCCCTCACGCTCGAACCCGAGGAAGTTGCATCCTATTTATTCAGCGCGGAGGATGGCGTTCCCACACAAATACGCATCGAATCGAAAACCGGCGAAACGGTTGAGGTGGCGCGAGGCGAGGACGGCGCGTGGGAGTTGGTCCTGCCGGTCGAAGCCTCCGCAGACCAGGCGGCGGCAGAAGCGGCGGCGAGTCAGATCACCACACTTCGAATCGAAGACACCATCGCAGATATCCCCTTTGATGTGATTGGATTGGATGCGCCTGAATATACTTTAATTGTCCAATTCAAAGGCGGGGTGGAACGAAAGGCAAGCATCGGTGTTATCACCCCAACAGAAAGCGAATATTACGCGCTCAGCCCGGATGGCGACGTGGTGACCATCAGCAAGTTTAGCCTCGACCCGCTTTTCGGACTCTTAACCGCCCCGCCTTACCTGGAGACACCCACGCCCAGCCCAACGCCGACAGAAACTTTCACTCCACTTCCACCCACGAGCGAGGCTGGCTCGCCAACCCCGGCAACAGGCACCCCTCAGCCGTAACATTTCAATCGTTGAAGCGTCTATGAAAGAGCAACAATAAGGGCTTGAATTTCGTTTGGAAAGTGTGTATTCTGATTAGGAGTTACGCAGTTGAGCCTGTTTCGTCGAAGTTACGCCAGGGCGGCGGCAGTACAACTGCCCGCAAACCGCGTACGTCATACTGACAAGAAACATCTTGACCCTGCGCCGCGTCAAGGATTTTCATCATATCCATCGGCTCAGCAAAAGACACAGGTCGCTTCGCTGGCACAAAAGGCGGCCGCAGACCGCCTGCGAGCGAAAATCCTAATGGATATACAAGATCACAAAAAGAAAGCGATCATAAACTGAATGGATGTAGATAAGATTTTGATGGTAGACGAAGAGGAAGAGTTTCCCGCGATCGCGCGTTTGATCGAACTTGGGCGACAGAAATCCTACGTCACACTCGATGACATCCTGCACTTCTTCCCCGAAGCCGAGCAGGACGTGGAACAACTTGAGGAAGCCTTTTCGGCGCTATTGAGCGCGGGGATTCCCTTCGTGGAGGATGCCAACACCTCTGAACCCACCGAGGACGAACTTGTGGCGGTAGAAGCCACCGAGGCTGAACCCGAGGTTGACCTCGCGCTTGATGACTACCTCGCCAACATCGACACTGACGATACGATTGGGTTGTATCTCAAAGAAGTCAGCCGAGTTCCACTGTTGACTGCGACAGAGGAAGTTGCCCTCGCGCAACGCATCGAGCGCGGGCGTATGTCGCGTGAAGAACTTGCAAAAGGCAACGCCACTCCTCGCCGCCGCGCCGACCTGCGCAAACTGATCGAAGATGGCTGGGCGGCGCGTGAACATCTCATCACAGCGAACTCGCGCTTGGTGATCTCAGTCGCCAAAAAATACATGGGGCGCGGCGTTCCCTTCCTCGATCTGATCCAGGAAGGCAACATCGGTCTCATCCGCGCAACCAAGAAATTCGACTATCGTCGTGGGCATAAATTTTCCACCTACGCAACATGGTGGATTCGCCAGGCGGTCACGCGCGCCATCGCCGACCAGGGGCGCACGATCCGCGTCCCCGTTCACATGGGCGACCAGATCAACAAACTCCTGCGCGTGCAACACCAGTTGACTCAACGTCTCGGGCGCGAACCTAGCGTGGAAGAGATTGCGGAAGCGCTCGATGTGCCGCCCAAGAAGGTCGAAAATATGATTCAGGTGGCGCGGCGTCCGCTTTCGCTGGAAACCCCAACTGACGACGAGGAAGATTCAGTGCTCGGCGACTTCATCGAAGACGATGAGGCTCCCCCTCCCGACGACACCGCCACATACAATTTACTCAAGGAACACCTCGGCGAAGTGTTGAACGGATTGCCTCCGCGCGAAGTCCGCATTTTGCAACTGCGCTATGGCTTGCTCGACGGGCAGGCATATACCCTCGAAGAAGTTGGTCGTAAAATGGGCGTGACGCGCGAACGCGTGCGCCAGATCGAAGCGCAGGCGTTGAGCCGCCTGCGGCATCCAACCATTCGCAGAAAACTCCGCGATTATTTGGGAGAATAAATCAAAAAGCGGCGGCGTAACAATGCCGTCGCTTTTTGATTCGTATTTTATAATTGGGGAATGAACAACAGGAGCTTGACAGCGAGTTTGAGGTGGGCGATCGTTTTCTGGGTGGGTATATCCATCACGATATATTTTATCGCTCACAAACCGTTGGCTCTTTTAGTCTTGGATCAGCTGGGTTCCACGCTTTGGTCGGTTTTCGTGACTGCGCTTCTTTGCGCGAACGCATTTTCATTAGGTCGGTTAACCCTCCGGAAGATTCATCCCGTCTTTTCCAGCGCCCCTGAAAGCATTCTGATCGCGGGCGGAATTGGGCTGGGGGAACTTGGCATAGTGGGTTTTGGGTTGGCTTATGTGGGAATCGCGCAACTATACGCTCTGCTTGCCATTCAGATTATTTTGTTGATCGGCTTGACGTGGCTGGGAGAGACAAACGAATGCCTTTATCAAATTAGAGCCTTCGTCACCAAGTCGGTTGATTTGAGCCTAAGCGCGCCCAAATGGATGAAGGTTGCGGCAGGAACGGCATTAACTTTAACTTTTTTGAGAACCTTTCTTCCTCCCTTTGAAGCATTCGACGCGCTCCTGTATCACTTGCGCGCGCCCGAGCTGTGGATTCGCGACGCAGGCATACAAGCCTATGACGTGCCTCACTACTGGTTTCCCGGGCTGGTCGAGGGGGTTTATTTCTGGGCGCTAGGATTAAATGCCGAGATCGCATCTCAGCAAATACACTTTCTGTGGGGCGTCCTGTCTATTCTTCTTGTCTGGCAATGGGCGTATAAACTATGGGGGGTAGATACAGCCTGGTGGGCGATCACAATTTTGGCGTCCATGCCGTCTTTACTCTTACTGTCGTCCTGGGCATACACAGATATGGCATTATCTTTTTATGGGCTGGCGTTGCTATTTTGCCTGCAAGAAGGGTATTCGAAACAGGATCCAAGATTATGGGTGATCGGAGCAATTGCCGCAGGGATGTCCATGGGGGTCAAATATACGAGCGTCGTAATGCTCATCTCTGCTGTTGTCACAATCGCGTATTGGAAGCGTCGCAATATCACGGAAGCCATGCGCGCCATTGCCCAATTCAGCCTGGTCAGCCTTATCACTGGGGCAATCTGGTATCTGCGCAATTGGGTCTGGATGGGGAATCCTTTCTATCCGTTCGTTTTTGGCGGCAAGTATTGGGATTCTTTTCGCGCGGCGGCATTTTCTGGCGCAGGCACCGGTAGCGGCTGGGATATCATGGCGCTGTTGTCTTTGCCCATCACGATCACGCTTGGGAGTCAGGACATCAATCAATTCGATGGAAATATCGGACCTTTATTCCTGGCATGCCTGCCATTGGCATTGATCGTTTTTTATCGAGCCGCCCAGGCAAGCGCGTCTCAACGCGCCGCCCTGGAATGTATCGGTCTATATGGCTTGTTTGGCCTATCCTTTTGGATTCTCGGCTATGTCTCCACCAAAAGCTTATGGCAGGCAAGGTTATTACTACCGGCTTTGATTCCCTTTGCAATTCCCTCCGCTGTTGGGCTGGCTACCCTCGACAAATTTGACGCCAAAAGTCTTCGTGTTTCGTTCATTGTAACGATGCTGATCGCAGCAATGCTCGCGGTCAACCTGTTCGATATGACGCTGGGAACGATCGCCAGAAACCCGCTTGGGATTTTAACGGGGATTGTATCCAAGGATAACTATTTCGAAAGGTATCAGCCGGGGTATTTTCACGCATTAAAGCTAATCGAGCAAACACCCACAGACGCCAGCATCTACTCTTTGTTCGAACCCAGAAGTTACGGGGCGCAACGCAAGATTCAGCCCGACCCCATCCTGGATAATTTCTCACACGATCTGTATCTGTATAAATCACCGGGGGGCATCCTCGCCGCCTGGCTCAAGCAAGGCTACACTCACGTGTTAGTGTATACCGCAGGCAGTGAATTGGCTATCGGCAACAATCCCGATGAAGTTCAACTCGAGAAAACGCTTCAACTCATGCGAATTGTCGCAGAATCACCGCATGGAGATTATGTTCTCTACCAAATTCCAGAAGGAGAGTAAGAGAAAAGCAATGGCGATTCAACTCCATCGTTTTTTGATAGACACGCCTGGGTACAATCAGACTTATGAAATTTTGGTTTAAGAAAAACGCAAGGCTCATATCCGTTCTCTTGTTGGCTCTCGTCGTTCGCCTGCTTGGCATAACATCGCGTCCAATATGGTATGACGAAGCCTTCGCGATCCTGTTTTCAGAGAAGGGTCTTGGGGCGATGATGTACGGCACGCTTGCGCCTGGCGGCGTCGGCAGTTCAGACATACATCCACTTGGGTATTACACCCTGCTTTGGGGATGGATGAAATTGTTTGGTTCATCCCTGCTTGCCGCAAGAAGTTTATCTGTGCTTGCGGGTCTGTGCTTGATCTACATTGCCTACCGACTTACCCGCGAATTGTTTAACGAGCAAACAGCGTTCATCGCAGGGCTGTTCGTGGCGCTGGCGCCTTTCCAGGTCCACTACTCGCAAGAAATTCGCATGTATGCCTTCCTAGCCATGTGGCTCGTCGCCGCAACCTATGCATATTGGCAGGGAAGTCGGACCGCGGATTGGCGCTGGTGGGGAGTTTTTGCCATCACCTGCGCCCTGGCGCAATACACGCATAACCTCGCCGCGTTCTACTTAATCCCTCTCGCGTTGACTCCCGTACTTCAAAGGGATTGGAGATCGCTTCGCGCCACCGTGCTGGCTGGTTTCGCGGCGGTGATTTTGTACACCCCCTGGCTAATTCAACTTCCCGCCCAGTTTGCAAAGGTTAGTAACTCCTATTGGGTCGAAAAACCCGGCGCCGAGCGCTTTTTTACTCTGCTATTGACGTTTACATCATTTCTACCGCTCCCCGGTATTTGGTTGATCTTCGCGCTCTTCTCAGCCACACTGGTGGTAACCCTTGCGATCTGGCAAACCATCCGCGCATACTCACAAAGCGCGCCGATGGCAACCCGTGGGATATGGGTGTTCTATCTGGCAGTTTGCCCAGCGGTATTGCTATTCCTGTTCTCACAGTGGAAGCCCGTGTACATCGAACGCGCGCTCTTGCCATCAGGCGTTATTTTTTGTGTCTGGCTGGCGTGGTCGCTGACAATCAACTCATCCCGCCCAACCCAATACATCCTTCTGCTTTTACTGGCAACCAACGCCGGCTTGGGTTTGTATCAGCGCCTTACTTATTCAGGCTTCCCCTACGCCCCCTACCAGGAAATGGATCATGGGTTGAGAAAGAATCTGCAACCCGGCGATGTAATCATCCACTCGAATAAGTTATCCCTGTTGCCTGCTATATACTTCGACCGTGAACTGCCGCAAAGCTACATCATTGACGCTCCAGGCTCACCGACGGATACACTCTTACCCGCCACGCAAGAAGTCCTGGGCTTAAACCCACACCCCAACCTCGAAATCGCCTCTCGCAGCGCGGAACATGTGTGGTTTATCATTTTTCGGGAATCCATCGAAGAATTTACTGTCGCCGGAGCGCCTACACACCCGCACCTTGCCTGGCTAAACGACCACTTCGAACTGGATCGCGTTGAAGAATGGGGGTCTCTGCTGGTTTATCTATATTCAAAACATCAGTAACGATCAAGGAAAACCCGCGTGTCGAAAAACTTCACACTTATGAAGCGCGAAAAACTTTACAGAGCGGGAACCGTAGGGTTGACCCTCCTTGCCATCACCCTTCGTTGCCTAATGATCCCATTCACAAATTACGATACCGATGGCTACGCTCGTTGGTATGACTATATAGCCACGCATGGAATATCGAACGCGTTGGGAACTAACTTCGCGATTTACACTCCGCCCTACCTCTACCTGCTCTCCTTTGCAACCCTTGCCGAACAATTTATTCCAGCGCTTGTCGCCATCAAGGTTATTCCGATCCTGTTTGACCTGATCAACGCGCTCATTATCTACAAAATTTTACGACTCGAATATACGGCAGGGTATTTCCCAGCCTTTGCCGCGTCTATTTTCCTCCTCGCGCCTACCGTTATGTTGAACAGCGCGTTTTGGGGGCAAATCGACTCCCTGTACACTTGCTTTCTGTTGCTCGCCACATTCTGTATACTAACGGAACGCCCTATCCCTGCGATGCTTGCCTATGGCATTTCAATGTCCGTCAAAGCACAGGCAATTTTTCTTGCGCCTTTTCTCATACTGATGGCATTCAAGAAAAAGATCCCCTGGCATGCCTTTGGGCTTATCCCACTCACCTATCTAGCCATGATGCTACCGGCGATATTCGCCGGTAGGTCGGTCGCAGACGTGACGACTATTTATCTGGGACAGGCGAACGCCATGCAAATCCCATCGGTCAACTCCCCGAATTGGTACATCTTTGTGCCTCAGTCTGCTTATTCCGTCTCTACACTAATCGGCTTTGGCGTCGCGATCCTTGCGCTTGGAATATGGGTAGCCATCTATTCTCATCGAAACTTTGCGCTCCACACTGAAACTCTGCTGGTTGCCGCTCTTGCATCTGTTGCCCTGACGCCATTTCTCCTGCCAAAAATGCACGATCGATACTTCTATCCTGCGGATGTATTTTCGTTAGCGCTTGCACTGTATGTTCCAAGATTCTGGTTTGTTCCGCTCACATATCAGGTAATTTCATTGGCGGCTTATTCGGTCTTCCTTTTCGGGGTTCCACCCCAGGAACCATTGATCCTGGGAACCATTCTAAATACGGCAATCATCGCGCACATCCTTTGGATACAACATCGAACATTCACGCTTGAAAAATAAAAAGGCGATTTCATCATTCTTTACGCCCCGCATGGCTTGCACAAAATCAGCAAGTTCTTAACGCAAATGAGCGAATTGCGCGAATTTTATTGTGTTCTATTCGCGTCACTTGCGCTGAGCTTGTCGAAGTATTCGCGTTAAATTTTCATTTTGCCGCTATAACCCTGTCCACGGACTTTGCGACAACCATCATACGCTCCAAGTATCTACTCTTCACCATAATTTAAAGCAGGTAGAATAGGGGAATGAATCGCGCATTCCGTCTATCGATCCTCATGCCCTGTCTCAACGAAGCCGAAACGCTGGAAACGTGCATTCGCAAGGCGCGCCAATTTCTATCCGAGCATGGCATCGCAGGCGAAATTCTCGTTGCGGATAACGGCTCAACGGATGGTTCGCAAGACATTGCCCGGCAAGCCGGGGCGCGGGTCGTAGACGTTCCAACTAAAGGATATGGCAGCGCGTTGCTGGGCGGAATCCTCGCGGCTGAAAATGAATTCATGATTATGGGTGATGCCGATGATAGTTACGATTTCACAAACCTCCAGCCTTTCGTAGACGCATTAAAGAACGGGGCGGATCTTGTAATGGGCAATCGCTTCAAAGGCGGCATCTTGCCTGGCGCCATGCCATTCTTGCACCGGTACTTGGGCAACCCGGTCTTGAGTTTTACCGCCCGCCTATTCTTCAAGAGCGACATCGGAGATTTTCACTGTGGCTTGCGCGGATTCCGGAAGAGCGCGATCCTTGCGCTCGACTTGCAAACCACCGGCATGGAATTTGCCAGCGAGATGGCAGTCAAAGCCGCCATGCGCGGGCTAAAGATCACAGAAGTCCCCGCGATTCTACGACCAGACGGACGCACGCGACCGCCGCATTTACGAACTTGGTCCGACGGCTGGCGGCATCTTAAATTCCTTCTGCTTTACAGCCCTAAATGGCTTTTCTTCTACCCCGGCATTGCGTTAGCCGCATTAGGCATACTTCTCTCTACTCCACTGCTCTTCGGTCCCATCCATATTGGGCGCGTCAATCTCGACATTAACACCCTAACATACTCGTCGCTACTAACAATCATCGGCGTTCAGTCTGTCCTTTTCTCTCTTCTCACGTATATCTTCGGGGTCAATTCAAGCCTTCTTCCGCGAGACGAATCCACCGACAGGCTTCTGAGCCGAGTCGGACTCGAGCAGGGACTCGTCGCCGGCGCAGGGATGATCCTGCTTGGCTTTCTCAGCTCGCTGGCGGCAGTCGTTTACTGGGGCGAGAATCGTTTCGGAACTATTGATCCCACCTTTTCGATGCGCCTCGTCATACCCGGCGCGGTTTTGTTCGCGCTGGGATTCCAAATTCTCTTTACCAGCTTCTTCATCAGTATTCTCAATACCAAACTCAAATAGGCGAATCCAATGAACCGAGGTTTGAGATTTTTACCGCGCCTTCAGGACATCTTCTTCGCGGCAATATTTGCGGCAGTTCTCCTGCTTGGCAGACGCATGATCAATTTAGACGGCGACCTTTCGCGTCATTTAACCTTTGGCGGATTGATCCTCTCAGAAGGCCGCATCCCGTCGACAGAACCTCTTATCTATCCTTATGAGGGACAGCCTTATGTCTCGCACGAATGGCTTTCACAAGTAGCGTACCGCCTTGTTTACAACATCGCAGGATTACCGGGGCTGGTCCTTCTCGCCGCCATCCTGCTCTCATCCACGTTTTTCATTCTCTACCGCTATCTCGCTTCGCGCTATTCGTTGCGACTGCCAACTCTCTTCATCGTCACATGGGGAGCCGCCGCCACGTCGCTCAACTGGGCAATTCGCCCCCATCTATTTTCGATGGCTCTTCTAGCGCTCTGGCTCATATGGGCTGACCGCCTGCGGCGCGGTGAAAGTATTTCCATCTGGCGCTTCCCCCTACTGATGGCTTTTTGGAGCAACTTTCACGGCATATTCATCGCGGGTATTCTCGTTTTATTCGCCCTTGCCGCCGGCTGGACCATGGACTATCTTCTTAACAAGGAAGGCGTTCTCTCCACAGGCAAAAAGATCTGGGCAGCGTTAGCCCTGTCCAGCGCCGCCAGTCTACTCAACCCCGGCGGCGCTGGGTCGTGGTTCCGCATCGTGGGGTTTGTCAACAACCAATATCTAATGTCTCGAATGGTCGAGGCAAATCCGCCAAATTTTCAACTTTCCGAATTGCGCGTTATTTTCTTATTGATCATCTTCTCGATCTTTCTATTGGCAGTCAAACAAAATAAATTCTCCAGCGGACAAGCCCTTCTCCTGGCAGGTTTTACCGCCATGAGCTTGATGTCTTTCCGCAATATTCAACTCTACGGGATTGTCGCGCCCTTCGTGCTGGTCGAGGCGTTAGCGGGTTTCAAAAACATCCCGCTATTAAGCCGATTCGAAAAAGCGCTTTCCAATATCGAAGGCGACAGTTATAAAACGATCTACCCACCCCTTGTGATCGCCGTAGCAGGAATGTTCATACTTCTCTCGCCCGGTTCAAATTCGTTTTATCAGTTCGCCCCTGAAGCCTTCCCCGTTCAAGCCGTCAAGTGGTTGAAATCCAACCCGCAAAACGGACGCATGTTCAACGACCTGAATTGGGGCGGCTATCTTGAGCTAAATCTCCATCCGCAAAAAACCTTCACAGACAGCGCCGCCGACCTAACGGGCGAAGTAACGCGCGACTATGAAGCAATCATATCAACCAACAAGAATTGGCGCGAACTCCTGGATCAATATCAAATTACGTGGACGATCATCCCTGCGGATGCGCCTTTGGCGAATCAACTGGAACAAGAGAGCGGCTGGATAGTTTTGTATGAAGACCCCGTAGCCGTCATCTTCCAACGCAAGTAATTATCTCACCTTACGCACTTTAATCCTTTAAACCATAAGGCATGTCACCCTGAGCGATAGCGAAGGGTCTCTTAGACCGTGACGAAGATTCTTTGCTCCGCTCAGAATGACATTGCGCAAGGTGAGTAATTATTTCTGCCGCGAAATCAAAACTCCGTCTGTTTCATAAACAACATCGAACCCCGAATCTAATTTGAGACTCTCCACAAAATATGGAAACTCCCGCTGAGGCGCAAGCGGACTGCAATTGTTCACGCGCAGAATCTTCGAGACATAAAGATAATCATAGTCCGCGCGACTCGCAGCGCCATCAAGACAAGCGACATCGCTGTTCGATAAGCATGCTTGCGCGCCATACGTCGAGCGGACGTAATCGTTGAAGCCTGCGCCCTTTGTCCATTCTGTACCTTGCACGGTGAACAAACTTTTCCTGCCGCTGATCGCCGGGAACCATTCCATCACCGAATCACACGAAACCGAAGTTGCGCCGGTCAAAACAATAAAGCGCGAATCGTCCGGCGTATTCTCTCGAACCCAGCGCATCGCCTCTTCATCCGGCGGATAGAGCGTTGCGGCGGATAACTGTAAACCGAATTGAAAAGTGGAAAATATCAGATAGAGGACGAGATAGATGAAAACGTTTCGCTCTGTGGATGAAACTTCCGCGTCTTTCGCAAGGGACGGCTGTAACGCCGGTAGGATGACTTCCACAAGCCCCAGCGCGGCAAGCATCGCCAGCGGAATCGCGGCAGGGCCCGCCGCGCTCCGCCCCTCGATGAAGAAGGGAATCGCCATCCACAACGGAAGCAGGTAGTCCCGTCGAATGAGGCGGTGGGCGATCCCGATCAAGCCGAGGACGGCGATCACCGTCGCGTAGGGTTCCTCCGTAAACACAAAGAAGAGCAGGTTGAACACCGCCGCAAATTTGGCGCCGGTCGCCGCGCCGTTCAGCAACGGAGCAATCCCATGATACGAAATGACCGACGCCCACCATGGCGCGGAAACGACCGCCACGATAATGCCGACAAATATCGAATGGATGAACGCCGCGCGCGCGCGTGAAAGCATGAGCCATAAAAAGATCGCGGAGACAAATGTATGCGCCGCCGCTTCCGGGTGACTCATCACCGCCAGCCCGCCGAAGATTCCCGCGAGGAAAATATCGGAACGACGGTTCTCCTCGTACAAGCGAACCACAAAGAACAGCGCGAGCAACATGAAAAATTGACCGGGACTGCGCGTCAGCCCGCCGCCCATCACAAACCACCACAGCGCGCGCGGCATGAAGGCAAAGAACATGGTCGAAACCGCCGCGTGGAATTTATTTTTCAACAGTTGCAGGGAAAGGAAGTAAAACGCGGGGATCGACAGCGTCGCAAAAAAAGCCGGCGCCCACTGCACAACCCGGGTCGCATCCCAGCCGAACATGACCGACGCCAACGCTCCGAGATAAAACCCGAGCGGAGGGTAGGCATACGGGATATTGAGATGGTTATATGTCGTAAATTTTGGAAGGGCAAAGCCGTTCGCTTTGAGGTCGTCCACCATGACGGCAAACATACCGCCATCATTGATGGCGAACCCGGCTTGCATGGTTGGATGAAACCGCAAATACGCGCCAAGCGCTATGGCGAGAACAAGGATGATCTTTGACCATCCCTCGCGCGTGATCGGCTTCTGTTGCTTCATAACACCGAATCGATCATGATGGCTACAAAGATGAACACAAGATAACTACTCGACCACTTGTACATGCGCCAGGCAAGTTTATTTCCGCCTGTTCTCCAAACCTTCCATGCGGCATATAACAACGCGCCGCCCAGCACAAGCGACGAGACCAGATAAAAAGTTCCAGCCAGGTTGAGGATCGGCAACAACAATGTGACAATCACCAGTTCGATGGTGTACACGAAAATCTGCCTGCGCGTTTCCATTTCTCCGCGCACAACGGGCATCATCGGCACGCCGGCGTGCTCGTAATCTTTCATGCGCACGATGGCAAGCGCCCAAAAGTGCGGAGGCGTCCACATGAAGATGATGGCGAAGAGGATCCACGCCGTCCAATCGAGATGACCGGTGGCGGCGGCATAGCCAACCATCGGCGGGATCGCCCCCGCCCCTCCGCCGATGACGATGTTTTGCACCGTCGCTTTTTTTAGCCACATGCTGTACAAGATGACATAGTACGCGATTCCCGCCAGCGAAAGCAGAGCGGCAAGATCGTTGACGAAACAGGCGAGGATGAAATAACTAACCAGCGACATGCCTAATCCAAACGCGAGACCTTCCGCGTCCGTTAACCGCCCGTCTGCCATTGGGCGTTTGGCTGTGCGCTGCATCCGCCTGTCCAGTTCGCGGTCAATGTATTGATTCAACGCGCCGGAACCGCCAGCCGCAAGCGCCCCGCCGAGCAACGTCCACACCGTGAGCGAAAACGACGGGATTGCCTTCATGCCAATCACCAGCCCGCCATAGGTCGTGATCAACAGCAAGCCCACGATCAACGGCTTCGTCAACGCGAATAAATCTTTGGCGCGTTGAAGTCTGTTGGTCACCGGGAGAACAGATTCTGTTTCTGCGCTGACGCCGGAGGCGTACACCAGCATGATGAGCGAAATCCACAACGCGATCGTGGTCAGCGTATGCAAGACGAACAAATGCCGCGCTTCCGATTGCGAGATCAACATCGCGCCAACGAGCGCCTGCCCAAAGAACGTCACGCCTAAAATCGTTGTAAGCGGAAGGATCAACCGATGCGAGCGTTGTTCCCGCCACGCTTTACGAAAAACAAAGACCATCAAGATCGACGCGATGCCGACCAGCGAAAGATGGGCGAGTTTCAACCAACCCACCGGCGCGGAGGGAACGCACAGGGGCCAGCCTGCGCAGAATTGCGCGGCGTCAGAAAGAGTAACGATGCGCCCAGCCACGGTGAGAGCGATCACGGAAACGAAAAGCGTCACGACATAACGCGCAAACGAGGAACGAAGGGTGAATTTCATTTGGAAAGTGAATCCTGTTTCTTTATAAAATATGGATAGCCAAAAAACAACAACGCCGCAAACGTGAACCACTGCATAGCATACCCAAAGTGCGAACCTTCTGTCAAATCTTTTTCAGGCTGCGCCGGCGCGATCGGCGGCGTAAGATCGGATGGATCTGCCGCCGGCTGGATGTACACCGGCAGGATCGGATACGGCAATTGACGGGCGATATTTGCCACGTCGGGGTTGATCCAAAATTCGAGCGGGGAACCATCCTGCGGAAGCGCGTCGGGGATTCCGCCGAAGGCTGGCTTGCCATTCCCCGGCTGAATCCACCCCGCGACGTTGAGCGCGCCGGGCTCGTCGTACTTGCGCCAGTCTTCCGGCGCGTCGTTCCCGTCGGCGGGAATCCAGCCACGGTCGACGAGAACAGCCGTCCCGTCGAATTGAAGCGGGGTGAACAGATGGTATCCGTACTGGTCGCCATGAACCTGGTTCCGCACCGCGACTTGATTCGCAAAATCATATTCGCCAATCACCGCCACCGCGCGATCTTTCATCCCATCAAATGATCCTGGGATTTCAACGTTGAGATCGAGGCGATTCACAGATTGCATTTCAATGTATTGCGCGTTATCGGCGCGCCGAGTTTCCAGTCGATCTAATTGCCAGATGCCCAGGCGGGTCAAAACCAGCGTTCCGGCAAACACAATGATGGTTGTCAGCCGCCACTTGCGGCTGAACATCCTACGCGGGAGCATGTTCTTTTTTCACCGGCATGACGAGGCTGTACAACGCGATCAGCACGGCAAGCGGCATGCCGGTACCGAGGATTCCAACGAGATGCGTATATGGCGTCAATGCATCGCGCACCTCAAGCCCGAAGTAATCCCCCGATTGGAACGTGCATTCATACGTGAGGCTTTCCTTCTGGTTGAAAGACAAGCGGGCAGATGCCTTTGCAGGAATCCACAGGGGACCAAGTTTATGGTCGACTACATCTTCATTGTTGACGATCAACGTATCGCCCACCACAAACATCATATCCGTTGGGATGGATGGGGGCTGTTCGCCGCGCGCCACCTGCTCCGACGTTCCGTTGGGTATGGTCAGGGCGATCTCTTGCGGAGCGCGGGTTGCCTGTCCTAGAAAAAAGATGGGCGTTTCAGTGAGAGCAACGCCGATCAGCAAGCCCAGCAACAACGAAATCCCGATCCGCTTGAGGTAAATCTTTTTGATTTCCATGTTATTCCTTGAGCGCCAATTTCAAGTCGTGGATGATATCCTCCACCGGCGCGTCGTACGGAAACGAGATGCGCAGGTCGCCGTTGCGGTCGATCAGCAAGATCCGCGCCGTATGGTTGACGAGATATCCTGTGGCAGATTCGCTCTCCATAACCTCTCGAAAGATGCCGTAGTCGCTCCAAACTTTCGTTAATTCAGACTCTTCGCCGCTCAAGCCGATGAACGACGTACTGAAATGATCCACGTATTCCTGAACGCGCTCTGGCGTGTCGCGCGCGGGGTCAACGGTTATAAAGATAACTTTGATCTGTTCCGCCTCCGCGGGCTTCAACGCTTCGATGGCTAGTTTCATATCCGCAAGCGTGGTGGGGCATACATCCGGGCAGGATGTGTACCCAAAGAACAGCAATACAACGCCGCCTCGCTCCTCGCTTAACTTAAATACGGAGCCATCGGCGCGAGTTAATTCAATCTCGCCAGCCACCGGGTATGGCTCGACGTAATATGTGCCGCGAAATTGATCCGGTTTGCCGAAGAGTAGCACGGCAGTGATGATCGCGATAAGCAGGAGGAGCGTTCCGATTCCCGCTACTAGAATTTTTCGATCCATGTATTTGACCTTTCAGCAAAAACGGGGCGACCCTCTTGCTGGTCGCCCCGCGCTCAATCTGTGTTGAACCGCCGAAGATGGCGGCGTTCGACCTCCGTGCTAGACCGCTGTTCCGATCAGGTAGAGCGCCGGGTAGAAGAATATCCACACTAAGTCGATGAAGTGCCAGTACACCGCGGCGGCTTCGACCGGGTATTGCTTCTCGTCGTACAAGCCTTTTTTTCCGTTGATCCAAACGATCACGAGGAGGATCAAGCCTGTGAGAACGTGGAAGGCGTGCATACCGGTCATCATGAAAAACGCCGCGCCGGCGGGACCCGACGATGCGGTCAACAACGGTTTCCCCTCCGGTTCGCCGAACAAGTGAAGGATCGGCTCGGCGATGGCAGGCACTGCATGCCACTCAACGATGATTACTCCCAACAGGAAGAACAAGCCTAGCACAAAGGTGATCATGGTGTTGCGCAAGAATCCCTGGCGGTTACCATTATGCAGTTCGACCTCGCCGCGGTTCATGAAGAACGACGAGATGAGAAGCACGGCGGTCACAAAGAACCCGAGGGTTTGGCTCAAGTCCGGGCGGGTCATACCCAGCAGGCTGAGGCGCATGACCATCAAGCCGCCGAACACGAACGAGTCAGAGACGAGGAAAAGCCACAAGCCCAGGCGATTGGTTCCGCTCTTGTAGGCGTATGATTCGTGGCTACTTTCGTCGCCTTCGCTCAGCTTGTTCACGTGCATGTAATACCAAAGCACGAGGGCGCCTTTGACGACTGCCACAGCCACTAGGATCGCAACCGAGTTGAAGGTGACCGCGACAAAGAATTCCAGCGCGGTTAACACGGCAAGGTATACGAAAATAAACACGCCTTGCGACAGTAAATTAGGATGTTGTTGTTTGTTCGACATGAACGGCTACCTGCCCTTTAAGTTAATGTGTCCCGGCTTTTTTTGCCGCGAATTCAACAAATTTCGAACCGGGCAAGCCGTAATCATACGGTTCGCCAACCACTTCGAATGGAACTTCGTAATTGTGCGCCGGCATCGGCGAAGGAACCTGCCATTCCGGCGAGCGTGAATTCCACGCGTTTCCGGTGGCGGGTTCGCCATGCTTGATGCTGCGGAAGAAGTTGATGAAGAAGATCAGGATCGAGATGGCGATCAGGAAGGCGCAGACGGTCAGGAACAAATGCGCCCCATCAAACCCGAGGGTCGGATCGTAATCGACGATACGTCGGCGCATGCCGCGCAAACCGATGAACATCATGCCAAGCGTCAGCGCAAAGAACGAGGGCGTCATCAACCAGAAGTGCACTTTGCCCCAGAACTCGTTCATTTTCCGGCCTGTGGCTTTGGGGAACCAATAATATATGGCGGCAAAGAACGGGAAGACGAATCCGCCGAAAATCGTATCGTGGAAGTGCCCAACAACCCAGTAGGTATCGTGCAGGTGAAGGTCGAGCGCGACCATCGCGTTTGGGGGACCCGTGACACCGCCCAGCAAAAAGACAACAATCGAGCCGAGGACGAACAACATCGGGGTTGGCGTCTCGATCTTGCCGCCCCACATGGTTGCCACCCACGAGAAGAACTTCACGCCTGTCGGCACCGCCACCAGCATGGTGCTGTACATGAACGGCACGCGCAAGTATTCGTTCATGCCCGAGGTGAACATGTGATGCGCCCACACGACAAAACCGACCAGGGCAATGCCCAGCGAGGACATCGCAACCCAGCGATAACCAAATAACGGCTTGCGGACAAATACCGGCAGGAGTTCAGAGATCACGCCCAAGCCGGGGAGCACGAACACGTATACCGCAGGGTGGGAGTAAAACCAGAATAAATGTTGGAAGAGAACCGGGTTGCCGCCTTTCGAGGGATCGAAGAAGCCCATCCCGAACAGGCGCTGGAACATCACCAACTGGAATGAAAGACCGATCAACTGCGTGGCAGTTAAGGCGATGATGGATGTGGCGACAGACGCCCACACGAGGATCGGCATTCGCATCGCAGTCATGCCTTTTGCGCGCATGCGGACGACCGTGGCAATTACGTTTAACGCGCCGAGGATGGACGACCAGCCGGCCGTGAACACGCCGAGGAAGAACATTTGCACACCCAGCGGGGCGCGCGAGGAAAGCGGTGGGTACCCAGTCCAGCCGGTATCAAATCCGCCGAGGAGTAGCGCAAGCAACAGCAACACGGAAGCCGGCACAGCCACCCAAAAAGCGAAGGCATTCATGCGCGGGAATGCCATATCGTGCGCGCCCACCAACAGCGGAACGACATAGTTCATGATGCCCGAGATGCCGAGCAGGATCGAAACGATCATGATCATGCCGTGCAGCGACATGAGCGTGTTGTACAACTGCGGACCATTCTGGTTGAAAACATCGAGGTCGAGGGTGAGAAAATCCAAGCCCGATGCGGCAAGTTCTGTGCGGAAGATCAGCGCGAAAGTGCCGCCGACCGCGAGGAGGAACAAGGCTGTGACGGTATATTGAATGCCGATCACTTTGTGGTCAAGGGACACGCCAAAGTACTTTTGCCAACCGGGCTCATCCTCATGATGGTCGGGCGTGTCGATTCCCCGCGCCCACTTTACCCAGTCGGTCATAACGCCAACACCGAAGAAGAAAGAAACCACGCCCACCAGCGCGCCGAACACCCATGCCGGTTCAGTGAACAGGAAAGGGCTGATGATTTCCCGCTTCAGCAACGCGCGGATACCGGTTACCAACGCCGCGCCGATAATCGTCCCAACGACTTGAAAGACCAAACCGCGCGTGATGCCGCGATAGCCATACAAACCAAAGAAGAACGCCGTAAAGCCGAACAGCAATGCGAATGCGGAAGGCACGGAAGCCGTGAATTTCAGCCCGCCCCGGATCGCAAAATCGATGCCAAGCCCGAGACCATACCCGATCGCGCCCGCAATCACGAGAAACAGAAATGCCCTACCCAAAGTGTTATTTTTCATGAAACCTCCGCCGCCTACTTGATCGTTTTGATATACGCGACGATTGCCGAGAGTTCGTCGGGAGTGAATGTGTATTGAACCATCTGGACCGATTCAAAACCCTTCACAATTTTCGCTTGTGGGTTGCTGATCGACTCGGTAAGGTATGCGTCATCGGCATTCACAGTGGTTCCATCAGAAAGTTCAACTGGCGAACCAGACAACCCCAACCAGGTGGGACCAACCAATGTGCCGCCAGTGATCGAATGGCAAGCCGCGCAACCGTTTTGTTGGACGAGCAGTTGCCCAAATCCCTCAGGCGAAGAGGAAGCAAGTTTTGCTTTTTCCAACTCTCCCGCGAACCAAGCGTCATAATCTGCCTGCGATTGAATAATGACCGGGTTTTCCATGGAATAGTGCTTTGTGCCGCATAACTCAGCGCAACGAACCTTATAACTTCCCTCCTCGGTGGGAGTGATGGTCAATTCAGTAAATCGCCCTGGGACAAGGTCTTGTTTGACGCGAAACTCGGGAACCCAGAAAGAATGGATCACATCCGAAGAGGTCATCCGCAATAACACCTGCTCCCCCACGGGTATGTGCAACTGATCGGAAACCACAACCAAACCGGTAGCAGAATCGGCGGGGTACTCAAACCTCCATGACCATTGAAGCCCCGTCACTTTGATGACCGGAGCCTGTGGGTTGCGCGCCAGTGTTTGCGCCAAATTTCGCGCGCCGATCACTGAGAACGAAACAACGATCAACAACGGGATCGCCGTCCAAAGCAACTCAAGGGTCGTATTCCCCTCAAAGTGAGCGCCATCGCCGGTCTCGCCGCGCCGGCGGCGGAACACCACCAGGCTGTACCCCATCGGCACCACAATGAGCGAAAAGAAAAATGACATCACGATCAAGATCAGATTCCACATCCAATCGATCGGAACTGCCTGCGCGCTTGCCGCTACGGGCATCAGGTGCGCCGCGCTCAGCCCCATGTACAACAGGACCGAAGCAAGAATGGTTAATATTCCCACAACGATGAAATGTCGCATACTCTTCTCCTGAAACAAAAATCTGATGAGGGCGAAACCCTCGATCAGAAGCCGCCTAAGTTTATCATAATTCGCAGATTGTCACAAATTTCACAAGGAGACGCCTTCGCTTCCTCCTCAGGGACAGTTGATTCGACAGCGGACGCCTATGCCAACGCCGCAAGAACCTCCGCGCTGTGTTGAGCCGGGCGCACCTGCTCAAACACTTTTACGATCATTCCGTTACCGTCGATCAAAAAAGTTGTCCGCAAAACGCCTTCATAGGATTTTCCTAAAAACTTCTTCGGCCCCCAAACCTGATAGAGGTCGCACACTCGATGTCCTTCATCCGCCAATAACGGGAATGGGAGCATGAATTTCTTCTTGAATTTTACATGCGATTCCACCGCGTCCGGGCTGACGCCGAGAATCGCAATACCCGCCTGCTCATAGGCGGAATAATCATCGCGGAAATTGCAGGCTTCCTTTGTGCAGCCGGGCGTATCGTCGGCGGGATAAAAATACAACACGACATTCCTGCCGCGGTACTCAGACAGTTTTCTTGCGATATTTGTATCGTCGCGCAATTCAAAATCGGGGGCGGGGATTCCAGCGGAGATGGGCATTGGGAAGTTTATCCAAAAAAATTTTCCCCATTATACCCGTTGAACAAACAAACAGGAATAAATGATCCACAGCGCCGCAAAATTTATTTTGCGTCTCATTAACGCGCATTTGCGCCGCGAAGACCGCAAAGAAAACCTTTTTAATTTGGCGGCCTGAGAGAGCGCTTCTTAAAGTCTGAAGCCTGGTTCTTTTGTACACGGATCTCACGAAGCACGCGGAAAAAGACAACTTTTTAAAGCTCTTTTCCGTGAAAATTGTAACTACTCAGGCATGTCGTTGCGAGGAGGCTCTTGCTCGCCTGCCCCGATGTTTTTCGGGGTCCCGACGCCTGTCCTGAGCCTGTCGAAGGGAAGCAATCTCCCGGCGTTGGGGGACTGCT
>Ga0138256_10000421_pt1 | contig 46629 bp, 46 predicted proteins | sample KNB2016incub_MG_FD_105486 | JGI IMG/M metagenome (GOLD analysis project Ga0138256, IMG submission 105486) | Active sludge microbial communities from wastewater in Klosterneuburg, Austria - KNB2014incub_MG | ecosystem: Engineered > WWTP > Activated sludge > Unclassified | place: Austria... | reverse complement strand
TCGCCGCCCTTCGGAAGCTTCAGCGTCTCCGCGACGCCCCTGCCCGCCGGAGGGGCGTAGCCTGACAGCGCTTCCGCCGCCTGATGCGGGGGCACGCCGGCCACCACCGCCGCGAGGATCGCCAGCGCCGCATTGGCAGCCCAGTGTTCGCCGACCGCATCCAGCTTCACGATCACGAGGTCGCCCATCACGTCGATAGCGATCCGCGAGGCGAGCCCATCCGTTTCGTATGTTACAGGCGTTGCGCTCGCCGGCCCGCGCGCGCCGCCATAGGTGAGGATGTCCGCCGTCGGCTGCAGTGTTTCCGCATGGCGCTTCAGGTTCGCGAAGAAATAGTCCTTCTCCGGCAGGATCGCCGTGCCGCCCGGCTCAAGGCCCGCGAAGATCTGGCCCTTCTCATCGGCCACTGCATCGACCGAGCCCATGCCCTGCAGGTGCGCCGGGGCGACGCGCGTGATCATCGAGATATGCGGCCGCACCATCAGCGAGCGCGGGCCGATCTCGCCCGGCGTGTTCATGCCGATCTCGAAGATCGCCCGTTCCGTCTCGCGCGGCATGCGGGCCAGAGTCAGCGGCACGCCCCAGTGATTGTTGAACGACTTGTCCGACCAGTGCGCCCGGCCCGCCGCGCGGAAGATGCGCGCCAGCATCTCCTTCACCGAGGTCTTGCCGACCGATCCGGTAACCGCCGAAATGACGCCGGAATTGCGCTCCCGCGCCGCCAGCCCCAGCTTCTCCAGCCCGTGCAGCACGTCATGCACCATCAGGCCCGGATGTCCGCCCAGCACGTCGCGCGACACCAGCGCGGCTTCCGCGCCGGCCGCAAACGCATTGCCGACAAACTCATGTCCGTCGCGCACATCCTTCAGCGCCACGAACAGGTTGCCCGGCTGAAGGCTGCGCGTGTCGATCGAGACGCCATTTACGGCCCATGTGCCCAGCGCTTTGCCGTCGGTCGCCGCGGCAGCCTCCTCCGAAGTCCATAGAGGCGTCATCGCATCGGTCATGACTGACCTCCCACATCCTTCAGCGCCCCACGCGCAACATCAAAGTCCGAGAAGGGAATGGTGACGCCTTTCACGATCTGTCCCGTTTCATGGCCCTTGCCCGCGATCAGCAGGGCGTCGCCCGCCTTAAGCCTGCGCACGCCTTCCACGATAGCGGCCGCGCGATCGCCGATCTCGCTCGCATCCGGCGCGCCCTTGCGGATCGCCGCACGGATCTTCGCCGGTTCTTCTGAACGCGGATTGTCATCGGTTACGATCACCTCGTCGGCCAGCCGCCGCGCCACATCGCCCATGATCGGGCGCTTGGTCGCGTCGCGATCGCCCCCGCAACCGAACACCACGATCAGCTTGCCACGCACATGCGGACGCGCCGCGCGCAACAGAACATTGAGCCCGTCGGGCGTATGGGCATAGTCGACGAACACCGGCGACTTGGCGGCCGTCTGCCCGACCAGCTCGAGCCGGCCATGCACGCCGGTCAGAACCTCAAGTCCGTCGAGCACCTTGTTCACGTTATCGCCCAGCGACATTGCGATGCCGGCGGCGCACAGCGCATTCAGCGCCTGGAATTCTCCGATCAGCGGCAGGTGAACCTTGCGCTCATTGCCCGCGCTCGGCCCCTCGCCCCACTGGATCACCAGATCCTGACCCGTCCCGCGTGGCAGCGCCTCGCCAATGCGAAGATCGCGTCCACGCCAGCCAACCGTGAAAGGCTTCAGCCCCGCCGCCTTCGCCGCCGCCTCGAACACGTCGAGTTCGGGACTATCGGCATTAATTACCGCCGGCGCACCCTTGGGCAGCAGCTCAGTGAACAGTTTCATCTTGGCGCGGCGGTAGTCGTCGAAGTCCAGGTGATAATCGAGATGGTCCTGCGTCAGGTTCGTGAACGCGCCCGCAGCCAATTTCACGCCATGTAGGCGATACTGTGCAAGGCCGTGGCTCGACGCTTCCATCGCCGCATGCGTCACGCCTTCACTGGCGAGCTTGGCGAGCGTCTCGTGGATCATCACCGGATCGGGGGTCGTGTGGCCGAGATCGATGGAGCCCGACGGGCCAATCGCGCCCAGCGTTCCCATCGACGCCGACTTGCGGCCCATATGCGCCCAGATCTGGCGCAGAAAATCGACCGTGGAACTCTTGCCGTTCGTCCCCGTCACAGCCGCAACCGTCGCCGGCTGCTGCGGATAGAAGGCCGCCGCCGCTGTCGCGAGCGCCAGACGTGGCTCGACAGATTTCACCGCCGGCACGCTCCATTCGCCCGGCCGGTTGTCAGTCAGCACGGCGACCGCGCCCGACTTGATCGCGCCGTCGATATAGTCGCGCCCGTCCATCGCCACGCCCTGCAGCGCTGCGAACAAAAAGCCCGGCTTCACCTTGCGGCTGTCCGCCGTGACGCCGGTGATCTCGAGAGAGGGAGCGCCCGCAACGAGCTGGTCGAGTTTCATGGCGTCTTCGCCTCCGAAACGCTCAGGCTGGCTGCTTCCGCATTGGAAGCCGTCAGCACTGGCCGCACGTCCAGAAGCGGCGCCGCACGCGCGATTACTTTTCCTGCAATCGAGGCGGCCGTGTAGGCAGCCGTGCGTTGGTCGCCCGTTCTGGGCTGGGCCTCATCGAGGACAACAAGCACGACAAATTGAGGGCGGGAGGCCGGAAAAACGGCGGCGAACGACGTGATGTTCTTGTTGGGATCATACCCATCCGGTCCCGGTTTTTCCGCCGTGCCGGTCTTGCCCGCGACTTCATAGCCCTGCGCATCGGCGTTCTTGCCCGTGCCCCGCGTCACCGTCTCGCGCAGCATTCCCAGCACCGTCGCCGCCGTCTCCGGCGACATCACCTGGCTCTTCGCGACTCGCGCCGCATCCACCGGTTCGACGAAGACAGGCGGGACGTAATTCCCCTGATTGCCGAACGCCGTGTAGGTCATCGCGAACGCCAGCGGGCTCACCGAAATGCCATGGCCATAACTCACCGTCGCCATCGCCGTCGCATCCCACACTTCCGGCGTCAGGGGCGATGCCGTCTGCGGTCCCTCATGGCTCTGCCCGCCCAGCAGATGCACGCTGCGCAGGAAATCCTTCTGCCGCTCCACGCCCATCCGCTGCGCGATCAGCGCCGCGCCGATATTGGACGAGAACGCCAGTATATCGCCCGCCGTCACCGACTTCGCATTCGGCAGCGGATGCGGATCCTTCACCAGCGCCGCTCCGATCTTCACCGGCGCCGACACATCGAACCTGTCCGCCGCTATCAAGACGCCCGCATTCAGCGCCGCAGCCACCGTCAGCGGCTTATAGATCGAGCCCAGCTCGAAGCGCGAATTGAGCGCGCGATTGGCGCGGATGTCAGCGCTGAAATCGCCACGCCGGTTCGGATCGATCGCCGGCCACGACGCCACCGCCCGCACTGCGCCGGTATGCGTATCCACTACAACCCCAACCCCGCCCTTCATGTCAAAGTCGGCATAGGCGCGCTCCAGCTCTTCCTCGAGCACGAATTGCACGCTCGCATCCAGCGTCAGCTTCAGCGGCTCGCCGCCCGCCCTCAGCCGTGCATCAAAGGCGCGCTCGGAACCCTCAAGCCCTTCGCCGTCGATATTGGTATAGCCGAGAAAATGCCCCGCCAGCTTGCCGCGCGGATAGACCCGCCTGGCCTCCTCCACGAACTGCAGGCCCTCGACGCCAAGGCCGAACACCGCGTCCTTCTCTTCCTGTGTCAGCCCGCGCTGTACCCACACGAACTGCCGCTTCTTGTCCGACAGCGTTGTCGTAAGGCCGATCAGGTCGAGCTTAGGCAGCACGGTCTTGAGTTCGCTCGCGACCTCGCCCGCATCCCAGATCGCGCTCGGGTTCGCCGCCAGCGACCAGCCCGGCACGGTCGTCGCCAGCAACTCGCCCTTGCGGTCGACAATGTCCGCTCGCCGCGTCGCCGCCACCGCCGCATGCGCGCCCGACGCCGCCTGCTCAGGTCCGTTGAACGCGACATACGCAGACCGCCCGACGATGACCGTGAAGACCACGGCAAGCATGCCCGCAACGATGCGGGCGCGGCGTGGACCCCAGAGGTCCTCTTGAGGGCGGTCGAACGACATCATTGCTGCGGCTTCACCTCTTTGGATTCCAGAGGCGCCGAGGTCGACGAAGCGTCGTCAACCGGCGCAGGCGCCGGCAGCGTCAGCCGCTCTTCCCCCAGCCGGCGCGACAGCGCCTCGCTCGCCGTGTACTGGTCCGGCTTGGCCTGCTCGAGCCCGAGCTTCTGGCGCGCGATCGGCCCGATCCGCTCCGGCCGCGTGAGGTAGGCTTCCTCCGCCTTCATCACCGAAATGTCCTTGCCGATCGACGCAACCTGCGCCTTCAGCCCGGCGATCTCGCCCTGCGTCTCCTCGGCGCCGAGCTTGGCGCGATAGACCGCCACCGCCAGCACCACGACAATGAAACCGCCGATGATCGCCAGTTTCCGCATCACGCAACTCCTTCAAGCTGTTTCAGCCCCGGCAGGCGGAACCCCTCGTCGGGAGGAGCATCCCATGCCGGCGCATCCGTCCGCAGCGCCCAGCGCAGACGCGCCGAACGAGCCCGCGGATTGGCTTCGAGTTCCGCTTCACTCGGCTCGATGGCCTTGCGCTGGAGAACCTCGAAGGTCGGCGTCTTGCCCTTGGGCGTTCCCGGCAGGTGCCGTGACGCGCCCGGCTCGTTGCCGGATCGCGCCCTGAGGAACAGCTTCACGATCCGATCTTCGATTGAATGGAAGGTTACGACGACCAGCCGCCCGCCTGGTTTTAGCACGCGCTCAGCCGCCGCCAGCGCCCGCACCAGCTCGCCGCTTTCGTCATTCACCCACATCCGTAGCGCCTGGAACGAGCGTGTCGCCGGATGCGTCGGCTTGCCGCGCCGCCCGCCCAGCGAGCGTTCGATGCAGTCCGCCAGCTCCAGCGTCGTTTCGAATTTCTGCGTCTTGCGGCGGAAGACGATCCCGCGCGCCACGCGCCGAGCCCCGGGCTCTTCGCCAAGAATATGGAAGATATCCGCCAGCTCGCCCTCGGTCAGATGGTTCACCGCGTCGGCCGCGCTCGGCCCTTTCTTCTCCATGCGCATGTCCAGCGGACCATCGCGCATGAAGGAAAAGCCCCGACCCGCCTCGTCGATCTGGAAGGACGAAACGCCAAGGTCCAGCATCACGCCGTCGACATTGTCCCTGCCCGTCGCATGGACGATCGATTCAAGTTCGCCAAACCGCCCGGGCGCCGGGATCAGACGGGCATCCTTGCCCGCATGCGCCCAAGCCCGCTCCATCGCCTCCGGATCGCGGTCGATCCCGATCAGCGTGATATTCGCCACCGCCAGCGCGGCGCGCGCATAGCCGCCGCCGCCATAGGTGCCGTCCACCATTACCGCGCCATTCACCGGCGCGAGCGCATGGATCACCTCCTCGATGAGCACAGGCACATGCCCTGAAGGCGCCGGAGAATTCAGCTCCAGCTCGCTCATTCCGCCGCCGCCTGACCCGCGCGCCGCGGTTTGGCTTTCAGCAGCCCCAGACTTTCGCGGGCGAGCGCGCGCATCTGTTCGCGCATCGCTTCGAACGCTCGCGGTTCCCAGATCTGGAAGCGGTCGCCGAGCCCGACGAACTTGGCCTTTTCCGTGATGCCCGCCTTGGCCAGTAGTTCCGCGTCCAGCACGATCCGTCCGCCCTCATCGAATTTCGACGGCCTCGCCTCACCCATGATGTAGGTCGCCAGCGCGTACCGGCGCGGGTCCATCAGATCGAGGTCGGCCATGGAATCCTCAAAGCCCTCCATCAGGCGCATCCCCGCGCCTTCGATGCAGGCCTTGTCCAGCGAAGGCCACAGATAGACGCTGTCCTCGCCGCCAAGAGATTTGCGGAAAGGTGCGGGAATGGAGACCCGCTTCTTTGCATCAACGCTGCTCTCGAAAGAGGAGAGAAACATACCCCTGATTGCCCGCTTGGCGCTCGCCCGGATGGGCTAGCGCACCCTGAAAATGTCTCGCCACGAAGCCCCTTCCGTGGAGCTTCAGGGGATACCATGGGAGCACATGGGCCACAACGGGACGTTAGGCCATCGTTAACCATTGGAACGTCCGCCGCCGGAACAAATCGAGTAGATCGGTTAGCTATATCGGCGGGGGTGTGGATAAGTGGTTAGCGAGATGTGAACCGCTTGCGGATTCCGCCTGTCATTACTGGTGTTCGCGCGGTTGAAACGTCGCGCTCTGCTGTCCACAACAAATGCGTAAAGATCGATCAGGCGGCCTGTAAGCCGGGTTCTGTCCACCATCTTGCGACGGATGGGCGACCATTCCTCTGGGACGATCCTTGCGGACCGCCTCGCGCGACCAACCCGGATGGAGCGCGAAGGCGCGCCTGTCAGTTGCCTGACGCCCATCCCTATTCGGTCTTGCTCCAGGCGGGGCTTGCCTTGCCATCCCTGTCACCAGGAACGCGGTGGGCTCTTACCCCACCCTTTCACCCTTACCCGGGACAAGTCCCGGGCGGTTTGCTTTCTGTGGCGCTATCCCTCGGGTTGGCCGGCCTTGCGGCCGCTTTCCCCGGGCGGACGTTATCCGCCGCCTTGCCTACGTGGAGCCCGGACTTTCCTCTAGCAAGTTACCCAGCCAGCGGTCGCCCGGCCGCCTGAACGATGGCCCGCCTATACCACACGACCGGAAAAAGAGCGATTCAGCCCGCAGGACAGGTCAAAACCACGCATTGCAGCAATAACTGCACGCCGTTATGGCCTGTTCAGGTTCAAGCCGTTAGAAGCTGGCGCAGCGTCACCTGGAGGGTCTGCATGAAACTGTCTGCTCTTGTTCTTGGCTTCGCGGTTCTCGCCGCCCCGGCGTTCGCTGGCCCGACGGAAGGTGGCGCCATCTTCGAAACCAAGTGCATGATGTGCCATGGCTCGGGCGTGGCCAACGCCCCGCTGGTCGACAAGCTCGCCGCCCTCGACAACCAGAAGATCATCGATGCGCTCACGACGCCGATCCCTATGATGGCCGGCGTCACCAGCACGCTGAGCGACGAAGACAAGCGCAATATCGCCGTCTTCCTCACCAAGAAATCCCTGCCGGCCGCCGGCGGCCTCCCGGAAGTCAAAGCCCAGTAGGCTTCTGCCAACGAACCGAGCAAAACGGCAGGCCCACCGCCTGCCTTATTCTCTTGGGCGAAGCACTTCCCCGTCCGGGAAGGGGTATGGTGATCTCCGGAAGCAATTCGCAGATTTTGGTCTGGGAGTTGGACGTATGCGTGGGCCACGGAACATCTGGCCAAGACCGGCCGGGTGGATGCGCGCGTGCTTGCGCAAATGGGTCCGCCTGCGTCTCAGGCCGACAAGGTCCGTCGATGCCGGCCGACGGCGGCTGGCCGAACTGACGGCGCGCAGGCAGGACATCGTCAGCCACATAACAGCCGAGACGCAACGCCTGGCCATGGCGCGCGATCCCAACGCGCCGCGCGACATCGGGCGGTTGCTTGGCATCCTGCGGGGACGGCGCGCGGCCATCGAGAAGGAGATCGCCTGCCACACAGCTCCTGCGAGCAGCTCGGCGCTGATGCTGCGCGCTGCGCATCGCCCCGGGCGTCGGCCAAGCCATCGCGGCCGTGCTGCTGGCGAGCCTGCCGGAAGCGGGACAGCTCGATCGTCGCGTCATAGTAAGCCTTGCCGGTGTTGCGCCTCACGTCTGCGACTCGGGTCACAGGCGCGGCAAGCGCCACATCTGGGGCGGGCGCGCGGATGTCCGCCGCGTCCTCTATATCGCAGCCTTCGTCGCAAGCAGGCGCAATCCCCTCCTCAAAGCCGTCCGCGACCGGATACAGTCTGCCGGAAAACCTGCAATTCGCGATCAGCGCGACTTCGCCTGAAACAAGACAGTTGCTCGTCTCGCGTGCCTGCACGCGATCCACCTCCTCCCGTCTTCGACTGGTGGAGGCAAATGCTTTGCCGCAACGAAGGGGAATTGCCTCCACCAGTTTGCAAAACTGCGGGAGATGGATTGGCGCGTCTTCGCGGCGAGGCGGAGGGAGCGTCCCTCCGCCTCGCCGCGCCTTAAGCGCGCGCATCCTTTGTTGTTGCGGTCCCACCACACCAGCGCCTCGCCTACCTCCCAAATACAATCTGCCGCAGTGACTTGTTGACCTTGCGCACCGAGCCTTCGCATGTGGAAGGCGAAACGCCGGAACGCGTCGCCTCAGGCTCGGAGGGAAGACGCATGCTTCATGCAAGACGCGCCGCAATGGCCGACGCCAGCGGCGCCGCAACGCTCGCCGCCATTGGCATCACATCGGCCAACGCCGCGCCACGGCGCATGACGCAAGGCGAGATCGACCGCGAACTCCGCCTCTGGGTCAGCGACGGTTTCTGCCGCCAGACTTGGAACGAGCAAGGCCATGTCTGGAGCGAAGTGCGCGACAAGCTCGTCATGCGCGAAGACGAAATCGTCCGCATCAGCATCCTCAACGACACACCGTCGGTCTGCGTGATCTCCTTCGGCGACCGCCGCTCGCTGCTGCGTATCCGCGCTGGCGAAGCCGCCGTCATCGACCTCTTTGTCGACAACAATGAACCTTTCGAGATTTCCGTCGTCGGCCAGCCGCCGCTCTCGCGCCCTGTCAAGGTGCGCTCCAACGAAAACGCTCAGGCGTAGATCAGGCTGTCCGCAGCGGATTGAACGACGAGATCAACTCCCACAGCCCATTATCCGCGCCCGGCGCCGGCGTGCCGATCATGTGCGACCGGGCGTTCACCGCCTGACGAAGATCACTGAACGCCTGCTTCTCGCCAGCCAAAAGATTCCGCGCCGCCACGAAGTGCATCGGCGAATCAGCAAACGCCCGTTCCTCGATGGCGCGCGCTTCAAGCGTGATCATCCCCGAATGCCGGCGATCCTTGCGGATCCGCTCCGCCACGCTCATGACGCCGGCGGGTGGGCCTTCCAACATCTGCAAGAAAGCGCCCTCGTAGAAAAGCAAAAGGCCGGTAATCCCGGCCCTCGCATTCCCTGACTTCGCGCGCAGATAAATGCGGTCGAGCTCTTCAGCTCTCAGCACGCCAACGGCAGTGCTCATGTAGACGATGCGATGTAAGGCTCCGGAAGGCATGACCAACTCCGTTCAACCTGCAGGAATCATGATCCAACAATGGTGAACGGGGAATTAGCGTTTCTGTCGCACTACTGTTCCGTGACGCACTGTGTGCCTCGTGAGCAACGCAGCTCGCGAGCACTCTCACGCCGTGGCTGCCACCAGCTCCGCTACGGAATTGGCAAGCGTCACGGTTTCGGTATCGCCCTCCCCGTTGATCCGCTCTGGCCGCCAGCGCCGCTGGAAAGCGCGCACAACCGCGGCTGTGTTCTCGTCGAACACGCCCGTGACCACGATACGATAACCGATCGCCGCAAGAGCCCGCTGAAGTCCCTCGACCGTCACGCCCGCATCGCCCAGCGCCGCGCCATGCGTCATCCACGGCTCAGGCCGCGCAGGTTGTGGCCACAATCCGATACCGGCATCCGCCAGCCGCTTCCACGGAAAGCGCTCACCGGGATCTTCCTTGCGATCCGGCGCGATGTCGGAATGCGCCACAATCCGTTCAGGGGGAATCGCCCAGCGTCCGAGAATGCCTTGGCACAGCGCGATTACCGCTTCGATCTGAGCATCGGGAAAAGGCGGCAATCCGAAATCATGACCGCCGTTCACGATCTCAACGCCGATCGAGCGTGAATTGATATCCTCGTCGCCGCGCCACCAGCTGCGCCCGGCCTGCCAAGCGCGCTTGTCCTCGGCGACCAGCTGGAACACGCGTCCGTCTTCCTCGACCATGTAGTGCGCCGAGACGCGCGGCTCGTTGAGGTCCTGCATCCGGGCAAGCGCGGTCGGCCCGTCCTTCATGCCGGTGTAGTGCAGCACCAGCATGTCGAGCGGATGCAATCGGTCGTTGAAGTTGGGGCTCGGGGCCTGGATGATCTGAAGCGTCATGGTCCGATCTTGTCGCCAACCAGCGCCTCTGGAAAGCGCCGGTTCGGCCGCACCATGATCACGCCGACCCCGACCAACGCAACAACCGCTCCAACAATCAGTTTCGCGGTCAGCGGCTCGCCCAGCAGGGCGATGCCCAAGACAAGGCCCCAGATAGGCGTCATCAGGGTCAGCGGCGAAATCAGCGTCACGTCGTACTTCTTGATCATCCGGTAGAACGTCCCGTGTCCGAAGATCGACACGGCGAGCACGGCAAAGGCTGTCGACAGATAGATCAGCGGATCGCCCGACATCACTGCTTTGGCCTGTCCTGTTTCGGTAGCGAAAGACATCGCCATCAGTGGAACAACCGAGAACATGCCGACCCAAGCCTGCAGCTTCATCGCCGACATGGGCTCGATCCGCTTCATCAGCACGCTAGCCGCCGAGGAAGATACCGCTGCGAGGATCAGGAAGATCAGGCCAAGCGTCAGCGAGAACCCTTCTGGTTCGATCGCGATGATCATCACGCCGGCAAAGCTCATGACGATGCCAGCCCCGCGCCGCCAGCCGATCTGCTCGCCGAGGAACATCATCGAGAAAATCGTCGTGATCGGAACCCCCAGCTGCCCGATCACCGCCGCCGCGCTTGCGGACGCGTTGGCGAGACCGAGGAACAGAAGACCGAACTGGACCGCACCCATGCCCATCGCGATCAGGAACGTCAGCCCGATCTGCCGTGGCGCCGGAAAGATAAAGGGCGAGAGACACAGCCCGACCAGACCAAGTCTCACGCCTGCGAAAAAGATCGGCGGCACGTCGGCGGCTGACACGGTCCAGCGGGTGATCACCAGGTTCAGCGCCCAGATCAGGCAGACGGCGAACAGAAGGCCGAAGTCCGCCGGCTTCATCCGCGGATCCTGAAAACGTGATGGTCAGAAGCTTTCATCCCGCCGCAAGCTTTCGCGCCGCACGATGCGACGCGCAAGCCTTCTTGCTAAGAAGAAGCTTAGATTTCGATGACCCAGCCATCGGCCGTGCGCCGGGCTTCCAGCGTGTCGCCAGCGCCCGACCCAGAGCCATGCACCGGCTTGCGGCGAGGCCGCGCGAACGTCAGGAAGACGGCGGCGATCGCCAGCATGATGCCCACAAAGGTGGTGGCCACGAGCGCCACGAAGGCCGCGACAATCAGGAAAAGACCAAATCCAGCCTTGGCGAGGAAACCGCCAAACGACTTCATCGCCAAGTGAAAGCGCGTTCCGAAATCGGATGGGCCAAGAGTTTCGGTCATTCAGGGCTCCCTGCACTTTGAAAAGTGCGCCCGCTGACCCGAATGTCAATCGGCCCGAGTGAGAAAACCACGCTCGGCCCGGATCCGCGCGTAGGCGGTCGTGATCGCCGCGGATTTTTCGTTGGCCACCGGCTCGTATTCGCGCGGCGCCGATTTCACGCCCGCAGCGGTGTCCGGGTGATTCTCGAGCATCAGGCGGCGATAGGCGGCGCGGACCTGTTCGAACGAGACGTCATGCGCAAGCCCCAGCACCAGGTAAGGATCATCAGCGTCTGGCCCGAGATGACTGGCCTTAATGCGTCGGAACCGGTCTTCGTTGAAGCCGAAGAGATCGGCCACGCTCTTGAGATAGGCGATCTCCTCGCCGGTGATCGTTCCATCCGCCGCCGCGATCTGGAACAATCCGTCAAGGACTCCCTCCAGCAGGCATGGCCGGTCGCGATAGCGGCGCGCGATGCGGCGGGCATAGTTTTCGTAGCCGATCACGGTCTGTCGCGCGATGTTGAACACACGCCTTATTGCCGCCTCATCTCCCGGCGCTGATCGGAACACGCGCGAAAAAGCGGCGACCTCGTCAATCGTCACGAGGCCATCGGCTTTCGCGAGTTTCGCACTAAGGCCCACAATCGCTGCTGTGAATTCAAGATCATTCGGGTCCGGCCCACACAGCGCCGGGCCTACACCCCCGCCGGGCGCCGCGTCATCCTCGAAGGCGCGCCGGGCGACGGATGACAATTGCGACCAGATACTCATCTGAAACGCTCTATGCACCCATGCATGGGTGCGGCGCAATCGGGACTCACCCCGAAGGGTTGGATTCGAAAATCAGCACCCTAAATAACTGCTGTTCCCGGAACCCCGAGCGTTCCAGGGAGTAGTTTCCAGGCAGTCGCAAGGCGACCGTGGAAACAGAAGTTCTGACCCGGCGATCTAGTCCCCCCACGTCCCCCCGCCGGGAAAGGAAGCGCCGCCGCCGCCCTTACGGGCCGGCGGCGGTTGCCTTTGCAGGGCGCCTCTTCTCGGAACTCGCCTAAGACTTTGACCAGGGATTGGTCGAGGCGATGTGGCGTATCAGGGCGTCAGCGCCCATGACCGGACCTTTAGGTCCGCCCGCATTCACCTTCATGACATCGCCACGCGTAGCCGCCTGCTCACGACCCTGGCCCTTGCGATGGCCTGTCGGCTTCGGGCCGCGCGGCTTCTGACCTTCAGAGCTGCGGGGCGACTTCGCCTCGCCACTGCGCTGTTGGCCATTGCGGTTCTGACCTTCGAACCCAACACCGCCAGGCTTGCCGCCGCGACCGCGGCGACGGGTAGAACGGCCTTCGCCTGGGGCAGCGCCTTCCAGACGCGGCTCATGCTGACGGTGCTCGCCAGCTTCGCCAGCCGGACGCTGGTCGCGACGTTGATCGTCGCGACGCGGCTTCTGCTGTTGCTGGCGACGCGGTTGCGGCGCGCCGCGCGATTCGACGCGAGCGCCGCTGCGGCCACGCTTCTCGTCTTCATTCACGTTGGCCGAAAGCTGCGCCAACGCCGGATCGTTGCGGCGATCGGCGCTAGGGATTTTCTGGCGCGTCGTGCGCTCGATGTCGCGTAACAGGGAACGTTCGTCCTCGGCGCAGAACGCCACGGCAGAACCGTCCTTGCCCGCGCGGGCAGTGCGGCCAATGCGGTGAACATACTGCTCCGGAACATCCGGCAGTTCGTATTGCACAACGTGCGAAACCGACGAGATGTCGATGCCGCGCGCTGCGATGTCGGTGGCGACCAGCGCCCTCACCTTGCCGGCCTTGAATTCGGCCAGCGCGCGTTCGCGCTGGGCCTGGCTCTTGTTGCCGTGAATGGCCATCGCCTGCACGCCGCCGCCTTCGAGGATGCGGGCAACCTTGTCGGCGCCGCGCTTGGTGCGGGTGAAGACCAGCACGCGCGAATAGTCCGGCTGGGCGAACAGTTCGGTGAGCAGGCCTCGCTTGCGGCCGGCTTCGATGAACACGACCTGCTGGTTGACGCGCTCGACGGTGGTCGACGGCGGCGCAACTGAGACTTTCAGCGGGTCCCTGTTGAGCAGCTCGCCGGCCAGCTTTTCGATGTCCGCCGGCATGGTGGCCGAGAAAAACAGGTTCTGGCGCTGTTTCGGGAGGTGTTTCACGATCTGACGGATCGGCGCGATGAACCCCATGTCGAGCATCTGGTCAGCTTCGTCGAGGACGAAGATCTCGATGTGCGAGAGATCGGCATCACGCTCGCCAAGGTGGTCGAGCAGACGGCCGGGAGCGGCGACAATGATGTCGACGCCACGCGCCAGAGCCTGGCGTTGCGGGCCATGGCCAACACCTCCGAAGATGGTGGCGACGCTGAAACCCATCTGGGCGCCATAGGCCTTAAATTGTTCGGCGATCTGGGTCGCGAGTTCGCGCGTCGGCGAGAGCACAAGCGCGCGGCAGCCATAACGCGGGGCCGGCTTACGATTGGCCGCGAGACGATGAAGGATAGGAAGCGCGAAGGCGGCGGTCTTGCCGGTGCCCGTCTGGGCGATGCCGAGTAGGTCGCGGCCTTCCATCACGCCGGGAATGGCCGCGAGCTGGATCGGCGTGGGCTGGGTGTAGCCCTTGCTTGTCAGCGCCGCGAGGATCGAGGCGTTGAGGCCGAGGTCTTTGAACTGGGTCAAGTGGGAGGTTTCTTTCGTGTGCGCGAACGTGCGGACGCTCGTTTGCTACGAGTCCGCCGGAGGCGCTGTCTTTATGGGACTGCCCGGCGTGCGCGGGCGATCATGCGATCTCTTCAGGGCGCTCAACGGGCCGGGTCCTGTTCTGAGGACCCTCACGCAGCCGGAGCGCCGATAGCGTTCAAGCTTGCGAACGCACGGGGGATATCGAGGGTAAAACCCTTAAAGTCAAGCTAACCTCACGGAATGGCGCGGATAGGCCGCAGCCCTCAGCCGCCCATCATCAGCGCGCCGACCAGAAGGCCGATCTCCAGACGAACCCATGAAAAGTGGATCCGGCTGATGGTGTTAACCACGGCTTCTGCCATGTGAACTCCGCCTGCCGCGCGCCATGAGTCGCCAGCATTGAGGTCAGCCTAGGCTGGGCAGGACCGCCCGCAATCACTCGCACCTCTGGGGCGAGGGGAAGCGCACAACTATCCCGCGCCATGTTGTGTTGCTCGACGGGTTGGGCGAAACGCTGCGCCCATGCCTGATTCAGCAATCAAGCGCGCGATCATTGTCGGCGCCGGCCCGGCCGGCCTTGCCGCAGCTGAAGTGCTGGCGCAGGCAGGCGTACGTGTCGTTATTCATGATCGGATGCCGAATCCCGCGCGCAAGTTCCTGCTTGCCGGACGCGGCGGGCTCAACCTCACCCACTCGGAGCCGCTTGCCAGATTCCTGTCGCGCTATGGCCAAGCGCAATCGCATCTCGAACCCGCGATCCGCGCCTTCACGCCAGACCATCTGCGCGCCTGGTGCGAGCATCTCGGCGTCGAGACATTTGTCGGCTCCAGCGGCCGTGTCTTCCCAAAGGAGATGAAGGCCTCGCCTCTCCTTCGAGCCTGGCTCGCCCGTCTTGCCGGGCTTGGCGTCCAGCTCGTCACGCGCTCGCGCTGGATCGGCTGGAAGGGAGATACGCTTAGCTTCGATACAGCCGATGGCCCGCACCACCAACAAGCTGACGTTTTTCTCTTCGCGCTGGGCGGCGCGAGCTGGCCGCGCCTTGGCTCAGACGGATTTTGGGTGGAAGCATTCAAAGCGCACGGCGCCGACGTTAAGGCGCTTAAACCTTCGAACAGCGGCTTCGCCGTCGCATGGTCGGATATCTTCCGCGACAAGTTCGCAGGCGAACCCTTGAAGTCCGCGTACTTCACGCACGCGGGCCTGGAGGCCGCTGGTGAAGCCATCATAACACGCGCCGGCATCGAAGGCGGCGCGATCTATGCCCTCTCCGCCGCGCTGCGCGACAGTATTACGGCAGACGGCTCGGCCGATCTCGTCATCGACCTCAGCCCCAATGCCACGGCAGGCGAACTCGCAAGGAAGATCGCCAACGCACCATCAGGCACGTCGACCGCTAACCGCCTGCGCCGCGCCGGCCTGACGCCGGTCGCCGCCAGTCTGTTACGTGAACGCCGTGACGGGCCGGGCTTGCCCGCGTCAGCCGACGAACTCGCCATTGCCGCGAAGGCCTGTGTGATTCCGGTAACGGGAGTCGCGCCGATCGAACGTGCGATCTCGACCGCAGGCGGCGTCAGCTGGGACAGCCTCAACGCCGACTACTCGCTGAAAGCTGACCCGCGCACTTTCCTCGCCGGCGAAATGCTCGACTGGGAAGCCCCAACCGGCGGATATTTGCTGCAAGCCTGCTTCGCCACCGGGCGCGCCGCAGCCCATGGCATGCTCGCCCGTATCGCCTAGAACGCGCCTGCAAGCGTGAATGTAACGGTCGGCCCGAAGGTCGAGAGACGCTTCTCGCTCGAGGAGAACGCGCCGGGAGGAATGCGGTTCGGCGTGAAGAAGCGCCGCTGCACTTCGCGCTCCTGGTCGAAGATATTCTCGGCCGTGATGCGCACGAGCGCACCACCCAAGAAGGCCGTCGTTTCGACGAACATGTCGAGGTCGCCCTCGCCCGGATCGGCAATCTCGATCCGCTCGTGCCGATATTCCGGGTTTGGACCTGCGCTTGAATAATCGCCGCCCCAGGCGAACTTCATCGACGGCACGTCCTGCCGGAAATCGATCGACCAGTCATATTCCTGTTCCGATGAAATCTGTCGCTCCACCCCTGTCATCGGATCGATCACTTCGCTGTCCTGCGCGCCGACGTTCAGCTTGAGAATGCCGTTAGAGACGCCGAGCGAATCCAGCGGGATCGTGGCCTCGATCCGCCCGCCCCAGCGCTTGCCGTCGCCGACATTGCCGATCGCGGTGCGGAAACACGCCGCCGGCGTCGGCGCCACCGTGATGCAGGCGGACGGCGTCGAGAGTTGCGAGGCGATGAAATCCTGCGTGTCCTCAATATCGTCGTAGAACGCCGAAACCGAGATCGAGCCGCGTTCACCCAGCGCGCGCTTCCATTGCAGGTTGGCTTTCCAGCTCTGCTCCGGCTCAAGGTTCGGGTTGCCGACATTGGCTGTATTGCTGATCGAATCCAGTCCGGTCGCGAAGTCTGCGAAGTCCAATTGCGAGACATCCCGCAATAGCGACAGCCTGACCTGATCCTGCGCTGTCGGAGTCCATGTCGCGACCGCGCGGGGCTTGGCGTAGGTGAAATCACGCTCCTGCACTGCATCGCCCGACTGCGAGATCGTGGAGACTTCGTAGTTCAGCGCGCCTTCCAGCGTCAGCTGCGGGCTCATGCGCCAGACATCGGTGATCGACGCTTCGACCCGCTCTTCTTCAACTTTGGTGCTGGCGATCGGCACCGGCACGACACTGAACGGGCCGGCGAGCGGTCCGAATTCACGCTGGCGATCCACTTCGCGATAGTTGTAGGCGCCCTCAAGACCGAATTCGAGCGTGTGCTCCAGAGCCGGCTTGATCGTCCAGACGCCACGCAGCACGTGCTCGCCTGCCTTGTTGTCCGACGTATCGCGCACCTGCGTGAAGGGGGCGCCAACCGGGGCCTGTGTCAGGAGCTGCTGCGGACGCCAGTTCAGCGTGCGGTTGACGAGGATCACCTTGACCGCGTTAGCGGGCGAGAACTTGTGTTCCCAGTCGCCGCCGCCATCGACATACCAGATGTCCTTCTCGGTATAGTCGAGAAAGATATTGCCCACGAGCGTTCCACTCGGAAGCCGCGTGCTGGCCGCCGCATTGTTGGAGAACAGGCGCGGCAGAATGCGGAAGTTGGCGTTAATCGTGTCGCGCGCTGTAGGCGTCCAGTTCGCGGCGCCGGTCACCAGAAGCTCGCCGACCTGCTGCTGGTAGTGTTCGTCTTGTCGCGCCACCACCGTACCAGCTGCGTTCGAGAACGTGACATCGACTTCTTCGCGCTCGCCCAGGCTGCTGCCCTGCACCGCAAGGCGGAAGCCGAAATTGTCTGTCTTCCACGCCCGCGTGCCGCCGATCTGCGCGGCCTGCCGTCCCTGATCGTACCAGCGGGTTGTCGCAGCCCACGTTGTCGAGACCTGAAGCTCGCTCGCCGGCTTAAGCACGACGTTGGCAAGTTCGGTATAGCCACGCACATCAATATCACCCGCCGCCGAGGCGCGGATCAGTTCGATGCGCAGCACGTCGCGCGCGGAGATGCGGCCAAGCTCGTCGCTGATCGCATCTTTCGAGCTCGTGCGACGCCCATCAATCAGCACGTTGCCCGCCGTTGCGCCGAATCCGCGCAGGTCTTCGCCTTCATCGATGCGGAAGCCCGGGAGCTGGCGCACCATGTCGAGCGCCGTAACGGGAGCGAAGCGCGCGAAAAACGCCGGATCAAACGCTTGCACGCCTTCGGGCGAATTTGCGGGAGTGGCGGCCGGCGGCGTCTGCTGGCCATAAGCCGCGCCCGACAATGCCAGAACGCTGACCGCCATGGCGGCCACCTTCGTCCAGTTACTCACGACCGTCCTCCCCTGGCCAACTCGTTCGCGTCTGAGACCAGATGGCCCGCGCAACGTTTCCTGTTTGTGAACGAAGTGGACGCCGTTCACACAATCGACCGGGACGCAATGAAGCGCAGGGGGGAAAGAAAGTCGACTGAAAACAGGCCAGCCGGCCAGGTTTCATGCCCCAAAAAAGGGGAAGGCGGGCCGCGCCCGCCTCAAGTCTTTTGTGGTTGCGAAATGCTAGCGATTAAAACCGATAACCGCTGCCGATCGTGACAATCACCGGATTGATGTCGACCGACGCATCGATCGTCGGCCCGGCCACCAGCGTAACGTCGGTGCTGATCCAGATTTTCCGCACATCGACATTCAACGACCAATGATCGTCGATCTGGTAGTCCAGTCCCGCCTGCAGCGCGCCGCCCCACGAATCATCATAGCTGATTGCAGTCACAGCCCCGCCGGCGGGAAGCTCGTCGTTGAAGAAATGCGTGTAGTTCACGCCCGCACCGACATAAGGCTTCCACGCGCCAAAATCCGTCCAGTGATATTTCAGCGTCACCGTCGGTGGAAAATGCGTGATCTTGCCAAGATCAACGTCGCCCAACGCCGTGCCGACAGCTTTCACATCATGCGTGGCCACACAGCACAGAAGCTCTGCCGAAACATTCGCGTTGAGGAAATATTCGACCTGAAACGTCGGCACATATTCATCGGAAATATCAACGCCGCCGCCGATCGTCGAAATGGTCGCGCTTGTATCCGGCAGCACGCCCGATACGCCCAGCTTCACCTGAAAATTATGCAGCGCATTTTGCGCGACAGCAGTACCGGCCAGCGCCAACACGCCCGCCGCCGCGATGATCAGTGTTCGACGAATACGCATGCCTGCTTCCCTGTTTTCGATACAGGAAATTTGAGCTGCCTCTGAAATGCGAGCTTGATCTGGCTCAACACCGGATGCGGCGGCATGTCGCCAGTTTCTAGTAGTTCAGGATAGGCCTCAGCCACCTTTCGGCGGTTGCGAGGTCCCACCCCTTGCGGCGGGCATAGTCTTCGACCTGGTCTTTCTCGATTCTGCCCACAGCAAAATAAACGGCTTCCTCGTGCGAGAAGTAGAGGCCCGAGACGCTGGCCGGCGGATTCATGGCGTAGCTGGATGTCAGCTCGATGCCGGCTTTCTTGGTCGCATCGAGAAGCTCGAACAGCGTCTTTTTCTCGGTGTGGTCGGGCTGCGAGGGGTAGCCCGGCGCCGGGCGGATGCCGCGATATTTTTCCGCGATCATATCGTCGTTCGTCAGCGTTTCGTCGGCTGCATAGCCCCAGAGTTCACGCCGCACTTCGGCGTGCAGGTATTCCGCAAAGGCTTCGGCGAAACGATCAGCCAGAGCTTTCACGATGATCGAGGAATAATCATCGCCCTTGTCGACGAATTCTTTCGCCTTCTCCAGCTCGCCATGACCGGCGGTCACGGCGAACCCGCCGACATAATCGGGACCATTGGGCGCCACAAAGTCGGACAGCGCGAACTGACCCTTCGCGTTCGTTTTTTCCAGCTGCTGGCGCAGCGTGAAGAAGCGGGCGCGTTCTGTTTTGCGTGTTTCGTCTGTCCACACGACGACATCGTCGCCGTCCGTATTTGCCGGCCAGAAGCCGACGACGCCCTTAGCCTTGATCCACTGCTCGCCGATCATCTGCTGCAGAAGCCCCTGGGTGTCCTTCCACAGCGACCGCGCAGCTTCACCGACCACATCGTCTTCCAGGATCATCGGATAGCGCCCGACGAGATCCCAGCTTGCAAAATATGGCGTCCAGTCGATGTAGCGCGCCAGCGTGGCCAAGTCGGCCTCGATTTCGCGTACGCCGATGAAGCTCGGCCTGGGCGGCGTGTAATCTGTCCAGTCCGGCTTGTGCGCCATGGCGCGCGCCGTTGCAAGATCGACCCGCGCTTTCGCCTGCCCGCCCGAGCGCGAGTCGCGGATCTTGGAATACTTCTCGCGCATCTCCGCCCAGAAGCGATCGCGCGTATCGTCGCTGATCAGCTGACTCACCACGCCGACGGCGCGGCTGGCGTCCAGCACGTGCACCACGGGCGCATGCTTGAACATCGGCTCGATCTTGATCGCTGTGTGCGCCGGGCTGGTCGTCGCCCCGCCGATCAGCAGCGGCTTGTGAATGCCCAGCCGCTGCATCTCGCTCGCGAAATACACCATCTCGTCCAGCGACGGCGTGATCAGGCCCGACAGCCCGATCATGTCCGCATTCTCCCTCTGCGCCACTTCGAGAATCTTCTCGGCCGGCACCATCACGCCAAGGTCGATCACCTTGTAGCCGTTGCACTGCAGGACCACGCCGACAATGTTCTTGCCGATATCGTGCACATCGCCCTTCACCGTCGCCATCACGACGACGCCGTTGGACTTGTCCGCCATGCCGGTGCGGAGTTTCTCTTCCTCCATGTATGGCATCAGGTGCGCCACGGCCGCCTTCATCACACGCGCCGACTTCACCACCTGCGGCAGGAACATCTTCCCCGCGCCGAATAGGTCGCCGACAATGTTCATCCCGTCCATCAGCGGGCCTTCGATGACATGCAGCGGGCGCTCCACCGTCAGGCGCGCCGCTTCCGTATCCTCGACGATGAATTCGGTAATGCCGTTGACCAGCGCATGTGCAAGGCGGTCCTTGACCGGCTTCTGTCGCCAGCTCAGGTCCTTCTTCTGCACTTCTCCCTTTTGCCCGCGATAGCGTTCTGCGATCTCGAGCAATCTGTCCGTCGCATCATTGCGGCGATTGAGGATCACATCCTCCACCCGCTCGCGCAGTTCCGGTTCGATATTGTCGTAGATGTCGAGCTGGCCGGCGTTCACGATCGCCATATCAAAGCCGAGCTTGATGGCGTGATACAGGAACACCGAGTGCATCGCGCGCCGCACCGGCTCGTTGCCGCGGAACGAGAACGACACGTTCGACAGCCCGCCTGACGTGCGCGCATAGGGCAAGTTCTGCTTGATCATCTTCACGCCTTCGAAGAAATCAACGGCGTAATTGTTGTGCTCTTCGATCTCGGTCGCCACGGCGAAGATGTTGGGGTCAAAGATGATGTCTTCCGGCGGGAAGCCGATGCCGAGCAGCAGGTCGTAGGCGCGCTTGGAAATCTCGTATTTGCGCTTGGCTGTATCCGCCTGCCCCTGCTCATCGAACGCCATCACGACCACGGCCGCCCCATAGCTCAGAGCCTTGCGCGCCTGATCGAGGAACTGCCTCTCGCCTTCCTTCATCGAGATCGAGTTGACGATCGCCTTGCCCTGGACGTTCTTCAGCCCTTCCTCGATCACCTCCCACTTGGAAGAATCCACCATGATCGGGACCTTGGCGATGTCCGGCTCCGCCGCGATCAGGCGCAGAAAGGTGCGCATGGCCGCTTTAGAATCGAGCAGGCCTTCGTCCATGTTGACGTCGATGATCTGCGCGCCGTTCTCCACCTGCTGGCGCGCGACATTCACCGCCTCGGCGAAATTGCCTTCGACAATCAGCTTCTTGAACGCCGCCGATCCGGTGACATTCGTGCGCTCCCCGATGTTGATGAAATTGGCTGTGGATTGGGTCATACGTTCAACGCTGTCTGTTACTATCGGCTCGCCAGCACGGCGGCGGTGACTTCGATCTCGACCAGTATGCCGGGGCGCACAAGGCCCGCGACCTCCACGGTGGAACGGACTGGCCGATTTGGCTGTGCATCGCTGCCATAGTAACGCCCATACGCCCGCATCATGCCGTCGAAATCCATCGTCCCGCCAGGCGTCGGCGCGACAAGATAGACTGTCATCGCCACCACATCCGCCTCGCTCGCGCCCGCTTCCTTCAACGCCGCCGCGACCTTGGCGAACACATTCTCCGCCTGCCGCTCCGTATCACCCCAATCGCCAGCCGGCAGCGGATCGGGAATAATCCCCGGCAGTCGGATGGTGGCGTATCCTGGAGGAATGATGATGTGCTTGGAGTAGAACGCCGTTGACGAAGCGTACTCGCGCTGGATCGCGGCGGGCGCACCATGAACCGTTCTTACGTCCGCGACCACGCAACCGCTGAGCGCTACAAGGGCGACGCTTATACCGACGATCCGCATCACTCTGCCGCTTTCGGCCGGGCCAGCGCCGGCAGGCCATCAATGCTCTTGGCGTTCTTGGTCAACCGGCTTTCACGCCACGCATCGAGTTCCATGTGGTCGATATAGCGCCTTAACTGGTCGCGCTCGCCTTTAAACTCATAGAACGGCACGGCCCAACCGCAGCTGTCCTGAACCTGATGGATGTACGCGAAGATGATGTCCCGTGCGCGTTCGTGCCCGGGCGGGAATTTCGCGATCTCTTCTGCGAACCTCGGATCGTTGAATTGCATCGCATCGCCACGGCCATAGAGCCGCATGATGTTCGGCGCGCCGTCATAGGCGCAGAACATGAAGGTGATCCGCCCGTTCTCGCGCACATGCGCCAGCGTCTCTGCGCCCGATCCGCCGAGGTCTGCATAGGCGACACGATTTGGCCCGATCACGCGAAAGCTGTCATAGCCTTTGGGACTCAGATTCACGCGGCCGGAATCCGACAGCGGCGCCGTGGCGACAAAGAACATCTTTTGCGCCCGTATGAAGGCGACATGCTTGTCGTTCAGACTGTCGTAGAACTTCGCCATCGCCTGTCCTTCAACCCCTTGCGCGTCCGAGCACCGCAAAGAACTCGTTCTGGCCACGCGGCGTATCATACACCCGTAGCGGCCGCAGCGGCGATTTGCCCAACCGATGCAGCGTCTCGAGAATTTCGCGGAAACTCGACGGCGTCATCCGCCAAGCGCGGCAATCGATATGGTCGTCCTTGGCTTTGTCGATCTGGTCGAGCGCCTGCTTGACCAGCGCGACATTGACGCCCACCGGCGGGCTGTCCTTCTCCCAATGCCGCGCTGGATCATTGTGAGACGACATCGACATCGCGTCGACAGAGTCCGCGATACGATGCGTCTTCCGTTCCGCGAAGTGCGCCCCCAGCACTTCGCCGATCGGACTTTCGAGAATGTCGTGATCGAAGCAGTAGCGCTTGTCCGAGCATATCGCGAAATACGCCCCTCCCGGCGCCAGCAGCCGATCTACCTCGATCAGATGGCGGACAAGATCCGGCTTATTTTCGATTGCGTGCGAGGAAAACACCACGTCGAATGTCTCGCGCACGATGGCGATATCGCCGGTCGGCGAGACATAGTCGATCCGCGCCGGCGTCCCCTTCGGGTTCTCGTTATGAGTCAGCGCCCGGTTGCGGAGACCATCTGAATCCTGCACGTCGAAATACTTCACATTGCGGCCCGTGAAGCAGGGTTTGTGCGCCGGCCCGATCTCGAGGATTTTTGCGATCGGCGGAACAAGCGCCAGGAAGCCGGAACGCAATCGCGCTGGCGAGGCAACACGTCCATCCCTCTTGCCGAACACCTCATAGTGCTCGCCGAGCTGCGCATCCGAATGCGCATGCAGGTCATGATTGGTCCGACGACAAAAGGCGGCGCCGACTTCCGGAGGAAGCTTTGGCGAGATCGCCACGCCCGCCTTGTCTGTCGACTGACCCATCTCAGCTCCTGACGCGACGGTCGGGGACCGTTGCCGCACTACGCCAGCTCGAAAGGCTCCAGCCCTGCAAGACGCAGCGCCTTAGCCCGTTCCGGCGGCTTGCGCGGCGTCACGCCTTTCACGGCATCAGCAACGTGCCTGATGTGATCCGGCGTCGTGCCGCAGCAGCCGCCGAGAATGTTGACTAGGCCTTGCCTGGCCCAGTCCTCGAGCTCGTGCGCCGTCTCATGCGGCTCCTCGTCATACTTGCCCATCTCGTTGGGCAGGCCAGCGTTCGGATAGGCGGCCACCAACGTATCGGCCACGCGGGCCATCTCAGCGATGAACGGGCGCATCAGGTCAGCGCCCAGCGCGCAGTTGAAGCCCACGGCAAACGGCTTGGCGTGCTTTACCGAATTCCAGAACGCTTCCGTCGTCTGGCCTGACAGCGTGCGGCCCGAACGATCGGTGATCGTGCCTGAAATCCAGATCGGCAGCTTGTCCTTGCCCTCGGCTTCCATGTCCATGATCACCTTCAACGCCGCCTTGCAGTTCAGCGTATCGGTGATGGTCTCGATAAGGTAGAGATCCACCCCACCCTCGTACAGCGCTTCGATCTGCTGACGGTAAGCCGCATAGACCTGATCGAAATCGACCAGCCGCGCACCCGGATCGTTCACGTCGGACGACATGGACAACATCTTGTTCAGCGGTCCGATCGAGCCCGCGATAAAGCGCGGCTTGTCCGGATTCTGCGCCGTCAGCCTGTCGGCGACCTCACGTCCGAGACGCGCGCCCTGATAGTTGATGTCCCACACCGCCTGCTCGTCGAGCTTGTAGTCATCCTGCGCGATCGTCGTCGCAGAGAACGTGTTGGTTTCGGAGATGTCGGCGCCGGCCGCAAAATACTGCTCGTGCAGGTTCGTCACGATATCGGGCCGCGTAAGGCACAGGATGTCGTTGTTGCCTTTCAGCTGGCCCGGATGCGTCGCAAAGCGATCGGCGCGGAAGTCTTTCTCGTCCAGGCCCATCTTCTGGATCATCACGCCCCACGATCCGTCGAGGATCAGGATGCGTTCCTTCGAAGCCGCCTTCAGCGCGGCGATGCGTTCCTGGCGTGTCATTGTGATCGAGCCTCCGGCTTGATCCCGAGCAGGCGGCATGTCGACAGCGACAGGCCCGCGCGGTTCATGGTGTAGAAGTGGAAATGGTCGACGCCCTGCTCAGCCAACCTGTTGCACAGGTCCGCCGCCACGTGCGCTGTCACGAGATCGCGTGTCTCCGGGTCGTTATCAAGCCCCTCATAGAGATCGGCGATGCGCGATGGCACCGCCGTGCCGCACAGATCCGCCATGCGCTTCAGCCCCTTGAAGTTCGATTGAAGCATGATGCCCGGAACGATCGGCTGATTGATTCCAGCAGCGCGCGCTGCGTCGAGAAACTTGAAATAGACATCGGGATAAAAGAAGAACTGCGTGATCGCACGCGTCGCACCCGCATCAAACTTGCGCTTGAGGTTCTCGACCTCCGCCTTCAGCGAGGACGCTTCGGGATGCACTTCGGGATAGCAGCCCACCGAAATATCGAAGTCCGCGATATTCCGCGCGCCGGCGATAAGGTCAGACGCATAGGGATAACCGTCCGGATGCGGCGCATACTTCGCGCCGATGCCCGCCGTCGGATCGCCGCGCAACGCCACGATGCGCCGCACGCCGGCATCCCAGTAGTCCTTCAGGACCTGGTCGATCTCAGGCTTGGTCGCCGCAACGCAGGTGATGTGCCCAGCTGGCTTCAGCGATGTCTCCGCCGCCATCCTGCGCACAATCTCGTGGGTGCGCTCTCGCGTCGACCCGCCCGCGCCATAGGTCACCGACACATAATCCGGCTGCAAGGGTTCGAGCCGGCGCACGCTATCCCACAGCTTCTGCTCCATCTCCGGCGTCTTCGGCGGAAAGAACTCGAACGATACTTTTGGCGCGCTCATGCCGCCGACCTCTTTGCAGATTTCAGACTGTCAGCCGCCCACACCATCACCGACACACCCTTGTCATCCGGCGCACGGAACGTCTTGCACGATTTCACGGCGAGCCCCGCCTTCTCCCCCCACCGCACGAGATCAGCCTCGTTGATCCCGAGATGGCGATGCGCATGATCCGTGCGCAGATGCTCCAGCGAATGCGGCGCGAATTCCACGATCACGAGCCGCCCGCCCGGCTTCAGCACGCGCGCTGCTTCATTCAGCGCCCGCGCTGGATCATCGAGGAAGTGCAGGACCTGATGGATGATCACCAGGCTCGCGCAGTGGTCGGGATAGGGCGACGCGGTCGCATCGCCATGACGTACCGATGCATTCGCCGCGCCAGCCTCCTGCAGCTTCGAGCGTGCTACCGTCAGCATCTGGTGCGACAGGTCGATGCCCTCGACGCGGCGCGCTTTTCCCGCAAACAGCGCGAGCATCCGGCCCGTGCCTGTGCCGAAGTCGACAACCAGTTCGAACGGCCCGGCGCCCGCCGCGCCTAGAACTGCCTTCTCGATATCGGCTTCCGAATAATGCAGCGCGCGCAGCTTGTCCCAATGATCGGCGACACGTGAGAAATACTCGCCGGCAGCCTCCGCCCGCTCGCCCTTTACTTCGGCCAGCCGAACCCGGTCACGCCGGATCGCGGCGTCGTCGGGATCGATAGCCGCGTTCAGCGTATCCACCAGCGCCCGCGCCCGGCCCTCGACGGGCAGACGATAGAAAACCCACGCCCCCTCCGGAAGCCGCTCGATCAGCCCGGCGCTGGTGAGAAATTTCAGATGCCTCGACAGGCGCGGCTGGCTCTGGTTCAGGACTTGCGCAAGTTCTCCGACCGACAGCTCCCCATGGGCCAGAAGCGCGAGAATTCTGGCTCGCGTCACCTCACCGGCTGCGCGAAGCTGCTGGACCAGAACGGACAGCGCTGCAGATTCCATATAATGATATAAACATATCCTTATATGATCTTCAACAGGGTTTTCCTCTGTGCCGTTTCTGCCCGTAAACGCTCGGGAACGCTTTGGCGGGTAAATCCCCGCGGTAGCAGGTGTTGATCCTGTTTAACCCCGGCCACATATCGACCCGGCCACTGGGAGCGTAGCCGTAATGAAATCTAGACCCGCTTCCCTGACAGGCGCCGCCTCGATCCTTGCCGCCCTGAGTCTTTCAGGCTGCATCACCGCCGGCGCGAACCCTGAAGACCCCTACGAAGACTTCAACCGCTCGATGTTCGCTTTCAATGATGGCCTCGATCGTGCGGTGATCGAGCCTGTGGCGCATGGATACCGGGCCATCACCAACGAGCCGGTACGCGAAGGGGTCGGCAACTTCACCTTGAACCTCAATGAGCCGCTGACATTCGTGAACCACGTCCTGCAGGGGCAGATCCCCGACGCCGGCGCTACGTTCGGCCGCTTCGTCGTCAACACCACCGTCGGCATCGCTGGTGTCTTTGACCCCGCCTCCGCCATGGGCATGCAGCGCACGAAGGAAGATTTCGGCCAGACACTTGGCAAGTGGGGCGTCGGGTCCGGCCCCTACCTGGTCTTGCCATTCCTGGGCTCCACCAGCGCACGCGATGCATTCGGCCTGGGCGCCGATCTCGCGCTTAACCCGCTGAATTATCCCGAATTCGAAAGCGACGACGAGATCCGTCTCGGCATTGCGGTTCTCGGCGGCATCAACGCCCGTGAAGGCGCGATCGAGGCGATTGACCAGGTTCGCAACCAGATCGACCCATATACGACAGTCAGGCGTTTGTATGACCGCACCAGGGCCCAGGACATCGCAAATTCTCCTGTGCAACCGAATGAAACCGAAAAACTGCCCGAAAGCGAACTAGACTTCTGATCGGGTCAAACGTGGAGCTTTAATGAAAATGTTCAAAAAGCTGGGCATGCGCTTCCTCGCGGCCGCCATCGCCCTTGTCGCAGCCACGCCAGCCGCGTTCGCCGACAAGAAATCCGAAGCCTATGTGCAGGCGAACGCCAACAGCGTGCTCCAAGCGCTGAACGACAAGTCGATTGATCAGAAGGCGCGTGAAGCCAAGTTCGTCGAATACATGAACAGGTTCGCTCACATGCCAACGATCGCGCGCCGCGTGCTCGGCGTGAACGGCCGCTCTGTGAGCCAGTCGGACTTCGACAAATATTACAAAACCTTCGAACACTACGCGATGGAAGTGTACCAGGTGCACTTCGATCAGTTCCGCGGCGAGGAACTGCGTGTGACCGGCTCGAAGGACGAGGACGATCGCCGCTCGACGGTCGAATCCATCATCAAGAGTTCGCAGACCGGCAAGGACACCAAGGTCTACTGGGATGTTCTCCGCAGCCAGGATGGCGCGTCCTATCGCGTACGGGATGTCGGCATCGACCTGGGCGGCTCGGTTCTCTGGCTCGCCCAGGAACAGCAGGCCCAGTTCGAAAGCTATCTCAACCGCAATGGCGGCAGTATCGACAAGCTGATCGGGCGGATCAACGTCCTGCTGGCCGATATGGAAGCCCGCAAGAAGGATGGCCGCGGCTCGGCCTTCAAACAGAACGGATGAGCGATCACGATCGATCACTCGTAGATGACCGATTCCTCATCATCGCGACCGCGTGAGTATACTCGACGGTTTCCATATCTTTGTGTACCTGACACTATCAGGCTGGAGCCAACCTACCGGCCACAAGGGAGCTGACAACAATGATCCGTAAGCTGCTGGCCGCTGCGACTTTCGCTTTGGCCCTGTCCCCGGTCGCCCTAGCTCAGGACGCCCCGAAATTCTCGACCAAGACTTCGAAGATCTCCGAAATCCTCGCCAATGCAGAAGCCAAGGCCGCCTTTGCCAAGGTGATGCCGGAGGTCGCCGCTTCACCCCAACTCGAGCAGGCGGTCGGCATGACCATCGACGAAGTGAAGGTCATGGTGCCGGAATACTTCCCGGAAGAGAAAGTCAAAGAACTCGACGTCGAACTTGCGAAGATCAAGTAGCGACGCTCTCTGCGTCGGCCCAGTTGGCAAGCGCGAGATGACCGACAGGAAGGGCGGGTCCTTAACGGACCCGCCCTTTCTCTTTGGACTTCTGCCGCAAACATGATCGGCATCAATGTAATGCGAGGTTAGCTACGCGGAACATACAAAACGCTCAGGCGTCTACAGGGCAGGAGAGCTGGAACGTCATGTCCCATCAACCGCAAGAACCATCAACGCGCCGTGTCCTGTGGTGGGCCCGGAATTTCGGAGCGCCGCTGCGCGCGGAATTCAGGCCCTGCGACGCCAATTTGCCGGAAGGCTTCGACGTTCTGCTCGAAATGGCCGATCAGCGCCTGAGTGAGAATCAGAACCAGCCCGGTGGGCGATAGCCCTACTTCCCGTCCGGCTCGATATGTGTGGCGCGCTTGCGCCGTGGTTCTTCTACCTTCCAGACAAGCACGCCAAGCGCTACAATCAGGGTTGCGATCGTGGCGTAGAAGCTCGCCTCGTATCCAAGCCACATCGCCAGGCCCGCACCGAGCAATGGCGCTAGCGAACCCATAGCCCCCTCAGCCGTATTCGACAGCGCCATGCGCATCGGCACATCGTGGCGATGTCCATATTCCAGCACGATATTGCTGGTCGACATCAGATATCCCGACTGCGCAGCGCCGATCATGAAGAACGCGAGCGCGAACGTCGTCACCGAATGCGACATCATCAGCGCGCCCACGCCGACGATGTTGATCGCCAGCGAGATCACGAAGGTCGAACGGAAGCCTTGTCTGTCAGACAAATATCCCCAGACCAGATTCGTCACCGTGTCGGCGCCCATATACGCGAGCGACAGCACCGCCAGCGTCGACCCGAACGTCACCGGGTCGCCCTCGGCCGAAATCCCGAGCACAAAGGCGGCGTAGAGAAAGAAGAAGGGCTGGCCGATTCGCGATCCCATCGCCAGCGAGCGCGCCACCATGAACCACGCAAAGCCCGTATCCTCGCGGATTAGCGCAGGGAAATCCTTCATCCGTTCGCGCAGGCTCTTGCGCGCCCGCACGCTCGGCGGCTCCGGCTCGCGCATCAGGATCTGCAGCGCCGACAGCCCAAGACTGGTCAGAACGAATGCGAGAAAGAACGTCGTCGCATAGCCATTGCCCCACACATGGTTGGCGACCAGCCACGAACCCGCGAAGTACGATAGCAACGCTGCGATGATCCCGCCTGTCAGGTTGCGCCATGCCTGCAATCGCCCTCGCATGCGAATCGGGATCACCTTCGCCAGCAGAAGCTGGAACGCCACGCGCTGCGGCCCCTGAAAGAAGCCGAGCAGGAACAGGAATAGCAGCGCGCACGCCAGCGCTGGCCAACCGACAAGAAACCAGCCCGATATAGCCAGCCCGAGAATCTGCGCCCGCATCAACAGGCCCAGCGTCACCGACACAGGCAGGATCTTCTTGCGGTGTTCGATCTGTTGCGCCCCGATGATTGGCGACACGATCCCGCCCAGCTGCTGGAGCGAAGTCCCGATACCGACCCAGAAATCCGAACCCGATATCGCGTGCAGATAAGCCGGCACGAAAGTCGGCGTGTTGACCAGACGGAACCCGGTCATGCCCAGCATGCCGTGCACATAGTGTCCGGCATAATTCCGCTTGAGATTGTCCATGACAAACGTGTCGTAAGCCGCGATCGCCTCGGCTTCGGTCAACGCTGTTTTTCCGGTGGCCTCGTCCAACACCCAACCTCGTCGGCGCAATGCCCCTGTAAATGCGGGGGGCATGCGGCCCATTGCTTCTAGGGCCGCATCGCGTGCAACTGAAATGCGGCGCGTTGCAGCGATACCCGCTATAGCAAGCTGACGAAACAACAGACTGCCAGGGAGGCTTCGATGAAAAACCTTATACTGGCGCTAGGCGCTGGCCTGATCATCGCCGCCCCGGCGTTCGCACAGAACTCGCCGCCCAAACCAACGGCCGAACAACTCGCCAAGACTTACGAGGAAGACCAGCTCAGCCTCGAGAAGTGCGGCGTGCCCCGCAACGCGGCGGACGACTATCGCCCCACGCCGCTCCTGCCCGACCAGACGCGCGCGCATCGCGTCACGACTGATCAGAAATTCCATGTCGAAACCGTCGCCAAAGGTCTCGCGAATCCGTGGGCCCTCGCCTTCCTGCCGTCGGGAAACATGCTGGTCACTGTTCGCAAGGAAGGCCTGCGCACTGTCTCACCCAACGGCAGGATTTCAGAACTGATTGCCGGAACGCCGGTCATCGAGAACAAGTTCGCGCTGTTCGGCATGCATGACGTGCTTCTCGATCGCGACTTCGCGATCAATCGCACGCTCTACCTCACCTACGTCACCACGCCGCCAGGCGGCGCCAGCACTGGCTACCTCGTCCGCGCAAAACTGTCGGCTGATGAGAAAAGCCTGACCGACTATACGATCCTCAGGGAAGGCACGATCGCGCGCCGCATCCTGCAGGACAATGATGGCTCGCTCTTTGTCGTCACGGCCGACATCACCACGCCCTATGTCAGCGCCCAGTCGCTGGCCAGCGGCGCCGGCAAGGTGCTGCACATCAACACCAACGGCACGCCGCGCGGCGACAATCCGTTCGCGCCCAACCCGAAGGCCGACCCATCGATCTACGCGCTGGGCGTGCGCGATCCGCAGAGCATGGCTTTCCACCCCGTCACGCACGATCTTTGGATCATTGAGAACGAGCCTCGCGGCGGCGACGAGCTCAATGTCATCAAGTCGGGTAAAAATTACGGCTTCCCGCTGATCTCCTACGGCCGCGACAATGACGGCGCGCTGCTAAATGGCGGCCTCACCCAAAAGGCCGGCCTCGAACAGCCCGTCTATTTCTGGACCCCGTCCGTCGCCTTTTCCGGCATGATTTTCTACACCGGCGACAAGCTGCCGAAGTGGAAGAATTCGATCCTGGCCGGCGGCCTGTCAGGGATGCAGCTCGTCCGCATCGAACTCTCGCCGGAAGGCCGTGTCATCGGCGAAGAGAAGCTCCTCCGCGACATGTGCCGGCGCATCCGCGACGTGCGCATGGGCCCGGACGGCGATCTCTACGTCATCACCGACCATGAAGACGGCGAGATCCTGCGTATCGTGCCGAACTAGGCCCTTCACACGCCGACAACTGCGCCTGCCCACTTGCCGCGCGCTCTCACGCGCGTCCTACTGTACCGATGCGCACCGCTCTCGTCGCTCTTGCACTTGCAGCAACACCCGTCGCACAGGCACAACCGCCACGCGCATCGGAAAATGTCGCCTGGGACACGCCCCTCGGTCGTCTCGAATACGTATTTGAAGACGGCCGCTTCGGCGTCTTCGAATATCCGCTGGAGTACGGCGACAATATCGGCCGCATCTATGTCGATGGCCTGTCAGGCGAATTCGGAGGCAATGGCCCGCTCGACGGCTACTGGTCGGAGCCAGACGTCAGCCATGACGACGAGGATGGCGGCGAAGGCATCGAGATCTGCCCGTTCGGCATTTCCGACGGCAATGGTCGCTTTACCAATAACTGGGGCCGCATCCGCATCGTCTTTACCGATGTCGATTTTCCCAGCGACTTTATTCTCATGCGAGCCCGTTGTTTCATCGATCCCGTCGACGTCATCCCCGGCAAGCGCGCGAATTAACTTTGATGTCCCATCCTCAGCCTTCCCCCACACTGCCGCGCGGCATGTTTGTTGAGAATAGCTTATAATCGAAGCCCCGCGACTTCATGCATTCAAAATGGCGGCGCCGACTGACGACATCATCCAACCGACGAAGCCACTCACCAGCTCGCCGTTGGATCAGGTGAAGCCTGCGATCTCCGGCACGGCCGGCTCCGCCTCGACATCCCCCGACAAGGAGCCGTCAGCTCCGCGCACAACGGACACGCGCAGGCGCGGCTTCGCCGGCTGGCGGTGGTTCGCCCGATCCCCGCCGGCGGCTGCGGGCTCCCTCTCGGAACGGGGGGCGCGCCGTTCTTTGCTAGTTTCGCTTCCACACAACCTTGCCGCCGACCACCGTGATCGCGGGATTGACGGTCAGGATCTGCTCCTCAGGAACGGTCAGAATGTCGCCGCTAAAGCCGGTGAAGTCCGCGATCTTTCCGACCTCGATCGTGCCGAGATCAGCTTCCCGGAATGACGCATAGGCCGGCCAGATGGTGAACATCTTCAGCGCCTCTTCGCGCGTAACGGCCTGTTCCGGATGCCAGTCCAGGCCCGATTTACCCTGCAGATCCTTGCGCGCCACGGCCGCATAGAACTCGATGCGGGGATCGCCCTGTTCCACCGGCGCATCCGATCCGCCCGCAATGATCGCGCCTGCGTCCAGCAACACTCGCCATGCATAGGCGCCCAAAATCCGCCGGGGCCCGATGCGCGCCGGCGCGAAATAGAGATCGCCGATCGCATGGCTGGGTTGCATCGACGGGATGACGCCCAGCTCCTTGAAGCGAACGATGTCCTCAAGCCGAACAACCTGCGCATGCTCGATCCGCCAGCGCTTGTCAGCGGTCGGCTTGTCGGGCGCCGCATCGAACGTCTTCTGCATCCAGTCGAGTACAAGTTGGTTGGCGCGATCGCCAATGGCGTGGAAGCAGACCTGGATATTGGCGTCATAGGCCTTCTTCAGCAGCGACAGCGTCGGCTCTTCCTGCGCCAGCTGCAGTCCCGATGTATCGGGCCGATCCGAATACGGTTCGTTCAGCAGCGCTCCGCGCGATCCCAGCGCGCCGTCCATGTACAGCTTCACCGCCTTGGTGATAACCATCTTGTCGGCCGTCTCGCCGAACACGTTCTTATCAAAGTCCACGCCATCGATCGCGTTGTAGATGCGCAGGTTCAGCTTGCCCGCATCCGACAACGCATTGATCCGCGGTACATGCAAGGCAGGCACTGACATGCTGTGCACGCCTGTCCAGCCAAGGCTCAGCTCGCGGGCCGCACCCTTCTGATACGTCTCATCGATCTGAGCGTCGCTCGGCGCCGTGATCAGCGAGGCCATCGCCATCATCGCGTTGTCGATCAGCATGCCCGTCGGCAAGCCATCCTTGCCCACTTCGATGCGCCCGCCATCCGGCTGGCTCTTCGGTTTGCCGTCGATCTTCGCCGCCTTCAACGCCGCCGTGTTCGCCACCAGCGCATGACCATCCGCTCTTTCCAGGATCGCCGGCCTGTCGCCCGTCACCGCATCGAGATCCTGACGGGTCGGAAAGCGCGCTTCCGGCCAATGCGTCTCGATCCAGCCGCGCCCGACCAGGACCTGCCCAGCCGGCAGCGCCTTCGCCTTCTCGCCAACAACGCTCACCAGTTCCGCGATGGATTTGATCTCGTCGAGATCAAGCGCGCTCTCGCGCTCGCCAATGCCGTAAAGGTGGGCATGTGCATCCGTAAACCCGGGATAGAGAAACACGCCCGCGAGATCGATCTTCTCGGTTGTCTCGCCCGCCGTCTTCAGCAGATCGGACGACGTACCCGTCGCAACGATCCGCCCGCCCTTGACGCTGACCGCCTCGACCGGCTTCAGGCCATCGAGCCCGGTATAGATCGTACCGCCATGGAAGATCTGGTCAGGCGCCGCCACCACCGGCTGGTTGCACGCCGACACCGCCAAGGCGGCCATCGCCGCCACGAACAAACGCATGAAAAACCCCTCGCCTTGCGGGCGAGAGGTTACACAGACCCTGCGATCTAGGGAAAGCGCGAGTTAGGCCGCGGCGGCTTTCTTCGCGATCTCTTTCTTGATCTTCAGCATCTTGGCCGACAGCTCGTCGTCCTTCGCCTTGGCGAGGAAGCCGTCGAGACCGCCGCGCTTGTCGACCGTGCGGAGCGCCGCCGCCGAAACGCGGGCCGAATAGGACTGACCGAGCGCGTCCGAGTGAACGGTCACGTTCACCAGGTTCGGCAGATAGCGCCGCTTGGTCTTGATGTTGGAGTGGCTGACCGTGTGGCCGACCATCGGCTTCTTGCCGGTGAGTTCACAAATGCGGGACATGGCCCACCTTTCCTGGAAGTCTACACGCCGAAAAGCCCGCCAAAAGGGGACTTGTCGCCATGCTCTGAAAGCGAAGCGGGGTGGATAGTCAGGTCATCCCGCCCTGTCAAGTTCCGCAGTAGGCCCGCCCCTGACCGCCAGCCCGCCGGGAAATCGCCTGCTTTGCTCAGTTTAAACCCTGGGAGCCGGCGGGCAAAAGGTCCGCCGCGGAGCTGGTAAATGCCGTTTCTGACTGCCGCCGCAACTGCTGGGGGCCTTCTGTTCGCCCCCATGGCGGCGCAGAACGCCCTGGCCACCATCGCCGCCATCGGCGCAACCCGCCTCGAGGCGGAATACGAAGCCATTACGCCTGTCCCTTGGGTCGGCCGCCACCGCACCGCCTCCGCCTCCCTCACCGCCGACATTTCCGCCACCCGTTATCGCATCGCCATCGACAGCCGCGCCGAAGGCTTTGTCGACTGGTTCGTCGATTCCAGCGTCGCCATGGTTTCGACCGGCCTCGTCACCGCTCGCGGCCTGATGCCGCTCCGCTTTGACAGCTCGGTACAAGACGGCCCCAAGCATCGCCGCGTTCTGGTCGACTATGCGCCCGGCGAAGTGCTGGTGAGCGTCTCGCCCAAGTATGGCGACTGGGGCTTTCCCGCGACCACGCCGCCGCAGAAGCTAGAAGCTGTTGATCCGCTCACCGCGATCCTCAGTCTCACGCTCCGCCTCCGCGCCACGCCCTCAAATCCGTGCGGCGGCCCGCTACAGGTCTTTGACGGCAAGCAACGCTACGACCTGCGCCTGCGCTACAGCGCGCGCGTCACCTGGAACACAGACGTCTACAAGGGGCCGGCCATCCGTTGCGACGTCGAATATATCGAGATCGCCGGTTTCGATCCAAAGTCCGCCGAGCAGCGCGAAGCCGACCGCGAGGATATCAGATGGACGAACATCACCCTCGCCGAAATCAACCGCGGCGAACTCACCCCGCCTCTCAAGGCCGAACTCCGCTCCAACCGCTCCGGCAAATACACTTACCGGGCCACGAAACTCAGCTACGGCCGGGCGCGCTAAACGCCAGGCTCAGCAGGCGCCGCTCGCGCCGTTACGCCTTCCGGCCGGCCCAGACCGCCTCATAGACCCGCAAAAAATTCCCGCTCACGAAGCCTGCCGCATTCTTCCTGCCAAATCCCTTGCGCAGCAACGCGGCGACCAGTTCCGGAAGCTGTTTGTAGCTGGTGAAGACCGGCTTGAAATTGGCGTCCATGTCCGTCCCCAGGCTGACGTGCTCCGGGCCCAGCACGTCAGCCAGGTCGAGGATGCGGTCGACATACTCATCCAGCATCGTCATGCCGATGCCCGCCGGCCACGCTCCGATGACGCCGCCCCTGCGGCTGATCTCCCTCGCCATGGTGAGACTGATGAACCGCGGATGCGACGCTCCGCGCCCTTCAACATGGGTGTGCGAGCATATCACTGGCCGCGAGCAAACCTTCATTGCCGCCGCCACCGTCGCTTCCGACGCATGCGCCAAATCGACCACCATACCCAGCCTGTCCATCTCGCGGATCACGTCCGCGCCGAACGGCGAAAGCCCGCCCGTCACGGGCGCGGCCGTCTGGATGTCACCCACCTCGTTGGGCCGGTAATGCACCAGCGTGATCGACCGCACATCGTCCCTGAACGCGCCCGCCACATTCGCGATGTCCCCCGCCAGGAAGTCCGCGCCTTCCACAGTCAGGAAGCCGCCAATGCCCTGCTTCAACTGGATACGGCGAAAATCGCTAGGCTCCTTTACAAACGTCACGCCCAACGCCGGCAGCACGCGATGCATGTTGGCGATCTGGCGCTCATAACTCGCTCGCGCTTCGCCAGGCTTGAAATCGCGCGCCGCTCCAAGCCCGTCTCCGACCAGGTTCAACACCTGCACGTCGGCCACCGCCGCAAAACTCGCGCCGGACAATTGCCCCTCGCGCATCTCGGCAAGTGCGCGATCTTCCGAAGGCTTGCCCGCCGCGATCTGAAGCGCGGGTGAAAGGTCCGTCGCATCACGTCCGAACGTGAGCCCCGGATGGGCGTGAATATCGATCGCAGGATTTGCCTTCAGCAGATCATGCGCCTGTTGCAGGAAATCGGTATCGTTCGTTTCCTGCGCGCTCCGGCAGCCCGTCGTCGCCAGCCCCGCAACGCACGCGCCGGACATCAGCAAGCGTCTGCGATTCACGGCAAAGCGATTCATAAGAATTCTCGCGCGGTAGACCAGTGACCATTTCATAATGGCCGTGTTCCATCCGCACGCAAGTACGGCCAGAATGGCGCCATGTTCGGGTAATCCACAGCCTCACCCGTTGACCCGGCGCGCTTGCGACCCCAACCTTGAATCAGGACCGAACCGCGTCCCCTGGGAAGACGGACATGCGCTGGCGCCCGCACACCCCGCTCGTTTCGACCTTGCCGCACGTTTACGTGCGCAGCGTCGCCATCGCCTGATCCCCCGTCCAATCAGGAGCGCAGCCTCTGGCCGCCAGCGACAACACCCGTATCCGGGCCATTCTCGGCCCAACCAACACCGGCAAGACGCACCTTGCGGTTGAGCGCATGCTCGCGCACGGCACGGGGATGATCGGCCTGCCGCTGCGCCTGCTCGCGCGCGAAATCTATGACAGGATGGTGAAAGAGAAGGGCGCTAAAGCCTGCGCCCTCATCACCGGTGAGGAACGCATCAAGCCGCCCGGCGCGCGCTGGTACGCCTGCACCGTGGAAGCCATGCCTGTCTCGGAAGGCGCAGACTTCATGGCGATCGACGAGATCCAGCTCGCACAGGATCCCGACCGCGGCCACGTCTTCACCGATCGCATCCTGCATGCCCGCGGCCGGCACGAAACCATGCTGCTCGGCGCCGACACCATGCGCTCCGCACTTCAGCGCCTCGACCTCGATATCGACGGTGAACGCCGCGAACGTTTCTCGAAGCTGAGCTATGCCGGCCCCGCCAAGATCACCAAACTGCCCAAGCGCTCGGCCATCGTCGCCTTCTCGTCGGAAGAGGTTTACGCCATCGCCGAACTGCTGAAGCGCCAGCGCGGCGGCTGCGCCGTCATCATGGGCGCGCTCTCGCCCCGCACACGCAACGCACAGGTCGATCTCTACCAGTCCGGCGAGGTCGACTACATCGTCGCCACCGACGCCATCGGCATGGGCCTCAACCTCGATGTCGGCCACATCGCCTTCGCCTCACGCCGCAAGTTCGACGGTCGCCAGCGTCGCTATCTGCGCCCTGATGAACTCGCGCAGATCGCTGGCCGCGCCGGCCGCTTCCGCGACGACGGCACGTTCGGCGAAACCGCTGACTGCACGCCCTTCGAGGAAGACACGGTCGAACGCATCGTCAACCACCACTTCGAACCCGTCGACTATCTCAACTGGCGCAACTCCGATCTCGACTGGTCGAGCGTCGCCTGCCTTCTCGCATCGCTCCGCCGCTCCTCGCCCGACGTGATCCTCCGCCGCGCGCCCGAAGCGCTCGACGAGATGACGCTATCCATGCTGGCGCAGGACGAGGACGTTGTACGGCATGCCCGCACCCACGCCCATGTCCGCCGCTTGTGGGACCTCTGCACCCTGCCGGATTTCCGCAAGCACGGCCCGGACGCCCACTTCAAGCTCGTGCAATCCTTCGTCGAAAAACTGAGCGAGCCCGCCGCCCGCATCAAGGACGAATGGATGTACACCCATGTCGAACCGCTCGACCGCACCGAAGGCGAGATCGACACGCTGCAGCAACGCCTCGCCGCCATCCGCACCTGGACCTACGCCGCCAATCGCACCGACTGGCTCGAGAACGCCGAGACATGGCGCGGCCGCACGCGCGAGATCGAGGACAAGCTTTCTGATGCGCTCCACCAGGCGCTGATGCTGCGCTTCGTCGACCGTCGCACGTCGGCCTTGCTCAAGACACTCAACTCTCAGGAAGACGCGCCCGCCGAAATAGGTCCAGCCGGAGAAGTCCTGATCGGCGGCCACAGTGTCGGTCGCCTTGAAGGTCTCATCTTCACCGCCGAAGCCACGGGTGGAACTCTTGCCGGACGCGCCCTGCGCGGCGCCGCTCTCAAATCCCTGCGCCCCGTAATCGAGCGCCGCCTCGCTATCATCGCGCAGGCCCCCGACGCCGACCTCTGCTTCAACCCGGCAATGGCGGCCATCGTCCATGAAAGCGCGCCGGTTGCGAAACTTGTCGCCGCCACAGACTGGCATTCGCCCAGCGTCCAGTTGCTTGGCGCCGGCGACGCCGCCGCGCCGAGCCGCGACGCGGCGCAGGAGCGTCTCACCCGCTGGTTCGCCGATCACGTCAAAGCTACGCTGCCCGCCCTGCACGATCTGCGCGCCGCACTCGACGACACGGCCATCCGTGGCGCCGCGCGTGGCACGGCTTTCCAGCTCCTCGAAACTGGCGCCGCTTTCGATCGTCGCGCCGCCACCGTCGCACGCCAGGCGCCGCCGCTCTCGCCGGAAGACCGCGCCATGCTCAACGCCGCCGGCGTGAAGGCTGGCCGCGTCGCCGCCTGGCTGCCTGGCCTCTTGAAGCCCGCCGCCGCACGCCTCGCCCTCGCCCTGCGCGCCGTCCACACCGGACAGCCCCCGCGTCAGCCGCCGACGCAATCTTCCTTTGCGCTAGCCAACGACCCGTGGCCCGAGCCCATGCTTTGGACCGCCGGCTATCTCCGCATCGGCCCGCGCGCCGTCCGCGCCGATCTTGCTGAGCGTCTGATGGGCGGGCTCGCCCAGATCCGCCGCGCCTCCGAAACATCGGCGTTCGCCGTTCCGCCCGAACTCGCCGCCCAGGTCGGCTGCCCCGCCGTGGACTTCCCCGCCATCCTGCGCGGCCTCGGCCTCAAGCCAGCCGAGAAAGACCGCGAGACCGGCGCCGTCAAACTCTGGCGCTTCCCGGCCCAACGCACGCACGAGCCCACAAGCGCCCCGCGCAATGGCCACACAGCCACACCCGCGCTTGCGCCCTCCGGCCCCTTCGCAGGCCTTGCCGAACTGATGGCGCCCCAGCCCGCATCCCATCGCAGGAGGCGCCGCCACAAGCGCCCTGCAGTCGCCTCGCCAAAGGCGGCGACATGAGCGCAGACGACGCTGCCGGCCGCATGCGGCTCGACGTCTTCCTCTGGCGCGCCCGCTTCTTCACGGCGCGCACGAACGCCACGGAGGCGGTCGAGGAACAGGGCGCCCGCATCGAACGCGACGGTCAGGTCCGCCGCATCGACAAGGCGGCCACCCCGGTCGAGCCGGGCGACATCCTGTCTTTCCGCGCGCCCTCCGGCCAAAAGCTTGTGAGGATTCTTTCACTTCCTGCGCGAAGGGGGCCGCCATCCGAAGCGGCGCTATGTTATGAGGCGATCGAGGGGCGCTAACGCCGGTGAGGCCTGACGGGTGACAGCAGAACCAAGGCCTTCCGGCCCCGTGGGCGAGACCCTGGCAGCGCTCAAGCGCCTGCCCGATTTTCGTGCGGCTATCGAGGGCCTGCTGCTCTTCCTGATGGTCGTTGCAGCCGGCGCCTGGACCGCCAATTCCGGCGTCCTCCACCTCAAGCCGCTGCCCAGCGATGAACTCCTGATAACCTGGCTTTCCGCTTTCATTGTCCCGACCCTGTCGGAGGAAGTCCTGTTCCGAGGCTGGGTGCGCAAGGGCGCTCCGCTCGCCGCCGTGGCGTCCCTTCTGGCCTACATTCTCTGGCATCCCGTCCAGACCTGGGCCGGCCTGCCTTTTGGCCGCCCGGAATTCCTCGACCCCGCCTTTCTCGGCCTCATCGCTTGGCTGGGCCTAGCTTGCACCCTCTCCCGCATCCGCTCCGGCTCGATCTGGCCGGCCGTGGTCATTCACTGGGGCGTGGTCGTCATGTGGAAGAGCCTTTACGGCGGCTGAGCCTGGTTCAGCCTGCCTCAACGCCTCGTTCAATTGACAAGGCCCGCCGCTGGCCCCATGTCGCGGCGCCAGTACGGACGGCTTGCCCTATGACCTACATCGTCACCGACGCCTGCATCCGGTGCAAATACATGGACTGCGTAGAAGTATGTCCGGTGGACTGCTTCTACGAAGGCGAGAACTTCCTGGTGATTCACCCGGAAGAATGCATCGATTGCGGCGTTTGCCAGCCGGAATGCCCCGTAGAGGCCATCGTCCCGGACACGGAAGATGACGCGGACGGCAAATGGCTGAAGCTGAATACCGATTACGCGAAGGTCTGGCCGAACATTACCGTCAAAGGCACCGCGCCGGCTGACGCGGACGATTACGCTAAGGTAAAGGGAAAGTTGGCGACCCTGTTTTCGCCCAAACCCGGCTCCGGACAGTAATTTTTCTGGGGCGAATTGCCGCTAGGGCATGCAGAATTGGGGCTTAAACCCCACATCGCGCTGCAGCAACGAGTTGAAAATTCTTGCAATTGTGCTAAGGATCAAGTTCGCCGACGGGCGAAACAGACAACGCAACAGGTCAGGCTCCGCTGCCGCGCACCCTCAGGTGGGCGCCCCGAAGACCTGACACTTATTGCGAGTAGCGAGGTGATCGAGCAATGACCAAAAAACAGCCGGCAAAAGTCGTTGAAGGCCTCTTCAATGTTGGCCAGCACGTGGTTTACCCTGCGCACGGTGTCGGCCGTGTGACTGCCGTGGAAACCCAGCAGGTCGCCGGCATGAAGCTCGAAGTTTTCGTCGTTGCGTTCGAGCAGGATAAGCTCATTCTCCGCGTTCCGACCGCCAAGGCGGCCTCTTCGGGCATGCGCGCCCTCGCCTCGACCCGCGTGGTCGGCGATGCGCTCAAAACCCTCGGCGGCCGCGCGCGCATCAAGCGCACGATGTGGTCGCGCCGCGCCCAGGAATACGAAGCGAAGATCAATTCGGGCAACCTGATTTCCATTGCGGAAGTCGTTCGCGACCTCCACCGCGCTGGCGACCAGCCGGACCAGTCCTATTCCGAGCGCCAGCTCTATGAATCGGCGCTCGATCGCATGGCCCGCGAACTCGCGGCCGTCGAAAACATCAAGCATGCCGACGCCGTGGAGAAACTCTCCAAGTCTCTGGCTAAGCGCGCCGCCTGAAAGCGAGAGGCTGAAGAGCCCCTCGACCAAGCGGACGACTAAACGTATAACAGGGCGTCCCTCCGGGACGTCCTGTTTTTTTGCGCCGCATGTGCGCTTTTGGCGGTTTCATTTGAGGCCGCCCTTCCCGAGGGAACCCGGGAATCTATCTCTGTTCTTTTCGTGAATTTTTACCCTGGGGCGGAACCGCCTTCGGCTCGAAGGGTTTGTTCCGTCGGGCGGAGATTCTTGTCTCCGTCAGACGCGCATGTTCCGCGCGGCAGGGGCGAAAACTTCACGGAGCCGACCATGGCCGCTACCGACACGACCGCGACAGGCGCAGACCGGCGCTTCGTGAAGAAGGCGATGTCCGCCCCGTTGCTTGACCGTGATCACGAACTGGACCTGGCCACGCGCTGGCGCGTCGAGGGCGATGAAGACGCCCTTCACGAACTGTGCACCGCCTACATGCGTCTCGTCGTGGCGATCGCCTCCCGCTTCCGCACCTACGGCCTCCCAATGTCGGATCTCGTGCAGGAGGGGAATGTCGGCCTTATGCTCGCCGCCGCCCGGTTCGAGCCCGAGCGCGAACTCCGCTTCTCCACCTACGCCACCTGGTGGATCCGCTCCTGCGTGCAGGACTATATCCTCCGCAACTGGTCGATCGTCCGCACGGGCACGACCGCCGCGCAGAAATCCCTGTTCTTCAACCTCCGCCGCCTCCGCGCCCTGCTGCGCGATCCGACCGACGGCGGCCTCTCGCCCGAAAGCCGCGCCTACGTCGCAACCGCGCTCCGCGTGGATGAAGGCGAAGTCGACCGCATGGCCTCACGCCTCTCCGCCGCCGACCGTTCGCTCAACGCCCCCATCGGCGAAGCCGGCGACAGCGAATGGCAGGACCTGCTGCCCGACCCGGGCATGCTGCCAGAAGAAGAAACGATGATCGATCGCGACCGCGCGACGCGGAAGATGTGGCTGGCCGAAGCCCTCGCCGATCTCACCGAACGCGAAATGATCATCATCCGCGAACGCCGCCTCGTCGAAGAAGGCGTCACCCTCGAAACTCTCGGCCGCAAGCTCGGCGTCTCGAAAGAACGCGTCCGCCAGATCGAACACCAAGCCCTCCGCAAACTCAAATCCGCCCTCACCCGCATCGTCGGCGATCCGGAAGAAGCCGGCCTTATCCCGTCGATCTGAGCGCCAGCTTTTGAACGTTTACCGGATCATCCTCGGGCCTCGCCCGGGGAGGATCGGCGTTTAGCTGAGCCCCATCCCGCGCATAGCGCCCGGGTGGTTGCCCCCCATGCCGGCTGAACGCCCTCGTCCAGACCGCGCACGCGCCAGTGCGCGTCCGCCCGCAGTCCGCGCTTGGCCGCACGCCTCGTCGCGCACGATCATATGCACCAGCGCCCGTTCGTAGGGATCCGTGCTCGGCCCGCCTTACCAGAGCTCGACCTGCCGCCCGATCGTCGACGCCTCCAGCAACGCCTGCGCCTCTCTTGCCCACGGCTCGTCCGGCCGCCCGTCATAGCCCGGCGTCGACGCCTCAACTTCGACCAGCCGCACCCGCAGTCCCGTATCCAGCGCCAGCGCCCCCATCCAGCCCGGCGGCAGGTCGCCCTGCTGCGAGCACCCCGCCGCCAGCGGGGCTAGGACAAAGCACCGCTGCGTCAGCCTGAATTGTCCGAAATCGGCCCCATGGCCCAAACGATAGGCAGCCGCCGCCGACGCGCAATTGCCCTGAAAGGCGGATGGCGACCCCGGCAGGATTCGAACCTGCGACCTCCGGTTTAGGAAACCGATGCTCTATCCTGCTGAGCTACGGAGTCGGCGGGGCCTATATGCCCGCGAAGACCGCGCGCCGCCAGCCTGCAGTCGCCCCAACATGACGCGTAATTTAACCAAGCCCGCGTCAGCGCGCGGCGCCAGCAGCCGTTGCGCGGAAATTGCAGCCCCCCTAGAAGATTGCTGCAGAGCCGCGAAAACACATGCGGCGGGACCGGTAGATGGACTTCCTTTCGGGCATTCTTAAAGCGCTGGGAGACGCTTGGGCCTCCGTCGAGGGCGCTCTAGTCGCCACCCCGCAGCTCGCCGGCGTCGGCCTGATCCTCGCGATCGGCGCCGTCTTTGCGCTGCTCGTGCTCGGCTTCGCCTCCCTGGTCCGTTTAGCTCTCACCATGCGCCGCGCCGCCCTCGCCAGCGCCGTGAAGCGCGACGACGATGTCGGCGCCCGCATCCTCGTCGTCCGCGGCGGCGCCGGCCGACGCGCCGCCATCTCCGCCTTCCTGCGCAAGGCGGTCGAGGACCACCTCAAGAATTACATGTTCGGCGGCCCGTTCCGCGTCACCGTCTATCCCGGCAGCCTCGAGGGCGACGAGCGCGCACACCAGCTCATGAAGCGCACCGACGCCGACCTCATTCTCTGGGCCGAAGATCCGCGCGGCGCGAAGGGTTTCGCCCGCATCCTCTCGCGCCCGTCCAACCCATTCGAATCCGCCCGTCCGCCCGTCACCTTCGCCATGCCGAAGGAGAAGCCTGACTGGAACGAGGCGCTCAACCGCGCCATGGCCTACGCCGCCGCAAAACAGTTCCGCCCCGCCCTCGGCCGCCCACAGGATTTCCGCGCCGAACGCCTGCAGCCCGTCGTTGAATCGCTGATCTCGATCCTCAACCAGAAGCCGCAGGCCGACCCGGCGCTGCTCGCCGAAATGGTCGATGACGCATCGGCCGGCGCGCTGCAGCTCGCCTTCGCCGGCGACGACACATGGATCGACCGTTCAGTCGACATCGCCCGCTCCACATTGTCCGAGATCAACCGCTCCGCCGCGCCCGACCGCTGGATCGCCGCCAACATCACGCTGGGCCGCGCCCTGCGCCTGAAAGCCGAGAAACGCTTCGATCCCGTCATGCTGCGCGAAGGCATCGCCTATCTTACCGAAGCGCTCGAAGCGCTCCGCTCCGAGCCGCGCCTCAAGCTTGCCGAGAGCGCGGCACAAGCCATCGGCGAGGCGCAGAAGCTCCTCGGCACGCGTCGCAAATTCTCGATTTCCGGCGGCGGGATTTAGCCGCTATTCAGCAGCCTGCAGCGACTTCTGGTACGCCTTCACCTCGGCGCATTGCACGCAACGGCAATTGTCCCCGATATAGGCTTGAAAATACGCCTCGCCGTAGTCGTAGGCCAGCTCGTCGCCCGGCTTGATCGTGCGCGTGGCATGGATCCACACCTTGCCGCGCCAGATGTTCGGCTCACAGTTCGGCTTGCAGGAATGGTTGATATAGCGCGCCTTGTTATCGCGCCCCTGCCCGTCGATCGTCGTGCCATTGTCCAGGTCGAACAGGTATTTCGACCGGCTCTTGTACTTCTCTTCCTCGCTGATCGGCCGGCCCGTGTATTCGATGATGCACGCGCCCTTCGGAATCCGCGAGTTCGAGAACAGGCCAAGGCCCGCGCTCGCACGCTTCACCACAAGATCGAAATCGCCGGGCTTGTATTTCAGAGAGGCCATGAACGCGTCGTCCTTGAAAGCAGAGCGGCGTGTTTCACATCACCCCGCCGACAAAGCCAAGAGGCGTTGCAACGTCGTGAACGAAAAAGACGGCGGCGCGTTCCCGCCTGATCGCGCGAACGCCGCCTCCATCCTCGTCTGCTCACCGGTTGTCCACCTGCGCGCGCACTGCCTCGAGCCCCTCGCGTGTCACCCGATAAGGTCCGCCCTCCTGGCTGCGAATGAACCGCCGCCTGCGCAACCGCCGGAAGACGCCGAGCGTACAGTCCGCCAGCCTCCACCCATCGCGCGTAATACAGTCAACGGCGATGATGTCGCCGCGCTCGTCCTTCGTTGGATTGATGCGCCCGCCCTGCGCGAGCGCGTGCAGCGTGCGCTGCTCGTACTTCGAGATGTTCACTTGAGAAATCGCCTGATCTGAACGGAAACAGGCCCGCGGCCCCTTCGGGCGGCAGGTCGTCCAGCGCGAGCGGCAGCCTCAGCCGGTCTTTACGACCGGACGGCGCGGCTCACGAAGCGAAGGCAATCTCGAATGGCATCCATCTCTCCCCTGCAATTGGGGTGGCGGCGATATGACGGCTCGCGAGGGCGAGGTCAAGCCGCGCTGTCATCGATGGCAAGCTGCCGTGCCCGCCAGGCTTGCGGAAGCAGCGGCCATGTCGATGCTGCGTTCCGACTTAACGGCAGGCACGGCGACAATGATCGTGCGCGCTTTCCCCAGAGCATCAATCATCGAGACCCCGAAATCCGGGCTGGGTATTTGCGGCATGATCGTCGCGACCAGAAGCGGCCCGTTGTCCGTCTGTTTCAGCACGCCGCGCGTGCGGAAGTCCGATGCCTTCCCGTTCCGATCAATGAGGGAGAGCTTGGCCTCAGTCTCCCCGCGTCTCCGCCCAGCCAGTTGTTCGTCGGTATAGGTCAGGACGACACGGCCATCGATCTCGAATGAAAGAACGAGCTGATATCCGGCGTCCGCCGCCGAAAGCTCGCAACTCCCTTCCGCGCTGCCCGGACGCCCCTCCCACGACTGCGCCAAGGCGCCGGCCACCCCGAGCTGACACGCCAGAATCGCAGGGAAGATCGCCACGCGCCTGCCAACCATGAAACACACCCGCACTGAGAGCACTCATACTTAGACGCAGGCTAAGCACAGTTTTCCGCCAACATCACTCGGGGCAGTTTCGCGGAATCCAATCGCGGCTCCAAACCATCTTTCGCAACATGCTCAACACCCAAGCCTGAAAGCAGATGGCGGATCGAGCCTCGCTCACCCCACCTCGTCCCATCCCGTGAGATATTGCCCATGTCGCCCCCGCATGGAGGCAGTCGCGATGTTCAACGGCGCGAGGGGCGATGCGATCGAGCGGTTTGGCGCTCCCGAAGACTGTCGTCCATAAAGCCAATGCGAGGAAAAGCGCCAGGTCCCTTATCGCTGAGACGGGCAAGCACGGCGCAGGGGCTCGGGCGATGGACAGCCCGACCTTTCCGCCGATGGCCTTGGGGATCCAAGAGGTGAAAGGCCTCCGTGATCCAGCTGGCGAGAAACGATCGCCGGGGCGCGGGGAAACCGTATCCTTGTTTCAACCGGAAGGGCCGCCTTGAAGCGGCAGCCAATCAGCGGGGCGCCCCCCGCGTCCCCGGCCGTCTATCGGGCCGGAGCTCTAAGCATCCCGCAGAGCGATTGCG
>Ga0138256_10000420_pt1 | contig 46630 bp, 53 predicted proteins | sample KNB2016incub_MG_FD_105486 | JGI IMG/M metagenome (GOLD analysis project Ga0138256, IMG submission 105486) | Active sludge microbial communities from wastewater in Klosterneuburg, Austria - KNB2014incub_MG | ecosystem: Engineered > WWTP > Activated sludge > Unclassified | place: Austria... | reverse complement strand
GGGCGCAACGAGCAGGGCCATCACGGCAGAATCACTCAACAAGACGGCGATAATCACCCAGATCGGCACCCGGAAGATCCTACTGCTCGAGAGCGTGGGCGGGATGCGGACGATCGACCGGATCGCGGTGGCCACGGGGGCCATCACCGCGGGCGCCGGTGACATCGTGGTCCACGTCGACCTGATCCTCACCCGCGTGGGGCGCTGACATGTCGCTCGCCGATCGCGTTGGACCGATCCGGAAGGTCGGGGGGGCCATGGGCCCGACCGGTGGCGGGGTTGGGGGCGGGGGCGGGGGTACGCCGACGGTGCCCGCGGAGGTCACGGTCGACCCCTCGGCCGCAGCGGTGGTGGCGGGACAGACCGCGACCTTCGCCGTGACGGCGATCGGGGCGCCGGCGCCGACCTACCAGTGGCAGGTCAACGACGGGGGTGGCTGGGTCAACGTCTCGACCGGATCGGGTCGAACGGCCGCTAGCTACACCACGGCGGTGCTGGTGGTCGGGGACGACGGGAACCTCTACCGGTGCAAGGTGAGCAACGGGGAGGACGATCTGTCCGAGCCGGCTGCGGTGGCGGTCGAGCCCGCGGTGGCGGCGCTGATCACGGTGGAGCCGGGCCCGGCGACCGAGCTCGAGGGAGAGGCGGCGACGTTCACGGTGACGGCGATCGGCACGCCGGCGCCGACCTACCAGTGGGAGGTCGACACGGGGGCTGGGTTCGTGAACGTGAGCACCGGCGTCGGTGGGACGACGAACAGCTACACGACCGCAGCCCTGGCTGCCGGGGACGACGGGAACCTCTACCGGTGCACGGTGACGAACCTGGCGGGCACCGACACCTCGGCGTCGGTGGCGCTGACCGTGACTCCGCTGGTGACGGCGCAGATCACGGTCGACCCGTCGAACGACGCCGCGTTCGAGGGCGAGACGGCGACGTTCACGGTGACGGCGATCGGCACGCCAGCACCGACCTACCAGTGGCAGGTCAACGACGGGGGTGGCTGGGTCAACGTCTCGACCGGAACGGGCGGGACGACGAACAGCTACACCACGGCGGTGCTGGTGATCGGGGACGACGGGAACCTCTACCGGTGTACCGTCACGAACACGGGCGGGAGCGACACGTCGACGTCGGCGACGCTGACGGTCACGTCCGCGCAGCAGCCGGCGGCGCAGTTCACCGGCGACACGCAGGGTGCAAACGGCTCGATGGTGGCGTCGTTCGGCGGCCTCGGGATGACCAACTTCACGGTGGCCGGGTGGTTCTACTTCGCGCCGCTCACGGCCGCCGATGGCGACGCCTCCGTGCTGATCACCGAGGGTCAGGCAGATCGCGTCAACGGCATCTACGTCGACAACGTCTTCGGGAACTACAACGTTTCGCTCGGCAACGGCAACACCGGCGTGACGAACGACATCTGGGGAGCCAACTCCCCGCCGTTCGACCAGTGGATCTTCATGACCCTGCGCGGGCCGGCGGCGCACCCGGGGGTGATGACGGCAACGTGGCAGGCGGAGGCGGGCGGGACCATCTACACGGTGACCCGCGCGAACGGGATGGAGAACTCGATCGAGATCGGGAACATCTGGCTGAACGGAAAGGGCACCGAGGGCGGTTGCACGATGCGCGCGCAGTACGTGCGCGGCTACAACTCGCGGCTCGCCGACGGGGTGATCGACGCCGAGCGGGCGAAGACGGACCCGACGGGAAGCTTCTTCTGGTGGGTGTTCGAGGATGATGGCGTCGGAGGACTCGACGTCCGCGACGCCTCGGGCAACGCGCGGGTGCCGGCGCTGATCGGCGGGCCGACCCTGACGGCGGACGGTCCCGAGGTCGGGGCGGTGCCCTAGCGTCAGTCGGCTGACGCTACCGGGTCAGGCGTCTGCTTCCAGAGCGTGAACAGCCACTTGGCGATGTCCTCGTCGGTCAGGGACATCGGCTCGTCCTTCTCGTTGTCGTGCCGGCAGAGGATGAAGCTGCCGTGGATGTGGTGCTCGCCGAGCTCGCCGGGCTTGGCCATGCTCGGGTCCCAGCCGACGACGTTCTCCATGGTGACGCCCGGCGGCAGCGGGCGCGCGGTGGCCGGGACGCAGCGGTTGAGGAGGAGCCCCTTCATCAGCGCGTCCTCGTCGCAGTAGATCTCGACGCCGTCGTCGAGGGTGACGATCTGGATGGTGGGGTCCTTGTCGTGCTCGTCAGCGAGCAGCTCCTTGGTGAAGCGCCAGGGGTTCTCGACCTCCATGACGGTGGGGCGGCCCTCGTACAGCTTGAAGACGATGATCTTGATGGGCATCAGGCTCACGCTCCGATGTGCGTCTTGATGGCGCGGTAGAGCAGGTACGTGCTGGGCACGCAGGGCAGGTTGACGATCGCGTAGTCGATCGAGGTCCACAGCAGCTTCACCGACTCGATCGGCCGGGGCTCGCCGGAGACGATGCGGACGGCGTAGCAGTGGAGGGCGAGCGTCACCTCGAGGTCGAGCTCGCAGCTGGCGATGTGCTTGATCACCTCCGTCTCGATGCCGAGCTCCTCACGCAGCTCGCGCACCACCGCCTGCTCGGGGGACTCACCATCCTCGACCCGGCCGCCGGAGATCTCGTACATGTTGGGTCGGGTCTGGGAAGGGCGGCGGACGGCCATCAGGATCTGGCCGCGGTCGTTGACGATGAGCCCCATGGCGACGTGCTTGGTCATGTTGTCCTCGAGCTAGTAGATGCGGATGCCGAGCTGGGCGCACGTCGCGTAGACGTTCTCGTCCTCCTTGACCCCGAAGAGGGTGTCGTGGACCTTCACGCGGATCTTGCCGAGGTGGTGCTTGCAGCAGGTGGTGTAGCCCTCGGCGATCCAGGTGTCGTGGCTGGCGTCGGGGTCGACGGAGCGGCCGGAGCCGGCGACGCCGATCGGCGCCGGCGTCTTGCAGTGGGGGCAGGCGATGTCGATGCGGCAGTGGTCGGCCTCCTCGAACGGCTTGGTCGCGGGGTGGCGCTTGCCGGCGACCTCGACGGTGATGGTGTCCTTCCGGCTCATGGCGTCTCCAGGTAGATCAGGTCGGTGGGGTGGTAGGGCAAGGCGTGCCTCAGCCCGTCGCGCCGGACCATGACGTGGGGGCCGCTGGCGCCGGTGATGACGCCTTCGCCCGCCTGCTGGTGGAAGCGCACGCGCACGCCCCGCTTGGCCGGGACCTTGTAGTAGGTGCGGATGTACTTGAGGCTCACGCGACCCTCGGGGACTCGATGTGCTGGATGCCGTCGAGGTAGGGCTGCTCGATGATCCCGTCCTTCACCTTCAGCCAGGAGCCCTTGCCAGAGGTGATGCCGTCGGCGCCGCGCGGCGCCTGCTTGAAGAAGAACGGCACGGCAGCCGCGGCGCACTCGCGCTGCAGCCGGCGGTACCAGTGGGTCGGGGTGTGGCGCGCGCCGGCGCCGGACTCGCAGCCGGTGATGACCCAGTTGATGCCGGTGCGGATGTCGGTCACCAGGTGCGCGGCGATCGAGGTCTCATCGACGAGGGGTTCCATCGAGGCGAACCGCACGACGGCGTGGGTGTTCTCGTTCAGCGCGTCGGCGCGCCAGAGGTAGGCCGGGCTCTCGATGGTGGTGCCGAGCCAGAGGCGGGGGTCGCCGACCAGGTCCTGTGGGATGAGCTTCGCGAAGAACTGGGGGCGCTTCGAGAGGAGGAGGTAGGTCAGCGCGTGGGTCTTACGGACCAGCTCCCAGAACCGCTGGCGGTGGGGCTCGAGGTCCTCGCGCTGCTCGAGCAGGTCGCCCATCGACTCGACGAAGACGAGGTCGTTGGTGCCCTGCTCCGCGGCCGCGCGGTCCCACCGGAGCGGATCGTTCCAGTGCTTGTCGCCGAAGAACTTCCTCGGCTGGTCCTTGCCCCAGTGGTTGCCGCCGAAGCGGGCGTCGAGGGTGCGGGCGTAGCAGTTGTCGCAGGCGGGGCTCACCTCGACGCAGCCCCACCACAGGTTGAATGTGTGATCAGTCCAGGCGATCCCGCTGTTCTTGCCCATGGCTAGATCACCAGCCGGGCGTCGAAGACGACGTGGTCGATCTCCGATGCGCGGATGGGGAGCACCTTCACCTCCCCGAGTTCGGCGCGCACCTCCGCGATGTCGGCCTTGAACCGCTCGGCGACATGCTGGTAGACCAGCTCGAGCTGCTCGGCGGTGAGGCGCGCGAGGTCGATCTCGTAGAAGCGGTCCTCCGCCCCCTGGACGTTGAGCAGCTTGGCGAGCGGGCTGACGAGGGGGACCTCGAGGTCGCCGCAGACGGTGCGCCACCAGGCGGCGCGGTCGCTGTCGGGCTTGATCTGCCCGGTCGTGGGCTTGATGGACATGGGACTCCTATTCGTAGTCGGTCGCGTTGAACGCGAGTGGGTGGTCAACGCCGACGACGGACTCGCAGAGGAGCCCGCGTGCGCGGACGGGGCAGGGTTCGGCGCCGGCCTGCAGCTGGTGCTGGCAGCGGTCGGCGATGGGGCAGGTGGGGATCTTGGCCTGACGGACCTTCCGCAGGTGTTCGACGCCGATGTAGACGGTGCAGGCCTTGTCCTCCTTGTTCCAGTTCGAGCACCGGGTGCAGGTGGCGGTGACCATCGTGACGCCGTGGTACTCCTGTGGGCAGATGGTCTTCGGCATCAGGTGGGGTGGAGCGGTTCGGCGACGCGCATCTCCGGCCTCGGCGCCGGGCCGTCCTCCTTGAAGAAGAAGTAGGGCAGCGCGTTGTAGTCGTCGATGGGCAGGGACCGGAAGAGCGTCTCCTCGTCGCTCATGAAGTAGACGTGGACCGTCTGCTCGGCCAGGTTGGCGATCGCCATCGACACGAGGTAGCGGTGGCCGGTCACCTCGTCGGTGAAGACCTTCATGCGGAGTCGCAGATCAGTTGACGGCATCGTCCAGGTCCATCGGGATGAACTCGCTGATCTGCCCGCGATCTTGCAGCAGCTTGAGGTAGGTGCGGATCAGCGCCGTGGTGGGGCCGTCGGCCGGCTTGGGTGCGACGACGTGCGCGAAGTCGCCTTCGAAGAGCGGCGCTCTCCTCCAGCGGCCGCACCGGCGCTTGCCATCGACGGTGTCGATGATCGAGGTCAGCGTGCAGGACTCGAAGGTCCGGTGCTCGCACATGAGGAGAAGGATCTCCTTCCGCTGCGGGTCTTCGCTGGGCGGGACACGGACCTGCTTGAGCGCCTCCTCCGTGGAGGACGCCCTCGGCGCCACGGACATCCAGGCCTCGGACATGAAGCACGAGGCGAAGGCGTCGCCGGCGACAGACGCGGCGCGGACGACCTTCATGTAGTCGCTCTTGCAGCTCTCCCGCTCGTCGAAGCGGGCGATGACCGAGAGCGCGCTGTCCTCCTTGAACGGCGTGCCGGTGATCGGGTGGCGGTTCATGAAGAGGGTGGCCATGGCGAGCTCTTGCTCCTCCTCTTCGGCGCGCCGGGCGAATCGCTTGGCGAACCGGTCGATGTACTCCCGCCAGCCTTCGGCAGATCGGATGTCAGCCATGGGCAGCAACTCCTTCCTGGGTAGCCCGCGCGGCGATGCAGTCGGTGCAGGTGACGTGGTCGATGTCGTCGATGCCGGTCCACCGGTGATGGGAGGGCCAGTCGCGGGGAACGCCCGGCAGGCCGCAGAGGGCGCGGCCGCACATCAGGATGTGGACGACGAGATCAGGCATGCATTGCTCCTTCCGCCCGCTTATGCCCGAGCCGCGCGAGAGGGGTTGACAGGGTGCCAGGGCAGCCCTAGCGTGGTGGGCATGCGCAACGTATAGCTCCGGCCCGGTTCCCCCTCCGTCGTTGACCCACTACGTGGTGGTCCGACGCGATCTACCCCTCGGATTCCTTGCTGCGCAGGTGGTTCACGCCGCCGGCGAGTCGAGTCCGGGTGGCCTCCCCGAAGGCACCAACGCGGTCGTCCTCGAGGTGTCCGGCGAGCCCGAGCTGCTCGAGCTCGCTGGCCGCCTGGGCGCCGCCGGCGTGCGCCACAAGCTCATCCGCGAGCCGGACCCGCCCTGGCTGGGCCAGGCGACGGCGATCGGCCTCGAGCCGGTTGCCGATCGTGCGCCGCTGCGCGCGCTGCTGCGCGACCTGCCGCTGCTCGGCAAGGAGGTGGCCCGGGCCGCTTGATCACATCACGGGGGTGTGGTGTACCGCATGCACAGCGGGGACGGCCTTCGGGCCCAGCTGCTGACCTGGATTGCCTCCAGGCGCCCCCACCAAGGATCTGTCGCTCAGCGGCCGAGCACGCCGGGTATACGCCGGCGCCACGCGGGTTCGACTCCTGCCAGATCCTCGACCAGCCTTCCTAGCTCAACGGTCAGAGCACCCAGGCCATACACCTGGGGGGTTCCGGGTTCGAATCCTGGGGAAGGCGCTTGAGGTAGTATCGGCGGATGACGCCGTTCTGCCGGGGGTTCGCCGCCGAGCTCGCGAAGACCGCAGCCCCCGCGGCCCGGTCGATCCTGACCACCGGATCGAGCAACGTGCGCGGCTTCCGCTACGACCCGGCGACGCAGGACCTGTTCATCACCTACAAGAGCGGCGGGACCTACCGCTACGCGGGGGTGCCGCCGGCGGCCGCGCGGTCGCTCACGCGGGCGAAGAGCGTGGGCAAGGCGGTGAACAAGCGCATCAAGGGTGGCGGGTACGCCTACGAGAAGGTCGGCATGCCGGCGACGGCGATCGCCAAGATCGTGCGGCGCGCGCTCGAGAAGGACCCGAACCGGGTCGCGGCGTTCATCGGCAAGACCCGGTTCCCGGCGGCCAAGCGGGTCGCCCTGGACGAGGCCCGGATCTTCATGTCGGGCACGCCGCAGTTCGCCGGCAAGCGGGCGGGCAACGTGCTCAAGCCGGTGGCCGGTGAGTTCACCGCGCGCTTCGGCGCCGGCGAGGGCAAGACCGCGTCGCTACAGATCCGCGAGTGGGGGCGTGAGACGATCCGCGACCTCGTCGAGAAGCTCGTCGAGATGCGCGAGGGTGGGCGGCGGCGGCTGCGCCACAAGAAGCACGCCAGCGCGCCCGCCGGAGCCGAGTCCATCGCCGCGAGCTTCCGGTCGATGCGGAAGGTCGCCGGCGTCGCCAAGAAGCAGATCACCTGGCAGGGCCTGCGGATGAAGATCGAGCACGAGCCCGGCGACGTCCGCTCGGGCACGAGCAAGGACGGCAAGACCTGGGAGCGGACGATGTTCGACTCCTACGGCTACATCCCCGGGACCAAGGGGAAGGCCGCAGACGGCGATGCGATCGACGTGTACTTCGCCAAGGAGCCGGTCGACGGCCCAGTCTTCAAGGTGAAGCAGGTGAAGAAGGACACGGGCGCGTACGACGAGGACAAGTTCATGGTGGGTTTCGGCTCGGAGGAGGAGGCCAAGAAGGCGTATCTTCGGCACATGCCCCCCTGGGCCTTCGGCGAGATCAGCCCGGTCGGCCGGACGTTCGAGGACTTCAAGACCTTCGTGAGGAGCTGATCGTGCACACCAACTTCCACGCCGGCTTCGCCGACGAACTCACCAAGACCGCGGGCATCCGCGACATCGTGAAGCGGATCGTCCAGGGCAAGCCGATCCCCAAGATGGGGTTCTTCGAGAAGCGGCGGGTGGCCAAGGCCCTGGGCGTGAAGCCCAGCGCGGTCGCCGCCACGCTGGCGGAGCGGCAGGGGAAGGACCGTCTGACCAAGGCGCTGATCGCCGGCGGCGGTCTGACGGCGGGGTCGATCGCCGGCGGCGCGCTGGACAAGCAGGCCAACGGCGACATGATCGCGTACCTGCGGGACACCTCGAAGGCGCAGCAGGCGCGGGACAAGAAGCGCCGGATGGCCAAGCAGGCGGAGAACATGACCGGCGCGGGCGCCGGCTCGTACGCGCCGCCGCCGGCCCCGTCCATGGAGCGGATGCAGCAGCACCGGGACGAGCTGCTCCGCAACCGGAAGCCGTTCAAGCCCGCCGCGGCGCCCACGGCACAGGCCCCGTCCATGGAGCGGATGCAGCAGCACCGGGACGAGCTGCTCCGCAACCGGAAGCCGTTCAAGCCCGCGACTCCCACCCCCGGACAACTCGTCGCCAAGCGCTGACCAGGAGCACCCGATGACCACCACCTTCCTCACCGGCTTCTGCGACGAGCTCGTCAAGCAGGCCGCCCAACCCATCCTGCAGACCGTCGGCAAGAGCGGCACCATGCTCGGCCAGAAGGTCCAGGGCGCGGTCAGCCGCGCCAAGAACCTGAGCGAGAAGATCGGCCGGCGCGCCGCGCGGGGCGCCGGGCTCAAGAAGGTCGTCGAGAAGAAGGCCTCCGAGGACGGGGGCTTCTACGACGAGGAGGACGAGGAGGAGAGCGAGGAGGGCGCCGACGAGGCCGGCGAGATGCTGCGCCGGATCATGGCGCAGTACCAGCAGGACGGCGGCTACTCGGAGGAGCCGGACGCCGGCGCCGACCAGCCGCTGTACGGCGGCGGCAAGGGCCTCCCCGCTCCGGTGAAGCCCGGGCTCGACAAGGTCCGGACGGCCAAGGCCAAGCCGGCCAAGGCCAAGCCGCCGGCGCCGCCGCCGGCGAAGGAGCCTACGCCGTTCAACTACAACGTGAACCTGGACACGACGGGGATCACGTCGGCGATCGGCAGGATGCGAGCGGCGAAGCCGTAGGCTCCCGATCGTGTTGCTGGGCTAAGAAGGCGCCGGGGCGCCGGGGCCTCAGCTGGCCTTCACCAGCTCGTAGAGTTCGCGGAGGGCGTCGCCGGGGGTCAGGTGCGGCCGCATGCTCGTGCGGCCGACCTTGCCATCCACCTTGAGGAAGCAGCGCCAGGCCGTGTAGGTCACGCCCGGGTGGGTGAACTGCTCGAAGCCCACGGCGAAGTGCTCGGTCGGCGGGCGGTTGATGGCGTAGTGGAGCGTGCTCTTGTGCAGGTCCGCGATGATCTCGCTGAACCGGATCGGCTCTTCTTCCACGAGCCCGTAGCGGAAGCTCCGGCAGAAACCACACCACCGCGCCTTGATGGCGGCGGGGTCGGTGATGGCGGTGCCGCAGTACGTGCAGGTGACCTCAGGGTCGGCCATCGGCGTCCTCGGGGAAGAGCCCGTTGACCAGGCGCGATCGGCCCGCGTAGATCTCCCGCACGACGGCGAACATGGCGTTGACGACCTCGGGGGTGCCGAGGAACGCGATGTCCTCGGCCGTGAAGTGGAGGCTCGAGGCGATGAGCGGGTCGATGGCGGGGCCGACGTAGGAGAGCAGGGCCTTGCTCGCCTCGCGGTCGGTGGCCCAGAGCGGGCCCGGCTGGCCCTGGCGGGCCCAGGCCCCGATGGCCGGGATGATGGCGTAGACACGCGCGAGGTTCCGGTTCATCTCCGGGCCGGGCTCGCAGGCTCGCAGGTTGACGGACGCTTCGGGCTCACGGGTCATGGGGCTGCTCCTTCGAGGCGACGGTGACCTTGGCGGGGCGGAGCAGCTTGCCACGCCGGGTGAAGCCCTGCTCGAGCTCGTCGACGACGGTGCCGGCCGGCAGGGTCGGGACGGAGACCTGGGTGACGGCTTCCATCAGGTCGGCGGTGAAGGACCGTCCGACCGACTCGAAGCCCTGGATCTCCAGCCGCTCGAGCACCTGCCCGAGCTTCTTGAAGACGAGCTGCCAGCCCTCGCGCGCCTGGTCGCGGGTGACGTCGGTGTTGGCGTCCCACTCGAGGGCGCGCTTGAAGTCGTCGACGAGGGGGAGGAACTCGCTGATGGCGTGGTTCTCCGCCTGGTCGTGGGCGGCGGCGACCTCGCGCTGGGTGCGCTTGCGCAGGTTCTCGAGGTCGGCGAGGGCGCGGAGGTACTTGTCCTTGTAGTCGTCGGGCACGGGCGCGGAATCCATGGTCGGCTCCTGGTGTGGGTTCACCTCGCTTATGCCCGGATCTTCCTCGAGAGCTAAGGTAGTGCGGGTCGTTGACGGCCGACCCGCGAGGGCCGGTGAGAGGGGTCAGGTGTTCTTGGCGACTGCCACAGCTCCGAGCAGGACCAGCGCGATGATCACGATGGTCGACAGCGAGAAGTCGATGTGGAATGCGAATGACATGGTTGGCTCCTTCCTTCTTCTTATGCCCGGATCGCGATCGTGTTCTGGGGTAAGAAGGCGCGGAGGCGCCGGGGGGGGTCCGTCTCTTACGAGACGAGGACACCGAGCTCGAGCGCAACGCGCAGGGCTCGCATGTCCGGCTTGGGGATGACGCGCGAGTGGATCTCGCGCGCGTCCTCGCTGGCCGAGAAGACGATGATCTTCTCGAGCATCGCCGGCTGGTTGGCGGCGACCCAGAGGAGGAGTTCCTCGCCGGTCTGGGCGCCGGCGAGGTTGTAGTCGGTGACGACGGCATCGAAGGTGATGTTCGTCATCGCGGTGATCGCGTCCGCCACGGTGGCGACGGACGTGACCATGTGGCCGCGCAGCATGCGCGCGAACGCGCGCTGCACGGTCGGGTCATCCTCGACGTGGAGGAGGTGGCTCATGGTGACCTCACTGGCTCACGACGGTCCACGGGGTGGACACGTCGAGGTTGAAGGTGGTGGGGACCACCGCGACGGCGGAGAAGCCAGCGGTGGTGTTGACGCAGGCGCCAGCGGCGCTGCGACGGGACCCGACCGTGCGAACGGCCGGGGCGGAGTTGACCCTGTAGAGGGTCGTCCCCATCCCGACGGCGGGATAGAGGACCTGCGACGGCTCGAACTTGCGAGTCGTCGACTCCATGTACGCGGTGCCGGCACAGCCGGTCGCCACGTACCAGAGGTAGTGCGGTGTCCCGGCGACGATGTAGTCGACGGGGTAGCCCGGCAGCGGGCCGGGAAGATCGTTGCCGCTCGCGTAGATCGCGAGCTCGAAGTGGTCGAAGCTCGTGGAGCCTTCGGCCGAGTCGATGGTGATCGGCCGGCCGAGGAGATCCCCGGCCGAGTTGTAGATCAGCGTGGTACCGGCGCTGTGACCGGCCGGCCCCTGTGGGCCGGTGGCGCCCGTGGCGCCGGTGGGTCCGACGGGACCAGCGGGGCCTTGCAGGCCCTGGGCGCCCGTGGCGCCGGTGGGTCCGACGGGACCAGCGGGGCCTTGCAGGCCCTGGGCGCCCGTGGCGCCGACGGGACCAGCGGGGCCTTGCAGGCCCATCGGCCCAGCGGGGCCATCGGGGCCTTGCGGCCCGGTCGGGCCGACGAGGCCTTGGTCGTGTGTGGATTCGTCCGCACAGGCGGCGAGGCACAGCCCCGCGATGAACATCGACGCGATGTAGACGGCCTTCATGGATGGCTCCTGTCGCGCAAAAGAAAACGGTCCCGCGTGGCGACAGCACGGGACCGATAAGAAAGCAGGCTGTGTGATGGAATCGATTGGCCTGCTCGTTACTCTTCTTATGCCAGGAATCGGATCCCGATCAGGTGATCGTCTGCGTCACCCGAAGCTCGGCGCTGAACAACTCGATGGTGTCGACCTCGGGGTCGCCGGGGGCGGCGTCCAGGTAGATCCGGCACTCGTACAGCCGCGCCGCGTTCTTCAGCAGGTTCACGCCGGCGCCGCGCGTGAGGACCTGGGCGTACTCCGCCGGGTCGGTGGTGTCGGTGATCGTCACCAGCGAGGACGTCACCGCCTCGGCGTCGGTGAGGTTGTAGAGGCTGGCGTGCGCGACGAGCGGCGAGTTCCCGACCGCGGCGATCACGACGAACTCCACGACGGTGGTGGCCTTGGGGATGTCGTAGATCGTGGGGTCGATGGTGAAGGCGCCGACGATCAGCGGGGTGTCGCTGTTGTGGCTGTGGGCGCTGGCGAGGGCGATGCGGGTGACCACGGTGCTGTCGAGCTGGGGCAGGCGCTGGTCGACCTCGCGCATGAACTTCGTCTGGGTGGTGTGCCAGCCCTTGACGTTGCCGTCGCCGTCGTACTCGATCTCCTCCTCGAAGGCCGGGATGCGCGCGCCGGTGGTCGCCAGGGCGACGGCGAGCAGCTCGGTGCTCGACTCCACGCCGTTCACCGTGCACTTCACCTTGTAGGTGCCGGCCAGGCTGGCGTCGGCGTCGACCGTGAACGTCGGCGACGCCGTGGTGGCGTCGACCATCACCGGGGAGGTTCCGATCGGGTACTCCTCGAACTCCCAGAGGTAGCTCGCGCCCAGGTTGGCGCCCTCCTCGTCGCTCAGGGTGACGACCTCCCCGGCGACGAGATCATCACGGCCCGTGCCGTTGACGCCAGGGCCAGAGGTTGCTCCGACGCTCTGGATGATGGGAGTTGCCACGCGGCTCAGGGTATCATGAGCCGGTGCGCCCCAACCCCGCCCGAGAAGCTGGCCTCCTGGCCCTGCGCGCGCAGGAGCGGCTCCACCAGATCGCCTACGCCACCGACGGCGTGGCGCGGCCGTTCGAGGAGCGCGCTCGGCTGATGGCCGAGTACAAGGTCGAGTTGAAGAAGGAGTACCGGCGCCGCGCCCGCGAGCTCCACCCGGACATGAACCAGGGGCTGCCGGAGGCCGAGGCCCGCGCCAAGGGGCACGAACTCGCCGCTCTGACCGAGGCGGTGGACTTCCTGATGCGCCTCGAGCCGCGCCCGCCCACGCCAGCGCGCGCGCGCGCCGCGGTCGACATCCGCGACCTGGTGCACGACATGGAAGAGCTCGACCGGATCATGCGCCAGCGCGCGATCCGGGTGCGAGTGGTGAACTGGGGGACGTCGGCGTCAACGACGGGCACAGGCTTCCCTTGGTAAGAAAATGCGGCACATCCTCTGCTTCGTCTTCCGCCACAAGTGGAGGCTGATCGCCACGTCTGATCGGCACGATCGCTTGCGCCACATCCACCCGATGGCGGGGACGCTGGCAAGGTGTAAGCGGTGCGGGTGGTTCTGGGACGACCTGCCTGGGGCGACCCGGAAGAGCACCCGCAACCGCTAGGAGAACATCGCGAGCTGTCCACTGCGAGGCTCGCGGAGCATCGCGACCTTCCCGGCGCGCCGGCCGTCGACGCTGCCGGGTGGCCAGATGAACCAGGAGTACTCGCAGTTGTCCGTCGCGCCGTCGGGGCGGAACGACGGCCGCCAGGGCAGCGTGTAGTCGTCGGGGCAGTGGCGCTGCAGCCAAGACGAGCGGCCGACGGAGCCGAACCAGTTCTTGCGCTGCAGGCACGCCACGTAGTGCGCGCGCTTGAGCGCCGCGGCGACGAACTGCATCGTCAGCGAGAACGGCGGATTCATGATCAGCACGTCGGCCTTCGGACTGCTCCAGGGGCGGTGCACGAAGTCGCCGTAGGCCAGGAGGATGTCCCGGCCCTCGCGCACCAGCGGTCGCAGGTACGGCTCGAAGCGGTCGTTGAGCTCGCAGATGATCCAGTTCACCTCCCGGTGCCGGTTGACCGTGGCGATGATGCGGCCGGTGCCGGCGCATGGGTCGATCCAGGTGCCACCGGGCAGGTGCAGCTGATCGCACTCGAGGAGGGACTCGATGGCCGCGGGCTCGGTCGGGTAGAACTCGTCGACCTCGACCTCCTTCTTCCCCTTGGCGCTCATCCCGCGCTGACCAACTCGAGGTTCTCGCGCTGGCTGAAGACGACCAGCTGCAGCGTGGCGCCCGAGGCGTTCTGGAGCGCGCGGGCGATGGTCTTCATCTCGTCGATGCGCTTGGCGCTGCCGACCAACGGCTTCATGACGTTGTCGGTCGGGTCGATGTAGGAGACGATGCCTTCGATGCCGTCGGGGCCGACGCCGAGAACGGCGTAGAGCTGCTCGATCATGGGGTGCTCCTAAGAGAGAGGACTCCCCTCCACCAGCTGGAGCCACCCTGGCGGGTGGAGGGGGCCTCTCAAGAGATCGTGGTTGGCCGGCTTCTTGCCGGGCGTGATAGGGTTTCGGACGTGGACCCGTTCATCACAGGCTTCTCGGACGAGCTAGTCAAGACCGCCAGCCTGGCTGGGTTCGCCCGCCGCCTGGCGAACAGCAAGGAGCTGCGGCACGCGATCCGCAGGTCGACGATCTTGGGGGCGGGGACCGGTGCTGTGGGTGGGGCGATCCAGAGCAAGGGCGAGGACGAGTCGCGGCTGAAGAAGATCTTGGGCGCGGCCGCGCTGGGCGGTGTCGGCGGAGCGCTCACGGGCGCGGCGTTCCCTGGCTGGTTCCACCACAGCAGCATGCGCGCGGCCGACGAGCTCTAGCCGGCGCCGACCTGGCGCAAGAAGAGTCCCGCCGCATCGACGATCAGCAGCTCGGGTGGGCTGAGGATCCCCTGCTCCTGGTGGAGCTTGACGACCAGGCCGTGGAGGTTCGCGAGATGCCGGACGGCCTCGCTGCTGGCATCGGGTGGGGTGTGGACCGTGTGGGCCTTGATCCAGCTCTTGAGCTCGCGGAGCTCGCCGAGCTTGCGGGTGAGGATGCGCTGAGCGTCATCGCGCCAGGCCCAGTAGTCGGTGTGGCCGAGCCGGCGCCCGGTCTCGTCCACGCGGGTCTTCTCGCCCATCTGGGCCTGGAGCCGCTGGATCTCGAGCGTCAGGGCGTTGCGCCGGCGATCGGCCTCCTCCATGGAGGCGGGGGCTTGGTCGGTGGCGTCGGACATCCTCGTGGGCGGGATCTTACCCGAGGGGTCCGGCAGGGTACACGGTGCTGAGGCGGAACCGCCGCCAGGTCTCGACCCACTTCTCGACCGGCGCCCCCTGCGCGTCGGGGTCCTCGTTGGCGGCGATGAGCAGCTCGCCGATGGCGTGGATGATGTTGACGTTGAGGTGGGACTGGACGTCCCAGAGGGTGGCGAACCCGGCGCCGTTCCAGAAGTCGAAGGCGACGCGGAGGAGGAGCCCTTCGCTGGTGCTGAGCAGGCTCCCCATCGAACGCACCTTCGCGAGTTCGATCGTGGCCTCGACGGTGGGGCCGAAGGCGGTCCCGATGTCGTCGGACGCCCAGAGGCGTTCGAGCCCCTGGAACTGGAGGAGGACCCGACACGCCTTCGCGCGCTGTCGGTCGTTGCGGAACGTCATCGATGGCTCCTTGGGTGATGGTCAGAACGGGGGGTGGTCGTCGAGCGCTTCCAGCTTGCGCTTCAACCAGGTGTTGCGCTCGAACATGTCGAGTCCCTGCAACGGGTCCTCGAAGCTCCAGTACCTGCGGTCTTCGTCGGAGACCGCGCCCAAGATCGGCCGGATGTACTGACGGCTCGCGTAGAAGATCAGCCGCAGGTGCATCACCGGGTAGAGGCCCTTGAGCGCGTTGACGACACGCTTCCCCCACAGGGCCTGCTCACTGATGAACATCTGGGCCATCGAGAACTCGTAGGGAGCGACGAGCTCGTAGGGACCCAGCACCCCGTGGAGCGCCGACAAGATCTGGACGTCGTCGGAGGTAGCCATCGCGTACTGGAACGACAGCTTGAAGGGCGTGCCCACGTAGAGTTGGTGGGCCGAGACCTTCTCGCTGGTGCGGAGCTTGGCCTTGCCGCAGCTCACCAGCGCGACGTTCCTGGGCATGCCGCTGCCGACGATGGCGACCTCGAGCGGAACGGGTGGGCTCGGACCCAGATCGAGGCGGTTGACCTCGCAGCGAGCGAGGCGCTCGAGCTCCTCCTGTTCGAAGCGCAGCCGGCTCTCGACCGAGCCGGCCATGGCGATCGCGCGCTCGGCGCACCGCGCGCATGACTCGGTCTTGGTCCGGCGCCCGCACACGCTGCACGGGGACGGGACGTTGGTGATCATGGCGTGGCTCGCCGGCGGATGTTGATCAGCCGGTCCCTGAACGGGTTCTCCCCCTCCACCCATGCCTCGAGCGTGTTGATCCCCGGCCACTTCTGCTGCTTGATGTAGCCGCGGAAGTCGTGGGCTTCGAGCGCCTCGAGCGCGATGTGGACCATGCGCGGAAGCGTGCCCAGGAAGACCCGTTGCTCTGAGTCCTTCAGGCGCAGCGCAGCGTGGGCCTTGTAGGTCTGCTGGATCCAGGCCGGGTGCAAGGGGCCGTAGTCGATGAACTCGATCCCGAGGTAGCTGTCCGGCTGGCAGTTCGCGGGGTCGCTGACGACGTGGTAGGCCCGGCAGCTTCCCGGCCGCAGCGCGTAGACGGAGCACCGCCCCTTCTCGAGGAAGATGCACGGGTGCGCCTCACGGAACCAGGTGTCGCGCCCCGCAGCCTCCATCCGTTCGCCCTCCTCGAGGAGACGCTGCCGGAACTCGGGGGTGTCGAGCTGGTTGAGCTTGAGGTAGCGGGCGATGGGGAGCACCTCGCGCAGGTAGACCAGGTTCTTCTGATAGCAGCAGCCGGGCGCGGCGTGTGGGCAGGCCTGGCACGCGGTGACCCGCCCGGTGGCGCGTTCGGTCGCGACGCGCCGGTGTTCGATCATCTCGTCGTAGAGCCGGAGGTCTTCCTCGAGCATGTCGAGAAACTCGTCGATGAGCATCGTGAGGCTCCTAGGTGGGACGCCAGGTGTAGAGGTGCCAGCGGAAGATCGGCAGGTCCCGCCCATCGCGGTCGACGAGCGGGACGGGGATCCAGTGCCCATGAGCGAAGCAGCGGAAGATCTCCTCATCCTCGTAGCCGCGGCCGGGCCACATGCGCCTGGCGCACGTCGGGCAGGGTGGCCGCATCCGCCAGAGGTCGAGGTGCGTGTCGTAGTAGCTCCTGGTCAGGCCGTCGCCTGTCGGTAGATCTCCAACAGGTAGAGGCGGCCGGCCTCGGTGAGGCTGACCAGTTGGTCCGCGGGGACGTCCTTGATGAATAGCAACCCCTCCTGGGCCATCCCGATCGCGCGAGCGATGGCGCGCGGGCCGTCGATCTCATCGAGACGGAAGATGTCCTCGCGCATGAGCAGCGGATGGCCGGCGTCGAAGAGTCGGCTCAGGATCTTGATCTCGAGCGCGCTGCGCTCAGCGTGGGGCACGACCTTCATTGCCGCCTCCTTTCTTGTTGGCCATGGAGTAGTCGAACTGGACCTCGTTGCTGACCTCGGGCGCCTGCCGTCCAGCGGGCGGGCAGCCGAGCTCGCGCCACTCGTTGTAGGTGAGGTCGTGCCCCGAGATCTTCATCGTCCCCGACCAGTGCGGCGGGCACCACGACCACCCGGCGCGCAGCCAGTTGGGCGCGTGGTCGAGGTCGACGATCAGGGCGTCGCCGTTGATGAAGATGGCGCGGCCGCCGATGATCAGCGTGCTCTCGTTCGTGCGGACGGGCACGTTGGCTGGACGCGCGACGGGCTCGAACGGGTTCCCCGCCAGCGCATCGCTGAGCATGTTGATCGCGTTGCGGGCCTGGTGGAGTGGGCGCATGACGTCGCGCCAGTCGGAGAGCCGGAGCGAGGTCCACGCAGCGAGCAATCGCACGTTGAGCATCGCGGCCCGGACCATCCACTGATCGAGATCGACGCCGTGCATCATGATGTTCGAGTTGTGGACGAGCGCGTCGATCATGAAGCGGCCGGTTCCACACGCCGGGTCGAGCCCGCGGTGGGTGGGCATGCCGTTGGCCTGGAGGGGTCTGGCGTCGAGGTCGTGCATGCTCATCGCGTTCATCATCCGCACGACCGGCATGGGGGTGAGGAACTGGCCGAGGTGGTCGTTGGTCCCCTCGACGTTGTGCAGCAGCTCGCCGAAGGGCTCGGAGAACGGCCCGCCGTTGCGCTTGGCGTCGGTGACCTCGTGGTACCAGCTGTGGACGAACTCCTCGAGGCGGCTGTCGTTGGCGAACTTCGGCCACAGCTTCTCGCTCTCGCAGGTCTCGGTGTTCCAGCCCGAGGAGAGCGCGAGGATCTCGAGCATGTACTCCCAGCAGCGCCGGCTCGACTCCCCGCAGTCGCTCTGGATGGCGCGGTGGAAACTGGTGAGGATGCGCAGCGGTTCGCCGGCGACGGGCGCCCCGGCGAACTGCTGGGTGAACGACTGGGAGCGCATCCGCTCGATGCGGCGCTCGTTGCGAGCCCGGGACTGCTTGCCCATGGTGGAGGCCTCCTAGCGCGCCATGTCGGGGGTGACGACCATGCCCACGCTGAAGTGCCACACGCGGCCGCAGTGGTCGCAGTGGGCATGGAAGATGGTGTCGACGACGGAGACGGACCCGCCCGGCAGGTCATCGGGGCCGACGACCTGGCCGCCATCGCTGGCGGTCATGAGCTTGGTCCGGCAGCAGTAGACCTCGGGCTCCCAGGAGGTGGAGCTGTCGCGGCAGGGCAGCCCGGGCGCGGTGGCCCCGGCGAGCCCCGTCGGAGCGAACATCGGGCCGACGTCGTTGGGCAGGCGGCGCTCGGTGGCCATCCCCCCGGTCATCGCCGGCGCGGCGCCGAACGGGTTCAGGCTGGGGGCCTGGGTGAACGAGGAGAGCGGCATCGCCGCGCGGCTGCTCGGCACGGCGGCGGTGACCGCTTCGCGCGGGGCGATCGCGGTGTCCGTCCGCTCGAACGGGTTCTGGATGCGGGACTTGCTCATCGTCGGTGGCTCCTTGCTGGTGGCGGCGTAGGTGTAGAGGAGGCCCTGGATCGCATCCCAGGACGGCTTGGCCGAGTGCGCGAAGAAGGCGCGCTCGGGGTCGAGACGACGGAAGTCGTCGTCGGTGATGAGGCCGAGGTCGTAGAAGCGCTGGTAGGAGTCCCAGGCGTCGTAGGGGGAGAGGTCGCACGTCGGGGCGGCGTCGTGCTCCGTGATCATGAAGGCCCAGGCGGCGAGGACGGCGTCCTCCTTGGCGGCGACCAACAAGTTGATCGCCTTGGCGAGGTTCATTCGTCCAAGGCCTCGGCGCCGGCGAGGAGCAGCGTGCGCGTCTTGCAGGCGCGGCAGCCCGGCTCGATGAAGCGGTGCTCCCGGGTGTGCGTGGTGACGGTCCACACCACGTCTTGGAAGTAGCCGATGGCCGGGGGCGGGTGGTTCTCCTCCCGGACGCCGATGGGTTCGATCATGCCCAGGTGGTGCATGCGGATGAGCTGGTCGCGGGCGTAGGTGAGCGACTCGCTGATGGCCTGGGCGATCTGGCTGGTGGACATGGCCTCGACGATGAGGACCCGGAGGACCCGCCCGCGGAAGCGGTTGTCAGTCGGGTGGAAGCGGGGCTTCGGGCAGGTCCCAGTCGAGGGAGATCTGCCGGTCCCGTGCACCGCGTCGCGCCTCTCGTTGTCCGAGGATGTCCTCACGGGAGAGCCTCCCATCGGTGACGATGTCGGAGAGGTTCTTCTTGGACCTGTTGGCATCGAGCAACTCCTCGTCGATGGTTCCCGGGCAGATGAGGAACCAGTAGGTCATGGCCCGCAGCTGGCCCGGGCGGCTGTTGCGGCGGTAGGACTGGTAGAACTCCTCGAAGTTGTGGCTGAGGCTGTAGTAGAAGACGTGGTTCGCCGACGTCAGCGTGAGGCCGTGGCCGACGCTGGCGGGATGGCAGACGAGCAGGCGGCAGTCGGGGTCGGACTTGAACCGACGGATCGCGTCGTCCTTGTTCGAGGAGCTTATGCCGCCGAAGAGGGCGCGCGCCCCGTACTTCCGGTAGCGCTGGACCAGCGCCTTGCACTCCCACTGGTACTGCGCCCAGATGATCCCCTTGCTCGGCGGGCCGGTGTCACCGAGCTTGTCGGCGATGCACTGCTCGAGGAGCAGGTCGAGCTCGAGCATCTTCGGCGCGTCCTTGCCGATCGCATGTGCGACGCCGTTGTCGTCGATGACGAAGCCACCGGTGACCTCGCGGAGCTTGATCATCTTGGCGGCTGCCACGCGCGCCGTGACGGGCGCCCCTTCGAACTCGACGAAGAGCGTGTCCTCCATGCCCTGGTAGACGGCGAGCTGCTCGGGGGACATCTCGACGTCGCGGACGATGAAGCGCCGCGGCGGCAGGTCGATGCAGTCCTCGGTGCGGAACCGGATCGACCGGGGCTCGATCATCCGGTGGACCTGCATCGGCATCCCGGGCTTGGGCTGCCACTTCGTCGCGTTGTGGGTGGTGCCCGACTTGTCCTGCCAGGTCACGTTCTTGAGCACGACCTCCCGGCAGGTGTCGTGTCGGTAGTCGACGAAGTTCGGCTGCAGGGTCTTCCCGCCGTCGAGGACCGAGAACTGGGCCCACAGGTCCTGGATGCCGTTCGGTGACGGCGTCCCGGTCATGATCACGCAGCGCGCGCAGTGCGACCGGATCTTCTTGAGGGAGAGGTAGGTCCGCGAGGTCCGCGACTTGAGCTTCGAGCTCTCGTCGATGACCAGCATGATCTGCTTGCCCTCCTTGAGGAGACGCTTGCACAGCGCGATGACGCGCTTCTCCTTCACGTCGTTGCGGAGGTTCTCCGGGTTGACGACGTAGACGTTGGCGTCCTGGGCGAAGCGGGCGTCGAGCAGCTGGTTGTGGCGCTTGGTCGCGCGCAGGCGCGCGCGCTTCAGGCTCAACGGGTCGGCGCGCCGGCGGGCCCGCAACTCTGCCCGGGCCTGGATGCCAGCCCGGTCGTTCGCGGGCGGATCGCCCTTCTCGTCGAAGTCCTCGGCGAGGAACGCCCGCGGCTTCTCCTCGCGGAGCCCGACCGCGGTGAGGTCCGTGAACTTGGCGACGTCATCGAGCCAGACGTGCGTGATCAGGTTCACGGGGCAGACGACGAGAAGGACCAGCGGCTTCCCCATCTTGACCATGCTGTCGGCGAAGGTCGAGACGATGAAGGTCTTGCCGGTCCCGCAGTCGCCGAGGAGCGCGGGCTCGGAGAAGGCATGGAGGAACAGGAAGCCGGTGACCTGGTGTTTGAACGGCGGCTGCTTGAAGGCGTAGCCGTACTCGGTGATGGTCACCTTGCCGGCCTTCACGGCGTCGCCGCGCCGCGACTCCTCCTCGTAGGTCGCCAGCTCGAGCCGCATCCGCTCGACGATCTCTCGGGTGCGGGCGTCGGCGGCGAGCCCGCACCCCATCGCCTTGAGCTTGCGGAAGTTCGTGACGCTGAGGGCGCACGACATCTCGTTCGGGGGCGCCTCGCCGGTTCGCTCGGTGCTCTCGACGATCTTCGCTGAGCCGATCGCCAAGGTGATCCGCTCCTGCAGCGCCTGCAGGCCGGTCTGAGCCGTGTCCTCGGCGTCGCGGGCATCCTGCCCGCGGGCCAAGGCCTCGGCCCGCAGATGAGCGACATCTTCGTCGAGGGCGATGCGGATGCGCCCCTTCTCGATCCGTGCCTTCATGGTGCTCCTAGCGCGGAACCGGTCCGGTGCGAGCGGGTCGGTTCAGTCGGTTCTTGATGGTGACCAGGTCCTGGTAGGACCCCACCACATCGGGGCACGCCTTGCACTCGCGGTCGTACGTGCACTTGTCGAGCGTGGGCCGCTCGCCCTGCTCGATCTCGAGCGCGTAGCAGTGGCAGCACCGCTTGTTGGTCGTGGTGTACGGCACGCAGGCCTTGGTCTTCCGGCAGCTCAGGCACTGGAAGGTCTCCGTGACCTGGGCCTCCGACATCTGGCCCTGCTCGCGGTAGAGGTCCTTGAGCGGGACGGCCCGGATCTCCTTGCCGCCGCACCAGCGCACGACCCCCTTGGCGTCCTTGAGGCGGTAGGCCCGGCCCTTGAAGAAGGCGACCTTCTCGATGCCCTCGAAGAACGGCACGCCCGGCGCGCGCTCGAGCTTCCGCACCCACTGCCAACCGACGATCCGGTCGGCCTTGACGGTGGGCCAGTCGCGGCTGGGCTGCGGCTCGACGAACCAGTCCCGCAGTCGCTCCGAGATCCAGAAGAAGACCTGGTCCTCGGGGAGCGCCATCTGGCCATCGGCGTACGGGTTGCGGTACATGGCGAGGAGCTTCTTCATCTCCTCCACGGGCCGCCGGTTGTCCGGCGAGCAGGGCGGCTCGAGGTTGCGCTCCCACTCGCGGAAGATGCGGAGCTCGACGCCACCAGAGAGGACCTGGCGGGCCGGGTTGTAGGGGTCGTTGCGGTAGGTTGGCTTGTCGAGCGAGAACGGGTGCTGCGTGCGGGGGTCGACCCAGAAGTAGTGGTAGCCCTCGCGGAAGGGCTCGATCTCCTCCACGCCGAAGAGGCGCATGAGCCAGCGCGCGCCGGCGGGGGTACGGAACCAGAGGAAGTGGGCGATGGTCACGGAGGAGAGCGACCACTTGAACATCGGGTGGAGTTCGACGTAGTCGCGGTGGTGGCGGTCGTGGATGTGGAGGTTCTGGACGTCCTGCCGGAAGTGGGCGAAGACGTACGCGGCCGCGTCTGCCGGCGGCAGCCGATCCGGCGGCACGCCCCAGGTCTTGGCCTCGACGCTGCCAGGCGAGGCGTTTGGATCAGCCGGCTTGTAGAGGAAGGTCTCGGCTTCGGCGTCCCAGCGACGGGACTCCTCGCGTGATGGGATGTCGGTCGGTCGTGGTTGATGCGAAGGCATGGGTGGCTCCTTTCCTCTCGCTTATGCCGGCGGCGGGGGCGTGCGTTGACCGATGACCGACGGGGCGCCTACACTCGTGGCGGGTCGTACCCACGGTGAAGCTGAAGGAGCATCTATGGCTGGATCGATGTTGCCACCTGACGTGCAGGAGCAGATGAAGCGGAGCGCCACCCACACGCGCGGTGCGGGCGGCATCGGCGCCGCGGCGCCCGAGAACGATCGCTCGGCGCGGGCGCGGGCCCACGCGATCGACCCGGACCACAAGGAGCCGGTCGAGGCGGCGAAGCCCCCGGTCGAAGAGGACGATGAGCTGAAGGCGTGCCCGCGGTGTCGGGCCGAGCTGAAGGTCGAGTGGAACTTCTGCACGCGCTGCGGGGCGGACCTGATCCGCGGCGGCGCCGCGAAGTACCTCGGCATCACGTTCAGCGAGGAGGACGTCCACGACTACTTGTTCCGCGGGTACATCACGCGCGAGGTCTCGGTGTTCGGCAAGTTCAAGGTGACGCTGAAGTCGTCGCAGCCGACCGACATCGACGAGATCGATCGCTACGTGATGGGCGGCACCTGGCGCAAGGGGCCGAAGGGCGAGGACCGCCAGGTCAGCAACTTCTACCTCGAGCAGATCAACACGCTCTGCATGACCGCGGCCTGCGCGCAGAAGTTCAACGGCGAGTCCATGGGGGCCACGTTGGCGGACCGCATGGAGTGGCTGATGTCCCGCGGCTCGGCGCTGGTCGACCAGATGGGCCAGAAGGCGATCCTCTTCAACCGGGCGATCACCGATCACCTGAAGGCGGCCGACACCGTTTTGGGGTCCTAGGCTCTCCCGTCGGCTGGGCCCGGGTGAACCTCCGCCTGGTCCAGGGGACGGATCTCCCCTACGGCAGCCTTCAGGAGAGCATCGCGATTCATGCCATGAGGAAGCGCGAACGGATCGACCTGTACCGGACGATCGCGTTGTGCACCGCTGCGGCCAATCCGGCGCAGTCGCAGGCGGCCATCCGCCGATTGATCGAAGAGCAGTTCCCGGAGGTGGGACGCGAGCGTGAGGATGCGGTCGATCGAGCGATGGAGATCATGGAGAAGGAGAAGGAGAAGTCCTACGCCGTCGCGCCCGTCGGCGGGACGCTGAACAAGGGCGGGATGGGACGGCTTCAGAATATACTCAAGCAGCGCCGGTCCTCGGCGCCGCCCAGGAGCCACTAGGTGTCCACCGATCTCAACTACGTCGCGCGCCTCGACACGACCCAGATCATGTCGGGGATCGCCGAGATCCGTTCCCAGGTGGGGATGGCCTTCGCCTCTCCCACCGGGTTCGCGTCGGCGGCGATGGCGATGCGGGGTGGCGGGTTCACGGGGATGAACGATGCGTCCTCGGGGATCGCCACGCAGATGCAGGGGATGCTGGGTGGGTTCGGGCAGACCCCGGGGATGTTCGGGACCCACACCAACCCGGCCATGGCGCTCAACCCGCACTACGGGATGAACCAGGCCCAGACGACGCTCGAGGAGGAGTGGCGCGTCCACAGCGGCGGGCTGGCGATCGCCCAGCAGATGCGTCCGCCGGGCGTGAGCGCGGCCTCCTACGCGCTGGGGGTCGAGTCGAACTTCATCGGCCGCCAGCTCGACGCCAACCACGCCGCGGCGATGGCGGGCCAGGCGGCGTTCTACAGCGGCGTCGGTGGCATGGCCGCCGGCGAAGGCGCGGCCTGGGTCGCCGGCGCGGCCGGTGGGTACGCCGGTGGCAAGATCGCGACGCGACTGTTCGGCGCCGGCGCCGCCGGCGCTGGCAAGCTGCTGGGCGGCCTGGGCGCGGCCTGGATGGCCTTCGACTGGGCCAACGAGCACATCGGCGGCGCCATCCAGGAGCACTACGCCGACATCGAGAAGACGCAGGGCGTGACCCGCGAGCTCGGGATGCTGGCGGGCGCCGGCCGCGGCCTCAGCCGGTCACAGCAGACCGAGCTCGGGATCGCCGCGCGCAACGCCGCCAGCGACCTGAAGATGGACTTCAACGAGATGGGCGACATCCTGGCGCTGGGGCGCCAGTCGGGGATGTTGCCCACCGTCACGGGTGACAACCCCGGGAAGGCGCGGGAGGAGATCCGCAACTTCGCTCGCGCGATCGACGAAGGCGCCCAGGTCCTCGGCACCTCGTTGGCCAGCGCCACCCAGGTCATCAAGGCTGCGGCGCAGGGCGGGATGTCCGCCCAGGAGGGCATCATCCGAGCGGCCGGCGCCGGCGGCGCGGACGCGTGGCTGGCCCAGCAGGCGCGCATGTCGGCCTTCGGTGCCGCGGGCGCGAGCGTGGGCATGTCGATGGGGTACACGGCGGCCCAGGGATCGGCGATGTTCACGGGCTCGCTGGGCGCGGGCGCAGGCCTCACCAGCGACGAGATGAAGATCGCCGGCGGCCGCTTCGGTGCCGCGCAGTTCGTGGGCACCACGCAGATGGCGATGGCCGCCAGCCCGCTGGGCAACCTGCAGCTGATGGCCGCCATGGGCGGCGGTCTCTCGGGCGCGGGCATGCTGGACCTGCCTGGTGCGGCGATGGAAGGGCTCATGGCGGGGGGCGGAGACTTCGTCTCCAACGCCCTGCGCTTCAACGTCCACCAGAACGAGTACCGTCGCGGCATCGGCGCCGGCGGCATCCGCACGATGGCGCGCCAGCAGATCGACATGGGCGCCGAGTTGATCTCCTCGATGGCGCCCGATCTGTCGATGGCCGACGCGCGGCGAGCCTACGCGCAGTCGATGGGGCTGAACCCGGACCAGGCCGAGCTGCTCGCCGGCGGCGGTGGCGGCGGTGGCGGCCGCGGGAGCAGCATCGGCGGCGGCATGGGCGCCGACGCGCAGGCCCGGGCGATGCTCGCGATGCAGGAGTCGCGGCTGGCCAGCGCGGTGACCGCCCCTGAGCGCGAGACCGGCGCCCGCCGGAGCTTCGGGCTCGGGTACACCATCGAGGGCGCGATGATCGGCAGCTACGGCGGACCGTGGGGGACCGCCGCCGGCGCCGCGGCAGGGTTCGTGCTGGGGAACCTCGGCGCTGCCAAGGACGCCATCGGCGCGGTCTTCGGCGATGGCCCTGGCCTGTTCGCCTCATCGACGGAGAAGGCCGACTACTACGAGCGGAAGTACGCGGCCGAGTTCGACAAGCGCATGGGGGCCGCGCGAGACAGGATGGGGCTCGCCACGGCCGAACAGGGCTACGTCTCGCGCTTCATGACCGCGGACCTGAGCGGGGCGCGTCTGACGCTGGGCGGTGTCTCGCCGGGGGTCAGCGATCGCACCGAGGCCGCGCTTGTCGCCGCCGGGGTCCGGGCGGTCCGCGCTGGCGCGGGGACGACGCAGATCAACGGGCGGTACTACTCGACCTCGGACATCCAGAAGACCGCCAGCCAGCCGCTGTGGGATCGGACTGCGACGAAGGCGCAAGAGGATGCGGCCGCGGTGGCTGCGGCATCGTTCGGCTACGGTTCGCGCGCGGACTGGAAGGGGGACGCGAACGACGCCGCGACGTTCGGGGCGGTGTGGGACATGGTCCGCACCGGTGAGAAGCAGACGGTCATGCTCAGCGGGGAGGAGTCCCCCACGGGTGTGGGCTACGTCCAGGAGAAGGTCACCTACGACCCGGCGACCATGGGCACGCCCGAGGAGATGGGCGAGCGGTTGCTGCGCAAGGCCCGCGGGTTCGCGGTGCGGATCGGCGAGGACGACAAGTCGAAGGCGAACCTCGCAACGCGCGATCGGATCTTGGCCAAGCTCGACACGGTCGGCGGTCTTGCGGACCCGGAGGTCCGAGCGTTCCTCGAGAAGAAGACCGGGCGGAGGCTCGAGTCGCTGGATGCGGGGCTGCGCGCGGGCCTTGCAGGTGGCGCCGCCGCCAAGTTCACGGTCGACGCGACGATGCAACGCGAAGCGTACTTCCTCAAGGAGGTCTACGGCTCCGGCGATCCTGGCGACGACGTCGTCGGCCGTTCGCTGCAGGCGCGCTACCACGAGGCGCTGATCAAGGACCCGGCGTACCTCGAGGCGAAGGAAGCCTCGCTCAGGGGCAAGGACCGCCAGGCCGCGGACCTGCTCCACCAGGCGCGGGCCAACGTGCTGGCGTCCGACAGGGCGTACACCACGCTCGACACGAAGGACATCGATCCGACCAGGGCGGTCGATCGGCCCGAGACCGCCGCGGTGCGCGGCATGCTCAACGTGATGGGGGTGTTCGGCGGGGTCGACAAGGAGCTGGCCAGCAAGATCCTCGGGCAGACCTCGTGGAAGAAGGAGGTCAAGGCCGAGGCCGAGGCCGGCATCAAAGCCCTCAAGGCGAAGCGGAAGCGCAGCGGGCCGGGTACGCTGTCTCGGGCCGTCGGGTTCGGCCAGCAGGAGTCCGCCATGTCCAGCATCCAGCGCTCGCTGGCTCACGTCGAACGCTCGCTGAACGCTCTCGACAAGCGGGTCTCGAAGCAGGCGTCCGAGCCGCCTGGCACGACCGGTCCCGGAGGCACGCCGTGAGCGGCTGGGGCAGTGGCGCGTGGGGCTACGTCCAGTGGGGCTGGGGCATCGGGGAGATCCCGGTTGGTCCCCCCATCATCTTCCCGCTCGATCCCCAGGACGAGGAGACGGGCGTCGCGCAGCGCGCGGTGCTGTACATCCGCCTGGCGGATGACGCCGGCGTCGGGCTCACCTACCTGCAGGTCGTGGTCAACGGCGTCATCTGGGTGATGGGTGGCGTCGCCAAGAACGGCGCGAGTCTCAGCGCGACCCTGAACGCCTACAACGGCTACGACCTCGCGATCACGCCGCCGGCCGCCTACACCTTCGGCTCGCGTCAGGAGGTGATGGTCACCGCCCGTGACAGCGATGCGAACACGACGACCCTCATCTACCACTTCAAGGTGGGCGTGGGACCGCGGCTCCTGCAGGTCATCAACCCGTTCGAGAAGACCCTGCGCGCCTACTTCAACCGGGCGATGTTGGTCAACGCGGCCTTCCTCTCCCCCGCGAACTGGACGATCACGCCGGTCAGCGCCGGCGCCGCGCCGCTCGAGATCACCACCGTCGAGGCGACGTCCGACCAGCCCGACGTCGCCCAGCTCCGCTACTCGGGCGGCGGGTCCACCTACCGGCTCTCGGTCATCAACGTGACGAGCCTCGAGGGCGACGACCTCGAGCAGAACGAGGCCGAGTTCGAGATCCGATTCGGCCAGGAGGCCGACCCGCAGATCCGGTTCTTCAACTCGATCTACGGCCCCCTGGGCATCAGCCAGCGCGTCCGCACCCGTCGAACGATGGACGACCACGTCGCCGGACGGACCATCGCGTTCGCGCTGGATGAGCAGCTCCGGCTGCGGATGCAGCAGCTCGATGGCACGGTGGGCCGCGACGGCCGGCCCGGGAAGCGACGGACCTGATGTCGAAGATGCCCCGCGTCACGAACCGTGAGGAGATGGAGGCGATCATCGCCGGGAATGGCCCGCTCGGCGGCGAGCGCCTCGTCGAGTACAACATCTTCCTCACCGACGCCTTCAGCACGCAGGTGACGCGCGCGACCTTCCTCGAGCCCCCGGGGCCGCCTGACCAGATCGACGGCTTCACCAACGACGACTCCTACCGTCGCTCGCGGCATCTCTTGCTCCGCCGCGGCGCGAGCAACGCGCGCACCCGCTCGAACCTCCGGGAGAACTCGCTCGCGCGCCAGGTCCAGGAGAAGGAGGACCAGCCTGCGACGATCCGCCTCATCCGCCGCCGCCGCCCGGAGGAGCTCGCCGCGCTCGACCCGAACGAGCCCCGGGTTCCGTGGATCAACCTCATCCCGCCCAACACCAAGTTCTTCCTCGAGCAGGTGCAGGAGAGCCGGGAGGAGAAGGTGCAGATCATCGACACTTTCGGGGAGTGGATCGCCTTCTTCTTCGGCAACAAGCCCGAGGTCTACACCTACGCCGGCACGCTGCTGAACGCCGAGAACCACGACTGGAAGAACGAGTTCCAGGAGAACTACGAGCACTTCCTCCGCGGCTCGAAGGCGGTGGAGTACCGCGCGACGATCGTCCTCCAGTACGACGACGTGATGGTCGAGGGCTACATGCTCAACTGCTCGATCTCGATGAACTCGATGGCCGACAAGGCGGTGCCCTTCACCTTCAACCTGCTGGTCATGAACCGGTCGCCGATCGATCCCCGCGGCATCATCGGCCTGCGGACGCTGCGCTCGGACGGCACGGCCGCCGCGCTCGCGCTCTTCAACGACATGCAGGCGGCGCTGGATCTGACCCAGGCCGGCAGGATCGACGAGCTCGAGACCTTCCTGCTGATGCGCGAGTACTTCTCTGGCCACTACGTCCCCGGCGCCGGCACCAGCATCAGCCGCCCCAACGCGGGCAACCTGGAGGCGACGACGTCCAAGCCACCCGGGCAGGTGGGCGGGACGTCGAACGAGCAGCCGGCGCCCACGCCGTTCAGCAACAGCACGACGCAGTCGCTCGAGGGTGCGCAAGGCGACTTCGTCACCGGCATCCTGGGAGATGTCGCGTGACCAGGCACGGCATCGGCGCCCAGGTCAAGGTCCGGCTCTACCTCGAGGGCCGGCTGGTCGAGAACGCCTTCGTGAGCATCCAGGTGCGCGCAGGGGTGGGCTCGCCGGCGACCGCGCAGATCGAGCTCATCCCCACCAACACGATCAAGCACATCCTGCCGTACACGTGGGTGCACGTCTTCGTCACCGACCCGTGGGACCTGAACCCGGCCGGCGACCTGTCCGACTTCAAGCTGCTCTTCGAGGGCGTGGTGACGTCGCGTGGGTTCGCGCGCCAGTCCGGCGGCCGGAACTTCTCGATCCAGTGCGCCTGCCCCGCGGTCTTCTGGACGACCGCCAAGCAGTTCTGGCTGAACATCGGCTCGGCGGACGGCGGGCTGGTCGACCAACTCGCCATCCAGACCTCCGGCGGCTACGGCCGCTTCGGCCAGGTCGCGGCGACCGGCACCTACGGCTACATGGTCTCGAAGCTGGCGTTCGCCGACAAGGAGCAGCCCGAAGAGCGGTTCATGGACACGCTGATCTCGGTGATCGACGACATCGGGAACGTGAACCCGTTCTACACGAACGTGCGCAACCGCTTCCGCATCACCGATCGGATCATCCGCGGGCCCGCCGGCAAGACCGAGAAGCTCTTCCAGCTCGCGCTGCTCGGCGACTTCCTTGAGGGCCTGGCCGGCCGCGTCTCCGGCCAGACCGACTTGGTCGAGGTGGTGAACCAGCTGCTCAGCGCCATCTTCCACGAGTGGACGTCGGTCCTGGCGCCGCCCTACCTCAAGACGCGGGTCTTCGATCGAGACGTCTTCGGGAACATCAAGCGGAACAAGAAGAAGGTGGCCCGCCGCGGGCCCCGCGGCCGCACGAAGGTCGAGCTCTTCGACTTCGAGACGGCCGAGGACCACGTGATCGGCAACTACATCTTCAAGCCGCACGTCTACACGCTGCCGCCGCCGACCTGCAACGTGCTCTTCCCGAACATGTACGAGAGCGCCAACTTCTCGGAGAACTTCCTCCAGGAGACGACGCGGCTCGCGATGAAGCCGCAGCTGCCCATGATCTCCGCGGCGATCACCCAGGGGCTGCTCCTGCAGCGGCCGGTCGAGCTCGAGGTCTTCACCGCGCTGGTCCGTGACCCGAAGCGCCGGACCCCGCTGAAGCGGACGCCCGACGGGCAGTTCTCCGACGGCGCCGGCCAGGTCCCGACCTTCACCGACTACGACTGGTCGACGAACGACGAGCGCATCCGCGGCATCGTCTACAACTTCCTGAACCTCGCCCCCGCGCCATCGACCCTGACGCTGACCGACCCGGGGAAGAAGCAGCCGTCCGGCGCGCGCAAGGGCGGCGTGCCCAAGTACCTCCAGAACGTCGCCAGCTACGAGTGGTTCAAGTCGAAGTTCGTGGCCCGCCAGACCTCGATCGGCGGCCCCCTCAACCTGCGCTGTGTCCCCGGCTTCTCGCTGGCCGCGCTCGACGACTCCGACGCTGGGCTCAACATCATCGCCTACCTCGAGACGGTGCAGCACACGATCGACGCTCGCGGGCAGGCCAGCACCGAGTACGGGCTGCGCTACCCCCGGCTCGCGCACGAGGTCGACTACAACCAGCCCAAGTTCAAGAAGGGGTTCAACGCCGACGGCGAACTGGACTTCGACCTGTTCCGCGACGAGGACGGCCGCTACGACTTCAGGCAGATCTTCGACGGCGAGAACCAGCCGCCGATCCCCGAGTGGTTCGACGAGTCGTACCGGAACGTGGTCGATCTGGACATCAAGTACAAGGAGTGGTTCGGGAAGGCTTCGGGCGTCATCCAGAACGTCCTCTTCCAGAACCCAGGCGAGAAGCCGAGCGACGAGGGCATGAAGATCGTCCAGGACCTCTTCGGCCAGGAGCACCTCACGTTCGAGAACGTCGGCCAGGCCGTGAAGGCCTACACCGACCACGAGGCCGAGTTCGAGGCGATCCTCGAGCAGAACGAGAACATCACGCTGAACGCGGCCATCGACGAGCTCAACGCGCGGTACCGCATCGCGCGCCTCTCGGGCCGCGAGTTCGAGACGGCCTCGGCCTTCACCGACCGCGCGTTCACCAAGATCGACGAGGCGTTCCGGTTCGTGGGCGCGGCGCCCGAGGAGATGGCCGACCGCGTGGCGGCCGATGCGACGGCGGAGGTGCGGAACCTGGGCGCGCAGTTCAAGCAGGCGCCGGCGTCGACGCGAGTCATCGACTACCGGAACATGCGCCTCGACCTCTTCGCCGGCGACACGAGCGCGGGCGCCGGCTACGCGGGGCTGCCCGAGGGCGCCGCCGCGCCCGCCCCGACGTCGACGTCGACGACCACCTCCCAGGTCCCTGGCGAGCTCGAGCCTGACGCGATCTCGGGCGTCGGTGCTGCGCCTCCCCCGGATCGGATGGCCGGAGCCTTCCCGGTCTTCGACACGAAGATCCACACGGGGAAGGAGGCGACGGACAAGAAGACCCGCGACGCGCTGATCAAGAGCGGGGCCGAACGGGCGCTGTCCGATCGGGCGCGGTACGACGGCCGCCCCCTGATGTTCGACTTCGAGTTCCGGCTCTGGCAGCAGTCGCTGCGCGACGCCGGCTTCGCCCCCACGGGGGAGAAGATCGAGGAGAACGCGGAGGCGTCGGACTACTTCCTCGAGGACCCCAAGGGGAACATCGTCCGACCGAAGACGGCCGAGGAGCGTGCGGCGTCGGCGCAGAAGCGCAAGGACGACATCGAGGCCCGGAAGAAGGACGAGGACGCGCGCAAGAAGAAGGGGCGCCACGACGCCCGCGCGCGCAAGACCACCTCGATGCCGACCAAGGTGCAGGCGCCAACCGGCGATGGCCTGGAGCAGGAGGAGCGCCACGCGCTGCCCCAACCGCTGTCGGAGAAGCAGGTCGTTGACCTGCGCCGGGCGATCATCGACGCTTACCGCGAAGAGCTGGCGAGGACCCGTGGCTTCACTGGATGAGCAAGAGCACACCGACCCGAGCGCCGACTTCGATGTCGACGCTGAGCTCGCGGCGTGGCTCGTCAAGGAGGCGCTCGAGCAGGGGCTGGACCCGAACGACCTCTACGCCGGCGAGGCCGAGGTCATCAAGCGCTGGCAGGAGACGCCGAACCCCGAGGACTTCGAGTGGCTGTACAACAAGCACCAGCCGCTGATCAACGCCGCCGGCAATCGGTACATCAGCTCGGCGCAGGTGCCCAAGAGCGCGGTGAAGGGCAGCCTGCTGCGCGGCTACGTGGAGGCGCTCAAGACCTTCGACCCCTCCTTCGGGACCAAGTTCAGCTCGCACGTCTACAACGGCGTCGGCCGCACCGGTCGGTACCTGCAGCGCTACACGAACGTCGGCCGCATCCCCGAAGAGCGTGCCGGCCTGATCAGCATCCTGCAGCAGCGCGAGAACGAGCTCAAGGAGAAGCTCGGGCGCGTGCCCACCGACACCGAGCTCGCCGACGACATGCTCCTCTCGGCGCAGGACACCGCGAACCTCAAGAACAACAGGATCACGCCGAAGGTCGTGGGCACGCTGCGGAAGGAGCTGCGCCAGGATCTCACCACCGAGATGGCTGGCGGCGCGGTTGAGGTGGATGCGGACAGCAAGCTCCGGCGACAGATCGTCTTCCTCCACGGGTCCCTGAACCCCGAACAGCAGCTCGTGCTCGAGCACACCTTCGAGGGCTTCGGCAAGCCGGTCATCGAGGACGACCTGGCGCTCGCCCAGCAGCTCAACCTGTCGCCGCAGAAGATCCGCTCCCTGAAGAGTCAGATCAAGAAGAAGGTCGACAGGTTCTGGTAGCCCATGGCGAGCATCGACGACGTCAAGCTGGCTGCCGGCTGCCTCTCCACGGTCTTCCCGCAGTTCGTGGCGAAGGAGCTCGCCGCGTTGACCGACGAGATCGCAACGGCGGTCCAGGGGTTCACGGACCCGCTGGCGGCCCTCGGCGACCTGAACGTCGACTCGTTGATCGCCGACGTGGCCGCGCTGTCCGAGGGGGACATCTACAGCAACCTGGGATCTGCGGCGGTCGGCATCGGGGCCCAGCTCGTGCGGCGCGAGGCCAGCGACATCCTGGGTGCGATGGCGGCGGAGTACCCCAGCGTCACGAAGCGGGTCCACGCGACCCGCAACCTCTCGAGCGTCGTGGTCGCGAACGGCAGCTCCATGCTCGCCCTGCTGTCCGACATGCCCTACGCGGCCGGCCAGAAGATGTGCGAGGTCATCATCGAGCTCGACGACCTGAAGACCAAGAACCTGGAGTGCCTGCGGAAGCACATCGTGCAGTTGGTCAACGCCGTGCTCGTCCTGGCGAAGAGCGTCACCACCTACAAGGACGAGACCTTCGAGGACCTCGACGCGGTGGCGGCGTTGCTGGCGCAGGTCAAGGCGAACCTGGTCCTCAGCCAGCGGGTCAAGGCGGGCGAAGTGCACTTCGACTTCCAGGCGTTCGAGCGCGCGCGCCAGCAGCTGACCGACGCCAGCTCCCTGCTCACGCCCGACAAGGACGGCACGTCCTTGCTCGACGCCACCGACATCCTGCTCTACGGGAGCGTCACGACCGCCAACGTGACCCGCGGCAACCGCAAGCTCGTGACCCTGGTCATCCCGTCGCTCATCCAGCTCATCGAGGTGGAGATCTCGGCCGTTGTCACCCAGGTCCAGGTGATCAACTACTACGTCGGCAAGCTGGGCGAGGTGATCGGCAGCTACCGGCGGTCGGGGCAGGCCAGCAAGGTCGCGGAGCAGCGCTCGCGCGCCATCCGTGAGATCCAGACCCGGCTCGCCAACCTCGCCGAGCGGATCGACCTGGCCCGGAGTCGCCAGGCGCTGTCGGCCGCGTCCGGCGAGATGCTCCTCTGGTCCGCGCGGGTCAAGACCATCCTGGCCACCATGGACCGGGTGAGGCTGCTCACCCTGCAGGAAGGCTCTGTGGAGGGGCCGGACAAGGCCTACCAGCTCGAGCAGGCCTTCCAGGCGCTCCTGACCGGCCTGACGGCGATCGAGAACGACGAGACGACCGCGGGCATCGAGAACCCGCTCCTGCTGCGTGACCGCGTCTTGGCGCTCACCAAGGGTGCCCGGCGGATCGTGAAGGACCTCGAGAACGGCCGGACGACCGAGAACCGCCTCGCCACGTTCCACCTCGAAGCCGTCACGACGGCGACCGCCCAGACCAGCCGGATCCAGCGCTCCATCACCGTGGCCAAGCGCCAGAAGGCGCTCTGCGAGTCGTTCGCGGCGATCGACCTGAAGACCTCCGCGAAGCTCGAGGACCTGCAGGAGTCGCTGCGTCGACTCGGCCTGGACCGCGGCGTCGACCTGCTCACGACGGGCGGGTTCGAGGAGTTCCTGAGCGCTGACCTCGAGGACCTGTCTTACCTCGGCATCGCGATCAAGTGCCTGGGGCACGGCATCAAGGGCACCGACGATGCCCAGACGCGCCAGCAGATCGGGAAGATCCGGGATGGCCTCATCGCCCAGCGCTCGAACATGGACATCGCGGCCGCCGACGGCGCCGACCAGGGGCGGACCCGCACCCTGAAGAAGTTGAAGGGCAAGGTCGCGTCGATCCAGAAGAACGCGAAGACCGTCGAGAGCATCGTCAGCGAGCTCAAGACTATCCTCCTCGCCGCCGGCGAGGCCGTGGAGCAGACCTTCGATCAGCTGCAGGCGCTGAACGGGTTCGCGGCGAACATCGATCACCTGGCGGTAGGCGCCGGTGGCCGCTTGGCCGCCGGGCTCGAGGAGTTCTCGGACCATCCCAACGCCGGCGTCGTGCTCTGCGACTGATTGTGATAGCGTTTCCCGTGGGTTATGCCGGATCTCCAGATCCTCATCCGCGACGCTGAGACGGGTCGCCTGCGACTCGGGCTTCCCCGTCCTCCCAGGTTCGTCTCGGGGATCGATCTGCTGGTCCAGATCGTCGCGCTGCTCTTCATGGAGAACGGCGGCCGGTCCATCGTGTCGCCCGGCCGCGCCGGCGGCCTGCGTGCCCTCCTGGGCAGCAACATCGATCCCTCCGACCCGTCGGAGCTGATGACCGACATGCGGCTGATCGTGAGTCGCGTCGAGCAGCAGATCAAGCAGGAGCAGGTGCGGACCAAGCGTCCGCCGTCCGAGCGCCTGCGCAACCTCCAGTTGGTGGACATCGTCCCCGACGACACCTCGACCGAGGTCGAGTTGGTGGTCGCGGTGGTCAACGAGGAACAGCAGCAGCAGCAAGCCGTGGTGGTGACCTGATGGCCCTTCCCGTCCGCGACTTCATCATCCAGCGCCTGCTCGAGTACGATCCGAGCTTCGACGTCGGCTCGGGCGTTCCCACCACGAGCCTGATGATCGACCCGCAGGCCATCATCCTGCAGCCGATCATCGACGAGCTGACCGTCGTCCAGGCGAGCCAGTCGATCCTCACGATCCTCGAGTCGGACGACCCCGACGCGTTCCCCGAGGACATCGTCGACGGCCTGGCGTCGAACGTCTTCGTCGAACGCATCCCGGGCGCCATCGGCTCGGACGTGCAGCGCATCCGCTTCTTCCGCCCCCAGGACTTCGGTGCGCAGAAGGGCGTGTTGATCTTCCGGGGCGCCACGGGCCAGCGCTACTCGAACTCCGAGGCCGTCTCCGTGACCAGCGCCGAGATGGCGCTGAACCAGGAGGGCACCCTCTACTACCTCGACATCCCGATCATCGCGCTCGAGGAGGGCGAGGACTTCAACGCCGACAAGGGCTCCATCACGACGATGGAGTCGGAGCCCGCCGGCGTCGCCAACACGACCAACCTCTTCGGCATCGACCAGGGCCGAAACCGCGAGACCAACACCGAGCTGATCGACCGCATCAAGGTCGCCGTCACGGTGCGGGCGCTCGTCACCGGCCGTGGCATCATCGTCACGCTCACCGAGAACTTCACGACGATCGTCGAGATCGAGCCCATCGGCTTCGGCCAGCCGGAGATGATGCGGGACATCGTCTACAACGTGCACATCGGCGGCAACGTCGACGTGTACATCAAGACCGCCACCCTCTCGGACGGGGCCGCGGACTTCTTCGGCCTCGAGGTCGACACGTCGCGCCGCCGCGCGACGACCACCACGGTGGTGCTGCTCGACCAGGGCGTGGGGTACGACCTCGGGCACCCGGTCGACGATTCGGAGGTCGCGCCCGTCGTCCGGAGCATCGACGGCGCCGTCACCTACGCCGTCACCATCGACTACGAGATCGTCGACAACCTGATCTCCCGGCCGATCGGCTCGGGCATCGTGCACGTCGACGGTACCGGCGCTGACGTGACGGGGCTGAAGATCTTCGAGTCCACCGGCGACTTCGTCTCGGCCCGGGCGGGGATGATCCTGACGATCGACACCCCGGCCTCCGTCGCCGGCACCTACACCATCAAGCGGAAGATCGACGACGACACCGTCGAGATCTACGGCTCCTTCCCGATCGCGGCCGAGACGGGCGTCGACTTCCAGATGGACGACAACCTGACGGTCTCCTACGAGTACAACCCCGTCGCCATCGACGTGATCAAGGAGGCACGGGCGGTGGACCGCACCGACTTCACGATCACCGACGTGCCGCTGATGTACATCGCCTCCATCGAGGTGCTCGACCCGCTCTCGGGCGACCCCACCGGCGACGTGCTGAGCGGCGTCGGCGGCTACGGCGCGGGCGGCTACGGCGCGGGCGGCTACGGTGTCGGCTCGTCCCCGGACTTCCAGCTGATCGTCACCGAGTCCACGCTGCGGCACTCCGAGCGCGAGGACAACTACATCGAGCTGGCCGACACCCAGGTCGGCGCATCGCTCCGCGTGAACTACAAGTACGCGTCCGCGATCCAGGCGATCCAGGCCTTCATGGACGACCGGAACAACCAGAGCGAGACCGCCTCCCTGCTCGCCCGTCACTTCATCCCCGTCTACGTCGACGGGACCACCGCCATCACCTACGACATCCCGACGTCGACGTCGACGACGGCCATCACCGTCGACGAGATGACCGACCTGCTGAAGGCGTTCATCGACGACATCGACGAGGGCAACGCCCTCGAGCTCTCCGACCTGATCGACCTCCTCTACGACAACGGCGCGACCCGCGTGGACATGGGGACGATCCAGACGCTCCGCGGGGAGATCCACAACCACGACGGCTCGGTCATCTTCACGAACCCGGATGCCCAGGGCGTCGTCCGCATCCCCGACGACGAGATCCCCGATCCCACCGAGAAGCCGCTGTCGCCGCGCATCGCCCGGTTCATCGCCCGGGACATCACCCTGGCCCGGAGCCTCGTATGAACTTGCTCAGCTTCGTCGATGAGCTGGTGAAGGTCGGGGCGATGGGCTGCCTGTACAAGCGGGCGGAGGACGGCGAGATCAACACCAGCGAGATCCCCCACGGGATGATGTCCCCGGGCGTGACCCCGCCGTCCATCCTGCTCAACCCGGCGCTCGCCGGCACGCGCCTGCCGCTGACCGCCGCCTCGCCGATCGCCGTCGTTCCGGGGCAGCTCGGCGCGCCTGCCACGACCCGCGAGCCGATCGACCGCGAGAAGTTCAACCGGGCGTACAAGGACCGCCGGTGAGCGTCTCCGCTGGCTTCCTGTGGAGGTTCCTCGAGGACGTGTGGGACCTCCTGCCGACGGAGGACCGCAAGCTCTTCGAGACCTTCTGGTCGGCGCAGGTGCAGATCGCCTCGAACCTCGAGCAGAAGGTCATGGAGGCGGGCCTCTCGACCGAGATCGCCAAGGTCCCCGTGTTCCTCAGCGAGCGCTGGAACCGTCTCGTCATGGACGACGAGACCTGCGACCTCTTCCCGCAGACCGACGATCTCACCCTCGTGCTGCTGGCGGCGGTCTCGGTCTCGAGGGAGACAGCGTTCTTCGACACGCTGCAGCTCACCTCGAGCTCGGGCCAGATCTTCCACGAGGAGACCCTCCGCTTCTTCGACACCGCCGCGCGATCGCTGCGGTACGGCGACATCATCCCGGGCACGGTGGCCGTCGTCCTGGGTGGCCAGCAGTTCACGCTGAACCGGGACTACGCGATCAACCTGGCGACGGGCGTGATCCAGGCTCTCGACGACGGACGCATCCCGACCGACGAGACCGTCACCGTCCGCTACCAGCACCGCTACTACACGCGTGACCTCGACTACGAGCTCGACGAGGTGGCTGGCACCGTGGCCCGCATCGCCGGCACCACGATCGCCGACGGCGCCACGGTGCGGGCGATGTACACCTACAACGGCACGGCGACCCTGCCGATGACCGGATCGAGCGGCGAGGTCGAGGACTCGACGCTCACCGACGTGAACGCGGACTTCAGCGCGGTGAAGGCCGGGCGCACGCTCGTCATCACCGGCGGGCCGAACGCGGGGACCTACACCATCAACGCCGTGGTCAGCCCGATCGCGCTGACCGTCGCCGAAGTCTTCCCCTCGACCCAGGCCGGGGATGTGCCCTACACCATCAACGCCTTCCCCCACGGCCTGAAGGTCGACAAGGCGATCGTCTCGATCCCCAACCTCCGCGACCTGGTCGACGACCCCACCCAGGTGCTGATCGAGGGCGTCGACTACGTCGTGCAGGGCGGCCTGCTCGCCTCGCGCGTGGCCTTCCGGGTCTCGTCGCTCGGCCCCGAGGCCGACCGGCGCCGGCAGATGTGGGCCGAGGTCACGCAGGTCAACCGCGAGACGCCGTACCGCAACTTCGGGGTGTTGATCGACTTCTTCCGGGAGAACTCCGAGGAGTACAAGCTCGCGCTGCAGGGTCTCTGGTACACGTTCTGGACGGGCTCGACGCCTGGGAATCTCCAGCGAGGCATGCACATCCTGCTGGGCCTCCCCTTCGCCAAGCGCGCCGGCACCGTCACCCGCCTCGACACGACGCTCGGGGAGGTCGACGTCACCGACCCACGCGGCCAGGTCATCACCTACCTGATCCCCACCGGCCTCGCCCCCGTGGTCGCTCGCGGTGATGCGGTCGCGCGGTTCGACTCGCTCACCACCGGCGTCAGCATCATCGACCGGAACAACGAGCCGGGATTCGTGGCGAACCGCCTCGGCCGAGCCGGCATCAACCGGTTCCTCACGTCGGACGCGAGCCGCGGGCCAGGCGACACCGACGAGACGAAGGCCCTGCGGCTGCTAGAGCACCACCTCTTCTTGCCGCAGATCCTGGTCGAGGCGGTGACCCGCCGCGTGAACGTCACCGAGCTGGTGACGTTCCTCGACAACATGAAGCCGCAGTGGACCGAGTACGTCTTCTCCTTCCAGTCCGAGGAGACCGAGACCCTCACCGTCACCGAGGACGACGTCGACCTCGACGTCGCGATCGACCTGAGCACCCTCGTCGCGAACAACGAGTTCAACAGCACCTTCTCGTTCGATCACTTCTACCGATTCGTCCACACGGGCGGGATCGACGGCTCCGGCAGCCAGGCCACCGGCAACTTCTTCGACAACATGGCCAACTTCGTCACGCTCGGCGTCGACGCCGGCGACACGATCTGGATCCCGTCGGGGCCGTTCTACGGCTACCGGGCGGTGCTCGCCAGGTTCAGTTCCACGCTGCTGGCGATCGACATCCCCGACGCCGACCTGCAGACCGTGCTCAACCTCACCTACGCCGTTCTCACCGAGGAGCAGAGCCGCCTCAACCACGACGCCGTCTGCCTCCGCAACGAGCACATCGCTCGCACGGGCTTCAGCTACTCGGCGCCCGGCGGTGGGTTCAACACCAAGACCGACGCCGACCTCAGCTGGCTCTCCAACACGGAGGTGACGGCGCTCCTGCTGATCGACATCACGAACGGCGGGGCCGAGGTCCAGGAGATCACCGCCGCCGCCGTCACCACCGGTGATCTGACCGTCGCCGTGGCGCCGGCCATCGCCTTCCAGGGTCACAAGCTCGCGTCGGCGGCACTGGTGCGCGTCGACAACACGGGTCCAACTGTCACGGACGCGGTCGAGATCTAGTGGCCGGATTGACGGCCCCAGCGACGCGCCACTAGAATCCGAGGTGAATCATGCGCTTGCCCCGTTTCCTCGAGTTTCTTCGACCCCGGCTCGCCCGTCGGGTCGAACCGGAGAGCGATGGGCTGCGCATGCGCGGTCACCTGCTCGTGCAGCGGCAGCCCCGCGGCGGCGAGCTCGAGACCGTCTACGACAGCAAGAACTTCATCGTCGACGCCGGCATCACGGCCATCCGTGACGTCCTCATCGGCGTGAACGGCGCGGGGTTCGCCGGCTCGATCTTCCGCATGGCCGTCGGCGACGGCGGCGTGCCGGTCGGTGAGCTGTTCAATCCGAAGCCACCGGACGCGACCTGGCCGGCGAAGACGGACCTCTTCCACGAGGTGATCCGCCAGGACATCTCGGTCTTCACCACGCCCACCGCCTCCACGATGCGCTTCGTGGCCGCCTTCAACTCCGTCGACGTCGACGTGACGAGCTTCTCGCTCGCCGATCGGGTGATCAACGAGGCGGCGCTGATCATCGGCGATGGCGTGCTGACGGTCGGCGACGACAAGAAGCAGGTGAACAAGGTCCCGCCCGACACCATCGACGCGGACGAGATCATGGTCTCCATGCGAACGTTCCGGTCGGTCTCCTTCGACCCGGCGGAAGACGTGACCATCACGGTCACCTGGACCATCACGATCTCGTCGTGAACGGAGAAGCTGATGCCTGACTTCACCGCCTTCCTCGAACTGACGCTGCCGGAGCTCAACGAGTTCCTGAACAAGTGGCACGAGCCGCTGAACCAGAACTTCGAGGACCTCGACGACTGGATCAAGGACCTGCACGCCGGCCTGGTCGGCACTGGTGCGTCTGCGACGTGGGCCGACCTCGTGGGCACCCACGACAACTTGGCCGATCGCCTGGACGTCTCGATCAACCCCGACGGCACCATCGATGTCTCCGGGTCCCCCGGCGTCCTGGAGATGGCCACGTCGGCTGTCCGCGGCGCGTACAGCAGCCCCCGCGACCGGCTCGACGCAGGCGACTTCGAGGCCTACGATGCCGCGCAGCCCGTGCTCGGCGGCCGCTTCGTGCCGATGCCGGCCGGCGGTCCCACCGCGGCCTTCCCGCCCGAGTCGTTCGCTTCCGCGATGGCGCTCCAGACCGCGGACTTCAGTGGCCCGTTCGGCAACCCCATCGCGGCCCCGTTCGTGCCCTGGGCGCCCGGGCTGATGATGGGTGGCGCCAACCCGCTGGTCACCGGCATCGCCATCGGCCAGGTCCGCATCACGGCCGACGCCACGCCCGCGATCTTCAACATCGACGGCTACATCTTCCGCCTGAGGGAGATCCTCGATCTGGACTGGAACCTCATCGACGGTGGTGGCGCGCCGGCGAACGGGGAGTACGTCTGGATCTACGTCAGCCGCGTCGAGGGCGACTACAACAACGGGAACTACCGCTACAAGGGGCCGGGTGGCGTGATCGCCACGAAGGACCTGCGGAAGCTCCAGTCGGGCTCGGACGGCGTCACCTCGACGAGCACCTTCACCAGCGCGAGCGCGCTGTTCAACACCGCGTTCCTCGGGAAGATCAAGGAGGGTGACACCCTCGTGATCACGAACACCGCCGCCGCCGGCGAGTACGTGATCGACGCGCTCGACGGCGTCACGCCCGACACGAAGCTCACGATCAAGGGCGCGTTCAAGGCCAGCGCTTCCGGGGCCAGCTGGTACATCCGCGACAACTGGCACCCGAACATCGGTGCGGTGGTCACGGACACCGACCCGACCACGCTCCCTCCACAGGTCGCTGGCCGCGTCTACTTCGCCCGCGCCGCACACAACACCGGCGGCAACCCGACGTCGATCGTCACCTTCGCCCATGGCGGCGTGTTCGACTCCGGCTGGATGCCGGTCGACGCCAGCCTCGACTTCCCCAAGACGGTGATCCACAACCTCGGCACCTACCCGTCGGACGTCCAGGTCTGGTTCCGCGTGGATGCGGCGGCCGGGCGGCAGTACCGCGGCATGGTGCAGCGCCAGGTCGTCACCGCGGTGGACGAGGGCGACGTCACCCTCGATCCCGGCGACACGAAGACCACGACGTTCCTCCTGCCCTCGGTCTACGTCCACTCCTCCGAGATCAACGTGACCGTGGCCATCCTGAACGCCAGCACGGATCCGGCGAACCCCGACGCGCTCTTCACCGATTCGTCGAACAACGATCAGACGACCGGTGAGATGCGCGTGATCGCGCGGAGGTAGTCATGGCGCTTGCCACCAAGACCGTGTCCTTCAAGTCGCCCTACACGGGTGCGACCTTCCAGCGCCTCACCGAGCTGATCTACGGGCGCGACGGCTATCTCAGCGGCGGCGGCTGCGCGGACGAGCTCGGCGAGATCACGCTGCAGCCGTTCGTCTTCGTCCAGCGCGGCATCATCTGCGAGACGGGCGGGGTCGACATCACGATCCCCGCCGAGCTGCTCGACGGCACCGACCTCATCGAGCCGGCGTGGGTGATCGCCGGCACGCCCGACGACAACCCGGCCTCCGAGGTGGCGGTGACGGTGACGGGCAGCCTCGCCCTCGCCACCAACTCGGTCGTCATCGCCTTCAAGGCCGGCGGCGCCTGGCAGAACCCCGTGCCGGTTGACCTGACCGGCCCGGCGATGCGGGCATCGGAGTCCGGTCTCGAGGACGGTGCCAACGGGCGCGCGACCGTCGTGGCGTCGGGCGCGCCACCGATCCCCTACGTCACCGGTCTCGACGTCGAGCGCGGCCAGGTCGTCGACCCGGACGGCGTCCGCCGGCGCCTCGCCGCTGGCGCGGCCTCGACCGCGGAGGCGTTCAACCTCACGCCCACCTCGCCCGATCCGCTCTGGGACCGCACCGACCACATCGTCCGCCGCCAGGTGGACGCGAACCTGTCGGAGATCGTCCACCTGCAGGGGTCGCTGCATGGCGAGGAGGGTCTCGCCGTGCTGCAGACCACCTCCGGCGTCTGCCGGCCTCACTACTACGGCAAGCGCGGTGGGGGCTACAACGATCAGTGGTGGGCGTGGGCATCCGGCGGTCCCCCGTCGAACCTCCGCATCATCGGAGGACCGGCCGGTGACGGGTTCGCCGCGACGACGCTACTGGTCGGCGGTGGCACGATCTCTCAGGTCTGGATCGTCGGACAGCGCGTCAGCGACGACGCGATCATCCTGATCTACATCGACAACGGCAACGAGCTCAAGATGGTGAGCTTCGACGCCGCGGCGGGCACCGTGATCGACGCGGCGGTCACGCTGAACTCGGACGTCGGGGTCAAGACCCAGCTGCGTGCCGCGCGCGCCAACGGCGAGACCTTCAGCGTCGTCTACCGTCGCCAGGAGGGCGGCAACGGCGAGATCTACTACGGCAAGTTCAGCTACGCCGTGACGTCCTTCGGTACGGCCGCGGTGGCGCCGAACTACATCGAGGGCGCGGCAGAGGGATCGATCTCGCTGTGGCCGGACGTGGCGCACGACCGCTACGGCCGCGCCCACGTCTGCTGGGTCAACGGGGTGACCGGCATCGACGGCGATCTGAAGTACCAGGTGCGCGACGCGAACGGTGACATCGAGGTCGCGACCGTGACCTACGCGCCGAGCGTCCACGTCGGTACGACGGACGATTCGGTGCTGCTCGATCCGGACGCCGGCGCCGGCGGGTTCGTCGCGGAGGCCTTCGACGCCTTCACGAACTGCCACATCACCGTCACGCCACACGACGAGGTCTACATCGCGCTGCTCGGTGAGTCGACGGCGTCCTCGCCGGTGGTCGATCAGCTCCTGCTCTTCCACCCGGACTTCCAGCGCGCCATCGGGTTCCCGATCGTCTCGGTTGCGACGACCGCGGGGCTGCTCGAGGCCAGCTACACCGCGAACCTTGGGTCGCTGAACAGCTGCGACATCGTCGCCGGCGAGCTGGGCCAGCTGCACATCGGGCTCATCTCGTCGCACGCCGCCCCGCGCCACCACCTCTTCACGCTCAACCCCCAGCCGTTCCGCAACGGCTTCTTCGAGAAGCGATCGTTGCCCTACGGCGCGAACATCGTCACGACCGGTTCGCTGGGCACGTTCGACGACTACGGCATCGAGCTCGGCATGGCCGGCGATGTCGTGTTGCTCTCGCGGACGGGCGCCGGCGGCGCGATGAACGCCTGCTCGCAACGCCAGGGCGGCCTGCGGCCGACCGCGCCGCTCTACAGCGGGTCGTGGAACAGCCTCCAGGTCGAGTACCACCCGAAGGACCTGCCGCTGCTCCAGTACGAGGTTGGCGCGGACACAGACCGCGACGCCGCCCCGTTCGCCAGCAACGGGCCTCTCGCCGAGGACGGCATCTTCGCCGTCCAGCACGTGCGGCCGAAGAAGATGAACTACCCATTCCTGGTCGGCGACCGGGGCGACTACCAGGGGTTCGGCTCGCTGCGGCGAGCGCTCGCGGAGGCGCAGCGCCTCGGCGGTGGTGACGTCGTGGTGCGCGCCGGCTACCACAAGATCCACACCACGGCGGGCACCGACTACTTCACGGTCGGCGGCGGCGTCTCGCTCCGAGGCGAGCCGAACGCCTACCTCGAGTTCCCCTCGAGCGTGGGGCTCGTGTCGTCGGGCAGCAACCGGGTGGTCATCGGCCACGCGGTCTCTGGCAACATCGTGACGCTGGCCAAGGCCGAACTCCTCGGCGCCGGCATCGGCTACGTGCCACGGGTCGGCGACATCATCGATCTGGCCGACGGTGGCAGCGGGTTCCACACGATCCGCGCGATCCTCGCGCCGGTCGGCACCGACGTGCGCTACCTCCTCGAGAACAACGAGAACGGCGCGCCGGCGCTCGGCGCGGCCACGTACGCGTACGCCGCCGGGGTGAAGATCGAGAACCTCACGATCCGCGCCGCCCTGAGTGGCGCGACGCACTTCCACCTGCTCTGCGCGGGGCTGTATCAGCCGTCGATCAGGAACCTCCGCATCGAGGGCAGCATGACCGCCGCGGCGACCGGCGCCGCGGTGGATCTCAACGCCTGCCACCAGCCCGTCATCGAGAACATCGACTTGCGCGGCCTCGCCGCCGACGCGGCGGCGTACGCGTTCCGTGTACGTGGCAGCGGCGAGCACTCGCGCGACGGGAACGGCTGCTTCCGCGGCATCCGCCTGGTCGATGGGAAGGGGCGGGTTCGGGTCACCGCGGAGGCGCAGACCCCGGTCTTCATCGACTGCGGCGGCGACGGCAGCAATGGCGCTGCGGTGGTCTGGGACATCGAGGCCGGTCGGTCGACCCCGGTCTACCTGGCCAACTGCACGGGGCGTGTCACCGGTGACACGGCCTTCCTCGCGACGACCGTCGGGAAGACGCTGCGGGTGCCGGCGGATGCGGACGCGCTGGCGTTCGAGGACGACAACACCCGCGGTGCGGGCATCACGGACGATGCGATCAAGCTCAGCGCGGCCGCGCCGAACGACAAGTTCAACGGGGCGACCGAGGACGTGATCACCACGGCCGTCAACGAGCGCGTGCTCAAGGCCGGCGACACGATGGAAGGGCCGCTCGAGCTCCGCAGCTCGAGCTACTTCGCGACCCTCGGGCTCCAGACGATGATCGACCGAGGGGGGCAGCTTGCCCACCTGGGCGAGTACTTCTACGACGACTTCCACGACAACCCGGTCGACGCCGACAACACGGTCTGGGAGCACACTTCCGACGCCGCGGGCGGCGTGACCACCTGGCTGGCGCCCCATCGAGCCCAGCTCGACTCGGGTGGTGGTGCCGGTGGAACGGCGCAGATGACCACGGTGCAAGGCGTCGCGGGGCCGTGGACCGGCAAGCCGCTGTTCCGCGCGCGCGCGGCGTTCACCACGGCGGCGGCCGCCCTCAACGCCTACACCATCGGCCTGCGGCGGCCCAGCGACGGCACGCTGATCGCCTTCTTCGCCCAGTCGACGGCGAGCTACGGCGATGCCGTGCTGCGCTTCTCGCTCTGCAACGTGACGCCGGCGTACGCGGTCGTGAGCACCGGCTTCACGCCGACCGTCGGTGTGATGTACTGGTTCTGGATCGCCTGGAAGAGCGCAACCGAGGCGTACTGGGCGATCTCCACCGACTTGACCTCGGCGCCGGTGGCGAGCGGCGACCTGCAGACCACGGGCGCCCTGGCTGTGCTCTCCGGTGACCTGGGTCCGACGGGGCGGTCGTTCGAGGGAGGCCTGGACACGGCGGTCCTGGTCTGGGACGTCGTCGAGATCGCCACCACCACCAGGAAGGCGTGATGCCGGAGCTGGTCGACGAGCTGGTGCTGACGCCCGACCAGAGCCGCGGGCTCGAAGAGGCGGCCAAGTTCGTCGACACGGCGCGTGCGGAGCTCGGGGAGGCCTACCTGCGCTTCGAGGAGATGCGCGCAGCCTTCGAGAAGGCGGAAGCGCACCTGCGGCGGGTCTCCGCGCGGGCACGCCAGGCCGAGGTGCAGCACCGCAGCATCGTGCAGCGGATCTCGCAGGTCCTGCAGCTCCCCGAGGGGGAGTGGGTCTACGATCAGCCGAAGACCCGCCTGGTCCGGAAGGGAGCCTCCGATGTCTAGCCGCCACAGCCTCGGCGCCACCGTGCGCCTCTACCTCGATGTCGTCACCGCCGGCGCCGGCGTCATCAGCCAGACCCCGACGATCGCCATCCGCCGGGTGGCGGATGACTACTGGTTCCAGGCGTCTGACGGGACCTGGCAGTCGACCGTCGTCCAGAACGCCATGGCGCAGCTCGACGCGGTGAACCTGCCCGGCCGGTACTACTTCGACTTCGACCAGTCGCTGGACGAGGAAGAGGGGTCGGTCACGT
>Ga0138256_10000419_pt1 | contig 46653 bp, 35 predicted proteins | sample KNB2016incub_MG_FD_105486 | JGI IMG/M metagenome (GOLD analysis project Ga0138256, IMG submission 105486) | Active sludge microbial communities from wastewater in Klosterneuburg, Austria - KNB2014incub_MG | ecosystem: Engineered > WWTP > Activated sludge > Unclassified | place: Austria... | reverse complement strand
GCGCAGCCCGTAGCTACCTGCCGATGGAACAAGGAAGTTCAGGTCCACGCGGCTTTCGCCGTCAGGCAGGTTGAAGGTCCCTTGCACCACGGTAGCGCCTGCGGCCGTGATGATCCCGATCGATCGACTACCCGCGCCATTCGCATACACCTTCACCGATTGGATAATAAACGGTTGGCTCGCGGTGAAGAGCTGGTAGTTGGTCGCGTTGGGGTGGTACTGGCCGTTGCCCGTACTATTGTTCGTCTTACCGCCGTACACAGGGGTGGGTGTATGCGTGATCGAAGTGGCACACCAGAAGCTGGTCGTCGCATTCAGGAAGGGCGTGACCCAACTGTTCCCGGAGCCAACAGCCATGCCACCGGACGCGGTCGCGTACCAGTTGATGTCCGTTCCTGTTGCGTCGAGCGTAGCCGTTCCGGGTCCGGGCAGTTGCACGTTGTTCGCCGTCGGCGGTACCGGCGCATCAAGCACCGTGACATCCACCGCAGCGGAAGTGTACGTGCCGCACACACCGGTGAAGGTGACGCTGTAGGATCCGCTCTGTGCAGGGCTGATGCTCGCGGTCGTTTGGCCACTGCTCCATTCAATGTTCTGCGCCACGTTCGAGGTGAGCGTGAAGGGTGATCCGGCGCAAACGATCGGGTAGGCACTTGACGTGATGATCGGTGCGGCTTCGATCGGCGGGTTCAGGATCGTGCTGTTGGAGTAATCGCTGGTCTCGCCTACGCATTCCACTTGCACTTGGAACTCGTACGCCACGCATGGATCGATCCCCGATACGAGAAGTTCGTTCACGGCGATCCCCATCGTTTCGATCCAATCCGTTGAACCGACCGCGCGGTAGCGTGCATTGAACGGACCTGCACTCGTGGCCGTCCAGCCGAAGGTGGCGCTGGTACCATTGCGCACCACATTGCCGCCAAAGGGTGAAGGACACGTACCGCATGCGGCCATGATCAACTGCATACTGTTGCCGGAACTGATCCGGCCACCGGTCACGATGTTGCCCGGCAGGTTGCCTACTTGTTCCACGCCTTCGAAGAGTTTTTGGCGCACATACAATGCACCTTCCACTGGATCAGCGTGAACGAGTCCCATCAAACTGGAACACGGTGCGCTGTACAAGAGGCCGATGACGCCAGCCGTAAGCGGACACGCGAAGCTGGTGCCACTGGTGGTGCCGAAGCCACCACCGATACTGGTGGTAAGAACGTTCTCGCCGGGTGCGCCCACATCAATGGTGGTAAGGCCCCAAGCCGAGAAGGTGCGCTGATCCGTAGTGTTCGTGGCGGTGACGCTGATCATGAAATCGCTCGGGCAGGCCGTGGGAAGGTCACCCACGTTGTCCACATCCACCGCGTTGTTCGCGGTGGCGCCGCAGTTCAGGATCCCCGCAGTGCCCAACGTATCGTACATCGCGCACCACATCGGTGAGTTCGCAGGTTGTCCGCCGTCGATGCCCCAGCTCGCGCTGGTGGCTACCACAAAGGCGCCCGTCTGTCCGTTGCTCGCATTGTAGCGACGACGCATCACCAATGGATAGGTGTACGCTGCGACCACTTGCGCTTCGCTGGTGCCGCCGTAGTTCACGGGCATGATCCTCACATTCCAATTCGCGCCCACCACACCGGCACCGTTGTTCCCGACCGCTCCCATCATACCTGCGCATTGCGTACCGTGGCTGCCGCCGTACACGTTGTCATTGTTGCTCGGTGTGTTCCATCCGCGACGATCATCCACGTAGCCGTTGCCATCGTCGTCGATGCCATTGCCGGGGATCTCACCGGCGTTCAGCCATGCGTTCGCCGCGAGATCGGCGTGACCGAGATCGGCGTTCTCGATGATCGCCACCACGATGGTGTCGCCGGTAGCCGTGACGCCACCCGTGCTGATGTCCCACGCGGCCTCGCTATCGATGTTCTGGTGGTGCCACTGCTGGCCGTACTGGGTGTCATTGGGCACCACGCGCTCCTTCACCACGTGGTTGTTCTGGGCAAGGAGGACTGCAGGATGGTACAGCACCGCGCGCAGCATGTTCCACTGGGGCAGGGCATCGGCATCGAAACGCAGCAACCACGCCCGCATGGGTGCGCTCACTTCGTGATCGATCCGCAGGCCGGTGGTGTGGCCATCGAGCACGGCAAGATCGGTAACGATCGTATTCGCATCGGCTCCGGGCTGGAGCATGAGCAGGATCTCTCCGGGGAGGTATTCAGGGCCGCTGAGCTGTGCGCGGAGGGGGCCGCACACGGCCACAGCCGCAAGGACGAGGGTAACGAGCTTCTTCATGTTCCGGTTCCGAGGGATTCCCGACAAACATAACGGGCCAGTGGTTCGCTTCCGGCCCAAGTGGACAGAGGTTTGCACAAGGGTGACGAAGGGTATTGGAAGGCTGATGAGGATTGTGGGGATCGAACCGGAACGATCCAGCGGCGTGTTGTCTTGTATTGAACCCTCATCCCGTCCTTACTTCGCGCCGCAGGTTCAACCACATTTCCGAATTCCCCGCTGATCCTCCCACCTATGTACAGGTACTTGCATACCCTTGGCCTTGTTCTTCTTACTGCGTGTTGCTTCGAGGCCACGGCCCAAACCCTCACCATCCGGGACAAGGTGACGCAGCTACCCTTGGAGGGTGCAACCCTCTTCGCGGATACGCTCGGAGCGAACGCCTTCGCGGTGACGGATACGCGCGGCCGAGTGGACATCACCCCTTTCAAGAACCGGGGAACGATCACGGTGGCGCACTTGGGCCACCGCAGTGTGCGCACCACCGCTGTTGCGCTCGCGGGCGGAACACTGCTCATGGAGCAACAAGCCTTCGACCTGAACGAGCTGGTGATCTCAGCGAGCCGTTTCCAGGAGAAGCGGCGCGATGTGCCGGAGCGGATCGACGTTTTGGCGCGGCGCGATATCGGTTTTCTGGACCAGCAGACCACACCGGACCTTTTGCAGAACAGCGGTGCGCTGTATGTGCAACGCAGCCAGATGGGCGGTGGCAGTCCGGTGATCCGTGGGTTTGAGGCGAGCCGCGTGCTGCTGGTGGTGGATGGCGTGCGGATGAACAACGCGATCTACCGCGCGGGTCATTTGCAGGACCTGATGACGGTGGACCAGAATGCGATCGAACGCATCGAGGTGATCAACGGCCCCGGTTCGGTGGTCTACGGCAGCGATGCGCTGGGCGGCGTGGTGCATTTGATCACGCGCAGTCCGCGTTTCGCGGACAGCAGCGGTGTGGTGGTGGCTGGTGGCGCGACCCTGCGCACAAGCACTGCGAACCAGGAGAAGACGGCGAGCGCGACGGTGGAATTACGCGGTCGGCGGTTGGCGAGCCTGACGAGCATCACAGCAAGCGACTTCGGTGATCTGCGCATGGGTGCCACGCGCGATCCCTTCCTTGGAGACTGGGGCCTGAAGCCTTTTGTGGTTCACACTGTGAACGGCACGGATACCGCAGTAGCGAACGCAGATGCGAACGTGCAGGACCCCTCCGGCTATAAGCAGGTGGACGTATTGCAGAAGTTGCGATTCCGCAGTGGCGCACATACCATTCACCAGCTGAACGCGCAGCTGAGCACGAGCACCGATGTGCCGCGCTACGACCGGCTTGGTGAATACTCCGTGGATAGCACCGGTGCCTATTTGCCCGCACAAGCCGAATGGTATTACGGTCCGCAGCGGCGCGTGCTACTGGCGTACACGCTGGAATTGGAACGCACACATTGCATCTACTCCAAGGCGCGCATCACCCCAAGCTATCAGCATATCGAGCAGAGCCGTCACAACCGTGGCTTTGGGAGTAGCCGGCTGAACCACCGCACGGAAACGGTGAACGTGCTGGGCCTGAGCGCCGACTTCGAGAAGCGCATCGGTAAACACGAACTGCGCTACGGTGCGGAGTACTATGCGAACACGGTGGCATCGGAAGCGCAGCGCGAGGACATCCACAGCGGAGCGATCAGCTACCTCGGCACGCGCTACGCGAACGGTGGTTCCACGATGAACACGTTGGCAGCGTACCTCTCGCACACCTTCGAGGTGAACGAACACTTCATCGTGAGCGAAGGCCTGCGTTTTTCACAGGTTGAATTGGAGAGCCGTTTCAATGACGAGCAGGACTTCCAATTCCTGAACGGCACCTACACCCAACGCAACAGCGCGGTGAACTGGAGGCTTGGCGGTGTTTATCTACCCGGGCACGACTGGCGCTTTACAGCGTTGGCGAGCACCGGTTTCCGCGCACCGAACGTGGACGACATGGGCAAGGTCTTCGACTCCACCCCGGGCACGGTGATCGTTCCGAACACCGGGTTGAAGCCGGAGGCGACGACCAACTTCGAACTCGGGCTGAGCAAGACGATCGATGGCCGTTTCACGATCGATGTGAGCGCTTTCCACACACTATACGCCAACGCGCTGATCGTTGGCAACCACACCGTGAACGGCAGCGACAGCATCGACTACGACGGCACCTTGAGCAAGGTGACCGCATTGACCAACGCCCGCGAAGCGACGATCCAAGGTGCACAAGGCCAAGTGATCGTAGTGCTCGATCCGCACTTCACCCTGCGCAGTTCACTCACCTATACCATGGGGCGCGTGCATGCTACGGCGGATGCACCGGAGCGCGCATTGGACCACATCCCGCCGGTGTACGGTCGCACGTCGTTGGAGTGGCGCGCGAAGAAGGTGCGCGCGGAATGCTACCTCGTGTACAACGGGTGGAAGCGACTGGGCGACTACGACCTCAGCGACGGCAGCGAGGATAATATCCAATACGCCACGGTGAAGGGCACGCCTGCGTGGCAGACGGTGAACGTGCGCGCGTCCTATGCCTTCACACCGTTATTCTCGGTGCAAGCCGGGTTGGAGAACATCCTGGATACGTACTACCGGACTTTCGCGAGTGGGGTGAGCGCGCCGGGGAGGAATTTTGTGGTGAGCGCGCGGGTGCAGTGGTGAGGGGAATGCCAGCCGCATCGCTTCGCAAGGACAGGCGAGGATGAACGTGGACAGGCAACCGGTCGGAGGCCGGATCGGATCAACCCAACGGGACGAGACTCGCGCTGATCGATTCCGCGAATTCCGTTGAAATGCTACGGAGGTCGATCACGTCCACGAGCATAGGCATATCGCTCTCAGAGAACTCCTCGCGCAGATCGCCAAGCTGACGCAGATCGAGCGGAGCGTCAGCCCGAACAGCGATGTCAAGATCGCTGAACCGCTTTGCATGACCAATTGCACGTGATCCAAATGCGAAGCTCTGCGCCCCTGGCAGATTGCGATGCAGGATCGCGCGGACGATCGCCAAGTGACGGGGTTCCAGATCAAGCATGGTAGCGTGTAAGGTTCTCCAACAACTCATGTGCGTCCTTGGCGAAAGCGCCGATGTTGCCGAAGACCTTGGCGGCGACGTTCTCGTCGTAAGCGTGCGTGCTCTCATTCCGTGCCTCGTGATGCAGGAACCACCGCTCAGGATCGGAGATCAACCCGCCGCGTACCGCTTGACGAAAGTTGTCCTTCTTGCTGAGGCGATAGCTGTCGTGCGCGCCGGTCCATTCCAAGTGACGCTTCATGAGCTTCCAGCAGAACTCATAGGTGTACTCGAAGCGTTGGATGGCACCATTGCGTGTTAGATCATTCGGGTGCGTAACGGCGAGCGCGGCATCAAGGGATGCCAATGCCTTGCGCAATGGAGCGAGCAACAACGTGCGTTCGGCCATGGAGCGAAATTAACCGGAACCGACCGTCCAAGGACGTTCAACCTCCCTGCACGTACACCCTCTTTACACGTTGTGAAATGCTGGTGAGTACCTCGTATGGAATGGTGCCCATGTCGCGAGCGAGTTCAGTGATGGCGTACGTGCCGTTGAAGAGCACGGCGACATCGCCCACTTTGCATGCGATGCCGGTGACATCCACCATGCACATGTCCATGCACACGTTGCCGATGATGGGTGCGGGGTTGTCCCCGATCCATACGCGGCCGACTCCGTTGCCGAGTCGGCGTGAGAGACCATCGGCGTAACCAATGGGGAGCGTGGCGATGATGCGATCGCCTTCGACCTTGCCCGCGCGATCGTATCCGATCGTGGATCCAGCACGAACGGTCTTCACTTGCGCGAGCACTGTTCGCAATGCTGTCGATGGGCGCAGCGCAGCGGTCTCCAGCGCATCCACGCCGATGCCGTGCATGCCGATACCGAGACGCACCATATCGAAGTGCGCCGATGGCCAACGCGTGATGGCGGCGGAGTTGGCCATGTGCCACAACGGACGATGGCCAAGGACTTCAGAAATAGCGAAGGCCATGCGTTCGAACGAGGCGATCTGCACGCGGGTGAATTCGTCGTGGTGTGGCGCGCCGCCGGCCACGAGGTGTGAAAGGATCGATGCGACCGTGATATCCGGCTCACTACGCAGTGTAGCAAGTAATTCCGGAAGCTCCTCCTCGGTGAAGCCCAAGCGGTGCATGCCGGTGTCCAGCTTGAGATGAATGGGCGGGGAACTTCCTGCGGATGCATGGTAGTCGATGATCGCTCGAAGCGATGCCTGATCGAAGACCTCGGGTTCGAGATCGAAGCGATGCAAGGTGCCGATGGCCACCGGCTCCGGGTTCATGACCATGATCGGAGTGGTGATCCCGTGCTGCCGGAGTTCGATGCCTTCATCGGCATAGGCCACACCCAAGTAATGCACCTGCTCATGCGCGAAGAGACGGGCGAGTTCGATCGCCCCGGTGCCGTAACCGAAGGCTTTGATCATGGCCATCGTCCGTACACCACTCCCTACCAGCGCACGGTAGTGATTCAGATTATGGCGGATCGCGTCCAGATCGATCTCCAGTTCGGTGCCATGCACTTGTTGCTGCCAACGTTCCACCACGCGTTCAAGTGCGAATGTGCGCGCGCCTTTGATCAGCACCACCGCACCTGCGAACTCCTTTGGATCCTCCTCCTTCAACACCGTTGAAGTATCCGCGTGAAAGCAGGACCCTTGGGGGAAGAGCGCGCGCTGCGCACCGATGGCAGACCCCACGCCGATGATCCGCGTGACACCGGCGCGCGCAAGGGCCTGAGCGACTTCCGCATAGAGGATCCCTGTGGGCTTGCCGCTCTCGGTGATATCACTCAGCACCACCACCTGCTCCCGACCGTGCGCTATGCGGTGCAAATGGTCGAGCGCAGCGGTGAGCGATGTCTGGTCGTTGCTATAGCTATCGTCGATCAGGGTGGTGCCATGGACACCTTGCATGGTGCGCAAGCGCATGTCCACCGGCGTGAGCAGGGCGAGGCGTTCGTTGATCCATTCCGCAGAGCGACCGAAGTGGAGCAGGACCGCGATACAGGTCAGCGCGTTCTCGATACTGGCACTATCACTGAACGGAATGAGGAAGGACTTCTTCGCGCCGCCATGGATCAGCTCCAATGCGCACGGATCGCCCGCCACATGTTTCGCGAAGACATTGATGAACGCCTTCGGATCATCCGTGGCGATCGTGTGTCGATCAGCGTCGGGGGTCCCCGGCGCGTCATCATCCGCGTGATGGATCAACACATTGGCGCGGCGGAAGAGCACGGCCTTCTCCTTGGCTTTCACGGCGCGGTCCCCGGCGAAGCCTTCGTCGTGCGCATCACCAAGATGGGTGAGCACACCGATGGTCGGCGCGATGATCCGCTCCAGCTTCACCATCTCGCCGGGCTTGCTGATGCCTGCCTCGAAGATCCCGAGCGTGTGCTCCGGACCCATTTGCCACACGCTGAGAGGAACGCCCACTTGGCTGTTCCAACTGCCGGGGCTGCGCACAATGCGCTCCTCGTGGCCGAGCATCCGGGCAAGCCACTCCTTTACAATGGTCTTGCCGTTGGTGCCAGTGATGCCGATGACGGGATAGTTGAAATGCGAGCGATGCCACGCGGCGAGTTGTTGCAAGGCCGCGAGCGTGTCGGGTACATGAATGAAGTTCGCCCGGCCGACCAGCACGGGATCCGGATCCTTCGACACGAGGAAGTTGCGCATGCCCCGCGCCACGAGATCAGCGATGTAATGATGGCCATCATGCCGATCACCATGCAGCGCGATGAACAAGGTGTCATCCGGTGAAAAGGCTTGGCGCGAATCAATGGAGAGGTGCGCGATATCGGCATCACTGCCGGACAGCACACCACCAACGGCCTTTGCAATGGCACTGAGCGGATGGCTCATCGGCTGGTAGGTTCCATGGTTCCACGCGCACGTTCAAAGCACGTGCGACACAAGGGTTCGTAGGCGTCCTTCTCGCCGAGCTGGACCAATACCTCGCTTGCGCTGATCCTGTGGCTGAAGGTGGCGAGTTCACCACACCGCATGCAGATGGCATGCACCTTCGTCACGTACTCCGCGATCGCCATCAGTTGCGGCATGGGTCCGAAGGGCCGACCGAGGAAATCCATGTCGAGTCCCGCCACGATCACGCGCACACCTTGCCGTGCGAGTTGCACGCACACGTGCGGCAGGCCATCGTCGAAGAACTGTGCCTCATCCACACCGACCACTTCGATATCGCCCGCGAGCAGAAGCAAGTTGCTACTGCTGGGCACAGGTGTACTGCGGATGGTGTTGCCTTCGTGGCTCACCACGTTCGCTTCATCATAGCGTGTATCCAGTCCGGGTTTGAAGATCTCCACCTTCTGTTTCGCGAACTCCGCGCGTCGCAGCCGGCGGATCAATTCCTCGGTCTTTCCGGAGAACATGCTGCCGCAGACCACTTCGATCCAACCCTTGCGGGAACTGCGGCTGCCGGTGTGCTCCAGGAACATGGTACGGTGGTGGAAGCAAGAGCAGCCGAGGGCGCCGTTTTGCAGGTGCGGCGAAAATAGGGATCTTCGTGCGGGACCATCGGCAACGTTCCACCGCCCATGAGCAACGACAAGGCATACCTCACCATGCAAGATCTGGTGTCCGCACTACAGAAGGCCGAAGAAGATCTGCGGTCCGGCAATCTGGTCAAAGGCGACCTCGACACCGCCTGCGAGAATGCCCGTGAATTCTACGAACGCCTCGTGGTGCTCCGCCACAAAGCACGCGAGGGTTCGGTGGCGAAAGAACCTTCCGCACCACCCGTAAAGGCCGAGAAGCCGAAGGAGGTCGAACAGCCGAAAGCGTCCGTGCCAACACCAGCTCCTGCCCCACCGCCGGCACCTGCGCCGGACCAACCGGTGATCCGCTTGGACACGCGACCCAGTGAAGCTCCACGGCAAACGACCTTGATCGAGGCGATCGAGGACAATGAGAAGGATGACACCCCGATGGCGAAGACGGCCAGTGAATATTTGAAGGAAGCGGCCGCAGCGAAGGCTGTACCGTCCATCGCGGAGAAGATGGAACACTCCCGGATCAGCGACCTGGCCAAGGCGATCTCCTTGAGCGACAAGTTCTGGTTCACCAAGGAACTCTTCAGTGGCGACAAGGGCGCGTACGAGCAAAGCATTGCTCTATTGAACAGCGCCGACAGCATGGAGGATGCGCGCACCTACCTCGACGGCGAGGTGTTGTCCAAACTGAAGAAGCCAGCGGATGGCGATGCGTTGACCAGCTTTTCAGAATTGCTCCAACGCCGTTTCGCATGAGGCGAGTGGTTCTTGGATCGATCGCGCTGATACTCGCGGCAAGCACATGTGCGCAAGACCCAGCGATCATCACATCCCGCGCACGCGGCTGGTTGGATACGCTCACCTCCCCCGCTTTCCACGGTCGCGGTTATGTGAAGGATGGCGACATGATCGCCAGCGCATGGCTTGCAAAGAAGTTCGAAGCGTTCGGCTTGAAACCGATGAAGCAGGATTTCTTCGAACCCTTCCAGTTCAATGTGAACAGCTTTCCGGATAGCGTGACCGTCCGGATCGATGGCAGACGCTTGGTGCCGGGGATCGACTTCCTCGTGGATCCAGCCAGCGGAAAGGCGAGCGGCACGTACGGCATCGTACACATCACCCCGGCGGATCTCGCCTCGCCGGAACGCAAGCGCATGACCATGGGTGTGATCAGCGGGAAAGCCGCATGCGTGCATTGGACCACAACAAAGAGCGCCGACACCCTTCGCTTGTACCAAGATTGGGAGCGCGACCTCATGCACTACGGACCGGTGTTGAAGTCGACCGGCAAGTTGACATGGAGCGTAGCACAGGACGCGGAGCCCTTCCCGTTGATCGAAGTGACCGGTGATGCGCTCACCGACAGCTCTCTCACCGTGGATCTGGAGGTGCGCAACAAATTGCTTTCCCGGCATCCCGCACGCAATGTGATGGGCATGGTGAAGGGCAAGAGCAAGAAGTGGATCGTAGTAGGTGCACACTACGATCACCTCGGCGAGATGGGGCCGGATGCCCTGTTCCCCGGAGCCAACGACAACGCCAGCGGCACGGCCATGCTGTTAAGCCTCGCGGAATATTTCGGGCAGAAGAAGAACACACCGAAACACAATCTGCTCTTCGTCGCCTTTGCGGGAGAGGAAGCCGGATTGGTGGGCAGTGAATGGTGCGTGACGGATCGGCCGATCGCGTGGAAGGATGTGCGCATGATGGTGAACCTCGACATCCTCGGCACCGGCGATGACGGCATCATGGTGGTGAACGCGACCGCGCAACAGAAGGCGTACGACCAGCTGGTGGCGATCAATGCAACGAAGGGCTACTTGAAGGAAGTGAAGGCGAGAGGTCCATCGTGCAACAGCGATCACTGTCCGTTCGTGCAGCGTGGTGTGCCCGCGATCTTCATCTACACACTTGGCGGCGTGGCGTATTACCACGATGTGCTGGATCGCAGCGCGACCTTGCCGTTGACGGAGTTCGCGGACCTTCACGCGTTGTTGCGCGACTTCATCACGACGTGGAAGTGAGCGGTTCCTCCAAGGCTCCGTTGGTCCTTGTACCCACTCCGGTCGGGAACTTGGACGACATTACCCTCCGGGCGGTGAAAGTGCTTGGTGAAATGGATGCGGTGATCGCCGAGGACACGCGCGTGAGCGGCCGACTGTTGCAGCACTTGGGGATCAGCAGACCGATGATCAGCTTCCACACGAACAACGAGCACCGCATGGTGGATCAGCTGGTTCAGCGTCTCACCAACGGCGAGCGCTTTGCGCTGGTGACGGATGCGGGCACACCCGGCGTGAGCGACCCCGGATTCCTTCTCGTGCGCGCTGCGTTGCAGGCCGGCATCGCCGTGGAATGTCTTCCCGGCGCAACCGCTTTCGTTCCCGCGTTGGTGGTGAGCGGACTTCCATGTGATCGCTTCACCTTCGAAGGATTCCTTCCACCGAAGAAAGGGCGAAGGACGCGCTTGGAAGCGTTGCGATCGGAAGAGCGAACAATGGTCTTCTACGAGAGTCCGCACCGGATCCTGCGAGCATTGAAGGAATTCGTGGAGGTCTTCAGCGGAGAACGTCGCGCAAGTGTTTCTCGTGAGTTGAGCAAGTTGCATGAAGAGACGGTGCGCGGAACATTGACGGAACTCGTCACACATTTCACGACGCACGAACCGCGCGGGGAATTCGTGGTGGTCATTGGTGGTTCCGAGTAACGTGGTTGTTCGTGTCGAACGTTGTTCGGAATACTTGAAGGGCAACACCAAGGTCGATATCAACGAAGAGTCCGCCGAACAACGCACAACACTCACTACGAACAACGAAGCTCCATGCGCGCTTGGACCCTTATCAAACATGGCGAGCCAAAGGCCGCCTTCGCGTTGCGCGATCATCCTGATCCGCAGCCGGGTCCAGGACAACTACTGATCCGCTGCGAAGGCTTCGGCTTGAATTACGCCGACGTGATGGCAGCGCGCGGCCTGTACCGCGAAGCACCTCCGCTGCCGAGCATCCTCGGGTATGAAGTCGTCGGTCGCGTGGAACAATGTGGAGAAGGAACACCGAATGAATTCCTCGGCAAACGAGTCGTGGCGATGACGCGTTTCGGTGGCTACGCGGAACTCGCGATCACGGACCATCGCGCGTGTGCGATCATCCCGGACGGGATGCCTTTGGGCGAGGCCGCTGCGTTGGCCACGCAAGGATGCACGGCGTGGTACGCAGCGCGGATCCTTTGTCCATTGCGGAAAGGAGAACGCGTGCTGGTACACAGCGCGGCCGGTGGCGTTGGGCAATTGCTGGTGCAGTTGGCGGTCCACTCCGGCTGTGAGGTCTTCGCCGTTGTGGGCAATAAGGAGAAAGTGTCCGTTGTGAAAGCCATGGGTGCAGCGCACGCGATCGACCGCAGTGCTGAGGACTATGCGCAGACCATCCGTTCCGTTCTTGGAGATGATCGCCTCGATGTCAGCTTCAATGCGGTGGGTGGTACCAGCTTCAAGCAGGATCTTTCATTGATCGGAAGCGGAGGGCGCCTGGTCCTGTTCGGCGGTGCGGAACGCGGGGGCATCGGCTTGTTCGGCACGTTGCGCTTCGTTTGGCGCATGGGTATCCTGCTGCCGATCTTCCTCATGATCCACAGCAGGAGTTTGCTCGGAATCAATATGCTCCGCATCAGCGAACACAAGCCGGAGGTCATTGCCGAATGCTTGCACGCGGTGATCGCGGCGCACCGGACCGGCGTCCTTCGTCCGCATGTGCATGCCACCTATGCCGCAAGTGAATTACCTGAAGCACAGCTAGCGCTCGCCAGTGGGCGAACGATGGGAAAGGTGGTGGTGAAGTGGTAGCGCTATTGGACCACCAAGCGTTCCATTCGTGTGCCTTCCGCGTTGCTCACGCGGATCATGTACACACCACTGGTCCACGCCGAAGCATCCAGGACCAAGCGATCACTTTGCACTTGCCGCTGTTCAACCACACGGCCTTGGAAATCCATGACCGTGATCCGGCCAAGCGGCCCGACTCCGGAAATCGTAATACCCGCCGAGGTGGGGTTCGGTGAAAGTGTGAAGACTTCATGTGCAGCATCCTCCACACCCAATGATCCATTCACGTTCACGGTGAAGTCGTTGTAGTTGCCGTACTGGAAACTGCCGCATGAACCGAAGCCGTTCCCATTGCTCGTCTGGAATCCATCGCTTCCCCACGGCGAAACGATCCGCATGCGGTAGCTCCCGGTGGGCGTTCCGTTGGGGATGGTCACCCCGAAGTCGTACTGGTAACTGGGGGAACCACCCACATAATTGTAATAGAGGTTCTCACCATCCTCGAAGCTGTAGCTATTGTCCAGATCGATCCAGACCGCGCACCCGCACCACACCCCGTTGGTGACATGCATGGATATGGCGGAACCGGCAATGACAGTGGTGCTTAACGACGTGTAATCGGATACCGCGCAGTCATCAGCCCCGGGGGTCCAGTTGATGCTGCCCGCGATGATCTCGATGCTATGCCAATCGAAGCAGCCATTGGCGAAAGTCGGGCTGCAGTAGGATTGCGCGGATCCGGTCAAGGCAAGCGAGCAGGAAAGGAATGCCATCGCGTAAGGTGTTCTCATGGTCGGTGGGTATTTGTTGAACTTGGACCTGCGAGTTTACGGATCGCTATGATCGGATGGATCGATCGCAACCCGATGGGCCGGATCCGGACGTAGGTTTGATATCTTGCCCTTGCGCGCATGTCATTCACTGCACGAACGATCGACACCCGGAACGCCACCATGGCCTTGGTCGCGCCCGGGTTCATTGAGCAACGATTCAAGCCCGGCGTGAGTTTGGACAGGGTGGGATTCGAAGAGAATCGGCTGGTGCGTCATGAACTTGGTGGCTACGGACCTTACGTCATGCTCAGTTTCTTCCCAGAGGGCATCGACTTCGACCTTGCGGTTACCAGCAAGGACCATTTCGAACCGGAGCGGGGCCACAGCGGGCTCATCGCTCTGGCCTTGATCGCGAGCGATGCCATGGGTGTGACCATCGGGAAGTTGTACTTCAGCTATTTCCCGCCCCACTTCCCTGCACGGGTGTTCAAGGAGGAAGCGTCCGCCCGAGAATGGCTTGAGCAGTATCAACCTGCATAGTTCTCAGTCTCCAGAACTCTTTCGCCCGATCGGACCGGTCTACCTTTGATCGCCATGGCCGCACGCCAACACCCCGTACTGGACACCCCGCCACTAGCGCAATGGGGGCTGGGCCTTGCGGAGCCGCTCTTGATCGCTGGCCCGTGCAGTGCGGAAAGCGAGGATCAGATCATGACCACCGCTCGGGCCCTTGCGAAGGATGGTCGCGCGAGGATATTCCGCGCAGGCCTATGGAAACCACGGACACGACCGGGGCAATTCGAAGGAGCCGGGAACGCCGGATTGAATTGGTTGAGGCGCGTGAAGGAGGAGACCGGACTCCTCACAGCCACGGAGGTGGCCACACCACAACACGCTGAAGCCTGCCTCAACGCCGGGATCGATGTGCTGTGGATCGGTGCGCGTACCACGCCGAATCCGTTCAGCGTGCAAGCGATCGCGGATGCCATCCAAGGGGTGGACATCCCGGTTCTGGTGAAGAACCCGATCAACCCGGACCTTCAACTGTGGATCGGAGCCTTGGAACGATTGCATCGCTCCGGGATCATGAAGCTCGCCGCCGTACACCGCGGCTTCTCCTGGTTCGAACGCACTCCGTACCGCAATAGCCCCATGTGGGAATTCCCCATCCGGCTGAAAGCCGCCCATCCCGGACTGGCCTTGCTTTGCGATCCCAGCCATATTTCGGGAGTCACCGATGGTATCGGCTCAGTGGCCCAACGCGCACTCGATCTCGGCTTCGATGGATTGATGGTGGAGGTACACCATGACCCCGGTGTGGCGCGAAGCGATGCGGATCAACAGCTGACACCCGAAGCTTACCATACCCTTCTCGAACAACTGATCTTCCGCACCGCAGCACCCACGGCCGACATGCACGACCAGCTCGAGGAGCTGCGCGACCTGATCGACCAATTGGACGAGGAGATCGCCCAAAAGCTCGGGAGCCGGATGGACATCGCAGAGCGGATCGGTGATCACAAACGGGCGCACAATGTGGCCATCATGCAACCCGAACGTTGGGAACGGATCATGCAACGGCAACTTCGCCTGGCCGAGCATCTCGGGTTGAGTCCGGACTTCGTGCGCGAGTTCATGGATGCCATCCACCGGGAAAGCATCCGGCGGCAGACGGGGATCCCAGAGGACATGGAAGCCAAAGGATCCCTATCCTACCCGCAGATCGGTCCAAAGGGCTGATCGACCACTTGCCTACATTGGTCCGCCTTGAAACCGCCCTGCAACAGTGGCTTGGCAACTGTCCCGGACCAGTTCAACCCTTAACCAACTTTCTTACATGAGACAATTCCTTACGCTATGTGGCGTCCTATTGATGTCTGCGGCCTCCGCGCAATTGGCCTTCACCAATGCCAGTGTCGTCCTTCCGCATGCCGGTCACGCCGGGGCATGTGTAGGAGTGTGTGACATGGATGGCGATGGCCTGGATGACATCATCCAACTCGACATGAGCACACATGTCTATATCCTTTACCAGAATACCGATCACACCTTCGTTTCATACGACTATGGCCAGGTGGATGGCAGCAGCCAATGGGGTTGGGCGATCGCCGATCTGGACAACGACGGGCACAAGGACATTTGCTCGGGTGTGTCCACCACACGTTTCCTGCACATCACTGCACGCGGCGTGTACACGTTGAGCAACCTCAACGGCCCGACGCTCTTCACCCAATGCATGACCATGGCCGATTGGAACAACGATGGCCGTGTGGATGTGTTCGCGTGCAACGATGTAGGGCCGAGTAATATCTGGATCACCAACGCGAGTGGGACTCCGATCTATGATGCGAACTACATGCCTTGGGCCACGAGTTGCACCACCAGCCCGAGCAATGACATGAGCGGGAACTACGGTAGTACCGCCTCGGACTTCGACAATGATGGCGACATCGACCTGCACATCAGCCACTGCCGTCAAGGAGTGAACAGCTCCACCGATTGCCGCCGCTGGGATCGCCTTTTCGTGAATGATGGCAATGGCAACTACACGGACGATGCCGCTTCCTACGGCATGGAGAATCGCGAACAGGTATGGACAACCGACTTCGGCGATTACGACAATGACGGCGACCTGGATGCCTTCAGCACGACGCACAGCAGCACGCTGATGCTGTTCGAGAACGATGGAACCGGACACTTCACCAACGTGACCGCCGGTAGCGGCTTGGAGATCAGTGGGTTCTTTCTGCAAGCGAAGATGGAGGACATGGACAACGATGGCTTCCTCGACATCCTCACGGGTAGTGCGGAACACTTCTTCAAAGGCCATGGCGATGGCACCTTCACCGAGATCAGCAACCTCTTCCCGGCCAGCAAACAGATCCTCAGCTTCGCCTTCGGCGATATGAACGGTGATGGTTTCCAGGATGTCTACGCCGGTTACGGCGATGGCTATGTGGATGGCGACGCCGCATTCCCTGATCGTCTCTGGCTGAACACACCGAACGGTAATCACTGGTTGAATGTGAAACTGAAAGGTGTGGTGAGCAACCGGGATGCGGTCGGGGCACGCGTGACCATCACCGGCCCTTGGGGAACCATGATCCGCGAGGTGCATGCCGGCGAGAGCTATGGCATCGTGAACTCTTTCATCCTCCACTTCGGATTGGGCAATTACACCTCCATACCTACGCTCACCATCACGTGGCCCAGCGGGCAGGTGGACACCTATAACGATGTTGCCGTGGATCAGGTGATCGGTGCGATCGAAGGCACATGCCTCAGCCCGTCCGCTTCCATTACCGCCCCGACCGCTCCGATCGTGTGTGGCAATGGTGATATGCTCACACTTTCCGCGAACCCGGGGTTCAACTACGTCTGGAGCACGGGTGCGACCACCCAGAGCATTGATGTATCAACGCCCGGCAACTACGTGGTGACCATTGATGATGGCAGCGGTTGCGAAGCCGTCACGAGCATCACGGTGACGCAAAGCCCGGATGAGACGCCGACCTTGATCCTTGCCGGTGAGGAGTCCTTCTGCGAAGGCGGACAGGTGGTGATCACCAGTTCGGCCGCAGCCAGCTACGACTGGAGCAACGGCGGCACGGACCAGAGCATCACGGTGACCACATCCGGAACCTACCACGTAACGATCCAAGGTGTTTGCGGTGATGCCACCAGTGCGGATGTGGTGGTGACCGTTCTCGACGCACCGGATGCACCGGCTGCTGATGACGTGAATATCCCTTCTCCGGGAACGGCGGACCTGATCGCGACCGGTGCGAACATCCAGTGGTACGACGTGGCGACCGGTGGTACGCCGATCGGTACCGGTAATGGTTTCACGACCCCCTTCCTGAACTCGAACACCACCTATTATGTTTCTGCCGGCAACGTGTATGGCGGCGGCGATTGGTATGGTGGTCCTCAGGACAGGTTGAACACGACCACCCCGGGCCAGTACCACACGAACGCTGACAACTACCTCTTCTTCGATGGTTACGAAGCCTTCAACATCGTTTCCGTGAAGGTGTATGCGAACGGTGCGGGCAACCGGACGATCGCATTGACCGACCGCAGCAACGGAGCAACGCTTGCCACTGGTGTATACAACATTCCGGATGGTGAGAGCCGCGTGACATTGAATTACGCCGTACCCGGTGCAGGAAACTACGGCCTGCGTGTGGTCGGCGGCAACCCGCAACTCTGGCGTGATGGCAGCGGCAGCAACCCTGCATTCCCATACGCCCTCGGTACCGTGGGCGCCATTACCAGCAGCAGCGTTGCAGGGGCGAACGCACTGGCCTTCTACTACTTCTTCTACGATTGGGAAGTGGAGGCCAATGGCAACATCTGCGAAAGCACGCGCACGCCGGTGGAGGTGACCGTGGGGGCCGTTGGTGTAGGCGATCTCGCCGCGAACAACACCATCGGTGTCTTCCCGAACCCGGCCAGCGACCTGTTGACCGTTTCGCTCGGTGGTGTTCAGAACGCCACGGTGGATATGCTCGACATCACCGGCCGCGTAGCCAAGACCGTGACGGCGGCGCAACAAGGTGCCACGATCACTTTCGGTGTGAACGACCTGTCCGCTGGAGAGTACGTGGTACGCGTTCGTCACGCGAAAGGCACCAGCATGCACCGCGTGGTGATCAAGTAGGAAGCAGAGCCTGTTGGGAACCCCCGCTCTCCGGTTGGAGGGCGGGGGTTCTTCTTTGCGACACGACGTTGTCCGATCCGGATGCTGATCCCCCGCTCGCGGTACCTTCGGCCGCATGATCGCCGATCCGCGCACTCCTTCCGGTGATGCGGTCAGCGCCGTGGGTAGCACCGGGGCCGTGCTTTGCACGCTGCAATATCCACCGGTGAAACCCTTCCGGGATCATGCGTTCGTATCGTTTCCATCCGACACGGGGGGCATCGGGCCGACGGTGTTCTTCGACCCCGCTTCAAGCAACTGAATGGTCTTCCATCCACCAACCTCACGATGAGTGTCCTACTTCCTGCCGCGCTAGCGGTCATCGCTTTCCTGTACGCACTCGTCGGGCATGGTGGTGCAAGCGGCTATATCGCCCTGCTCACGCTCCTTGGTTATGGACAGGCCGAAGTACGTCCGTCGGCGCTCGTGCTCAACCTCTTCGTGAGCGCGGTGGCCACGTTCCAGTTCGCGCGTGCCGGGCACTTCCGGTGGCGCTTGTTCCTCCCCTTCGCCTTGGCCTCCGTGCCGATGGCCTGGCTTGGTGCGCAAGTGGTGGTGGATCCCCTGTTGTACAAGCGCGTCCTGGCCGTGTGCCTCATTATCGCCGGGGTCCGCTTGCTATGGACCTTCCGCACCACGGCCCAGGAAGTACGGGTACTCCCCGTGGTGCCGGCATTGGGCATCGGCCTGTTGCTGGGCTTCGTTTCCGGCATGATCGGGATCGGCGGCGGGATCCTGCTCAGTCCCGTCCTGCTCTTGTTCCGTTGGGCGGATGCCAAGCAGACCGCCGCAGTAAGTGCGGCCTTCATCCTGGTGAACAGCGCGGCCGGTTTGCTGGGCACACAACGGATCGGTGAGACCATCAGTGGCGATGTGTGGTGGTGGATCGCAGGGGTGGTGATCGGGGGCATGATCGGTTCATGGGTGGGTGCGCATCGTGTCAACAACAGCTGGCTGCGCCGGATACTCGGGGTGGTGCTGCTCTCCGCCAGCTTGAAACTGTTGCTGCCATGATCAGCGTGGAAGAAGCAAAGCGGATCATGGGCGATCGCGTGCGTGTCCTCGCGCATGAAGAGGTGCCGTTGAAGGATGCCCGTGCTCGTGTATTGGCAGCCGATGTCCACGCGCCGTATCCGCATCCGTTGTTCGATATGAGCGCGGTGGATGGATACGCCGTGGGGAACGCGGACGGACCATGGTCGGTGGTGGTGGATATCGCAGCGGGCGATGCCCCGGACACTGCGCTCAAAGAGGGCCAATGCGCGCGCATCTTCACCGGTGGAATGGTCCCGGCGAACACGTACGCGGTGATCATGCAGGAGCATTGCGAAGTCGGGCCTGATGGCGTTCGAACGAGCAATACAGCGCTCCGGCCCGGTGCCAACATCCGGCGTCGCGCAGAGCAATGCAAGGTCGGCGATCTGCTATCAGCCACCGGAGCGATCCTGGGTCCATCGGTGATCGGTCACCTCGCCTCATGCGGCGTCCAGCACGTGGTGGTCTCGAAGCGCCCGCGCATCACGATCGTGCGTACAGGCGGGGAGTTCATCACAGAGACACCTCCGGAAGCCGGGCGCATCTTCTCCAGCAACGATCACATGTTGGCCGCTGCGCTTCAACAGGCCGGCATCCCCGCTTCGGATACGATCTGCGCGAAGGATGTGCGCGAGGAGATCCGCGACGCGCTGCTCCGCGCTGCGCAGGGATCGGACCTGGTGATCACCACGGGTGGCGTATCCGTTGGCGATCACGACCTGTTATTGCCCGTCCTCACCGAACTCGGCGCCACGATCCACTTCCACGGCATCGCACAGAAGCCCGGAAAACCCATGCTCTTCGCCACGCTGAATGACGTCCCGGTCTTCGCCCTGCCGGGAAACCCTCGCGCGGTCATCGTCCTGTACTGGGAGTATGTCCTTCCGTATGTGCGCGCGATCCAAGGCTGGAGGCATCCTTGGTTGCGCTCCGATGAACTGCCGATCACCCATTCATTGACCACCAAGGGAGAGCGATCCGAATTCCGTTCAGCGCGCGTAAGCAATGGCAAGGTGACCCTGCTTGCCGATGAGGGATCGCACATGTTGCACTCGCTCACGGAAGCGGATGCACTGGCCTATCTGCCGGCCACGAAGCGCGCATGGAGCGAAGGCGAGACGATCGAAGTCCATTACCTGCCGTGATGACCGACCGCCAATGGACCGGTGTGGTATTGGCGGGCGGGAAGAGCACGCGCATGGGCCAGGACAAGGCCCTGATGGAACTGGATGGTGAACGGATGCTCGATCGCGCCGTTCGATCTCTGCGAACGCACGCACGGGAGATCCTGGTGATCGGTGATCCAGCCAAATACGCTTCCGAGCACGCTACCACAGTCCCCGATGATGCGCCGGGCAAGGGGCCATTGGGCGGTATCGTAACTGCCTTGAAGCATGCGCGGTACGTGCGGCTGATCGTGTTGGCGTGCGATCTTCCGTTGATCAGCGATCGCCTGATCCATGTGTTGAAGCGCGAAATGGAAAAGGACTTCGACGCGGTGGTGCCGCGCCATTCCGGGCACATCGAACCGCTCGTGGCGACCTATCATCGCCGGGCCATCGAGACCTTCGACCGGTGCCTGCTGAAGGAGGAGTTGAGAATGTCAACCGCCTTGGGCCTGGTGCGCACGGCATACATGGACGTGGAGCCGGGCACCAACGGATGGCCGAAGGATCTTTTCAAGAACATGAATAGTCCGGCCGATCTTTGAGACATGTGGGAATTGCACTTCGGGATCCGCGCCAAGTTGGTGGAACCATTCATGGTGCAGGAACATGCCGAAGGACATCGGGTATGGGATCCGCAGCATTCAATACTTCCAACTTGATGAACGAAGCACGATCATGGTGAACGGAAAGCAAGCGATCGTAGAGGAGTTCGTGCTCCACCGCATCGGGGAGAGCGCAAGTGATAGCGTCTTCAGTGATTACAGCGCAGTCCTGGAAGGCCCGGAGGAACAGGAGTTCTTGAGGAAACTCTTCCTGAAGCCCTTCGCGACAATGGCGCACACGTCCGAGTTCATACCTGATGAGCTGAGCAAGAACGTACTGCACGACCTGTGTACGAAAGTGGAGGAGGGCGAGGACCTCGTTCTTCAGTCCATCGCGATCGCGAAGCACGTGATCCACGCGGCGCGGAACCACAGCATCAAGGGCGGCGATCTCTTCGTGGCCAAGTTCAACAACGTGGAGTTGGGCAGCGCGGCGTACAGGGCCATCGGCATCTACAAGTTCGACGACAAGGAGGTCTTCATTGAGAGCAAGGTGGCAGGGAAGTCCGTGGGTATGAAGTTGAAGCGCGGGCTCGGCACGGTGAAACCGAACAACGCTTGCCTCGTGCTCTTCACCGAAGGGACCTACACCCTCTTTACAATCGACGACCACGCCACCGCGGATTTCTGGCAGAAGGATCTCATCGGCCTGCGTCCCAAGCGCGACAACGTGAACAGCACGAGCAATTTGTTGGAGCTGACCCAGTCGTTCATCACGCAACAACTCCCGCAGGACTTCGAGATCGCGAAAGCGGACCAGATCGATCTGCTCAATCGCTCGGTGAACTACTTCAAGACGAATTCCGAATTCGACAAGGGCGCGTTCGCGCAAGAGGTCTTCCAAGAGGAACGCGCGATCCAGTCGTTCAACCAGTTCAGCGACCGCTACCAAAGCGCGCACGACGTGGAGATCGATGACAGCTTCGCCATCTCGCCCGATGCCGTGAAGAAGCAAGCACGCATCTTCAAGAGCGTGCTGAAGCTGGACAAGAACTTCCACATCTACATCCACGGCGACCGCAACAAGATCGAACACGGCGTGGACGAGAGCGGTCGGAAATTCTACAAGATCTACTACGATCAGGAGAGTTGAATGCAGCGGGGTCGCGACAGCAGAAAATAGATCCGCATTGCATCCTTCCGTGTTGAACATTCACCGGCATGGGGGATCTTTGATCATCGCCCCTACCGTGAAGAGCGCCGTCCCATGTTCGACCCGTTCCCTTGTTGCCTGCATGGCGATGGTATTCATCGTGGCATCGGTCGCATCCGCGCAATCCGATGAACTGTACTTCCAGCGCGCGTTCGAACGGGAACTTCCAGGTTCACGGATCCTCAGTTTGTCCGAAGACCCGATCGGTGGCTTGTGGGTCGGCACTTCGAGCGGACTGGCCCGTGTACTCGGGGATCACGTGCGTGTCTGGCGCCAGCAAGCCGATGACAGCCTTTCATTGAGTTCGAGCCATATCGTTTCGGTGGATGCCACTTCGCCGGACGTTGTCTGGGTAGGCACGCTGCGCGGACTATGTCGGCTTGATCCGATCACCGGTGCAGTGAAGCGCGTGCCTTGTCACTTGCCGGATACGGACCCGTTGCTGGTGAACACCATTTGGCAAGTGGTCTGCGGACACGAGGGATCGATATGGGTTTCCACCGCAGCAGGTCTGTTGAACTACGACGCCGTGGCATCGGAGTGGCGCGACCCTTTGGTGGAGGAAGCGGTCTTCCCGGGGTCGCGCATGCGCCCCTTACCGGGAACCATGGTCCACGATGCGCGGCGCAAGGCATTGTGGGCCGGAACCAAATACGGTGTGTATCGACTGGACGAGACGGGACTCCGCACGGCAACGGATACCCTACGACTGGAGCCGATGCAGGGAACATCCTCCGCCATGTGCCTCGCTGCGGGGTTGCACGACGATATCGCCGTTCTTGACTTCCGCTTGAACGCCATGCTGCACATCCATCCGGATATCGGCGTCGTGCGCAGCGTCAAGCTTCCATCGGAATGGTTCTTCAATAACCTCGGGAAAGCGATGCTGGTCGATCCAACGCAACGCATTTGGATCGCCACGGGCGACGATCGATTGCGGGTCCTACCTGCGAACGGGAAGGATGCGCGGTCCATCGTTCCGGACCGGAACAAACCCTGGTCGCTTCCCAGTTCATCGGTGAATGCCTTGCTGCTCACCCGTGAGAAGACACTATGGCTCGGCACCGAAGAGGGGCTTGTGCGCTTGCTACCGGAAAGGAGTGGGCAGATCCATCTCGCGAATTGGAACAGCCCTTCCGTGGTGAACGCGATCGAGAGCGATGCGAATGGGCTTCTCTTGGCGAGCAACGGAGAAGGAATGATCCGCCTTGATCCGCGAACAGGCCGAACGGACACCATTCGCAGCGGACTTCTTTCCGGTACGGGAGGATCCGCTCCGGCTGCGATGGAGGATATGATCACGGACCTCCTACGGATGAGCGATGGCTGGCTGATCGGCACACGGGCTGGGCTCCGTTGGTGGCCTGATGGAAGCAGCCATGTTCACGTGCCATACCCTCCTACCGCGTCCATCCACCTGCTCAGCGAGCGGAGCGTGGAGCAAGTGCGGAAGAATGCGAAAGGCGTGGTGTGGGTCCGGACCTTCAATCATGGCATTTGGCGTATCGCACCGGGAACGGAAGCGAAACGCGTGGCCATTGATGGCAGCGATGACGCGAATGCCCTCGGCCGCCTGACGTGCATGGCGATCGATCCGAACGGAGGACCATGGTGCGGCACGGCTTCAGGCTACATCGTGAAATTGGATGGAGAAGGGAGGATCACCCGGACCATCCGCTTGTTGGAAGGCTCTCGTATGGCAGCCATCACCGCTGTTCACCCCACGGATAGTGGCGGGCTTTGGGCGGCTGCGGATGATGGATCCCTTTCCATGATCGGCCCGGATGGCGCAGTCCTAAGAACGTTTACCCATGAGGACGGCCTTCCGTCCGGAACGCAACATACCCTGCGTTCGGCACCGCATACCGGGTTATGGATGATGTCGGAAACGGGTCTCGCGCACATCGATCCGGCTCGGGAGCCTGCGGTGATGAGCATCCCACTCTTCAACCATTGGGGGCGACCCACGACGATCGCCGCGCCTTACCGGGATGGTGTGCTGCTCGCGTGCTCACAGGCATTGGTTTCCGTGCGCACACCGGTCCATGTAGCGGACAACAACCTGCAAGCTGTCTTCGCTGCGCTGGAACGCGATGGCCGATCGCTGCCCTGTCATCCGCTGCACAGCGAATTGGAGGTTCCGTACTCCCAACGCACGCTGCGTATACACTTCACCGCCTTGGGATCGGATCGGCCGGAGGAGCTGGAGTTCCGCTATCGCCTTGGTCCCGACCGAAAGTGGATCGATCTGAAAGGATCCAGAACCTTGGACTTGATCGATCTGCATGAGGGCACGTACCGCGTGGAGTTGATCGCACTCGGGCGAGACCGGCAACCCAATGGCCGATCCGCAGTGCTCGATCTCGTGATACACCCTCCGTGGTACCGCAGTTCGTGGGCGATCTCCCTGGCCGTCATCATCGTGCTGCTCCTGGCGTTCCTCATGTTCCGATCCGTATTGCGCAGCAGGTTGAGGAAGGAACGCGAGCGGGTGACGCGTGAACAAGCCGTGCTGCTCGAGCGCATCCGTATCGCGCATGACCTGCACGACGATCTGGGCAGTGGCTTGGCCAGCATCGGCATGGACAGCGACCTCGCGGGGATGGAAGCTGCGGATCCCGTCGCTCGTGAGGCGTTGAAGCGAGTGAGCGAGGGTGCGCGGAACGTGGGCGATGACATGCGCCGGATCGTGTGGGCGATGAGCTCCGGGCAGGAGACCGTTGGTGACCTTGTCGCCTACATCCGTGGCCTCGCCGGGGAGATCCTCGACCACGGCGGAGTGGAACTGGAGTTCGAACAGGACATTGCCCGACCGACCACGATCCTTTCAGTGGATCAGCGGAAGCATCTGGTGCTATTCGCGAAGGAGGCCTTGCACAACGTGGTGAAGCATGCCGGTGCCAGCAGGGTGTCCATGACCATCGTGCGGACATCGGCGGAGATCCGCGTGAGGATCCAGGACAATGGGCGCGGATTCGATCCGGACCGCATGGAACGCACAGGCACAGGGACGCTGAGCATGCGCGAGCGGGCCAGGGCACTGGGCGGCACCTTGCACATTGAAAGCTCCGCCGCCACGGGTACTTCGCTTGATCTCGGGATCCCGGCATCCCTTCCGGTGTTCTAGAACACGGCCCACCGGCCAACAACGGCGACCTACCTTTTCCGAGTGAACTCGACCCATCGGATCGGCATCGTGGAGGATCTTCCGCAGATGCGTCAACACTTGCGCAACGTACTGGCGCGCGCCGAGGACATGGAACTGGTCTGCGAGTACCGCAGCGCCGAGGAAGCCTTCCCCGCCATCACTGAACAGGAGCTCGATGTGGTGATCAGCGATATCGGCCTGCCCGGGACCAACGGCATCGACCTGCTGAAGAAGCTGCGGCCCTTCATGCCCCGCACCCAGTTCATGGTCTTCACCGTGCATGACGATGACCTGCGGGTGTTCGAGGCGTTGAAGGCTGGCGCGAACGGGTACATGCTGAAGAGCTCCACACCGATCGCGCTGCTCGAGGGCGTACGCGAGCTGATCACCGGCGGTGCGCCCATGAGCGCCAGCGTGGCGCGGCGGCTCGTCGATCATTTACGGCCGCATCCTACAACAGCCACCAGCGAGCACAATGCACTGACCCCGCGCGAACATGAAGTGCTCGATATGCTCTCACAGGGAATGCTCTACAAGGAGATCGCCGCGCGCGAAGGCATATCCATCAGCACGGTGAAGCAGCACATCCACAGCATCTACAAGAAGTTGCATGTGGGGAGCAAGGAAGAAGCGCTGGAGAAGTACAAAGGGCGCTGACCCCCGCCGCCTTCCGTTCACATCTTCACCTTCACCTTGGGCGAATAGTCGCTGTCCCGTCCGGCGGTGGTGACCACTTGGATGAAGTAGCCGATCTCCTCGCCGGGTTTCGCCAGTCGGTCCTTGTGCGTGCGGGCTGTTCCCGGCAGGAGTTCGAACTCCTGCCATTTGCCGCCGTTGGTGCTCTTGTACAGGATGAACTTCACACCATCGCGTGGCGCGTAGTCCCAGCTCAGTTGCACGTACTTCTTGTCGGCGAAGGCTTCCGCATCGAGCATCTCCACCTTCGGCAATCGCTCCTTGGAATTCATGCGCAGTTTCGGCATTTGCTGGCTGAAGGTGCTCCAGCCGCCATCATCGAAAGCGACCACCGCGTATTCGTAATAGGCTGGCTTGCCGCCGTCCTTATCCAGATACTCGAACGTCGGTTCCGCGATCGGCACACGCGCCAGGGTATCCCAATTCGCTTCACCAACCATGCGGCGCAATAGGCAATGCCGCGTGACATCCTCACTACTGCTCGGCGCCCAGCGCAAGCGTATGCCCTCGTCGCTCACGCGGTAGTCCTTGAACACCGGTGCAGTCGGCGGGCGGAGATCGGGGCGCTTGAGTTCGATGAGCTCGCTGTGCTTGCTGCCGTTCCGGTTCAGGTCCACGGCCATCACCTTGTAGTACACCTTCTCGGTGGGGGTGCGCATGCTGATGATGTCGGTGTACATCGTATCCCGGATCGCAGTGCCCGTGAGGCGGCTCTCGACGTGATCGCGCTGGTTCTGCCAGAACACATGGTAACCATAGAGGTCGGGTTCCTTGCCGAGGCGCCATTTCAAGGTCACCACCCCGTTGGTATCCACGCGGCCCTCCAGCCCGACGGGCCGTGCAGGCGGAATGCTATCCACCACACTGCCCATGGCGGTCATGCTCAGTCCGGGGTTGTTGGCCGTGTCCACGGCGATCACGAGGTAGTAGTTGTGCTTCAGTGTTTCCGGTGCGCGGTCCACGAAGCTGCGCGTACCCGGTGCGAGGATCTCGCTGTTGAGCGAACGTTCATCACTGGCCACGCTGGTTCCCCGTGTGACATGGAAACCCTTGAGGTCCTTCACCCCGCTGGGGTAGTCCCATGTGACCTCGATGGTTCCTTTCTTCTCGGTGGCGCGCACGTTGGTGGGCGAAGGCGGCGGCGTGCGGTCACGCCACGCTGCATGGACGGGCTTGCTGGGCGCACTGCGGGTTCCGAAGGCCGTGAGCCCGATGATGCGGTAGTTGTACTGCTGCTTCGTGGCGTCAACCGTATCGGTGTACACGATCACATCCTTGGTGCCGGGCAGATCGTTGTTGGTGAAGCTCACGAAGGGTTGCGCATTGATCCGCTTCCAGGTGGCGCCTGCATCCGCGCTGCGCTCCACATCGTACGCCGTGAAGTACGCTTCGTGCGCCGCACGCGGCCAGCTGATCATCATCAAGCTGTCCTGCTCGTTCACCCGCGTGATGATCGGTTGCTTGGTCACGTCGGCCTTCTCCGTGCTCACCGCCACGGCACCGTCACCGATGGGGTAGCTGGCATTTGCCGTGGCCACTTTCACCCGATAGAGGTAGCGATGGCCGGGCACCACGCCGCTGTCCGTGAAGCCGAGTGCGCTCCCTTCCGCAGCAGGCCAGGAGAGGTCGGCGGCGAGCAATGCGAACGCGTAGCGCTCCTTCAAACGGTCGCTCGCGCCTTTGATATCGGTGCTGAAACCCATGTTCTGCGGGAGCAACGCGGTGTGGATCATCTCACCCGCCACCATCACATACAGATCGTCAGGAAGACGTGTGTGCAGGTCCTTCCAACCCTGCTGTCCAAGCGGCAGGAGCTTCGTAGGGGTGAGGTTGATGAAGGCGTTCGATTCGCGCGAACTCGTGTCCGCCACGCTGCCGAGATCCACCCGTTCAACCGTAAAGCCGAGTTGGTTCGCGTTGATCCATCCGCCCGGTGCATCGGGTGCCCAGCGCAAGCGCACCACGCTGCCGTCATAGTGGGCCTTCACCGCGATGTGCGCGTAGAACTTCCCGCGTTCGGCACGGTAGATCGAATCCTCGCGGACCAGTGCGGCCGAGTCGGGTCCCAGCGGACGTACCTGGGCGACCAGGCTAGTACAGCACAGTATCGCCGTTGTAAGGAGGAGGCTCTTCATAGCGCAGGGTGAAGGGTTTGACGGAGACGGTGTTCCGCGAAAGCGGGATCGGCGAGCGGAACATCATCCGGATATGGTAAGTGGCGTTGTAGTAGATCGGGAATTCCTGGTTGGGCGTTGGCAGGTTGCCCGTATGGCGGAGCAACGCCCCGTTGTAAGGTTGATAGGCGTTGGTGCGCATGTTGGTGCGGTTCACCTGCGGACCGTGCGTTTGCAGCAAGGTGTTGAGGTAGCCACCGGTCGCGCCAGCGGTGTTCAGCGCATTCATCGCCGCGAGGCGCATGGTGGCCTGATCCTGCGATGCGAATTTGCCCGCGCGGTAGAGGAATCCGAAGTTGAGCCATGGGCTCATCTGCCCACCGGCTCCAATGCCCACTCCAGCGAACATGCCGGGGAATGTGCCGGGAAGTGCTCCCCAAGAGCCGCCGATGACCGTACCCGCAACGCCCGCACCAAGCATCGGTGTGGGCGAGGCCGCGATCTCACTCTCGTTGTCCGTGATCGGTGCTTCAATGGATCCGTTGTAGCCCACGATCGGTTCCGGTTGCTGCGATCCCCAGAGGATGTAGTGTACCACAGGGAAGGTGGGCAGGTTCACGCTGTTACCGGGGAACGTGTATGCACGCGTGGAACGGTACTGTAGGAACTGCACGTACATGTTGTTCTGCAGGTAGCTGTAGTAACTGTCGTTCCAATCCGGTGCGAAGTACACCAACGGCATCAATTTGCGCGCGCCGTTCTTCCAGACACCATGGATGTCGGCTTCATCGAAGACCTCTTCAGCAGTGGCGCGCGCATCGGCGTTCCGCGCGTCGTCGTACCGTGCGGGTGTCCGGCCATCGAGGTTGAGCGCGGCGAACTTCTCCACCAGCGTATTGAACTTGCTTGAGCGGAATCGGAAGGTGTAGAGCAGATGGTCGTTCGCGGCGAGCGAGACCGCGCGTTGCACATTGCCGCCGGTGAGGTTGAGACGCTGCACATCGCCGTTCGCCGCGATGAACGTCTGCGTGAGCGGCGCACTGATCTGCGCGGCATAGGCGGCTCCGACCGGGCCAACGGATCCAGCGGCCCCTGCTGCGCCACCACCTCCGATCATCGGCATGCCGCCGGATGTGGCGGTCTGCCTGCGCAGTAGCTGCACGATGTAGATCCGCTGCGGATCCAAGTTCGGCACAGTAAGCGGCACATCGAAGCCGCTGGTGTACACGACCGGCGTTTCCTGCGCGGACCCACCGCCCAAGGGGATGAATTTCGCGAGGTAGATGTAGGACCGTCCTTCCACGGTCGGCGCGAACAGGTAGGGCATGCCGAGGGTGAGGTGTACGCGACCCTTGTTGTTCGATTCCTGTTGCAGGAAGTAGCGCTGGCGGTTCACCGGGTAGGTGTAGTCCACATTGCTTTCCGGGATGTGGTCCGGCGCGGTGCCGGTCCGGAAGTTCTGCGTGCGCTCCTCGTTCCATGTCGTGCTGGTGCCGGGGATCACGAACTCGCGGTACATGAACGGCGCGTACTCCTCGCGGACACGCACTTCCACCCGCGTCTGGTGGGTCGTCAAGGCCTTCAACACATCGTTCCGGCTCAGGTAGCTGCTGGTCCCGCGATCATCATTGAAGCGATTGGTTCCGGGGATGTTGAGGTTGCTTGGCAGCTCCTTCAGTGTGAAGCTGCTCACATACGGGTGGAAACGGTACATCGTCACAGCGCCTGTATTCGGATCGATCAGCTTGGGCACTTCCAATACTTCCTGCACCGGAAGGTTGTAGCTCGCCGTGGGCATGTCGAAGATGCTCACGTCGTTGCCCTTCGGCCCCAGGTCCTTGATGAACTGGAAATCCGCGAGTGGATCACCCGCAGGCATCAGTGTGCATTGCTGCCCATCCTCCACATGGAAGCTCGCATCGCCGGTGATCGCGCCGTTGAGCACGCTGAAGTGGACCGCTGCATCACCACGGAAACCGGAAGGGTTGGGGAAGTTCCCGCGAAGCAGCATGGCGGCGCTCATGCTCAGTATGGGCGCGCGGAAGCGCATGAAGAGCAGATCGAGCTGCACGCCGAGTTCGCCCCACAAGCCCGCGTAGAACTGGCCCTGCGCGTACCAGCCCTTGTCGCCTGGCCTACGGCCGGTCTCCGCGCACACCATGCTCTCCGGGATCTCACTGAGCAAAAGGTCGAACCCGATGGCCATGCCGAAAGTGGCATAGAGCACGGCGAGGTTGATGTCCAGGTTCACTTCAAGCGCAGCACCGAAAGCGAAGCCAGCGCCATTCGCCAAGGGACCCATGTCACGATCACCACCGATCGCCGCTGCGGTCTCCGCCTCGGTTCCCAATCCGCGCGAAGGATCGTTCAACCCGAGGATCTCCATGATGCGTTGCGGCGGATCGGGCAGCTGGAAGGGGATGCTATCATTCCCCACCATGATGTAGTTGGTGATGCTCAGGATGGGATCACCACCGGGCGGGCCTACGACAATGCCACCGGGGTTATCCGGAGTGCCCATGATGAAGTACCACTTGCCGCTCTGGCTCTCGGTATGGAAGTTGGCATCCACCAGTTTGTTGCCGGCTCCTGCGCCACGTGCCACCACGAAGTCGAGCATCACGCTCAGGTTCGCGTGGATCACTTCGTTGCCTTCGCGGTTCGCGTAGCTGAACAGGATGTTGCCGGTGATGCGTGCATCCGATCGTTCAGGAATGTCCACCAGACCATAGATGTCACCGCGCACGATCAACGACGTAAGTCCACCGGCTTGTGAGAACTCCGCGCGCAGGGTGAGGTCCATGTTGCAGCCCTTCGGATTCGGGTAAGTGCCGAAGACCAAGCCAAGGCGGACTCCTAGGAACGTATTGAAGTCCTCCTCATAGCGTCCGCCGCTGGGCGCCGGGCCACTGCCCACGGCACTGGCATCGGCTGTAAGGCCGCTCGTGAAATCATCGGGCGGGTCATCGTCGGCATTTGTATCAGCCGGAGGGATCTCACCGGGCGGTGTTCGCGGCGCCATGCTCTGCATGCGCGCGTTGGTGGGCAGCGAGCCATCGATGAAATGCATGTGATGGTACGCGCCGCCGCCGAAGCCATAGATGCCCACGCCGGTCATGATCATCAACCCGGGATTGAAGTAGAGCATGCCATCCACCATCCAGTAGCTGTAATGCTGCGCGCTGGTGTTGATCTCCACCTCGGGGTTGTTCTTGATCGTTCCGAAGATGGCCTGTAGGTCGCCGCGGATGCCCATGGGGAAGCCGACGGTGAGCGCGCCTTTCACTTCTTCCTTGGTCGCGGTCTTGGTGATCCGTAGATCGCCGACAAGGCGCATGGCGCTCACGTCCACATCGAGGTGCATGCCGGTGAAGAGCACGTCCTTGAAATCGAAGCGGCTCACACCATTCGGACCCAACTCCAACTCGGTCACGAACTTGAGCGCCACGCTCGCGGCGAAACTGCTTTCGCCCTCACCACCGCTGAGGCTCACCATCGGCTCCACCACCAAGGCCGGGTGCGTGGGGTCGTCGAACTCAAGCGCGAGGTTGCGGATGCTCAAGGGGAACCCACCGCATTCCTTCTGCGGACTGGCGTATGCGAACGCGCAATTGCGGCAACTGATGCCATCCTCGCTGTCGAGCACCAATCCTTCGAAGTTCATTCCCGGCATGTTGATGCTTGGGATGCTGCCCAGGTCGATGCCCAATTCACTGCTCAACCCGGTACTGATGCTGATACTGCCATGAAGCTCCGCGCGCACTTTGCTGTTATCGCTGAGGGTTGCTCGCACGTAACTGTTCGGCCGTAGCGACATCTCCGCGATCCATAGTGGCGCCGTGAGCGTGTCTTCCAACTGCGCTTCGAGCGTGAACGCGAATTCACTGCTATCGGCGTCGTACCCGAGGATCGCGACGTACTTCACGAAGTCGTGCTCCCCATTGATCGGCAATCCGATGCGCCCCTTCAGCCCGGCGCGCTGGAAATTGTTCTGCAGCATGTCCATGTACACGCTGTCCACGCTGAAGGCCCAACTATCGATGCGGCCCTGATTGATCGCGACCAGATTGACCAACGCGAAATTGAACGAGAGCTCGGATTGGTCATCGACAATGAAGTTGTTGACGCTGCCGCCCACCGGACTTCCGGTTCCATCGCCCCACGTCTCAGGGGTCCGCATGGCCAGGCGCTTCATGTAGAATCCTTTCCAGAGCTCGGCCGTTCCTCCACCAACAAGGGCCGGATGATCATATCCTGTGGGAAAGGAGATGCCTTCCGGGTTGGCGATGCTGCTCCAGTCCAGCCACGCTTCCTCCAAGGTGAAGACCCAATCCGGTGCGCCCGGAACCTCGAAAGGATCCATAGTGAAAGCCGCCATCACGTTCCAGGACTCGGTCGAGGTGCTGCCCGCCCCGCTGACCTCGCGACATACGCTGAATTTGAACCGCGCCTCCACCTTCTCGGTTCCTGCCGCATCATGATCGCCTTCAGGCAACACGGTTCCCCGATCGAACTTCACAGCGCAGGCCACTTGCAGGCACTTGAAGCCATTGCAGTCCCAATCCACGTACGTGATGTTCGTTACGTCCGTGCTGGCCCCACCGCGGAACTTGAATTCAGTGCCAAGGTCACCGGTCACGACCAGATCGTACGGCAGGTAGGCGCGACCTTCATCGCCGAGCCCATCCGGCGTGAAGCACAGATCACCGATGCCGAACGACAGCATGGTGCGGATCTCCATCACATCGATCCCCGCGACCATATCAAGGCTTGCGCGCAACGAATCGAAGCGCATGTTGATGATGCCGAGCGTCACTTGCCGGTCGCCCACTTCGCGATCGATCCCAATGGGCATGCCCACATCGCTGCCGCTGTTGAACAAGCTCACGAGCCGCGTACCGTCCTGGAGCAGGCCGTTCATCGTCTCCACGTCGGCCTCGCTCATGCTGGGTATCTGCGTGACCCCGCTGGTGAGGGTGGTCAGTGATGGCGGGTTCCAATCGTGCCGGGCCTCCACCTTGCCTTTCAGCATGCGGCCTTCGCTGTTCCATTGCAGCCCCGTGAATTCCACCATGATGTTCGCATCGTTCAGGAACCGCACAGGGATCTTGCCGGTGCCGGTGAACGTGGTGCCGGTGCCGGTGACCGTGAGCACGGTCATGGTGAATTTGCCCACGCGAACGGTGCCGCCAACGGCCAAGTCTCCGACCGCTGTTGTATTCGTGATGGGGTCCGCTAGACACACGCTCACGCAATCGCCCGGTGGCACTTCCTCCGAAGTGGGGGTGGTTGGGTCCTCGGTGCAATGCCCTACACAGAACCGGAACACTTCGCTGGTATTGTAGTTGGCACTACTGGCATTGCCCGGTGTGGTTTTCCAGTTCAAGCGCCAGTAATAGGTGCCTTCATCAGTGGCGTTCACCGTATGCGTTAGGCTCTTGTACAGCGCGGCCACGAGCGCGGGTCGGTTGGTGAGACCCGTACTGATATCGAGTCCGGCACCACCAAGTGTTCCCGAAGTATGTTGCCAAATGGTGCTGAAGTCGCTCTGCTTGCTCACCTGCAACTCCCACTCTTCGTTCACCCACCCGTTGATGAAGGTGGTACCTCCGGCGGCGGTCGCCTGCACCACATCGAAGGGTGGCAGCAACTCGCTCGGCTCATCGGCTGTGCGCCATTGCAATGCCACGGGCCCTGCCGGGACCATGGTTCCGTTCGCCGGAGACTCCGGTTGGCTGGGTCCCATGCCGATCCCGAAAGGTTCCTCCCCACTATCTCCGTGGTAGGGCGGGCTTCCGCCGAGGGTGAAGTCACCAACCGTGCGCCAGCGGTAGCGTTCGCCGCGTTGGTAGCTGATCCCTGAAGCACCGTTGGGATGGTATACGCTCAGGTGCTGTGATTCATAGGCGCTGAGACCCGCGAACGTGACCATGCTTTGGGATCCCGGAGGACCGCCCGGCCAGTTGAGTGTACGTGAGTAGTCCGGTAGCGCCGCGCCACCGATCATGCGCATGGTGGTGTTGTAGGTGAAGCGCGTGTAGGCGCGGTACGGGTCGAACTTCGTGACCACGTTCAGGTAGTCGAAAGGCACCCAATCGTTGTTGGTCGGCCACATGGCACGGAGCACACCGTTGCCATCCACGCCTTCGGGCGCATAGAGGAAGGAGCACACCTCGCTGCGCGCAAGCTCCCCTTCAGGGTTCATGGGGTCGTTGATGAAAGCGGTGACTCGTACGGCGTAGTAATAGCCCGCATCGAGCATCAACTCATCAGGGATCTCGATCAGCGCTACTTGCTCGTCATACACATGCGTGAACAGTTCCGGCACCGTGGCGCTCAACATGGCGTCGTTCGCATCGCCCACGCGATCACCAGGTGGATCGATGCGCACGATGTCCAGGCGGTACTGCACCTGCTCGGCGATGCCCGGAGGTGGCATATAGACCCACGCGATGTTGAGCAGGCCATCGGGCAATGAGAAGGTGGTGCCGCAGATGTTGGTGAACATGGGGGGCTGCGGATGGATCACCGACCAACCGGAACAACCGGCCGGAATGGGCGCGCTCAGCTCGGCGCCATCGGGGCATTCAAGCAACTGCACGCAGATCTCCCAATAACCTTCGGGAAGCATTTGCTGATCCCGGATCTCGTTGAAGGTGATGCCCGTGAACTCGAAGTCGCTCTGGTTGAACCCACCCTCGAACCGATCGGTGAGCTGGTCCACGGTGTACAACGCAGTGCCAGGATCGATATCGATGCACTGGCCCGCGCCGAAGGAAGGGATGGAGCTGATGCGGATACCGCGTTCCGCACAGCGCATCACCACGTACGGTGTGGCAGACCTGGTGACCGATGCCGTGGAGGTGATCGTCACCGTGGTGGCGGATGCCTGATCCTGCAATTCGGCCCAGGTGGTGGGCGGCGGCAACGGCACCGTGGCACTTACGGATATGGGGTACTGGGCCACTGCGCGTGCTGCGCACAGGAGCATGGGCAGCAGCATTGCACGGTGGAACTTCCGCAGGATGGTCGCGTGGTTCTTCATGACGTTGTTTTCTTGCGTTCGCGTGTGCGCAGCTCCAATGCATAGGTCACCTGCATGCGCATCTGATACTGGCTGTCCCCGAATCGTTCGTTGGTGCTGCGTCCATTGTAGTTCACCCCCAGACCGAAGCGATGGGCCCGGCCGACCTTCTGGTCGATGCCCGCGTTGGCGACGACCGAGGTGCTTCCACCGTACTGCTCGCCCCGGTTGAGGTAGAACGCCGCGCGGACATTCACGCCTGTGCGGTCCTTGTTGAACCCTTTGCGCGCGTTGAGCGAGGTGCCGTATTTGATCCGACCTAGACCCGCGCTCTCGAATACGCTGGTGGTGAGCCGCGCTCCCCAACCGAAGGCGCGCGGTTTCACCTGTGAACGGTAGCCCACGCTTCCGGTCCATGTCACCGTGGTCTGTGTGGGTTGTGATGGATAGCCTTCGTTCACGAATCCTTGATAGCCGAGGGTGATGTCCATGTTGCGTGTCGTGCCCTTGTCGGCATCACGGAAGCGCAAGCTGTTGGTGAAGGTGATATTGTCGCTCACTTGCCGCAGCTCTATGGTGTCGGTGCCCGCTGCTTCGTAAGCACTGCGCATGTTCGCTTCGAAGTTGCTCCAACTCAACGACGTGGTGAGCACCTTGCCGCTGTTGTAATTGAGGTTCGCACTGCCGATGGTGCGCCGTGTGCGCGCAGCGAGTGACCGCGCGAGGTCGTTGCTCTGCAAGCCGAGCGAGACGGTGAACCGCACTTTCTGCTTGAACACACCCGTACCCATGCTGGCGCGGTAGTTCTCCACATCGCTCATGAAATAGTAGTTGCCAAGTGTTCGGAACAGCGGATCGATGCGATCGTAATTGACGCTGAACGTGGTGCCTTTCACGTTGTAGCTCAACCCGCTCTTGATCGCACTGCCGCGTCGCGTTCGGGGATCCACGTTGAACAGCGGCGTGTCGTAGTTGTTCGCGAGATCGGCGAGGTCGCCCGTGCGTTCTTCGGGCACCTCGCCCACGTTGAGCAAACTGCCTGCGATGTCCGCTTGGAACTGTAGGCTCTTGGCGATCTGTACGGCGGCATTCAGTCCGAGCACCAGGTTCTCCTCCGGCAAGGCGCTGCCATACCGCCCCTTGGCCAGATCGCTGGCATCGTAGTCATCGTTTGCACGGAAGAACGCCAGATCGACGTGGCTGGCCTGGGTGCCCACACCGATCCTGGCGGCCAGGCCGTTGCGTTTGAACGCCGCCTCCTCGATCACATCAGTGGTGGTATCGGCGAAGATCTCCTTGCGCAAACGGCCGTACATGGCGGCGAAGCGGAACTTGCCGGGGCTCAATTCCAGCCCGACACCGAAGAAGCGCTGGCCGCTCATGGTGAGTTCGCTGAAGTGCATGCTGCGATGCCCGATGTGCGCGGTAGCCCACTTGTAGCGCGGACTCACGCCGTACTGGTTGAAGGGCTGGCGGAAATCCCGCTCCTTCTCGCTGATGATGAACGAAAAGGGTACTTGCAGGTCGTAGATGCTGAAGTTGAGCCTGCCGCTGATGCCCCATGTGATCGGGGCCATGCGCGGATCGTCCAGATCCGTGGTATAGATGGCCGCGTAGCTACTAAGTCCGCCCGTAAGTGACACCGGGTCCTTCTTGCCGATCCGTTCGAGATCCTGGCAGAACGATCGTGCCGACACCAGTGCTTGGCAGGAAATGAACAGGACAATGCGGAACCGGAGAGACATGGTGCGCTCACAAAATAGGATCTTCCGCGTTTGACGGGTACATGTACTAGAACCCCGGACATTCAGGGGTCGGCTCGTTCACCCACTGATCCATACCATAGGCCTTGCGCGCGGATCATGCAGCACTTCGTCCTCTGTTCCCGGATCGTACCGCAGCAGCCCACCGGCCATGGTCACGCGCGCGGCAGGGCCATGGCTCCGCGATCCCTGGCCACGCATCCTGTTGAAAGATCAATTTTGGGCCGAAGGCATCCAACTCAATCGGCCCCGTCCTAGATTTGAGTAGGAAATTCAATACGGTAACCAACCACCATTACCCATGAACACCAATCATACCCTCCGCTTCCTTGTTCCACTTCGTGGATCATTCGTGATCGCGCTTGTCGGCCTTGTGGCAACTTGTTTCAGCCAAGGCACCGTGGATCCTGATTTCAATGTGGGTACCGGTGCGAGCAACCGGGTGACCTGCGCAGCACTGCAACTGAATGGGAAGGTGATCATCGGCGGGGCCTTCATCACATACAATGGCACGACGGCCAACCATGTGGCCCGCTTGAATCTGGACGGTAGCTTGGACGGCACCTTCGCACCGATCTCGGGCGCTGATCAGCAATTGAATTCCGTGGCGCTCACCAGCACGGGCCAAGCGGTGATCGGCGGCACGTTCATCACCTACGACGGTACCAGCCGGAAGAGGATCGCGCGGCTGAACGCGGACGGCACCTTGGATACCGGCTTCGATCCGGGTACGGGCTTCAACGGCATGGTGACCAATGTGGCCGTGCAATCGGATGACAAGGTGATCGCGGTGGGTGACTTCACCAGCTTCAACGGCACGGGGCGTGTTCGCATAGCGCGCTTGAACACTGACGGAACGTTGGATACCAGTTTCGATCCCGGTACCGGCGCGAACTTCCTGGTGGCCACCGTGGCGATCCAGTCCGATGGGAAGGTGCTCATTGGCGGATACTTCAACGACATCAACGGTACCACCGCAGTGGCGCTTGCCCGGCTGAACAGTGATGGATCTTTGGATACGGGTTACAACAGCGGCGGATCCGGCTTGAACAACTCGGTGAACGTGATCAGCCTTCAACCCGATGGCAAGGCGCTCGTGGGCGGCCTCTTCAGCACGTACAACGGTACGGGGCGCAACAGGGTCCTGCGCACCAACACGGACGGAAGTCTCGATACGGGATTCGATCCGGGAACCGGATTCAACGGACAGGTGCTCGCCTTCGCGCAGCAATCCGATGGTGCCATCATCATCGGTGGCGACTTCACGACGTTGAACGGCAACACGCACAACCGCCATTGCCGCGTGACCTCCACTGGTGCCACGGATGCGACCTGGACCACCGGCGCCAACCAAGCCATCAACTGCCTGCTCTGGATGCCGGAAGGGCGTGTGGTCGTGGGCGGCATCTTCACGACCATCGCCGGCAATTCGCGCAACCGGATCTCGCGTTTCAAGGCCCTATGCACCGATGATGTGGACCTGGTGATCACCACCGATGGTGCAGGTTCGGAGACCGGATGGGAACTCATTCCCGACGGATACCAATACGCGGCCTACAGTGGATCGGGGCTTCCGGACAACGCGGTGGTGCCGGTGGGCGGTTGCCTCGCCTTGGGTTGCTACGAGTTGCGCGTTACGGATTCGGGAACGAACGGGATCACCGATGGGGGTTATGTGTTGAAGTCGCAGAACGGGGAACGGATCATCGACGACTCGCTCAATTTCGATTCTGGTGGCGCGAGCCAGATCAGCGGAGGCCAAGGCGGACCCGTGAAGTTCTGTGTGCCCATCGGAACGCACAAGCCCATCTTCACGAGCCGCGACAAGATCGATTGGGTGGACAACGAGTACTTCGTTTCGTCGGAGAAGGCGGCGGTGTCGCAGGTTTGGACCGACTATGGTCCGGGATCAGCGGAGCGCGCCAACACGGGTTACGACTTCTGGTTCTTCGATCCCAACGGCGGGTACAGCTTTGTTCGTCAACGGCGCCACAGCAGCAGTGATGGTTTCGGCCCGGCGAGTCCCACGCGCGCGTGCCACATGAAGATCAACAACTGGGCGGTGGCGAACCACATCCCGGCCAACACGCTCATGAATGTGCGCATCCGCCCGGTGATCCTTGGCGTGGCCGGTGCTTGGGGGCCAGCGCACCGGTTCAAGATCGATGCGTTGCGGGCGCAATGTCCACTCACCAAGTTGATGGACATCCCCAACAACCAATTCTTCAGTTGTGGGCAGACGCGCGCGTGGGGTCCGGGGAACTACGTTCACGCTAGGCCGGTGAACGGTGCCAACAAATACCAGTTCCGCTTCCGGATACCCGCCGAGGCGTTCTCCGTTACGCGCAATAGCAACAACTACTTCCTGCTTTTGAACTGGGTCGTCAACCCATTGGAGTGCAGCAAGACCTACCAGGTGGATGTGCGCGCGAGCTTCGATGGGGGCGCCACATGGTGCAGTGATTTCATTCCACCCGCTTTGGACCCATGGGGTGATGTGTGCCTGCTCACCATTGCGAATTGTGTCCAAGGCAATGATCCACGGATGGCGATGGAGGACGAGGAACCGGCCGAAGGATCCGGGATCGCCATTTGGCCGAACCCGAATGATGGTGAAGTGCTCAACCTGCGCATAGTCGGTCTGGACCCGATCCCCCAACAGTTGAACATCACCGTGCTGGATGCCACCGGGAGGGTCGCACACCAGGAGGCGCACGCCATAAACGACATTGGTTGGTCGGGCGCGGTCGGCATTGCGCAACAATTCCCGGCCGGGGTATATATGGTACAGGTTACCGCCGGTGAACAACGATGGATGGAGCGATTCGTGGTGCAGTAGGAACTTCGTCCGGGATGGTGGTGAGCGGGATCCGTGTGACGGAGGCGAATGGTGAATGGCTGCAAGCGGCCGAACAGGTGTTGCGTGGCTTCCTGCCCCACCAGCGCGCGCATTACGCGGCGAACATCGCCACGGTGGAGCGCTACTTCGATGAGGCCGCGCATGATCGTGAATTGGCGGACCTGCATGCGCACTATGGTCCACCGGATGGGTGCGTGCTGCTCGCCTTGGACGGCGAGGATCCGGCAGGTGTGGTCTGCTTGCGGCGGTTCGACATGGAGCGCTGTGAGATGAAACGCCTCTTCGTTCCCCGGGATCATCGGCGCAAGGGCATCGGGCGGATCCTGTCCCTCGCGCTGATCGACCACGCACGTATGATCGGTTACAAGAAGATGGTGCTGGACACCGGCACCTTCATGGTAGAGTCGCAAGCGCTCTACACCAGCATGGGTTTCCGCTACGTCGATCCGTACTATGCCGTGCGCGATGAGCTTCGCAATGATCTGGTCTATATGGAGCTGACGCTATGAGCACCACCAGGATCCGCTGCACATGGCCGGGCGATGATGCCCGCATGATCGACTACCACGACACCCTCTGGGGAACACCCGAACACGACGACCGCAAGCTCTTCGCGAAGCTGGTGCTCGATGGGGCGCAGGCCGGCTTGAGTTGGAAGACGATCCTGCACCGCAGCGAGGGCTACCGCACGGCCTTCGACGATTGGAACGTGGAACGCATCGCGCGCTATGGTCCGAAGGACGTGGCGCGTTTGCTCAACGACCCCGGCATCATCCGCAACCGCGCCAAGGTGGCCAGTGCGATCACCAACGCGCAGGCGTGGCTGCGGATCATGGAAGAAGGCAAGGGTTCCTTCAATGACCTCCTCTGGCAGCATGTGGACCACAAGACCATCGTGAACAGGTGGAAGCACAGCAAGCAAGTGCCCGCTACCACGGCCGTGAGCGATGCGTTGAGCAAGGACCTGAAGAAGGCCGACTTCAGCTTCGTGGGCAGCACCATCGTGTACGCCTACATGCAAGCCATCGGCATGGTGGACGACCACTTGGTGGATTGCTGGCGGCGGACCGGAACACATTAGGACAAGTTGGTATCCTACATTGGTACCATGCGCGCTTCGGTAGCACCGGTGAAGGTTATTCGAATGCAGGAGGATGTATCCTCGGGTGCGGATGACATCATCGTGGTGGAAGAGCCTTTGGAGATCCGCTTGGGCTATGGACCCACGGAAGACCGGAAGGAGATCCCCCTGAGCGTGACCATGCGCACACCGGGCAACGATGCCGAGCTCGCGGTCGGGTTCCTCTACACCGAAGGGATCGTGAAGGATCCTGCGGAAGTGGTGCGGGTTGTGCCGTGCCAGAACGTGAAGGCCGAGGAACGCGGCAACGTGGTCCGTGCGGAGTTGCACCCCAGTGTGGAACTCGATCCCGCGCGATGGCAGCGCAACTTCTACACCTCCAGCAGTTGCGGGGTGTGCGGCAAGAGCAGCATCGATGCCGTGCATGCGCAGTGTGACCGACCCTTGGGCAAGACCCCTTCCATGGGATCCGCATCGATCACCGCCTTGCCTGAACGCATGCACGCTGCCCAGACCGTGTTCAAGCACACCGGCGGGATCCACGCGGCAGCACTGTTCAATGCTGCCGGTGAACTGCTGATCCTGCGCGAGGATGTCGGTCGGCACAACGCCGTGGACAAAGTGATCGGCGCGCTGCTGGCCAGTAAGCCGGACAACCAACAACCAACAACGGACAACCTCCTTCTCCTCGTCAGCGGTCGCGCCGGTTTCGAACTGGTACAGAAGTGCGTGGTCGCAGGGATCCCTGCGATGGCGGCGGTCGGTGCACCGTCGTCGCTCGCGGTGCAACTGGCGCAGGATAGTGGTTTGCTGCTGATCGGTTTTCTTCGCGGTGATCGTTTCAATGTGTACGCAGGCAAGCTGGCCGACTGATGGACACGGTACCGCACCATAGGATCGAGGAACTCCGGAGCGAGCGCATCGCCATCGTTCCGCATGATCCGTCGTGGTCGGAACGCTATTCCGAACTCGAAGCGAAATTGTCGCGGTCGCTTCCGGACGATCTCATCCAGCGCATCGCGCACATCGGCAGCACCGCAGTACCCGGCCTGAGTGCCAAACCGATCATTGATGTGCAAGTGGAAGTGAGCAGCTTGGATCGCGTTCGGCGTGAAGTGGTGCCGATCATGCGCGACCTCGCCTTCGAATACATCTGGCGGCCCACCATGGGCGAAGCCGCGCCTTTCTATGCGTGGTTCATCGGTCGCAACACGAAGGGTGAGCGCACCTCGCACATCCACATGGTGGAACCCGATGCAGCCAGCGCGGACCGCATCCTCTTTCGTGACTTCCTACGGATCAACGTTGAAGAGATAGCGCGCTATGAGGACTTGAAACACCGGCTGAGTTCCGCGCATCCGAACGACCGCGCCGCGTACACGCTGGGGAAGACCGGATTCGTCATGGATGTTCTGCGGCGCGCCAAACTGCAGCGGTCCTGACGAGCGAACGAGGACGGACTACGGTGAACTGAGCAGCCACGCGTGGCGCTGAACACCGTTCCGCGAATGCCAGAAGTAGCAGTAGCGTTGCCTCTTGCTCAAGAGCACGGCTTCCACCTTCTTCCGCTCGTGTTCGGAATAGAAGACGTGTAGCGACCCGCTCGCTTCATCGAAGCCCGGTGACGGTGCGTCGCCAGCCACGAAGGTGACCTTCAGCTTGCGCAAGTGCCCACGGGAAGAAGCTGGCTCGCCCTTGAAGTGAAGCCCATCGCTTTCGCGCTTAACGAGTCTCGTTAACCGCATCACTTCAATGGATCCAACCGAATTGAGCGCATGCATGTGCCGGAGATCGACATCACTCTGCTCCTGAACGGAATTGGTAGCGGGCGTGATCATGATCGGTCGGTTTCTGAGTACCAAGGTGCGGCGACGGATGGAACCTTCCAAGGAGCGTTCTCACTTCGGCGGAAATCTTAATGTTCCCTTTACATGGCGCGAAGCGGTCAAGCGATGGACATCACCCTGATGATCCGGCTGTTGAATGCAACCGCATCCCCGATCTGCTTGTCCTTCAGCGCCTGCCCGATGGGCGATGCCAGTGAGATGACGAAGCACGGTTGGCCTTCCACCTCCACTTGTCCTAACCCGATCGCGATGAAGTAATTGCCCTGATCCGTGGTGACAAGGCTGCCGAAGCCGACACGCGCATACACACGGTCCAACGGCACACGATCCAGTTCCTGTCGCAAGAGTTGAAGCTTCGCCAACTGCGCCTCCTGCTGATCGAGCTCCTGCTGTATCATGGCGCGGCCCACCTCATGCTTGTCACCGGCGCTACTCTTGGTGTCCGTGTTGCGCGCAGCGAGTGTGGAGGCGATCTCCGATTGGATGGCGGCCACCTTTTCCAGGAGGTGATCCCGGAGATGTGTGATCAGGTCGCGTTTGTGCATGGTCACTTCTGCGCAAGGTGGTGATCCACGACCAATGGACCACGGACCGCTCGGTTTGATGGCGGTAACCGATCAAACGCTCCGCACGCATGGTCCAAGGCATTAACAAGTATAGGCGGCCTTGATCCAGAGGACGTTGTTGGGCGTGGTACCTTCAATGCCGGAACGAAATATCCTCTGATATCATGAGCAACAAGAAGAACCGCATTCTGGTGCCCACGGACTTCACCAAAGTCGTGGACTACGCCATGGACCATGCTGTGAAGGTGGCCGAAGCTTCGAACAGCGATATCCATCTGCTGCACATCCTGGTGCATGACGAGCATGTCGATGTGACCAACAAACGCATGGACATGGAAGTGGCCCGGCTGAAGGACATCAGCGGGAAGGTCACCGTGGTGCCCATGGCGCGAAAGGGGAATGTGTACGATGACATCGGTTCCGTGGCCGAGGAGATCGGGGCGGACCTGATCATCATGGGCACCCACGGCCTGCGCGGCATGCAGTTCCTTACCGGAAGCCGCGCCCTGCGCGTGATCACGGAAAGCCAAGTACCCTTCGTGGTGGTGCAAGAGAAGAAGATCGGGCCCGATGGCTACAAGCACATCGTGGTGCCCATGGACCTACAGCGCGAAACGCGGCAGAAGGTGACCGAGGTGGCTGACATGGCGAGGACCTTCAACAGCACCGTGCATGTGATCAGCCCGAAGGAGAAGGACGAATTCCTGCACCGGCACCTGGCCAACAACCTACAGTTCGCGCGCAAGTATTTCGGCGACCGCAACATCCCCTGCAAGACCGAGGTGATCGATGTGAGCGCTTCGAAGTTCCACGTCGGCTTGCTGGACTACGCCAAGGCCATCAACGCCGACCTGATCGCCATCATGAACGAAGCCAACGAGAGCATCCTCGGGGTGTTCAGTGTGAGCTTCGAGCAGGAGATCATCACCAACGATGCGATGATCCCGGTGCTGGTGATCAATGAGAAGAACACCACCTCGGGAATGGCGGGCTGGACCTTCCAATAGGACACGTCCCCGAATTGCCAAGCGTATGGCCTTGGATGAATTCCTCCTCGAACGCATCGACCGGATCCTCACCCGCAAGAAGGTGGAATGGTCCGGAAAGAAGATGTTCGGCGGCTACTGTTACATGGTGGATGGGAAGATGTGCCCGACAGCATCCTGCACGAAGTGCTGGACTATCTAAAAGGCTTCCAGGCCAAAACACCGGAGGAGCAAAAGCGCGTGATCGGATTGAAGCGCATCCTCGACGAGAAGCGGGACCTTCTGTTGCACCTAGCGAAATAGCCCCGCGCAAGGAGGCGCACTTCTACCACGCAGCACTTATCCGCCGATCCGGAACCCGCGGCAGTGGACGAATCCTGGCGCATCTAGCTTTACCCCATGCGCATCCTCCGGCTGCTCTTTGCGGCCTTTCTTCTGCCGGTACTGATCACCTCTCCGCTCTTCGCGCGGGAGGGGCACTTCTTTCCGGACTCCCTTTTCTGCGAAGCACCGGTTCCCGTGCAACACGTGGTAACGCTTGAGGGAACCGGGACCGTGGTTGCGGAATTGCCCGAAGTGCATGCCCAACTGATCGAGGCGACCGGCGACTGGTACGGCAGCCGGTATGTCCTTGCGGTGGCCACCATCAGCGGCTACGACTTGCACCCCATCATCGGGGACGATCGCGTGGATGAGGTCCACGTGAACACCGCCGACGTGCGCGGCGACGGGCACTTGCAAATAGTGCTGCGAACCATGTGGTACGCCGGCCACACGGGTTGGGAGCACGCGATCCACGAACGTGAGTGGACCGTTACGGTATGGGACATCGAAGCCCGTTGCGCGGTGTTGCACCTCGTTACCGGTCGCAGCTTGGAGGAGTGGACGAACTACTTCGCCGAGGACAGTACCGGCGTGTTGCCCTATGAAGAACGCACCATGCTCTCCTCGGAAGGCGATGCGGAATGCGAGACCTATGAAGCCAGCTTCACGCCCGGGCACCTCACGCTGTTGCGCACCGATGACTGCGACATGGACGAAGGAGGGTTGGACCTGGAGAGCAAGGTTGATGAGCGCATGGAGTACGTGCTGCGCACGAACGTTTGGGTATTGGTGAAGTGATCCAGCTAAACGCCACCGGATGCAGCGCCATCGTCCTTGCCACTTCCCTTCTTCTGCAGCGCAGACCCAAAGGCAGTACCTACCCCGATGCCAACTGCGATCCACACGGCCAGGTTGTCGGTGCCCACGCCAATGGCCGTTCCTATGGCGACACCTATCGCCATTCCCAAAACCAGTTTGCTCTCTTTCTTCATAGCGTATGTATTCCTGCGGGGTAGTCCCCACCAGCACGGTGCAATGATCCGTGCTGTGTATTCAACCTCGGCCCCGTATCCGCATTGCAAGGCCACTACTGGCGCTGAAGGTATTGCCGCACGTACTACTACACCGTAGCGGGGCTTGGAGAACCGGCTGATGTGAAGAAGCGGGCTACCTATCTTTGAATACCATGAGCACCAAGGAACTGAAAGACGCCATCCAAAAGAAATTGGAAGAGGTTCCCGATAGTATCCTGCACGAAGTGCTGGACTACCTGAAAGGCTTCCAGGCCAAGACACCTGAAGAGCAAAAGCGCGTGATCGGTTTGAAGCGCATCCTGGACGAGAAACGTGACCTGCTCTTACGCTTGGCGAAATGATCTCGCTGGCAGAGGCGCTCGCCATCCATACGGAGTTGATCACAGCCACCGGCGGCTCCCAAGGTGTACGCGACCGCGGCGGTTTGGAAGCGGCACTGGCCCGCCCGTTCGCCAGTTTCGGCGGTGCGGACCTCTATCCAAAGCCCATTGACAAGGATGCAGCGGTGCTCGAAAGTGTGGTGAAGAACCACCCCTTTGTGGATGGCAACAAGCGCACAGGCTACACCCTCGCGCGCTTGACGCTCATGACCTACGACCTCGACCTGCGTGCTTCAGACGATGAAGAGTACGACATGGTCATCTTGGTCGCCACCGGGCAGTTGGACGTGGATGGGATCCGGGCGTGGATGAAGGGGCGAGTTGTGCCGAGCAGGTAGGACCGCGACTGGTCGTGGAAAAGATCGGGAGGTAAAGGAAGTTGAGATACGCGGCTTCGGGCCGCAGGGTCGTCTGCTCAAGAGCAGCGGACGGACCCGGCGGAGGTTGGGAGGACACCCTGCGTAGGCTTCAAGTTCGAGGCTGCGATCAGGGGGCGGGTTGGGGAGGTGTTGGCGTGAAGGGAGATAGGCGCGGAGAGCAGGACCTGTCCCGCCTTAGCGGGATCCGCGGGAGCGGGGGGAGGTGGAAGGTGCTGCGGAGGATGACCCGTCCTGAAAAAGGTTTACAGGTTTTGGTTGATGTCCGAAGATAGGTTTACAGTTGAGAGAACGTCCTGAACTGCGTTGACAGGTGTTCGCTTGAGGTAGTAGTTCTTCCAAAG
>Ga0138256_10000418_pt1 | contig 46952 bp, 33 predicted proteins | sample KNB2016incub_MG_FD_105486 | JGI IMG/M metagenome (GOLD analysis project Ga0138256, IMG submission 105486) | Active sludge microbial communities from wastewater in Klosterneuburg, Austria - KNB2014incub_MG | ecosystem: Engineered > WWTP > Activated sludge > Unclassified | place: Austria... | reverse complement strand
GTGATATACTTATTCTGGTAGATCACCCACCACCTGATCGCTCATATTCCTGAGCCATATTTCATAAGATAATAGACTTGCAAAAAAAACAATTCGTTGGAGGATTTGAAGCTCTTTCTGCGAACTGAAAACAACTGTACTGTAATATTTTATTGGTCTGTTTAGTGCATTCTTTTAATGCATTTACTGATCTAACCTTTTAACCTTGATGCTTATGAAACCGGCAACTACGTATTGTTCTGGAATAAGAAAACTATGCCCTACGGGGTCCTTATTTACACCATTTATACTGGCCTTCTTCCTAATAGGCAGTAATATCATTAATGTTTTAAATGCGCAATGTGCTCTAGCATGTAGGGGTAAGGGAAACATTTCTCTTGGTTATAATTGTGAAGCTAAAGTCGAACCCAGTGTGTTACTTACAGACGGCTTGGATTGTCCAGATGCACGTTATCGGGTTGATGTTATGGACTATAATATGAAATTAATTCCTACCAGTCCAATCATAACAGAAGATTATGTCCGGATGACGGTTACCGTTATGATCTATGACTCTACAAGTAGAAATTCGTGTTGGGGAAAATTATATGTCGAAGATAAATTCGCTCCTGTAATTCGATGTAAAAATGATACCTTGTATTGTAATGATACATTAATACATACACCACCATATTTTATAGATTACTGTGATCCTTATCCAACCATTCAGTTGGTAGATGAGGGTATTATACCTTACCCGTGTGATCCTAATTTCTTAAAATTGGTCCTTCGATCATGGGTTGCCACAGATAATTATGGTAACCGATCTCCGGTTTGTAGAGATACGATTTGGGTTAAGAGAATTCCAATAGATTCAGTAAAGTATCCAAAAGATTTTGTTCATTTTACCAATTGTCATTTGGAATGTAATGGTGTGTGGCCACTAGATGCCAATGGACATCCACATCCGGATACAACTCATGTTCCAACCATTGATGGACTCCCCTTATGGCCAACAAATAATCAGTATTGCAACTTAGGAACAACTTATGAAGACGTGGTTGTCATCGATAATCCGTGCAAGAAAAAAATTATCCGCATGTGGCGTGTTGTTGAATGGTGGTGCGGTACTGCAGTCGTACGTTCTCATCCCCAAATTATAGAAATCATTGATAGTCGCCCACCGCATCTTCACTGTCCCTATAATATTACAGTAAGTACATCGAGTGGTTATAATGATTGTTCAGCTAGATTTTTATTACCACCTGCAATAATATCAGATGATTGTCAGGATAGCATTAGAGTTGTAGTTCGTTATGATGGAAATACTTTGTTGACAACAAACGGAGGATATGCTAAACTTCCCGAAGGAGTGCATGAATTGACGTATTATGCTTATGACTATTGTGATAATTTTGATACATGCACAATGACAGTAACTGTTGAAGATAAAACAGCACCTATTGTAGTATGTGACCAAGGTATTATTGTTACATTAACTCGTGATGATGAGGTACATGTTTATGCAGAAGTTTTTAATGAAAGCAGTTATGATGAATGTCACATAGATAGTTTTCTGGTTAGGAGAATGGATGGTGGTGAACCTTGTGGATTTAAGGATAATTTCTTTCAACCTTTCGTAAGATTTTGTTGTGAAGATGCAGGGAAGAAAGTTATGGTTCAACTTAGAGTAAAAGATAAAGCAGGGAATTATAATGAATGCATGGTAGAAGTAGAAATTCAAGATAAAACGCCACCAATTATTCACTGTCCACACGATTACAGTATTCCTTGTAGTAAACACATTGATACTGTAGATTTACAGCGATTCGGCAAGCCTGACTATTATGACAATTGTATTGTTCATATGCACGAATATGTTGACACAAATTTGAATCAATGTGGTATTGGACATTTGGGAAGAAATTTTGTCATCGAAGATAATATGGGCCGCAGAGATACTTGCCGCCAGAGAATATTTGTTTATCCGATAGATTCCTTAGATGAATATGATATCATTTGGCCTAGAGACACCGTAATCTACAGTTGTGGAGCTAATTTAGAACCAAAAAATCTTCCTAAAGGTTATAATTATCCTGAATTTTTATCGGTTGATTGTTCATTGCCAGGATCTAGTTTTGAAGATCATGTATTTAATTATATACAAGATTCATCACTTTGTTTTAAGCTATTAAGAAAATGGAAAGTCATTGATTGGTGCCAACAACATTATAATGAGAATGGAGATCTGGTATTTAATTCTTGGCATCATGAACAAATCATCAAAGTATCCAATAAGAATCCACCAAAAATTAAAGATGATTGTGATACCGTCAATGTTTGCATTTCTAATAATAATTGTATCAGAGAACGTGTGCGATTAACTCATGAAGCATCGGATGATTGCACACCGGATGCATTATTGAGATCATCATTTAAATTGGATTTATTCAATAATAGTCTTATCGATAGCACTTATACGGTATTGGGTAATTCTGTGACTTTTGATGGAGAACTACCATTAGGAGAACATCGATTTATTTGGGTATTTGAAGATCAATGTGGCAATAGGGAAGTGTGTTATCAAATCGTTCGCATAGTCAATTGTAAAGTTCCAACAGCGTATTGTTTGACAGGTATAGCTATTAATTTAAATGGTGTTGATCTCAATGGTGATGGTAAATTAGAAGGTGTCATACAAGTATGGGCTTCAGATTTGGATCGTGGAAGCTACCAATTCTGTGGTAACCCAATTACTTTATCATTCTCAAGAGATTCATCTGATAAATACAGAGTATACAATTGTGATAGTTTAGGCCAACGGAATGTTGAAATTTGGGTGACTGATCGTGTTACAGGACTACAAGATTATTGCAGAACTTCGATCATAGTTCAAGACAATAATAAAATATGTCCGCAGACTTTGACAAGAGGAAATATAGCTGGAACTATTATGACACCATTCAATGATCCAATACAAGAGGTATCGCTTACTGTAGAAGGTGTAAGCACAGTGATTGATGCAGAATTCAATGGAAATTATACATTTCTTGATTTATACATCGGATCTAATTATTTAGTTAAAATTAAAAAAGATAAACAATACCTCCAGGGTGTATCCACTTATGATATTTTACAAATACAGAATCATATTTTAGGGAGGAGGGATTTACAATCACCGTGGAGAAAATTGGCTGCTGATGTGAACAATGATCACAATATTACAGCATCAGATATTTCTACTTTGAGGAAATTAATATTAGGAGTGGATTATAAATTCAAGAATTCTTTATCATGGCGTTTTGTATCTGCAACATATCAATTTCCTGATCCATATAATCCATGGTCACAACCCATTCCTGATGTTTATTCGATCCAACAATTACCAGGAAATATGATGTATCTGGACTTCGTTGGAATCAAAGTAGGTGATGTCAGTCAAACAGTGTGGGATAGTGCGAAAACTGCAGTGGTTCGAACTAAAGAGACCGTGGAATTCTATAGTTCTACAACTCAGGATGACCACATGGTTGCCATTAAGTCTATGAATGATTTAGACATTCAAGGGATGCAATTTACTTTGCATTTGGATACCAAGATTCATGAATTGGCTGATATCAAGCCGGGTATATTATCCATTCGTCCGAGTAATTTAGGTTATACTTATCTCAATGATGGGATCATATTGGTATCATGGACAGCAGATCAACCGATTCATGTTAATAAAGATCAAGTATTGTTTTACATAGAATTGCAACAGCCTACTGCTCAAAAGGCGTTGGAATCCATTTATATTAGTTCAGAAGTGTTGAATGCAGAAATGTATAATGCAGAACAAGAAGAAGTCAACGTTCGATGGTCAGAACACAGCAATCCATTACAAAAAGAAGATGTTGTGATCGGTACACCTATACCAAATCCGTTCTTTGACATGACGATGATTCCGATAGAAGTTAAAAAAGCGATGACTTACACTTATCGAATATTTGATCTCAATGGATCATTAATTTATACGAATACAGAACTGGCTAATCCAGGCAAACAATATATCAAAATTAAACGCCAGTATTTAAATCAAGCTGGTGTCTACACACTGCGGGTAGAAGCCTCAGGATTCAACAAGAGTTATAAACTTGTAATGATGAATCAATAAATTAGGCTTCAAGGTTAATATTATATTTACAGTGACCCTCTCTGCTCTGCAGGGAGGGTTTTTTGTTTGATGAGATGGGGAAGATTGAATTTAGTAACTAAGAATTGAAGTGTTGTTTAATTCTGTTATTAGTCTATAAATTTATATCGTTGTAGAGCAGGAATAATATAATCAAAGCACCACCGATTGGAATCTTCTAGTGTTCTAAAGGGTCTTCTTGCAGGCATTGCATAACCAATATTTTCAATAAATTTAGCTTCATATATCGACATTAAAGGCTTTATGTATCTGTATGCTAAATCATGATTACCTGCAAGTTCATATGCATCCGCTCTACTTATCATAGTTAGTATTAAACTTTCTGTAGCATGAATGCGAACAGTATTAACAAATTCAAAGTTTAAAAATTCATTATTAAGAATTGGCCAATCTATGTATTTATTTTCTGCAAGATTCCAAAGTCGTTGCATTTGCCATCTAGCTTCTCTAGACATACATTCTAGTGTGTCTTGTTTTAAATATTCTGTATATAAATCAATCAGTTGATTTAATAATAACATTTGAGAAGAACTAGGAATATATTCTCTATAAATATTCCGGTCTCCGATTATTTGCAACATTTTTCTCATATGTATAGCTGTTGCACTAGCATTCAAATCACCTTCATTTTTAATCGTATCATACAATGCTACAAAATTAATTTGAGCAAGTCGATTAAATATTTCTTCAGTACTAAAAGTATCAAATCTCATTCCATCATCTCCTGTCCACATAGGATAATCCCCATTATCATCCCATAATGTAGTATCACCAATTGCATTAAAATATTGTGGGACTTTCGTTTTTAATGATATCCAGTTTAATGAATCTCTAACATTCATATACTCTTCTTCTAATATGCGATTTGCTTCCTCTTTTTCTCTTTGCAATTGTTCTCTTTGAGGTCTTTCAATCTCATACTGTTCATCCATTAGAATAATATTTGGATTTTGACCAATACCAAAATAATATTCATAATTAAGTTTATTTACTCTATTGGTTGTATCAATATATAGTACAAATATATCTTTTGCTAAATCAGGAAATGGAAAAGGCTTACCATATTTTTTGCTATAAACTACTGTTTGTAAAAATAAATTGGTATCATTTTTAATATATGAAAAATGGTTATTATAAAATTCTTGAAATTGAATTGAATCCAGTGTCAAAAGACTACCATATGCAAAAATTTTATTATCATATGATTGGGTTACTCTAAATAAATTCATTAAAAAATGGGTATCTCTTATTGCTTCATGGTAATATAATAATTCCAAATTCCCATTTTGGGATAGCGTGTCAGGAATTTGATTATATGGAATATTTGATAATAACTGTAGTTTATGGTAATTTTGTGCTGTATAGTAAAAACGGCTCTCGAATGGAAAAAACCTATAATCATAAAGACTTAATTCACCAATAGAATTTATAAATTCTATATATTTATTTAGTCTTTCCTCCAAATTTGAGTCTTTGATAAAGCAATTTAATGATATAATTGAATCTAATTTTCCTAATTGTGCATCTTCTTGATCACCTGAAATTATACTATCATGATAAACAAGTTTCAGAATGGAGTCCGTATATTGAACTAAATTTTGTTGGCCATAAGTATTAAATGAAAGCAAGTATATAATGACTAACAGTTTGTTTTTCATTGATTCTTAAAGTTTTAGTTGCTAAATAATTCCAATTTACTCAATTAAATTAAAACGTTTTAATGCTGGAATAATGTATTCTTTGCACCATCGATTAGAATCATCTAATGTTCTGAAAGGTCTTCTTGGTGGAATAGCATATCCTATATTTTCTATATATTTGAAATTATAAATGTACATTATTGGGTGGATGTATCGAAAAGCCAAATCATGGTTTCCAGCCAATTCGTACATATCGGCACGTCGTATCATTTCTAGTAATAAAGATTCTGTACAATGAAAATCGACTGCAACTGAAAAATATCTATTCAACTGTTCGTTATTTATTAGAGGCCAATCGACGTATTTAAATTCAGCTAGATTCCATAGTCTTTGAATTTGATTGGTTGCTTCATCACGCATACACGGAATGGTATCTTGTTTGATATATTCAACATACATATCTATCATATTGCCAAGAAATGCCATTTGTGATTCGTTTGGAATTGTATTTTGAAAAATGTGGCGATCTCCGATCAGTTGAAATATTTTACGCAGATGTAAAATGGTTGGACTTGAATTCAAATCCAAATAACTATTTATGGTATCATAGATATTATGAAAATTCATTTGATTCAATTTGTTAAATAATTCATCATTATTAAAAGTGTCAAATCTCATGCCATCATCTCCCACTACAACTTGAACTTGACCGTTATCTAACCACAATGTTGTGTCTTGATAAGCCAAATAGGCTTCAGGGCACTTTGATTTTAATACTTCTGTACTTATTGAATCATGATAATTCATTATCGAATCTTCTTCATTGATTTGGTTCGCCCAATATTCATTCACCCGTTCATCTTCTAATTTTTGCCATTCAGCTTTTTGTTCAAGATTTATTACGTCATAAATCCAAGGGCCATTTTTAAAAAAATAATTATATTCTATTAAATTATTAGTTATGTTGGTGTCAGCGTAGTGTATAAAAATGGAATCCGCATTAGATGCTAATGGAAATGGTTTATGAAATCTGAAAGAATTGACTACTGTTGAAATAAATATATCTTCGTTCGAATTAAAGTAGGACAGATTTTCATTGTAGAATGAAGCAAATTGTGCTGAATCCAAGAGTTCATTGAGTCTATGAAAGGAATACCAAATTTGATTTTGATTTATAGAATTTCTAAATAACTGTGCTAGGAAATTCGTGTCTGAGGAAATTTCATGATAATCTAAAAGATTTAAATTTTCATTATTTTCAATGATCCGAACAGGAATTATATTGTGCGGGTATTTAGTAAATTTCTGATATTCAATGTAGTTTTTTACAGTAGTAAATAAACTTTGTTCTGAGCCAGACATAGGTGAAATATATTCTTGAGTATCGAATCTATTCATTATCAATTCGATAAACGCAATTAAGCGCAATTCCAAAAGTGAATCTCGGGTTTGAAAAATTGTTTTTAGAAGCGAATCTAAATGGTTTATTTCGGTGATTTCTAAATCTGAATTTATAGTAGAATCTAAATAAATGTTATTGAGTTTATCATTAAAATATTTAAAATTACTTTTTTGGCAGAAAAGGAATTCAGGCACTAGCCAAAATATAATTATTATTATTTTATTCATTATGAATTTTTATAATTTAATTATTTAAGATATGTTTACTAGTTAGCTTTAAAAAATTATGAGTTATAAAATAAAAATTCAATAATGTTCAACTGATATACAACCGTTTCCATCTACGAAGACCAAAGAATAAATTTTAGTTTTGTCTATATTTCGAGTTATATGAATGTTATTTCCAGATCCTGTTAATTGAATTGGCTCTTGATCAGCCCAACGAATTTCCTTGATTTGTTTATTAAATTTATCCAAACCTTGTTTTCCCACCATAAACCTTTGAGTTAAATTAATATCAAGATTAATTGTTCCATTACTTTTATAATTTACTTCATCGCCAACGGATAATTTATCAAATCGGCCAAATGGAAGATCTAATTGATCATATTTGACTGGTTTTTTATTTTCAGAATAGAAACATGGATTTAACCATTCACTTAATCTTTCTTCACCGCAAGGGCTGTAGGTGGTAACATAAAATTTCCTGAAATCATCAGTAAGATTAAATTTAGATAATTGATCAGTATTGATTTCTGGTTTACTTGTGTATAATCTTATATAATCATTCAAGAACCATGAATAGGTAAGTGGTCCGATATTGGTTTCAGTAATGTTTAATTTGAAATAGGAGTTTGGTTGAGAAGGAGGTAGTTGAAAATCAGTTGTCACTTTGTATTTTACACTTGTGTCTGGACATGTGTAAATGGATTGATTGATTGAATTGATTAAGCAAGTTTTTGAATCTTTAATATCTAACTTATATTCACCTGAAGTTAAATCAGCGATGGTATATAATCTTCTGTTTAGAGGTTGATTATTTTGTATGAGAGTACTATTTTTAAAAACATCAACATAAAGATTTTCTCTCGATGGAAGATCTGCCATTAATATAGTAATTTGGCCTTGACCGTTGTTATTTACATCATGGTGAAGGCTATGAATTATGGAAATTTTTTGATTGCTATCTGGTATTGGGAATGGATCAATTTTGGGGATTACATATTCGCAAGATGTCAATAAGTCTTTTATTGTTATTGTGTAATTTTGTGCATTATTTACTTTTCTAATATGACTCTCATATCCCTGAGACTGAAAATCATCCGACCAGATATACAAATATTCTCTTGAAAGTGAATGTTCAACTTTTATTATTACTTTATTCTGATTAAAACAGTAATAATCTCCTCTAGCAGTCGCTTTAATGTTGAAACCTTCAATATTAAAAGATAATCTAAATTCACATCCAATTTTATCTATTATAACTATATAGTATTTACCTATATCCAACATTCTTGTATTTCCGCCAATGGGATTTGAGTCAATTCTTACGCCACTGTTATTATACCATTTATATTGATAAGGTTCCTGTCCACCACTAGGTATAATCTTAACTGTGGCAGGATTACCATTACATACATAATTGTGATCAACCTTTGCACTTATATGATTACAGTTTTTTATTTCAAAGGTTAGATCCGCACGACAACGATCCACGGTATAAGCTTCGACTTCATAAATATCTGGAGGCATTCCTTCGATTAATAGGGATGTATAAATGCTATCATAGGTTCTATTCCAACCTGATGTTTTAGCATGTAAAATGAGTATGTAAGGTGTACAATTCGATACTGTAAATTTTACTTTGCCAGTATTGATTTCACCAGCATTTATGTTGGTAACATATGATATTGAAATTTTTGCATAACTTAATTGAATATTAGCTAACAAAATAAAGTATGCAAGTTTAAAATGTTTATTCATATAATAATAATTTTTTCATAAGATTCAAAGAGCATAAATTAATCAATGTACTTATATCTTCTTAATGCTGGAATTATATATTCTTTGCACCATCTGTTAGAATCACTTAATGATCGTTTAGGCCTTCTGGGAGCAAAATTAAGTTCATCTTCAATATTTTTATTTTGGTATATTCTATTTAAAATTGAAATATATTGAATCGCAATTGAATGCTCTCCATGAGCATCTAATGAATCTGCTCTTTGAATAATTTTTAGTATCATTGATTCAGTGGCTTGATAATTTATAAAATCTAATAAATAGGAATGTAAGTGATCATTTTTTTCATAGGGCCATTCTAAGTATTTGTGTTCGGCTAATCTCCATAACCGAAATATTTGCATATAGGCTTCATGATTATTTGGAGAATATGTAAAATTGTCTTTTTTAAGATATTTTGCATATTGATCAATGACTTGATCTATTAATTTTATTTGAATAGTATTGGGTATTAAAGTATTATTTAAGTAGCGATCGCCAATTATTTGGTTTATTTTTCTTAGATTTATGGCAGTTGAATTATTGTTCAAATCTTGTGGAGTAATAATGGTATCATAAACTGATGTTATATTAATGCTATTGAGTATGGAAAATATGGTATCGTTTGAAAGTGTATCAAATCTCATCCCATCATCTCCACTTGATACTGGGCCATAGAATTCATAATCATAGCTATATAATGTAGAGTCTAAAATGTTGCCATAGTATAAAATATTAGGATTAAAAAGGTAATTAATTTCTAATGAATCTGTTTGTCGTTTAATTAATTCTTCTTCAATTCTTCTTAATTCATTTCGTTCTCTCCAATCATTTTCTGAGTCAATTTCTCTTTGTTTTCTTTCAGCTTCTTTATCCGGATCTACAGGGAATGGGCCATCTTTAAAATAGTAATAATATTCACTTAGAATAGCTTGATCACTGGTATCATAATAATTAATATAAAATGTTTCTGCAGTAGGCAGTAAAGGATATGGCTTATGATGTTCTTTCGAATCATTTATTAGACGACCTAGTAAATAGGTGTCTCTTGAAATGTAATTATTGTAATCATAATAAAATTGTGTAAATTGAGCCGAATCCATTTTTTCAAATAATCTAAAATATGGATACATAAATTGACCGTGGGTGTTAGCATTTTTAATAATATTTATTAAAAAATGAGTATCCTTCGAAACCTGATGATAATCTAATAGTAAAAATGCCTCATCTTTAATTAAACTATCTGGTATCTCAGAATAATTTAAATGAGCATATTCTTGAAAATATTTAAATGTTTTAGCATCTACATAAAATTTTTCTTCAAGACCAAAAGCGGGTACCCAAAAAGATTCACAGGTGATATTATTTCGGAATACTATATAATCATTTAACCGTTTTTCTAATAAGGTATCTTTAATATGATAAATAGACAGAAGAAATGAATCTGCTAAACTTAGAGCATCATAATCTTTTTGTGAATTATATAAACCATCTAAATAGATATCGTCCAAGATTTTTGAAATGGAATCCACAGATGAGCTTTGACCTTCAATATTTAAATGCATCACCATAAGGCCCAGAATTAGAAATTTGTAGTTTTTCACGTTATTTATTGTAGGGATTCAAAATTTCTTGTACAATTATGCATTTCAAATGGTTTTATCTTTTGTGAATTTCTTGGAAACCCTTGGTGTTCATATTTTTTGGTTCTTTAAGAATTGCATGAATTAATGTTGTGTGGCAATAAAATAGAATAATTTATTTTTTATTAAGGTCAGTGAATTGAATTGTATCTCATTTATAAAACCTTAGGTTTATACTTCATCAACGTGATTTATGTATTTTGATTATCTTTCAGTTTGCCAAAATGACAAAAAGTTTAAGGATTTGCAGTTCAAGGAATTTAGGACGATTTTTTACGAACTAGGATGTTCAGCCCTGGAATTTTATTACTTTTGCAGATAAATACCAAACTCATGAGTTTTAGCATTAATGGAAAATTACACAAGAAATTCGCAGTAGAAAGCAAAACGGCGACCTTTTCAACCCGTGAATTCGTCATCATGACGGAAGAACAATATCCACAATACATTAAGTTTCAATTGGTTCAGGACCGTACAGGGGTCATTGATCAATTTCAGGAAGGCCAACAAATTACCGTTCATTTTGATCTAAGAGGTCGCGAATGGCAAGAAAAATATTTTACCAATCTGCAAGCTTGGAAGGTGGAAGCTGGTTCGGCTTCTCCTACAGCTACTGCTGGAGAATCTGTGGTATCTGAAGGTAATACGCCAGATCCTTTTGCCACAAGTGGAGAATCCTTTGATGATTTACCATTTTAAAATGTGAAAGGTATCCACCTTTTTGTTTTCTTATGTTTTCTGAAACCATGTTTTAGTCAGGACCTGCTATTTGTAAGGTCTTTTTATTCTGATGATTTTAGTCATTGGGTTTTACAGGATTCCAATCATGTCGAGTTGGGTTCCATTCAGTCTTTTCAATCTTTTAAAACAGTGCGGGATCATTGGAATATTCGCTTTGGAGAATCTTCAGGTTCAGTGAAATTGCATTGGAAAGAAAATCCTAATGAATGGGACTACTTATTCAATCAGATCAGCTATTATGCGGCTCCCGTATGGCCTAAGCAATTTGATAAGTGGCGGATTACAAATAACAGTGCTAATTATTCATTGAGCTATACTGTGGATAATGAAGGTATCAATTGGTCATTGTACAATTCCAAAGAAGAAGTTATTGCATTTATGTACAATGAGTACAGTCGTGATTTAAGAGATTGGATCGTAGAATATGATGCCCAAAAAATAGATCCCGCATTATTATTATTTGGGGTGTTTTTAAGTTGTAAATATTCTACTAAAGAAAAATAATTTATTGGAACTATCGACCCCCTCCGGTAAGATTCTGATTATTTGGTATTTTGATAAATTCTAGTGATCCCGGTTTAACTCCAATGAAGAATGAAAAAGCTTTAGCAGAAGGATAGTATTGAAACTTCATAGTCCAGCAATGTAAGTCGCGTTCTAAACCAAAATCCGGATAGCTGAACCCTTTTCGCAAGATATCATATCCAATCTGCCCTACATTAACTTTCCAGTTTTTAGTTAAAGGGATTGAACCATTGAGATTTATGGAATGTACACTTTGATATAAGGTATCTTTTCCGGAGTTTAGTCTAGTGTATAAATATTGTAAATTGTGTTGGATTGAAAAATTACTAAATACATCACCCAAAGAAGGTAAATTCTCATCTTTAGGTTTTCCTTTCTTAAAAAATGCCATTAATTGTTGAATCGTAATGTTATTGTATATACCAAGATTTGCAAAAGAAATATAGGCTAATTTGCCCTGAGTTTTAATCGCATATTTGTCTTTTCGGACATCCTTTCCATTGATGATCTGATGTTCATAAGGATCTAAACTGATTCCGTATGTTATATTGGTATGACCTTTGAAGAAGGTATTTCTACCCGAACCTGAAATCAAAGAGAGTTTGAATGAATCAGCAAATACATTATAAGATCCATTGAATCCAAGTCCTTCTATAAGTGCCAGTTTTTTTGATGTAGAATCTTTTTTAGAATAGTACTTTAATTCGACTCTGTTATTTAAACTAAAATTGATATTAAAATTTTCACCCGGGACTCCGGCACTACCAAAAGGACTATGAGTATAAATTAAGTAATCCAATGATTTATTGAAACTATCTCTGGAATCGGTATCTACTTGTTTGAAATAATTATAGGGACTTTTGTGATAATTTGGCGCAAAATTAAAATTAATTGCAGGCATAACTTGATGTCTGATTCCTCTAAACCATCCTTTCTTAGATAGTATCTGACCAAACAATTGTGTACTCAAGTTTGCATTAGCAGAAAAGGTTCGCAATGGATAAAAACCTTTGGTAATTTGGGTGTCAATTTTTCCATAGATCGTATCTATTCGGATTAATTTCATGGAATCATCCAGAATAGGATTGAATATGGAATCTGGATTAAAACTCAACTCCTGTGCCCGAAAAAACCATTCCTCATCATACCGAACACTTGGACTTAAGTTGAAATATTTTAATAATTTAAAAGATACATCGGAACTGAGACTATGCTTAACACCATATTGAAGTTTGTCTAAAATTTCTTTTTCAAATAATATGGAGTCAAAAGTTGTGACACTGTTTTTAAACGAAGTGTTATAATTCAAGGTAATTTGTTCATACCATTTATCTGACCCACCGACCTTTCTTTTGTTTTTTAGTGGATTGATTTGTCTCATTCGGATATCCAATTGGGGAAGTGTGATATTGATGATTTTGGTTTGTAGATTTTGGGAATGATTCATCGAAGCTGTAAGTGACCATGGAGAATTTGGAAATGTTCTGGTATAATTTAAATTCGAAGTGAGAATATTATTTTGCTGATTATAAGCATCCCGAGTATTGGCACGATCATAACCGCTCGTTGTTATATGAATATTTCCGCCAAGGTTTTGATAGGGATGTGCATTTTGAGCTTGCCTATGATACCATGTTATGCTTATGGGACTTATAATATTGGTTTTATACGAATCATTTAATTCTTCCTTGAATCGACTGTATCCGATTTCGAAATTTCCGTCGTATTTATACTTTTTTTTGTAATTCGAATTGACTTTTATTCCAAAAGAACCTTTGAAGTAGATGTCAGATAGAATTGTCGCATCCAGGTGATCATTGATGGGTAAATAGTAACCTATGTTTCTGATTCCAAAACCTTTTTTATCATCATAGTCATAATCTTTAGGGATGATAAGACCAGCCGATTTGTTTTTGGAGATTGGAAAAAAACCAAAAGGTAACATCAGGGGTGGAAGTGGAACACCTTTAATTTTTACGATTGATGGTCCAATAATGATTAATTTATTTGGAATGATTTTTTGCTTATTACTATAAATACCAAAATGAGGTATCGGTTGATCACAGGTTGTAAAAATGCCATTTTTATTATAAATGATATCATCCCCTTCAGAATGTTCTGCTTGTTTTGAAATGAATTTTGTGGTATTTCCTAATATGAATATATCATTTTCCTTAGTAACGATTTCAGTAATGATGCCTTTCTTGGTTTTGAAATTATAGCGAAGTTTTTGGGCATCAAAGGTCTGATCACCATCTTTGAATTTGGGGACGCCAATTTTATGACCCAATGTATCTATTCTGGGTTCCGCAGTAGCTATGCTGGAATTCATATCAATTACTATGTAGTCAGCCTTTAATTGGATTGTTGTGTAATTAATAAACGCTGTACCATACAAATAAATGAGCTTTTTATCATAATCAAACACAATGCTGTCCTGTGCTCCATAATCTACTGGAATCTCAATGGAATCGGTGGACAAAACATAAAGCGAAAAACCTCGTAGAACTAATGAATCCTGGTGCAATGAATCCTGGTGTAATGAATCTAGAATAGTGGAATCCAAAAGACTAACTGATTTAGTGGTATCCTGAGCCACTAAATTAAGGCTCATTAACAAGCAGATGATCCAAAAAATGTTAAAAAATACTCTCAATGTCAAAAAATACTTATAAATATATATATAAATTAGTTTAATATGTTTATCTTTGTTTACAGAATAAGGCTAAAACATGAAAAACTACGAATTTCAAGCCAAAGTTGTATGCTATTGCTATGTCTTTTTGCTAATGCCATACAGCCTTAGATCGGCTAATAACGACTCAAAAGTACAATTTATTGGTGGTCCAAAGATAGTTTTGGATGCTGGACATGGCGGACATGATTCAGGGGCCAAAGGGAGAATAGCTACCGAAAAGGATATCACGGTGTCTATATGTACTAAAATAGCTCAAATATTATTGGAATCCATGCCATCAGCGGAAATTATTCAAACCCGAACCAAGGATGAATTTATTCCATTACATCGTCGTTCTGAAATGGCTAATGAGAATCTGGCGGATCTTTTTATTTCCGTTCATTGTAATGCCTCTACTAATATTAAAGCTCGTGGAACTGAAACCTACGTTATGGGTATTCACAAATTAAAGGAGAATTTATGGGTAGCCAAACGTGAAAATCAGTCTATACATTTTGAAGAGGATGCAACCAGATATGAACCCATGTTGGATACAGAAACACCTGAAGCTCATATATTATTGAGTCAATTTCAGAATCAATATTTGAGTCAAAGTCTTAGTCTAGCTTCATATTGTGAAGAACAATTTCGGCTGAATCATCCCGGAGGTAGTCGTGGTGTTAAACAGGCAGGTTTTTTAGTTTTACACCAAGCTAATATGCCTAGTATTTTAGTTGAAGTAGGGTATTTGAGTAATCCTTCTGAGGAAATTTATTTGGCCTCAGAAGCAGGTCAAATTGAGATTGCAATGGAAATCAGTCAGGCTATAGTTAGGTATTTTGTGGAAAAACCATTAGCGTTGAAAGCTAAGGGAATCAATACAACAAACAGAGTTGCATCGGGCTATGATTTGTATTCACTAAATCAGGAAATAATCAATAAATCTACTTATCAAATCCAAATAGCGGCCTCTAAATCCTGTGCCATGGTGCAAGATCATCCGGCATGGCAATTCGTTCCTCAATATGATATCATACAAAAGGGTGAATTATATCAATATGTTACTGGTCATTTTGATGATAAAGCCGATGCGGCCATGGAATGTGAACGATTGAAACAAATAGGGTTTAGTGATGCTTTTATTATTAAATCGGCTCATTAGTATGAGTAATCTTGGAATATTCCGGCTTGACTTAAAAAATTAAAGTAATTTTGCACTCCAAATTGAGAAATCTTTGAAAATCGCAAGTGAAGTAAAAATCGGTATTCTAGCAGCTGTCACGCTGGCCGTACTAATCATAGGATATAAATATCTTAAGGGTAGCAATGTGTTCGATAAATCTAAAATATACTATACTACATTTAGTAACGTCCAAATGTTGGATGCATCTGCACCAGTATTGACTAGAGGGATTAAAGTAGGTAGCGTTATAAAAGTGGCCCTGGATCCCAAGAATCCGGACCAGGTTATTGTAACCATGGATGTAAAGAGCGATATCAAATTACCACAATCTGCTCGAGCTGTTTTAGTATCCACAGGATTATTGGGTGGAAAGGCTATTGACTTGTGGTTTGATCATCACTGCACAGAAGATTGCATTCCGAATAGGGGTACTATCCCAAGTGAAGTTAAAAGTATGCTGAGCAATATGCTTCCCAAGGATGAACTTGAAGATTATGTTCAATTATTGGGGAAAAGTTTGGGAAATGTCTTTGATACCTTATCAGGTCCTTATTCTCACTCACAGGTAGCACACATTGTAAATAATCTAGATGCAACATTGCGACACCTTGAACAACTCTCTAATCAATTGAATACCTTGATTAGTTTGTCATCAAAAAACATCAACCAATCATTACAGAATATTGATCAACTGACGACAGCTTTAGCCAAAAATTCTAATTCGATTGGAGCTAGTTTAAATAACATCGAAAGTATTACAAAGCAACTTAAAGATGCTGATGCTGGTAAATTGGTTGGAAACGCGAATCAGGCAGTTGGAACTTTAAATACAACCATCGCTGAAGGAAAGAAAACCTTAGGAGAACTTAATAATGTCCTCAATCAGGTTCAAAATGGCAATGGTAGTCTAACCAAACTCATCAAAGATCCATCTCTTTATAATAATCTGGATCGCACTTCCAAAAACCTTGACCTATTATTGCAAGACCTCCGCTTAAATCCAAAGCGGTACATCCATGTATCGGTATTTGGTGGTAAAGGGGAGAAGTATGAGAAGATTACAAATGATCCTGCTGATGCAGGGAAGTAGGCTTTAGTTATTAACCTGTATAGCTATTTTAGGACAAGATTATGAAACGACCCCCAACCCTAATTGTCGCTAACATGTTCCATCACTTAAATTGTTGTCACACTTTATCCATCTCGTTTGAAGAACAAGATGGAATCGCTCAGTCATCCTGGAAAGAGAAGGGAGTACACCAGTACTTCATTTCAATTTAGAATTCAAATTAGTTATAAAAGTATGCCTCTATTATACCTTAATTTAATAGATGTAAACAAATTCAAATTAACGTGAACAGGTCCTCCCTTTTCAAGGGAGGATTTAGGTGGGTTATAAGCTGTCATCCATGATAAAACAGTTCACAATCTAGCGAGTGACATTTAGTATTTCCATTATTAATAGTTAAGTCTGATCTCACTTCGTCTAATAACTGATGATACAATTAAGAATCACTCGAGGTACATTTAGAAAAGACATGAGAACTATTATAAATTAACTTGAACAGGTCCTCCCTTTTCAAGGGAGGATTTAGGTGGGTTCTAGGCTTTCATCCATGTACGAGAGAGTTCACAATCTAACGAGTGACATTTAGTATTTCCATTATTTATAGTTAAGTCTGATATCACTTCGTCTAATAACTGATGTTATAATTCAGAATCAGACCAGGTACATTTAGAATAGAGATGAGAACTATAATAATTTAACGTGAACAGGTCCTCCCTTTACAAGCTTGTCCAACTTAAAAGGGTGGGGGAGGATTTAGGTGGGTTCTTGGCTTTCATCCATGGAAGAGACAGTTCACAATCTAACGAGTGACATTGGTCAATCGATTTCGAGCGAATAGCTTGAATCGATTGTTCATATATAATATAATTATAATCTTTAAGTGGTGGTATTTATTTATGTTATATATTTGACTATTATTTATATATAATTAATTCCATGATTTTGACCCATTTTACTACTTTTTGTAACTATTTTGCGAATACTACATCACTTTTTTGCTTATGTGCTAGTAATCAAGGGAAATAATATGTAAATTTTTTACATATTTGTGGGAAAAAGTGGAGCAAAGTGGAAAGTTATCGTATTTTTGAGCCACAAACCAACAAGAAGCGCACAGAATGTACAAACTGAGTGGAGAATACGAGATCAAATTAGATGAAAAGAGCAGATTGAGACTGCCGTCATCACTCGTAAAACAACTCGAAAGTGGTTTGGACAAAAGCTTCATGTTAAATCGTGGTTTTGAAAAATGCTTAATCCTCTATCCCCAAAGTGTATGGGAAGAAAAATCTAAAGAGGTCAATCAGCTGAATCCTTATAATATAAAGAACAGAGAGTTCGCTCGCTTTTTCTTTCGTGGTGCTACTCAGGTTGATCCTGATTCATCATCGCGTATCGTTATTCCTAAATCATTACTAGAGCACGCTGGAATATCGCAAGACATCATTTTGTTGGCATACCATAATCAGGTTGAGATCTGGTCTAAAGATGCTTATCTCAAAATGATTCAGGAAGAGCCGGCTGATTTTGCAAAGCTCGCTGAAGAAGTGTTTAGACATAAAGATGTCTGAAACAGAATATAGTCATGAACCTGTCTTACTGCATCAGTCAGTAAACCATTTAATAACCAATAAGGATGGTGTTTATGCTGATGTAACCTTTGGCGGTGGAGGACATAGTCGATGCATTCTTGAATCATTGACTTCAAATGGTAAATTGTATGCTTTGGATCAGGATGAAGCAGCATTGAAAAATGCAAACCCAGATTCAAGACTCATTTTAATAAAATCAAATTTTAGGTATTTAAAGAAGTACCTAAGGTATTATGGAGAAACGAAAATCGATGGCATCTTGGCAGATCTTGGTGTTTCATCTTATCATTTTGACGCTTACGAAAGAGGCTTTTCATTTCATTCGGATGCACCACTTGATATGAGGATGAATCAAGACCAGGAAATCACTGCGGAAGACATCATTATGAATTCGAGCGAAGCAGAGTTAGCTAACATTTTTGGCAATTATGGTGAAGTAACCAATGCTAAAAAAATAGCAGCACAATTGGTTAAAGACCGCAAGCAAATTCGATTCAGCAGATGTCAATTTTTTGCAGATTGGGCAGCTCCATTTATTTATGGTAAACGAAATAAATATTTAGCACAATTATTTCAAGCATTAAGGATTGCTGTAAATGAAGAATTGCAAAGTCTTCAGGAATTGTTAGAACAATCTTTAGATATTCTGAAGCCGGGTGGCCGATTGGTAGTGATCAGTTATCATTCTTTGGAAGATCGAATGGTGAAGCAATTCTTAAAGCAAGGAAAACTTGAAGAAGACCCACACGATATGTTTGGGAAGCAAACAAAACAATTCAAACTAATCGTAAAAGATGCAATTGTGCCTGATGAACAAGAAATAAAAATAAACCCAAGGTCGCGTTCTGGTAAAATGCGTATTGGTGAACGAATATAAATATGGATTATAATAAACCGCCTAAAATAGATCGAAAGAAATACAGCAATGTAGGTACGATGATGATTTACAAAAATCTACCGTACATCTTTTTGATTTTTATTCTCGGTTTACTATACATTGCTAATAGTCATTATGCAGAAAAAAATATTCGCATAAATCAAGTTTTAAGCGAAGAAATAAAAGAATTGAAATGGGATTACTGGACATTGAAATCTGGAATTATGTTTAATAGTACAGAAGGACAAATTTCAAAAAAGGTATCCGAAAAAGAAATATATATCCGCGAACAAGCACCTAAAAAAATAGTGCGCGTGGAGAATTAAAATTATGGACCGGAAGAAGGAATTCTTAATTAGGGTGTATGTCGTTATGGCTGGGTTTATTCTTGTCGGAATAGTACTAGCAAGTAAGGCATTTATTATCTCTAATATAGAAGGGGATAAGTGGCGTAAAATGGCAGATGAATTGTATTTTAAATTAATCTCCATTGAGGCCGAGCGAGGTAAAATTCTGGCAGATGATGGGAGTCCATTGGCGATTTCCCTACCGTTCTTTGAAATACGGATGGATACAAAAGCGAAAGGACTAACTAAAGAAGTCTTCAAAAAAAATGTGGACTCTTTAGCAATCTGTTTAGCTAACAACATTATGTTGGACCAAACTCCTGCAGAAATTAAGACTTGGTTGATCAAAGAAAGACAACGAGAAAATCGATACTTATTGATTGCTAGATCATTGGATTTCCAACAGTACGAATTACTCAAATCATTTCCTATTTTTAGAGGGGGTCAAAATAAAGGTGGACTTATCGTTATTAGAAAAGATCGACGTGAAAAACCATTTAAATTTTTAGCCAGTCGAACCATAGGATTGAACAGAGAGAACGCTCAATCGATCGGTTTGGAAAGTTCATTTGATTCCTTTCTTAAAGGTGTGGAAGGTCAATGTCTCATGAAAAAGGTTGGTGATAAAATTTATTTACCAGTAGATGATGTGAATCAAATTGAGGCAAAAAAAGGCAGTGATATAGTAACAACCATTAATGTTGGTATACAGGAAGTAGCTGAAGAAGCATTGGCAGAAGCCTTAACGAAACATAATGCAGATAAGGGTTGTGCAGTTGTCATGGAAGTAAAAACAGGCGCTATAAAGGCAATAGCGAATTTGGGTAAAAACCCGGCTGGTGAGTATGTGGAAGATTTTAATTATGCCGTAGGGCTTTCCACAGAACCAGGCTCTACCATGAAATTAGCATCAACGCTTGCATTATTAGATGATGGTCATGTCGATTTGAAAACACCAGTGGATATTAACGGTGGTTCATGTTACTTCTACAATAAAAAGATGAACGATTCCAAAATGCACGGCTACACGAATGTAGATCTTCAATTTGCGTTCGAACAGTCATCAAATGTTGGTATATCAAAATTAGCATGGAGTGTATTTAGTTCTCCTGAAGGACAAAAAAAGTTTGCTCAGTATTATGAAAAGTTTGGATTACTTAAAAAAACCGGAATCGCATTGGAAGGTGAACCTAAACCATTAATTAAAAATCCTGTAGCTTTTAAAGATAAGTGGTATGGTACTACTCTGCCATGGATGAGCGTGGGCTATGAAATGTTATTAACTCCATTGCAAATTCTTAATTTTTATAATGCAATTGCAAACGGTGGAAAAATGATGAAGCCATTAATTGTTTCTAGTGTAGTTGATGATGATAATGAAATATCTACTTACAGACCCAAAGTGTTAGTAGATTCAATAGCATCAGAATCTGCTTTGTTGCAAATTAATGCTTTATTAAAAGGTGTTTTGGAATCTGGTACTGCAAAGGCCATAAAGTCTGAGCAGTATTCGATTTCCGGAAAAACCGGAACAGCAGTAACGAATTATTTTGTAACTGGTTTTGAGAAAAAGGATTACCAAGCTTCTTTTTGTGGTTTTTTTCCAAGTGAAAATCCTATTTATAGTTGCATTGTGGTAGTGTACAATCCAACTCAAGGTGGTTTTTATGGTGGGGAAGCAGCAGCTCCGGTTTTTAGAAAAATTGCAGATCGTTGTATGCGTGATATCAATCGGGTAGCTTATCAGGTGAATGAACAACCTAAACCGGTATTGGCAGTGAATGTTTTGCCGATAGGTAATCATGGCTTTGCCAAGGATTTTGAAAAACTGTTTTCATTTATTGGATTACCGTATCATAATCAACAAACAAGTTCTTGGGTACGAACCATATCAGACCATGATGGTGTTTATACTTTGCCACAACAAAAAGTGAAAGGTCAGATGCCGGATTTAACGGGAATGGGGTTGAGAGATGCTTTATTTATTATGGATGAATTCGGCATAGAAACAAGAATAAAAGGAGTAGGGAAAGTGGTTTGGCAAAGTGTACAAACTGGAACCTACGATCCAAGAATTACAAAAAGTATTGATTTATTATTAGAATAAAATCGTTCTTTGAAAAGCTTAACAGAATTATTAACGGGGCAAACAGATATCACTGTTTATGGAAATCAGGAAATATTAATTCTTGATATTCAGCAGGATTCACGTCTTGTAAAATCAGGATCTTTGTTTGTTGCACAAAAAGGATTGCTTGCAGATGGTCATTCGTTTATAGATCAGGCCATTGAGAAAGGAGCGGTTGCTATCTTATGTGAATCAGAACCGTCAAAAAAAGTGGATGGAATTTGTTTTGTTGTAACTGCAAGTATTAATGGAGTTTTGCCAGACATACTCAATCACTATTTTGATTATCCTTCACAGAAATGTAAATTGATCGGAATTACAGGAACCAATGGTAAAACAACAACAGCGACATTGTGCTATCATTTATTTGAATCATTGGGATACAAATCTGGTTTAATATCAACGGTTACTAATAGAATTCACGATAAGGAATTACCTTCTACGCACACCACACCTGACATCATTTCATTATACAAATTGTTAAATGCCATGATTGAAGAACAATGCAGTCATGTGTTTATGGAAGTAAGTTCACACGCCATTGATCAGGGGCGTATTGGTGGTTTGTATTTTACGGGTGGCGTTTTTACAAATATTACACATGATCATTTAGATTATCATAAAACATTTTCAAATTATATTAATACTAAAAAATTATTTTTTGATAAACTGGATAAAACAGCTTTTGCTTTAACTAACATTGATGATATACATGGTGAAGTCATGTTACAAAATACTAAAGCAAGTAAATATACTTATGCCATACGTACGCTGGCAGATTATAAATTTAAAATTATTGAAAACAGCTTTATAGGCTTGCATTTAAAATACAATACTCATGAATGGTATTCGAGGCTTATTGGAGAATTTAATGCATATAATTTATTAGCTGTATTGAGTATTGCATTACTTCTTGGCGAAGATGAATCGGATATTTTAGAAAAATTATCCATGCAAAAATCAGTCGCAGGTAGATTTGAATGGATTAGAAATGAGCAAAATGGTAAGGTAGGCATTGTCGATTATGCCCATACGCCGGATGCTGTAGAAAAAGTATTAGATAATATATTAGTGTTGCGCAAAAGCGAACAACAAATCATAACAGTTATAGGATGCGGCGGAAATCGCGATGTAACAAAAAGACCAGAAATGGCAAGAATTGCAATAGAGAAAAGTGACAAGGTGATATTAACTTCTGATAATCCAAGAGATGAAGATCCATTGTTAATCATTGCAGATATGGAAGCTGGAATTGATGAATCAATGAAATCAAAGTATCTGATTATCGAAGATCGTGAACAAGCTATTAAAACAGCTTGCATGATAAGTAAACAAAATGATATTATTTTATTGGCTGGAAAAGGCCATGAATCATATCAAGAAATCAAAGGAAAAAAGTATCCATTTGATGACAAAGAAAAGTTAAAAACATATTTGTTTAAGATATAAAAGAAAATAGAGTAGGTTCTATTATCATTCTCAGGTTGGTTTTAACAGATACAGCAGGACCCATTCAACCAACGGGCTTGAATCCCTGCTGTACTGTTAAATGTTTTCGTTTAACAAAAAAAGCATGTTATATTATTTATTTCAATTTACTGAAAAATTATTTCATCTGCCGGGCGGACGATTGTTTCAATATATATCGTTCCGAGCTGGGCTTGCTGTAATTATTTCATTAATTATAACGATGTGGTTTGGAAATCGCATCATACGTTCTTTGAAAAGGCTGCAAATTGGCGAGACGGTTCGTGATTTAGGATTGTCTGGTCAGAAAGAAAAAGAAGGTACACCGACTATGGGTGGATTGATTATTATTCTTGGGATTATGGTGCCAAGTTTATTATTAACTAAGTTGGATAATGTATACATTCAAGTCATGTTATTCACAACATTATGGTTAGGAATAATTGGTTTCACAGATGATTACATCAAGGTATTTTTAAAAAACAAACAAGGCTTAAAGGCTATTTTTAAAATATTAGGTCAAGTAGTTTTAGGGATTGTAGTTGCGATAGTGATGTTGTTTCATGAGAAAGTTGTTGTTCGAATGCCTAAAGCGGAAGCACTGAAATATCATTATGCTATCGAACAAGAAATTATTTCTTTTGATAATGTAAAAAATAAATCTATAGAATATGTATATGTTAAGTCGTCATTGACCAATGTGCCCTTTCTTAAAGGTAATAGTTTTGATTATGCTTGGTTGACTGCTTTTTTTGGAGATAATACTGGTTCATTACTGTGGATATTATTTATACCGTTTGTAATTTTTATTGTAACCGCTGTTTCGAATGCTGCAAATTTGACGGATGGACTTGATGGACTTGCCACAGGTGTATCTGCAATTATCGCAGCTACATTGGCAATATTAGCATATGTATCTGGTAATTCAATTATCGCAAATTATTTAAATATATTTTATCTGCCTTACACTGGAGAGCTGGTCATTTTTGCAGCTGCATTTTTAGGTTCTTGTGTTGGTTTTTTATGGTATAATGCCTATCCTGCGAAAGTATTTATGGGTGATACAGGAAGCCTTACCTTAGGAGGAATTATTGCAGTTCTGGCTATACTACTGAGAAAGGAATTATTGATTCCAGTGTTATGCGGGGTATTTATCATTGAGACCTTGTCCGTAGTTATTCAGGTAAGTTATTTTAAATATACTAAAAGAAAATTTGGTGAGGGCAAAAGAATTTTTCTAATGTCACCATTACATCACCATTTTCAAAAAAAAGGAATGCATGAATCAACCATTGCGATGCGTTTTTGGATAGTGTCATTGATTTTAGCGGTTATTACTATCATTACATTAAAAGTTAGATAAGTTGATCATAATATTAGGGAGCGGTGAAAGTGGAATGGGTGCAGCAAAGCTGACTAAGAAACATGACTTGCCTGTTTTTGTAAGTGACATGGGACCTATATCTGCTGCTGCTAAACAAGAATTAATTGAATTAGAAATAGATTTTGAAGAAAACGGTCATCAGATTATTTATGATGTTATTCCAACGCTAATCATTAAGAGTCCGGGAATTCCGGATCATGCGGCGCCTGTGAAACATTTTAATCAAATCGGAGTTAAGATCGTTTCTGAAATTGAATTTGCTTTTAGATATTGTAAAGGTAAAATTATAGGAATTACAGGTAGTAATGGTAAGACCACTACAACTAATTTGTGTTACCATATTTTAAATGCGAATGGATATGATGTCCAAAAAGTTGGAAATGTAGGTTATTCATTTGCAAGAAGTCTTTCAGAAAGAGATGCTGCATATTATGTCATTGAATTAAGTAGTTTTCAATTAGATGGTATTGAATTATTTAAACCAGATATTGCGATTCTTTTGAATATTACTCCTGATCATTTAGATCGGTACGGATATCAATTCGAACCTTATATTAAATCTAAGTTTCGTATTTCTATGAATCAAAGTAAGGATGATGTTTTTATTTATAATAGTCAAGATCCTGTTGTATTAAATTATTTAGTAGACCATCCGATTGAAAGTGAAAAAATAGCAGTTGACGTTTTATTAAATGAAAGCGATCAGATTATTGAACAGTATCAGTTTTTTTTAACGCTGGAGCATTCTAATTTAAAAGGCAAGCATAATGCATTAAATGTAGCTTGCTCAGGTCACGCCATGTTAGAATTGGGTTTAACCATTGATCAGATTCAAGAGGCAGTTAATAGTTTTAAAAACGATCCACATCGATTGGAATGGGTTGATAAAATTAATGAGGTACAATTTATAAATGACAGTAAAGCAACAAATGTAGATGCTGTATATTATGCATTGGATGCAATGAAGGCTAATGTAGTTTGGATCGCTGGTGGACAAGATAAGGGAAATGATTATGAGGTATTGCAGCCTTTAGTAAAAACAAAAGTGAAAGCACTTATTTGTTTAGGAAAAGATAACAAGAAATTAATAGATACATTTGGACAAGAAGTCACAAGTGTTGATACACATGATATGAAACATGCTGTTAAGGAAGCATTTCATCATGCACAACCAGGAGATATTGTATTACTATCACCGGCATGTGCGAGTTTTGATTTGTTTACAAATTATATGCATAGGGGTGATTTATTTAAAAGTGAAGTAGCGCAATTAAAATTAAGTATAAACTAATGATAACTGATTTTGCACATATAAAAGAAGGAATAAAAGGTGATAGGTTCTTATGGACCATCATCATCTTATTGTCTTTATGTTCCTTATTGGCTGTGTATAGTGCTTCTATTTCATTGACAAAATACAATTCTGATAATACTTTGTTTTTTTTATTTAAGCATGTTCCATTTATATTAGGTGGTTTGGTATTAGCTTGGATAGTAAGTCAAGTTCAATATTCAGAATTTAGCCGTTTGGCTCCTGTGTTATTAATCATAGCAGTTATTCTATTGGTGTGGGCCATGTTTTTTGGTGTTAATGTGAATCAGGCAAAACGCTGGATTCAAGTTCCATTTTTGGATATAACGTTTCAGGTCTCTGATTTTGCCAAAATTGCATTGATATGTTATGTGGCAAGGTCTATTTCAGCAAAACAGGATTATATCAAAAGTTTTAAAACTGCTTTTGTTCCGATTATGTTACCTGTGTTAGTTGTTTGTGGCTTGATAGCACCATCTAATTTTTCGACTTCAGCATTACTTTTTGTATGTTGTATTATGATGTTATTTGTGGGCCGTGTTTCCATAAAGTATATTTTAATATTGGGTTTATTTGGAATTCTGATGTTTGCTTTTTTAATTTTTATTGGACAATTTTTACCCGACTCGATAAGAGTTAGTACTTGGATATCCAGGATAAATGAATTTATTTATGTTGAAGAAGGAGGTTATCAAGTTCAACAAGCTAAGATTGCAATTGCTAGAGGTGGATTATTTGGGCAGGGACCAGGAAATAGTATGTTGAGGAATTTTATTCCATATTCTTATGCAGATTTTATTTATGCTATAATTTGCGAGGAGTGGGGAATTTTATTGGGAGGTATTGGATTAATAGTTATTTATTTAATGTTATTAGGTCATTGTGTAAGTGTAGTTACAAAAACACCAAAAGCATTCGGTGCAATGTTAACTATTGGTATTGGATTTAATATTGTAATGCAAGCTTTTGCTAACATGGGAGTATCATTAGGTGTTGTACCAGTGACAGGATTAACGCTTCCATTTGTTAGTATGGGAGGAACTTCATTATTATTCACGAGCATAGCTTTTGGGATGATCATCAGTGTTAGTAAAAATATAAATGCTTTGAAGTTGGAGCCAGATACTCATGTGGATTTGGATCAAAATGTTTCATCCAATGAAACTATTGATTAGTGGCGGCGGAACCGGTGGGCATGTTTTTCCTGCCATAGCCATTGCGGATGCTTTTAAAGAATTGCATCCTGAAGCAGATATTTTATTTGTGGGAGCACAGGGTAAGATGGAAATGAAGGAAGTTCCGAAAGCTGGGTACAAAATTATTGGATTAGATATTGGTGGATTTCAAAGGAAATTTACCGTACATAATGTGACTCTTGTTTATAGGTTGATAAAATCTTTGTTACAAGCAAATAGAATATTGAAATCATTTAAACCAGATGTGGTAGTTGGAGTAGGAGGGTATGCAAGTGGTCCAATATTAAGAATGTCAGCATGGAATCATATACCTTTTGTGATTCAAGAACAAAATTCTTATGCTGGAGTTACCAATAAAATTATGGCATCAAAGGCTAGTCGCATATGTGTGGCTTTTGAACATATGGATCGTTTTTTTGAAAAGAGTAAATTGGTAAACACTGGAAATCCGGTTAGACGAGAATTTATTGTTCCTGTAAATCGGCTAGATGCATTTCAATATTATGGATTAGATCCAAACAAAAAAACGATTTGTGTATTTGGAGGAAGTCTTGGAGCACGAACTTTGAATGAAGTTATTGCGGAGCAATATGAAATGATAAAGCATCGTGATGATCTTCAAATTTTGTGGCAGGTAGGTCGACAATTTATTGAAGAGTTTGCATTAACTCCAATAGCGCAACTAAAGAATGTTAAAATGCTTGCATTCATTGATCGGATGGATTTGGCTTATGCAATAGCTGATGTCGCAATAGCTAGAGCAGGTGCATTAACCATTTCTGAATTGGCAGCGACTCATACCGTTGCTGTACTGGTGCCTTCGCCAAATGTTGCAGAAGACCATCAGCGGAAGAATGCTGAGTCCATGATTAGTCAGGGTGCTGCAAGAATGGTTTTGGATAAGGATGCAAAACAGGGTTTGTGGAAGGAAGTGATGTCACTATTGGATGATCACCTTTCGCAAGAGAACATAAAAAGTGCTTTAAAGCATTTGGCAAAACCAGAAGCGGCAAAAGAAATTGCTAAGTGTATTGATCAATTGGTGGAGAAAAATTAAGTGATGTTGGATCAATTGAAGAAAATATATTTTTTGGGTATAGGTGGAATTGGAATGAGTGCATTAGCACGTTATTTTAATAAACGAGGTATTTTTATATATGGATATGATAAAACAGAAACAGTACTAACTAAACAATTGATTTTAGAAGGAATGCAGATAAATTATACAGATGACATGACATTGATTCCAGCAGATATAGATCTGGTGGTCATGACTCCTGCTATTCCTAAGTCAATGAACATATATAAGCATTTTATTAAGTTGGGTACACCTGTCAAAAAGCGTTCTCAAGTATTAGGAGAAATAACATCGGTCGTAAAAAATATTGCAGTTGCAGGAACCCATGGTAAAACAACTACAAGTTCTATTTTAACACATGTATTAATTGACTCCAAAATGCCAGTTACGGCATTCCTTGGAGGAATAACAAAAAATTATAATAGTAATTACATTGATATCGGTAATGAATGGATGATTGAAGAAGCTGATGAGTATGATCGATCTTTTTTACAATTGTATCCGAACATTGCCATCATTGGATCTTTGGATGCAGATCATTTAGATATATATGGAAGTCGGGAAAACATGGTAGAAAGCTATGTCGAATTTGCAAGTCAGATACAAGAAGGGGGTTTGCTGTTAATGAGTGATCATATTCAATTTTCCGATATAGAATTATTTAAATCTAAACTTAATCCATCTGTTCAATTACTTACGTATGGATTTAAATTGGGTAAGGTTTCTTGTGTTATTTCAAATAATGTAAGCGGGTGGATAAATTTTGATTACCAAGATGATTTAGGAAATCATTTTAAACAATTGAAATTAAGAATGCCTGGTAATCACAATATTCAAAATGCAACTGCAGCAATTCGTGTAGCAGTAGCATTAGGTTTAAAAGAACAGCAAATCAGAACTGCTTTAAATTCTTTTTTGGGAATTCAAAGAAGATTTGAATGGAAATTTGAAGGACAACATCAGGTGTTGATCGATGATTATGCACATCATCCGGAAGAATTAAAAGCAGCTATTGAGGGAGTACGGTCTTGTTATCCATCTCGTCATATTACCGGAATTTTCCAACCCCATTTATATTCGCGAACCAAAGATTTTGCTCAAGAATTTGCTCATGTTTTGGATCAATTGGATCGCATTATTTTAGTTGAATTATATCCCGCTAGAGAAGAACCGATTGAAGATATAAGTTCTGCTACTATTTTTGATAAGTGCACCAATCCAAATAAATTTTTGATCCATAAAATAAATTTGGTAGATGAATTAAAAAAAATGGAATTGGATGTATTAATAACCTTAGGGGCAGGTGATTTAGATACATTGATTCCAGATCTAATCAAAATCCTAAAGTAAGATGAATGCACGAGTTAAAATAGGATTGGTTATAGGACTTCATATCATGTCATTATTGATTATTGGGTTAATATGGATGAATGGTATTCGGGAACAAAGGGTTTTGAAATCGAAAGTTTTAAAAATTCAAATCATAAAACCTTCGGTAGAAAATCAATTGATAACTGAACAAGATATTAAGGAATTAATTTCTGTATTTTATAAAAAGGATTGGCGAAAAATGCCAGTGTTTGCATTACGCGCCACAGAATTGGAACATTTTCTTGAATTGCAACCAACAGTACATCATGCTGAAGTATATATTGATGCTATGGAAAATCTTCATGTAGATATGTATCAAAGGGATCCATTATTGAGGATCGTTGAAGCTCAGGGAGCTCAATATTATATTGATGTGGAAGGACGAAAAATTCCCAATTCAAATAGATATTCAGCAAGAGTTCCTGTTGTAACCGGAATACAAAACCCAATGCAAGGAATAGACATTGCAGAGAAAGCCAATTTTGCGTATCGTGCTGTTTTTAATATTGGTACTGAAATAAATGCAGATCCATTTATAAAATCTTTGATTGAACAAATTGATGTATTGCCAAATGCAGAATTTGTTTTGGTCCCAAAAATTGGCAATGAAAAGATATTGGTTGGAGGTAATGAAAATATTTCTGAAAAATTAAATAAACTAAAGTTTTTTTATCAGGAAGGATTGCGATATGAAGGATGGAATGTTTATCAAACTATAGACTTAAAAAATAAAGATCAAGTCGTCTGTCGCAAAAACCAAACTGAATCATAATTGTTAACATAGCTAAAATTCGTTCTTATGGAAAATCAAATTCATCAAAATTCAGACATCGTAGTTTCATTAGATATTGGAACCACCAAAGTGAGTGTTGTTGTCGGAAGAAAGAACATTCTCAATAAGATTGAAATTCTTGGATTTGGTAAAGTCAATTCTGAAGGTGTCATTCGTGGTGTAGTTTCCAATATTGATAAAACTGTTAAAGCAATAAGTGATGCTATTGATCTTGCTGAAAAAATGAGTAAGCAAGAAATTCAAAAAGTTTATGTTGGTATCGCGGGTCAACATATTAAAAGTATCCAACATCAGGGTGTTTTATATCGCAATAATCCACAGGAAGAAATCAACCAAGAAGATGTGGATAAACTGATTCAGGATATGTATAAAATAGCATTACCTCCTGGAGACCAAATTCTACATGTAATACCACAAGAATTCACTGTAGATGATGAAGAAGGAATTATTGATCCAATTGGTATGTCTGGTTCAAGGTTACAATCTAATTTTCACATCATTACCGGAAATACTTCAGCTGCAAATAATATTTTGAGATGTATTGAGAAGGCGGGATTAACAAGTGAAAAAATGACATTAGAGCCTTTGGCTTCTGCGGAATCTGTATTGTCTAAAGAAGAAAAAGAAGCTGGTGTTGTTATGGTTGATATTGGTGGTGGTACTACCGATGTTACTATTTATAATGAAGGAATCATTCGTTATACTTCCGTAATTCCTATTGGTAGTAACATGATTACAAAGGATATCAAGGCGGGTTGTTCGGTAACTTTAGAGCAAGCAGAAAAATTAAAAGTGAGATTTGGATCCGCGTTGTCTGAAGAAATTGTTGATAATCGAATCATAACCATTCCCGGTCTCATGGGACGAGAGCCTAAAGAAATTTCTGAAAAAAATCTTGCAAGAATCATTCAAGCCCGAGTGGAAGAAATATTTGATTACGTGATGTGGGATATTCACCGAAGTGGATTTGAAAAAAAATTAGTTGCTGGGATTGTTTTGACAGGTGGTGGATCATTATTAAAAAATATTGATCTATTAACAGAATATCAAACAGGTTTGGCTGCTAGAATTGGATATCCAACAGAACATTTGTCTTCACATTATATGGATGAAGTTTCGAATCCAATGTTCGCAACGAGTATTGGATTATTATATGAAGGTTTAAGAAATATTAAGCCTAAGATTGCAGCTCCAAAATTTAACAAACTTGATGTATTCAATCTTGATGAATCCATGGAAGAACCTGTGGTGGAAGATGAAAAAGTATATGCAAAAAAGGAAAATTGGTTTGGCAGAACGATCAATAAAGGATATACCTCTGTAAGAGAATTTTTTGAAGCAAGTCCAGATTCAGAATTTTAAAAAATTTTTAGTTATATATAAAAATATTTCATAATTTATTTTTATTTATAATATATAAATGCATATCTTTACGTCACAAACAAATATAAATAATAATTATATGAGTCAACCGTCCATAATAAAAGTCATCGGAGTAGGCGGCGGGGGTACTAACGCAGTAACCCAGATGTTTAATCTTGGGATAAGAGGCGTTGATTTTGCCGTTTGTAATACAGATCAACAAAGTCTTGATATTAGTTCCGTACCAAATAAAATACAATTAGGTCCATTATTAACTGTTGGAAGAGGAGCTGGAAATAATCCTGAAGTTGGCCGACAGGCTTGCATTGAGTCCATCGAAGAATTGAGGAGATTTCTTGAGCCAGATACTAAAATGTTGTTTATTACTGCGGGAATGGGAGGTGGAACTGGAACAGGTGCTGCCCCAATCATAGCAAAAGTGGCTCGAGAATTAGAAATATTAACTGTTGGAATTGTGACTTTGCCATTTCAATTTGAAGGTCCAAGAAGAGGTCGATTAGCTTTTGAAGGATTGGAACAATTGAAACAAAATGTAGACTCATTAATTGTTGTTTCTAATAATAAGTTACGCGAGATGTATGGCAATCTTTCAATGTCTACAGCCTTCTCTAATGCTGATAATATTTTGGCCACTGCAGCTAAAGGAATAGCTGAAATTATTACAGTTCCGGGTTATATCAACGTGGATTTTGAAGATGTGAATTTTGTTATGAAGGACAGCGGTGTAGCTATTATGGGGAGTGCAATAGCTTCCGGAGAAGACAGAGCTCGCAAGGTCATTGAAAGTGCTTTAAATTCTCCTTTGTTAGAAGATAATGATATTCGTGGTGCAAAACATATTTTATTAAATATAACTACAGGAAGAGAACCGGAAATTACCATGGATGAAGTTGGTGAAATTACGGAATACATTCAGCAAGAAGCAGGATTCGATACTGACCTCATATGGGGTTCATGTGTTGATGAATCATTAATGGATAATATTAGTGTTACACTTATTGCAACTGGATTTGGACAGGGTTATAAAAAGCGTGTAGCGGATGATGTCACAGCAAACAAGATTGTTTTGAATTTGAATGATGATGATCAACCTCAAGTCACAACTTCTGTTGCTGAAGTAGTATCTAATGCTACAACTATTGAATTTGAAAATGATTTTTCAAGCTCACCCAAATCATCTGCACCGGTTATGCAGAATACATTGAGTTTTTATGATACGGACTTTACTCAAAAGAAGGAAGAGCGTCGAAATTCAGATATGGGTTCATTGAGTATTGCCAAACCCGCAGTCGTAAGTAAACCACTTACAGAAGGAAAAAATTTAGCTGATGCAGAAAATACACCTGCCTATGAACGAAAAAATATTCGTTTAGATCGTATCAATGGATCAGCAGAAACTAATATTTCACGTACTCGTATTTTTATGGATGAAGAGAATAAATTGGAAATCCGCGCAGAGAATTCATTTCTCCACGATAACGTTGATTAAAGAAGCTTCGTCTTTTCATATCTTTTCATGAGATTGGTTTATCAGGCCCGGGGTGATTTCCGGGCCTATTTTTTTTAATTTAATTCCAATTTCAATTAGATTGATTTCTTAGAATTATGCATTATATGCTAATTGCTCATTCGGTCTAAATGTTGTCTATATCAATATTTCTATAAAATTATTTTGAGTTAGTGAGCTAAGAGATTTGTAACAAATACATTAGTTTAGTAATTCTTATAAATTGTCTTGAGATGATTTACATAAATTTTATTTCTAATGTTTTTTAAGAAGTGCTTTTCTTGCTTGGTTATAATCGATGAAGTAAATCAGTTTAAGAGTAAATGCATTGTGTTGAGGACTGCTAAAGGTGCCTTTAATATTGTCAAAATAATTTTGAGATTTAATCATATCATTTGATTCCTGATAATGGTTTAAGTTGTTTTTCCAAATAAGATTAAGAAAACTTCCAGGTGCGAATTCCCAGGTATATATACAGTCCAGATTGAAATAATTTTGGCTTAGATCTGCGTTCTGTTTGTATTCCGAATCAACATTCAGACTGCCGTTTTCATTTAGTTTATAAAAGGAATCGTACCAAATTTTAGACCAGTAATGTCTAGCTCCAAAGGTTAAATTGTTTTTTGGAGTAAAATTGATGGCTAAATAAATACTATTGTTTAGTGTTTCTGTATGTCTTCTGCCAAAACTTCCATCATTTTTAGTGAAGTTGTATCCAAACTCATTGTTTCCAATTCCTAAATTTGTGCTCAGATTGATATTTATGTGGCTGTTAACCTTGTAAATGGGACCTATCCCAAATTCGCAATAGGTATTTTTCCATTTTGGAATTTGAATTAGGTAAATAAAGAAAGTACTTGACATTTTTTTTCTTGGATCTAATTGAAAGTTGATCCCGGCATTATAATTTAATGGATATTTGAATTGTTTACCTTCCTGGCGAGCTTCAAAGTAATCTATAGACTTAGGTGAAAGATTAAACCAATAATTAAGCGCCATTTGGTTTTTTAGTTTACCCCAAAATCCAGCATTGAAATTTACATTTTGATAAGAAAATGGTTCTAATCTGCTGATGTAATTTACGCCTAACCAATAATTTGTTTGTTGAAATATTTTTTTGGGTTCATATTGATTATAGTTGATATTTACATTTTCCTGTAGATAATTATTTTGTTGACTGAAGCCAAGATCAGAGGGATCCCATTGTTTATCTTTGAGGGCTTGACTAATAGACCAAACCCAATTACCACTAATTTTATTTAATGACCAATCAGCTGTGTACCCAGAATATTTTTTTTGATTGGGTGTAAACACATGGCTCATACGGCCCATAGTTGACCATTCATATTTATTTTTTTTATCTTTAAAATTTAATAATAGTGCTGTTACATTTGCATTCCTTTCATTTTGATTCCGCCAAGTAGAAGTATTGATGCAACTTATGGACGAATTATTTTTTAGTATTTGATCAATTACAGCTACATTATAATTCGTTAAAGCAGAGGTTTGAAATGTCCTGTTATGATTCGAAAGTGTATCTCGAATACGTGCATAAGTTGGTGCTACTATAGCATTAAGTATTCCGATTCCCAGTTTGTGATTAGTTCTTCCTGAAAATTTTGTTGCATTATAAAGTTGTGTTTCATTTGGATTAGCCTCTAATACTTCTGAAGAGGACAATGATTCATAAACATTATTTTTTTTATTAGGCTCACTTCCTATTCTTCTGCTGTAGAATATATCTCCTTTATTAAATAAATCGGTACCTTCAGTAAAAAAAGGTCTGTTTTCTTCATAATATATTTCAAAGGGCGTTGTATTTAATCTTTTGTTATCTGATTTTACCTGACCAAAGTTAGGTATGAGTGTTGCATCTATAGTAAATGATTCATTGAGTCCAACTTTCATATCCAGGCCACCTGATATTGATTTAGAATGTTCATTGGTTTTTATTCCTTGATTGGTTTCAGTTTCGTTTTGTTGATAGTTAGCTGCAAAATAAGGCGATAGGTGGATTCTAATTGGTGGATTTATTTTTTCTAATCCGGTCATGTTTTCCCATTGGTTTACATGGCCATTTATTTTTGGATCTAAGGGTGTCCAGGTATCTGTTTCCCCCAACCTATTGATATATCGTGCACATTGAAGGCCCCAAATTTGTTTTTCTTTTTTTGGAAATCTAAGATTGTAATAGGGTATTTTTAATTCAGCTATCCATCCGTCTTCAACAATTTTTACTTTGCTTTCCCAAACTCCATTCCAATTAAAATCGCTATAATTATTAAAAATTTTTGAATCAGATTGAACCCCATTTGCTCCAATAATGAATCTTGTTCCGTTTTGATCATCGTTGTAAGTGTCAAAACTTATAGTGAAGTAATCGGAATTTGAGTATTGAACAGCGTCTCTCGAACTCAATTCTTTTCTAATTTTAGATGGAATATCATATAAATGTGCGTAAACATAAATGGCATTGTCATCATAGCAAAGTTTTACTTTGGAATCTAATGAAGCACATTGAAATGGTTTTGGTTCATATTGTATAAAACTATCCGTGGCAAAGGCTGTTTTCCAAATTACATCGTTTTGCAAACCATCAATATGAGGGGCTATGTTAGTACGTAATATAGCATATTCTTTTGGTGTTTTGACGAATGAATTATAAGATTGACCAATGCCTTTAGTTATAAATAAAACGGTTATAAATACAATAATACCTTTGATTAAATACATGTAGATATCTTTTATGATCTAATTAAAATGCTTTATTAAAAAGTGTTTTTTGAAATCTAAAGAATCAAATGGAGATTTGGATCTTTAATACATATTAGTAAATATAGTCTATATATTATGCTTGCATTTTATTTGCTGGTGTCCGTATTTAATTTCCCTGACAATCTGACATTGAAACCATCAATGCCATTTATAATTCCGTTAAAAGTATATTTGAATTTGGGAGCTATATCATTATTGGAATCTTCAGTAGCTTGTTTCAAGTATCCATTTAATTCCGAAGTATTTAATTTATTTCCATTAATTTTAAATATTTTATTGGATAACTCAAATTGTATGGGTTTGCCAAAATCAATATATCCACCTTGATTCAAGCCTATTATTAGGGCATTCATAAAAGAAGGATAATTGTATTCTATATCATTATTTGAATAAGTTTCATCATTCGTATTTTGATAAATATTTTCAGTTAAGAGTTCCGGTCCATTGAAGCACATTGTAATATTAGTTCCAGGAGTTATTTGGTTTCCAGTAATGTCTTCATAAAGTTTTTTATATTTCTTAAATTCTTTATCTTTCAATCTTTGATTATTAACTAGCATATAATTATGTTGAATGGAAATCGAATTATATTCTGAATGCAACAATTTATCTTTTTTTAATTCTTTCCCAATCGATTCAACCCATTCAGGAGATTTATAAGAATTAGTTTGTCCACAAACGGTACCTCGGTCTGTATCAGCGTTTAATTGTAGTAATTTATTTTGGTTAAGTTTAATTTTTCTCTTAGATTTATCTAATTCTTTTTCAAGTTTTTTTAGTTCAATATTTAATTTCTTAGATTGTTCAAGATCTTTAAGATTTGAAAATTGATTGGTATTATGGTTTAGTTCATTTTCAATCCCTTCCAATTCATTTTCCAGACTATTCAATTCATTCTCTGTTCGTTTTATTTCATGGTTATTATTGCGCCTTCGTAATAGTTCTGCTGCAAGGTCACTCAAATCTTCAATAGTACTTTTTTGCTCATCAATCATTTCAGTGATTTGATCGGAGGTTAATTGAATTGAGTTAATATTTGGTATATAAGCATCGGCAATTTGGGGTGTATTTATTTTTTTATTGGGATGAATTTCTTGTACAATAGTTCCTTGTTCATCAAATTCATAAAATGATCCGTCATTGGTAAGTAATTGAAATAGTGAACCGTTATTTCTTTTTATATAATTTCCTGGATATTCCCTGGCATGTTCTAAAAACCAACTTGCATTTTTTTCTGAGCGTTTTCGACTATTATGTTCAATTGAGGATTGAATTTCATTGGAATAGGGGTCGTATGAATAAGACAAAGTTTTTGAATGTTCAGATGATGTGGCATTAACTTCACTATTGTTTTGTTCATTGTTTGTTAAAATGATTTGATTGATGATACCTGAAAATTTTTGAAAATCTTTTTTATCAACCTGGAGACCATTGATATTGAACGAGATTACAAAATTATTTTTGACTTCTAGAATGGCTGTATATAAACGATCAGTGAAGTCATAGATGCCATCTTTGATTTTTCCGGTTATGATAAATGAATCTAGTTCTCCAGCATTATTATAGTATTTGATATAAGTTGAATTGGAATCCAGTGCAATGGTTGATTCAAGTTTTTTAATAGCGCCATACGTTTTATTATTATTAAGTTTACTATCGACAAATGAAACACATAAAATAATGGACAGTATGACTCCAAATGAAATAAGTTTATCAGAAATGGTTGTTTTGTGTTGCTTGTGATTTAATATTCTTTGAACTCTTTGAAAGAGAAGACTTCTTTTTTGACCTCCGGCTGACATAGCTATTTGGGGATTTTGTATATAGGTCATTTCTTGAACCCGTACCAATGATTTTGCATAGGTTAAAGAATTTCCACAAATTTTTACAGCAACATCATCACAACAATTTTCTCTTTCTATTCTAACTTGAGATGATAGCCACCAAACTGCAGGATGAAAATAGAAGATTGCTTCAAGAATCGTTTGTAATATATTGATTAAATAGTCATTTCTAAGTATGTGAGCTATTTCATGTGCAAGAATAGCTTCGACTTCATTCACTTCTAATTTGTTAATGGAGCCAATCGGAAATAGTATAATAGGTTTTAAATGTCCAATGACCATGGGGGATCTCACTAACGCAGATTCTACAAATTCTATATTCTTTGAAAAATTAAGTTTTGTCTTAATGCTATTCAATAATTGTGACCAGTATTCATCAACTGGAAAATTCAACCTGTGCTTTAAATAATAAACATAGGAAATACCACCAAGTAGTCGCATCAAAAATAGCACCATCCCAAAAAGCCATATCAGAACTATGGTATAAATATTCTGATTGAAATAATTGATTAGTGCCGTTTTATTGAAAAGATTACTTTCATCAACATTTGAAATGGACAATGATGCTTGTTCAGGGGTAATGGTTAATTGCGCTTTGGTTTGTACATCAAATGTATTGGGAATATAGGAAACATTAGGATTTCCAACTGATTGATAATAATAATATAGAAAAGTAGTTATTGAACTTATAATTATAAGTAGGAGACCAACATTTCCTAAGGCATATCGAAATTGTGGTGATTTTTTATTATTTATAATCATAAAAATACCAACAATAAGTGCTATGAGTGTAGCTTGCCATAAAGAATGGATAACCATCCATGCTAATGCATGATTCAAATTGGGGGAAAGAAATTCCAAATAATTTTCCATAAGATTTGATTTTATGATGAAGAAGCTTGTTGGTTATCATTTATTGTTTTCAATATTTTGAATCAGGGTCTTGATTTTTTCCAATTCTTCTCGTGTGGTCTTTCCATGACCCAGAGCCTGGATAACTAATGAAGCAGCTGATCCGCGGTATGTTGAATCTAAAAATTCTTCAAGTAGTTGTTTTTGGGTCATGCTCTCTGGCATAACGGGAGAATAAATATGACTTCTGTCAATGATCTCACGTTTTAATATCCCTTTATCGAGCATATTTTGCATTATTTTTAAAGTGGTAGTATATCCGACATCGTTTCTGATTTTGTTAAGTTCATCATTTACGAAGCGTACGGTTTGTGATCCGTGTTGCCATAAGACTTGGAGTATTTCAAGTTCAGAAGCTGTAGGAGTGATAAGACTTTTATTTGATTGATCCATATGTTTTTATACGTCTACGATTATTTTCGTAGCAAAGATAATGTTGGGATATTCAAAATTCCAAATTTTACTACGATTTTTTTCGTAGGGTTGAATATTTTTTTACAAAGCACCATTTTTCAGGCTATTTCGGAAATTAAGAAGCTATTTACGGACAGGTAAAACATCAAAAGATTGAACAGCGTTATTGGGTATTGAATGCTCATTTGGTGTAATTGGAAGACTAATTAGAATTTAGTTGAAAATAAATTATATAAATTCTTAGTTTTGAACTCAGTTTTTAATGTTTGACTGTAAAGTATGCGTTTTTATATTGGAATCATTTTATTTTTAAACGGTGCACTAAGTTATGGGCAAGAAATGTCCATGTTGCGTCAATTGGATAGTTTATACTACAGTTCAAAACTAGATAGCTTAGAAAGGTTATATGGCACTAATAAAGAAATTCCGCATGAATATAGACTAGCAGTTCTTGTAAGTTTGTCATTTTATCCTGAACTGATACAAACCCCCATAACTTTTAAATATAGAAATATTTCCACTTCAATGAACTCTAGACCGCAACTTTTATCGATGATAAGTTTAGATCCCCAAAAACGAAAATATGTAGTTCGGATCAATAAATTGCACCAAAACGGATTCATTAATTTGAATAAAGTGCCTTTTAATGCCCTAGTAGGATTGATAGGGCATGAATTAAGTCATATCGTGGATTACGAATCAAAAGCTGATATCGAAATTATGTTAAGAGCTCTTTCCTATTTAAACATTAGAACTAAGACTATATTTGAGAAAAGCATTGATAAAAAAACCATCCAACATGGACTTGGGTGGTGTTTATTTGATTGGTCTACCTATGTCTTAAATCAATCAGGAGCATCAATGGATTACAAGGCATTCAAAAAGCGCGTTTATTTAGAACCTATAGAAATACAAGAAAAGATTTTATATTATTTCTTGACAGCATCCAATGCATTACCACAAGATCACCATTAATTGAATATTCCATGTCAACAATTTTTTTAACCAACAAAATATGTATTTATGGAAACTAAAACAAATTGGCTCGCTATTATAGCATGTGCTATAGGAGGTATGTTACTCGGATTTTTATTTTATGGAATGTTATTTCAATCCCAATGGATGGCAGGAAATGGCATAACGCAGGATTTGACGACTATGAAAATGATGAAGAACGGAGCAGAAATGTCTGAGGCACCGACACCTATGATCGTTAATACAATAGCAATGCTCGTTTATGCTTTAATCATTAATTGGTTGTTGAACAAGACAGGTTCACACACATTAACTTCTGGCGCTCAGGTTGGAGCTTCTGTTGGGTTGATCAGTTTAATCGGAATTTTTGTAGGGCATATGTTTTCACAAGCTCCGATGAATTTGTCCATGATTGATGGATCTTATGCCTTTTTATTATTTTCGATGATGGGAGCTATATTAGGAGCTTGGCAAAAGAAATAATAGACATTTTAAAAATTATTTAAACAGGGATTTACCTTAAAGTCCCTGTTTATTATTTTTATAGATAATGAAATCTCATAGACACAATTCTATTTGGAATATTTGTGAGGCATTTGGGAGGAGTTTATTGTGTGTTAATTGGATGAACTTTTTTAAATAATTTTGCTTATGTTTAATATGTATAAATTATATATTTTTTGCCTATTTCTTTTTGGTTATGTCGCGGTGGATGCCCAAACCAAACCTATATCATTAATACCTCCTAAAGGGAAGGCTATTGCTGCTTTTGCTGAAGGGTGTTTTTGGTGCAGCGAGCATATTTTTGAATCAGTTGTGGGTGTTGAAAAAGTAATTTCAGGTTATGCCGGAGGTACGACAAAGAATCCAACTTATGAACAAGTTTCTGCTGAAAATACTGGTCATGCAGAATCAGTCTTGGTTTATTATGATCCATCAAAGGTAAGTTTTGAATCATTAGTTAATGTGTTTTTTGCTTCCCATGATCCAACTACAAAAGACCAACAAGGACCCGATCACGGGTCTTCATATCGGTCCATAGCTTTTTATTTTAGTACAAATGAAAAGTTAACTATAGAAAAAACCATCCGAAATTTAGAGCTTTCGAAAGCCTTTAAGAAAAAAATTGTAACTGAAGTTTTGCCGATAAAAGTATTTTATCAAGCAGAAGAATACCATCAGGATTACATCGAACATAATCCTGAAAATCCTTATGTATCGAGTGTTTCTATACCAAGATTTGAACAATTTAAGAAAAAATTTAAAGGAAAACTTAAGAAATAATGAAATCTGTTCTTTTTTTTTCATTTTTTAATTTCAATTATTTTAAACTTTATAATTTTAAATAAGTCTATTGCTTGTACCTAATAAAATAATATAGTATGAAAAATTTCTTTGTTTTATGTTTTGTATTAATTACCGGAATCAATTTCCAAATTTCTGCTCAAGAATCTGAAATGGAAGTACCAGGTGATCATTTTGATCTTAATGGGGCACTAGAACTATTCAAAAAATCCGAATCTCCTGAAAGCTTCGAAAAAGCATTAAATACAGAGGGAAATTTTGTGAATAACCTGGACTTGAATGGAGATGGGGACATTGATTACATCCAGGTCGTTGAGAAAATGGATGGAGATATTCATGTTTTAGTCTTGCAAGTTGCTGTTAGTGAATCAGAATCTCAGGACATTGCAGTTGTTGAAATTGAAAAGGATGGAAAGGAATCAGCAACCGTCCAAATTGTAGGAGACGAAGATATTTATGGTACTCAATCAATAGTTGAACCCTATGATGATGCGTTTTATAATCCTGATACAAAACAGTATGAACCAAAACAATCAGCTACAGAGCCAGCTGTTGTCAATGTTTGGTTGTGGCCATCTGTTAGATATATTTATGCCCCAAGCTACAGACCATGGATATCACCCTTCAGATGGCGAGTTTATCCATCCTATTGGAGACCATGGAGACCTCACCCAATTTTATTTTTCCGCACGCATAGACCTGTTTATGTTGGTTTTAGAATAGCTCCTGTTCACCGAGTTGTTAGGGCGCATCGAGTATATGTTCCTGTCAGAAGACATTCAGTAGTTGTGCATACCAAATACAGAACTAATGTTGAACACAGAAGAACGCACACCACTGTTAAAACAACTAAAAAAACTACGAAGGTAGAAAGAGGCCATGGTAAAACTACAGTAACTACAACAAAGAAAACTAGAACTACAAAAAGAAGATAAAGGGATATGATCACATAAAAAAAAACGGCATCATGAATTCATGATGCCGTTTTTTTTTATTAAATAAAAACTAATTTAAGATCAATAGGAAATTCTCAACGTTGCATAAACATTTCGTCCAGCTCCATTAATACCAGATGCAAATGTGCGATATTGGGTATCCAGGATATTATTAACACCTAATTGTATTTTTAAATATCGATTCACAGTATATTGAGTTCCAATATTAAATACTATAAAAGCAGGGGTCCCATCTTTGGTAGCATATTGCAGGTTATCTTCACCTAACAAATTGTAATTTGTTAATTTTTTCCAACCATTGTAGAGCGTTGTAAAATTTGCATTGAATTTGTTAATCGAATAATCTAAGCCCAAAGTACCAATAAATGGGGCAACGTGATCCAATGGATAATCAGTACTATCCGTTTTTATCCGTCCAAAGGTATAATCGAAGCCAAGGTTAAATGTCATATTTTCGGAAAGGGGATATTTCAAATGAGTATTAATTCCGTAAATATAGGCTTCTGATTTATTTTGTGGAGATACAACTTGAGATAGCGTATTATTATAAATTATGGAATCTTGATCATTGTATTTAAATTGGTCAACAATAATAGCATCATAAATCATAGTATGATAAAGTACTGTTTCCCAATTCAAACCAATTGGAGTTGTTTTTGTGATACTGAAATCAGTGGTTATCGTTTTCTCTGGTTTTAAGTTTTCATTCGGCACAATGATTCGTCCAGGGGTTGATTCAAAAATCTTACTTAAATCATCAATATTTGGTACTCTGAATCCAGTATTCACAAATAAACTCATTCTCCAATGTTGATTCACTTGATGAATAAGGCCAATATTTCCTGAATAAACTGGTGTACTTTGATTGATTTCTTTAAATGGAAATTTGAAAAATGTAGTATCATTTATACTGGAAGATAATTTATTGTACCCAAGCCTTATACCATCATTTATACTTAAACGATCTGAAATTTTTGCAGTATGACTAACATAAATGGCTCCATTAAAAAGATTGTTGATTCCATCCGGATATCTTGTATCCAGAGGTACAGTAGTTAGCGTTCTGATATTGTCCTGATGAGCAGTTGATTTTAATGTATTGTATTGAATATCTACCCCAAAACGAAAGTCATGTTTAGTAAATTTATTATCAAAATCTAAATTCCAACCAAAAACATTGACCTTTTCTATTCTATGATTGAGTTTGTCACTACCAAAATTTCGATTGTGTCGACTTTCTTCGATGTTTTGTGCGCTCAAATTAGAAGTGACTTGTTGAAGCCATTTTCTATTATGATTAAAATATTTGTAAGTATAAACCCCTAACATTCTTAATTGAGGACCATAATACCATTCTGAACTATTTAGGCCAGTACCTTTTGGATCAGTTAATCGATCATACCTGGGAACATCTCCACTGTTAGAATATTGAACATTGAGTAAATGGATGTTATTATTGTTTTGTTGAAATTTAACCTTAACTAACAAATCCAATTGTTCGTAACCACTAAATTTTTGAAGATATTTATCATCGTTTACAAGTAATGTATCTCTATTACTTATTCTTGCAGCATAGTAGGGTCTTAAACCGATTGGATTTTTATAAAATGGATTCGCATTTTTACCACTTTTCAAATCATCAAATTGACTAATCGTTCCGGATAACAGAATTCCTAATTTTTTAAAACCAATTTGTGCATCAAGATGTGTTGTTCTTTCATTGTTTACAGATCCATATCTAAAATAAGCATTCCCAAGTAATGATGTTTTTTCACCGTCTGAAAGTTGAGGCGTTTTAGTGAAAAAATGGATTGCTCCACCCAAAGCATCACTTCCATAAATTGTGGACGCTGGTCCATAAGCGACTTCAACTCGTTCCAACATATTGGGATCAAGCGTGATAATATTTTGTAAATGACCTGCTCTATAAATGATATTGTTGAGTCTAACCCCATCTACTACAAGTAATACGCGACTGGCTTCAAATCCTCTTAGAACCGGACTTCCTCCGCCTTGCTGACTTTTTTGAACATGGATGCCTTGAGATGAAATAAGATCTGCACTTGAAGCTGCATTTATTTTTTCAATATTTTTTTTCGTTAAAATGGTAAATTGCTGTGCAACCTGACTTTTGTTTTGTGCTTCTTTATTTGCAGAAATGATAACTTCTTCCAAATTTAATGAATCTAATTCGGATTGCGCAAAAAGCATAGAAATGGTAATAAAGAATAATAAAGCCAATAAGATTTTATTTATATGTTTATATTTCATTTTTAAATTATTTTAAATGATAATAATAATAGCCCATCCCATTCAGGATAGGTATTCAGTTTTTAATAATAAAATTCAACATGAAAATTTTGGCGGCGGGACACTAATGTTTTGTGTTATTTGGTAGTTGGGGTATAGAAAACAAAAATTTTTAGTATTAATAAAGGATATTTCAACCTGGGTTTTTATTGATATCAAAATACCATCATAAGAAAATTTGAAAAAACTATAAATATTTGAAATGGGTAATGTTTCATTCGGTTTCCAGCAGGTACTTAACCAATCTTCTATAGAATGATTGATATGATCTTCTTTTTCATCTTGAACACACCAGATAATCAATAAATCACATGATGATTCAGAATAAATGACATCATACATTTTATTTTTAAATTTGAACTCTGTTTGTTTTTTCCATTGTATGGTTTTGTGGATTTCAGAGATCGTAAATTTTAGCACCTGTATGTTTTTGTATGCTGTAAACGAATGCAAGGATTTGAATTGGGATTTTTGATGATATATTTTCTTGATGTGAAGTAAATTCAACCCAATAAAATTCGTATTTAAAATTAAGAAGCAGCATACTAAACCTATTGTTATAAGTATTGTATGGTTTTTAATACCTTGCATTTAAGCTTAATTTTTACAAAAATACATAAAATTGACTTTTATCCTTAAATAGTTTTGAAAGCATTGATTTCATGATTCACTTGAATATCTTAAAGTAAATATTGATACGTACCTTTGCCATTAAAGTTAAATCATAATTTATGAATAAATCAAGATTGGAAGCCTTTAGCGATGGGGTATTAGCCATTATCATAACCATTATGGTTCTGGAGATGAAAGTGCCCCACGGCAGTGATTGGGATCAATTAAAAGAATTGATCCCTGTGGGTATAAGTTACTTGATCAGTTTTACCTGTGTCGGTATCTATTGGGGGAATCACCACCATTTGTTGCATACGATACGAAAAGTCAATTCAAAAATTATATTGGCCAATCTTCATTTATTATTCTGGTTGTCATTAATTCCATTTGCTTCAGGATGGATGGGTGAGAATCACTTTGCTCCTAATCCGGTTGCACTTTATGCTATTATATTTTGTATGTGTGGAATTGCTTATGCTATTTTGCAAAAAATTATTTTTAACGCTGTAAATGACGAATCAGAATTGAAGCAAGCTCTCGAAAAGCAAAAAGGGAAAGTACTTTTTTCTACGATTTGTTCTTTTTCAGCAGTTATTGTAGCTTATCTTAATCCTTTTGTTTCATTGTTTCTTGTTTTAGCCCAATCTGTAATTTGGTTGATACCAGATAAAAACATTGAAAGAGCATTATCTGATTAAACTACAAATTTTCAATTAACCATTTGGATTCATAGAAATGTCAATCATATTCAGTGTTAGTTTTTGGATTGATGATATCAATTATTAATTCGAGATTGAATTTATAGGATTTGTTGGATTTATTTTTGCAGAAGTTTGTAAATATTTCAATTGATTTATAAATCATTTATAATTAACATAATATAAAATTCAATGTTGGTCTTTGTTAAGTAAACTGTATTTTAATTCATTTAATTTATGAATCTGGATACCTTTGTGATTTAATCATTGAATATGTCTAATAGCGCAATCGCAGCACAGAAATTAAATGTAAAGTATTCAGAAACAATCATATTGAAAGATCTTCATTTTGATATTCAAATAAATGATTGGATTGACCTTATAGGAGCGAACAACACAGGAAAGAGTACACTATTGAATGCATTTTATGGGCTTCATAATGATATTCAAGGTTTGCTTCACGTGCTGGATTATAGTCTGAATCCAATAAGTGTTAGTAATTTATCTGAATTAAGAAGAAAGAGCAGTTTTATTAGTACTCACATTCCTTTAATGGAACATAAAACGGTTAGAGCTAATTTAGCTCTTGCTTTATCGGCAGCAGATAAAATAAGAGATCTAAATAGTGATGCACTCATAGAACAAATGTTAGAAAAACTTGGATT
>Ga0138256_10000415_pt1 | contig 47058 bp, 41 predicted proteins | sample KNB2016incub_MG_FD_105486 | JGI IMG/M metagenome (GOLD analysis project Ga0138256, IMG submission 105486) | Active sludge microbial communities from wastewater in Klosterneuburg, Austria - KNB2014incub_MG | ecosystem: Engineered > WWTP > Activated sludge > Unclassified | place: Austria... | reverse complement strand
GAGTTGGATATAATTTTATCATCTTTAAAAGTAAGGACTGCAGCGATTTTAAAAAGAGACTTGTCAGCAATAATGTTATTTTTTTCAAGTTCATCAATAATAACATTAAGACCTGATCCTTTTGTGATTGAGATTTTTTTTTCATCTGGTCCGTCCCAGTAGTATTTCGAAAAAAAAATCCAGTAAGCGGAAAAAGATATCATTACTATATTAAGAACAAAAATATAGAAATAATATCTTTTTATGTTAAATACTGAAAATTCCAAATGCAGGGATTGGATTATTGAGACAAATGAGAACCGGAAGTACTAAAATTACTTTAATAAATTGTTTCCCGTGGTAAGCGCACGAGCATTAAGCGAATCATTTACAATCGCCAGAGTATTTTTGGCAGTGATGTTTAATGGTTCACTATCAAGTACTTTCTCAAGATGGAATTTAGCCTCTTCAAATTTCCGGATACTACTCAGATACATACCAAAATAAAGATTACCGTCTTTGAAATCCGGTTGAATAGAAAGTGACTTTCTGAGATCTGCTTCATACTGAGAGTTATTTTCGAGTAATGAGTGACCATATGCTCTGAGATAATATGCATAAGCATAGTTAGGTTCTAAAATTAACAGACGGTTCATAAACTGAATCAGCTGCTGCGCAGCTTTTTGATAAACAAGTTTCAGACCATACATTACCATTTCATTTGCCTCACGTGAGATTATATGAGTATTGACATGGTCAAACTTATATATATCCATAATTTCCGCTGAGAAATTATCAGGTGTTGTATATAGAGGATTCTGATTTGCAACGCGGTACCATTCTCTCAGAAAAGCGAGATGAGTTACGCCGTTATTCTTAAGATATTCGGTCATATATTCAACATAATTCCGGTCATTGATTTTCGAAATCAATTCAGGAGTGACAAGCCCGGCAACATCAACGACTTTCCTGCCGCTGTAGTACCCGATAGCTCCGACATCATGTGTTGCAATGACATCTCCTTCTTTGGAATATTTTTCGAACCATTCAGCAGCAAGAACATGTCTGTCATGGATATACCTGCATTGCAGAGAATACAGTTCGCGGTTTTCATCATAATTTTGTACTCCCATAAAATAAGTTATACTGATCAGAATATAGAACAGACTTCTGGAAAACAGAGCATTACTTGTATACTTATTTGAGATCCTGGCAAAGTCTCTGAAGCCAATAGTTCCGACAAGAATAAAAAACGGAATTACAGGCATCATATATCTGCCGAACCTGTGAGCGTACGGAAGATTATACCAGTAAATAAAAACCATAATCAGCGCAAACGCAATATACAGAGTATTCTGATTATAAGTCTTTTTATAAAGGTCGTAAATAAGTTTCCCGAATGAGAAAATAAAACCAAGCATAATAACATAATATGAACCTGTTCTAAAATATTCCCAAACTTCAATACTTAAGAAATCCCATCTGCTTCTGAATTCAGGTGAATAGTATGTGAGCTTTGCATTATAGGTATTCGGCAGCAGGGTTCCTGAAAGCATAAAATTCATTAAAAAGTAAGCGCCGATAATACCGCCGAAAATAATACCAATTATTTTCAGATCTTTAGCCGAAAACAATTTTAGACTGAGCTGATCTTTCGAATATAATTTGACAAGCAAATAATCCAGAATGACAGCCGCTATAAACGCGATGCCGTCAGGACGTGTCCAGATTATGAGTCCGAGAAAAATTGCAAAAGGTATTGCTTTCCGGGTCCGGTAAAAATACGCGCATGCAATGAGTAAAAAGATGAACATAGTGGTCTCCATTCCGGAAAGCGAAATGAAATTCATCCATTTATCAATTATAAAAATCAAGGTACAGAGAAGGGCAAATAAATTTTCCTTATCAAATTCAAACATGCTTAATCTGTAGAATGCCAGTGACGCTAATGCAAAGAATCCGACACCAAGAGCATAGCTCAGTATCATTTCATTATCAACAATTAAAAAGCCGACAGCCACAAGTATAGTGTATAAAGGAGATGTCGAGCCGGCAGTCACCATTTCATTTTTAAAATATGAAAAGCTGAAATATTCAACAAGATTTTTTCCGAATGTAAGATGAATCCACGGATCATCCAGGGGAAAGCTCATAAATTTATTTGTGTTGACTGCGAATCTGAGATAAATAAAAGCAAGCAATACAGGTAAAAGAATTACGATAGCATAAAATATTATCTTAAGGGCTTTGCTTGGTTTGAAGGGATCTTCAAAACTATACTTTCCATAATCCTCTTTATTCGTCCTTTTTTTCTTTACGGGGATTTTGATTTTCTTCATAAGAATACAAAATAATTATTTGCATATGTAATTTCAATTTTTAAATTGATTTTTTAAAAATTAAAAACTGAATTCAAAATTTATTTAATTGCCGATTATTCCGGAGATATTTTATTAATCGGTTCGAAATTTCTTTCAGCGCGGGAAAGCGCTTTTTAAAATAGTTTTTATAAATAACTTGATAATATTTATAATATATGATAGTTTTGTCCACATCAAATAACACACCTTATTTCTGCTTAAGGAAATTATTAAAAACATATACAGCTCATTAATTTATATAGAATAATTTTAAGATAATTTAATTTTAAAAATCACTCCGATTATTCCTTCACTTGAAAGGACTCAACTTATGGAAACAAAGACCGGCAATAAACCAGAACCCGTTTCAGATACAAAAAATGTTACTGATTTTAAATCAAAAAAAGTATCCGAACTCATTCAGATAGCAAAGGATCTGGGAGTATCGGGCTACAGCGATTTAAAGAAACAGGAACTGATTTTCAAGATCATTGAAGCTCAGGCAAAGAAAGACGGATTTGCTTATGCTGTCGGAGTACTGGAAGTGCTGCCGGACGGATACGGATTCCTTCGTTCAGTAGATTATAACTATCTTCCGTCACCGGACGATATTTATGTCTCACCTTCGCAGATCAAAAAATTTCTGCTGAGAACAGGCGATACAGTAAGCGGACAGGTAAGACCACCTAAAGAAGGGGAAAGGTTTTTTGCGCTGTTGAAAGTAGAGTCGGTGAATTTTGAAAACCCGGATACCATACGCGACAGGATCCTGTTTGATAATCTTACGCCGTTATATCCTGAAGAAAAAATAAATCTTGAAACTTCACCCGGTGAATATTCAATGAGAATAATGGATCTCTTTACCCCAATAGGAAAAGGACAAAGAGGACTGATCGTATCCTCGCCAAAAAGCGGAAAGACAATTTTACTTCAGACGCTAGCAAACAGCATTACGAGAAATCATCCCGAAGTACACTTAATAGTTTTATTGATCGATGAAAGACCTGAAGAAGTAACTGATATGGAAAGGAATGTAAATGCTGAAGTCATTAGTTCCACGTTCGATGAACCGCCGGAGAGGCACGTTCAAGTTTCCGAGATAGTACTTCAAAAAGCTAAAAGACTTATTGAAGCAAAAAAAGATGTTGTAATATTACTGGACAGTATTACAAGACTTGCAAGAGCTCACAATACCGTAATACCTCACAGTGGTAAGATCCTGTCAGGCGGTGTCGATGCAAACGCTTTACATAAACCTAAAAGATTTTTCGGCGCGGCAAGGAATATAGATGAAGGGGGAAGTCTGACTATAATAGCAACTGCGCTTATTGAAACAGGAAGCAGAATGGATGAAGTTATCTTCGAGGAATTTAAAGGTACAGGTAATATGGAGATAATCCTTGACAGAAGAATCTCAGACAGAAGAGTTTTCCCGGCAATTGATCTTAACAAATCGGGAACAAGAAAAGAGGAACTTCTTCTCGAAAGCGATGTACTCAACAGAGTGTGGCTTCTTAGAAAAATAGTAGCTGACTATAATCCTGTCGAAGCAATGGAATTCTTACTTGGTAAAATGAAAGGTACGAAGTCCAACAAGGAGTTTTTAGCATCTATGAATTCGTAACGTCTTTGTGAATACATTCTGAATTTATGAAAAAAGTTATACTAATCAATTCTGTTTCCGAAGATATCAGAATAGCAATTACCGAGGACGGTAAGCTTGCTGAGTTTTTTCTTGACACTCCGGCTAAAGAAAGAAATGTAGGTGATATTTATCTTGGGAAGGTCGGCAAGGTAATTCCAGGTATCAGGGCTGCATTTATAGACCTTGGATTTAAACAAGACGCTTTCCTTCATTTTTCCGATATAGGAAATACGCTTTCCGAATACGCTGCAATGATCGGTGATGATCCTGATGTAGAGGAAGATGATGACGATGAGGATGAAACCCCTGTCGCAGCAGTAAAAGAAGATTATAGAAAAATCCCCAATCTCGAAAAAGGTCAGGACATAATTATCCAGATCACAAAAGAGCCGGTTGCAAACAAAGGATTTCGCGTTACTACCAAAGTTTCTCTACCCGGCAGGTATCTTGTTTTAATTCCCTTTGAAAAAAAGATCGGACTTTCGAAACAGATCTATAACCCCAGGGAAAAAAGACGCTTAAGAAGTATTGTTAAATCCAGTCTGCCGAAAGGATTCGGAGTTATTATAAGGACAGTCGCCGCAGGTCAGGATGAAAATCTTATCCTTGATGATCTTAACAGTCTTATAACAATGTGGAATGACATTCAGTCAAAAGTTAAAACTTCAACCACACCTTTTATATTGTATAAAGATCTTTCTACTACTTCTTCCGTAGTCAGAGATCTTTTTAAGGAAGATATAAGTAAAGTCGTAGTTGATTCCAAAAAACTTTTCAAAGAAATTAAGACATACATGGACGATACTTCACCGGAATTTTCGGGTAAGATCGAACTTTACACGGGCAATCAGCCGTTGTTTGATGTTTATAATATTGAAAAGCAGATAGAAGAATCATTGCAGAGGAAAGTCTGGCTTAAAAACGGCGGATACATTATCATAGAAGCGACCGAAGCTATGACAGTCGTAGATGTTAACAGTGGTAAGTATGCAAGACACAAGGATCAGGAAGTAAATTCTCTTAATACAAACCTTGAATCCGCAAAAGAAATCGTAAGACAGATCCGTCTCAGAGATATAGGCGGTATAATAGTGATTGATTTCATTGATCAGTATGACGAAAAGAACAGAAAGAAATTATATGAAGAAGTAAAAAAAGAATTCAGAAATGACAGAGCTAAATCAACTATACTGCCTGTAAGTGAATTCGGGATCGTAGAGATCACAAGACAGCGAATAAGACAGAATATTATTCATACTATTTCAGACAGATGTCCGATGTGCAGAGGCACAGGACACGTTCAGTCAAAAGCTACTTTCATCAACCGGTTTGAAAGATGGATGAAAAGATATAAAGGCGGAACTAACGGAAAGAGTATTACGGTGACGGTAAATCCTTTCATAAAAAATTATCTGACCGAAGGTTTTATAAGCAGAGTTACAAAATTAAGAATAAATAATTTACTTAATATTAAACTCGTAGGAGATGAAAATCTTGCCCTTGATGAATTCAAAGTATTTTCAAAGAAAGCCAACAAAGATGTTACAGAAGAATTTGATAATTGATTTAACCCTCACTCTTTTTATTTTCAGAAAGCTCCTTTAAATATTCCCACGAATAAATTCCGGTATTGTGTCCGTCTTTCCAGAAGATCTGAATAGCGTAATTTCCAATGGTTTCTATCTTCTCAATTTCGTAATACCCTGCAGCTTTAAATGGATCTTTGATGGGAATGTATGAGCTGAATATAACGGTCTCCCCTTTGCAGTGAACGCACGGGCATTCATCCCTTAGCTGATTCACATCCAGTAATGATTCGGTATTATCATTCCAGTAAATTAAGAGTTTGTTGTCATCGGTTTTCTTGATTTTTTTAGGACTCATATAAAATTATTTATATTAATTTAATCAGAATGATCTTATTTTTAAAATACATTAAGCAATCACAGATATTTTTCGGGATTATCTGCATCTTATTATTTACAACTTATTGAATGGTTCAGGATTCTTTAAAAAAGTCTCTTTCCTTTCCGGAATATCTTTCACTTTAACATAAATCAGAAAAGCATTGACAAACATCATAACACCGGCAATCAGAAAGACATAACGAATTTCTATTTTTATAAGCAGTGCTGTACAAATCAACGGACCCAGAAGATTACCGAGAAGAGTAAAGCTCGAAGCAATTCCCATCACACCGCTTTTTCTGCTGTCTTCAATATTTTTGTTAATATTTGCATACAGAACAGGTATTATTCCTCCGACAAAAAGTCCGAGTAAAGCTCTCACCGGAAACAACATGAAAGGATTGAATATAAAAGAATGAAGACAGTAAGCAACGCCGGCTCCGCTCACAGCTATAATAATATTTTTTTTGAAACTTTTTGTATCATTTCTTTTACCCCACCATGGCGAGGAAATTACGCTGAATACTCCGAGAGTTGCAAAGATTGCTCCCGTAAGTGTGGAAAGATACTCTGTACCTGTAGTAATGGATTCTACAAAAAGCGCAAAGACCGGCTGAGCTACAGTTATGGATATCTGTAGAAACAAGATCGAGAGCATTGACATCAGCAGGAATGATTTCGAAAACACATATCTGTAATTTTCCTTAAGGGTGTAGAGTTTTGCTGATTCCTGTTTCGGCGGTTCTTTAACAATTAGCATAACAAGCATCCCGCTAACAATACACATAGCGGAGGTTATAAAAAATACTGTTCTGTATGAAGTCATGTCTGAAATAATTCCGCCGATAAAAGGACCTATGACTGTACCAGATGAAATAGAAGTCTGAAGTATTCCGATTGCATATCCGGATTTTTCTTTAGGTGTGCCTGATGATACAAGAGCCAGCGATGATGCAATGAATCCGCTGATCCCGCCCTGCACCATCCTGAAAATAAAAAGCTGATATACATCTGCTGAAAAGCCGATGAGCAGCTGAGATAAAGCCAGTCCGAATATTGCCCGGAGCACCATAGTCTTTTTTCCGAATCTGTCACCGAGCATTCCCCAGACGGGAGTCAGAATAAAAGACAAAATAAACGGTCCGCTGAAAACTATACCGCTCCAGAATTCGAGTTCATGTATGTCAGTGATCCCAAGCTCACGAATGTAAAACGAGAGAAAAGGAATCACCATGCTCATCCCCGCCATTGCTACAAACTGCGATATCCAGATACTGTATAAATTTTTTCGCCAGATCTCCAAACCGGATATAAAATAAATTGTGAAATTCAGTTTAAGTTACACATGATATTGATTTTAAACAATTGAGAATAAGGAGAAAGGAATTAAAACCGGTGGGAAAAAATGAAATTAATATTCTTTAAAAGCAACTGTTTTAATTACGTGTTTTATTAATTCATTGCTAATCTTACAGTGAATAATTATTTTTGTCAGAAAAAATACCCTAAATGGCTAAAGGCTTTAATGTTCTGTTTGTTACCAGCGAAGTATTTCCATATTCAAAGACCGGCGGTTTAGCTGACATATCTAATTCCCTCCCTCAGGCGCTTAACTCATTAGGAAATGACGTGAGAATAGTTACTCCAAAATACGGGCAGCTTGACGAGCGAAAATTACAGATACATGAGATCAAAAGACTGAAAGATCTTAAGATCAATGCTAACGGTAAGGAAACTAAGTTCAGCATTAAGTCATCTTTTATCCACGGAAAAAATACTAAAGCTCAGATGTATCTGCTTGAGAATCAGGATTATTTTAAGAACAAAGGTATATATCAAAACTCAAAAACGAAAAAGGATTTTCCGAATAATGATGAAAGATATATATTTTTTTGTAAAGCGGCGATCGAGATCCTTGAGATACTGCAGTGGAAGCCTGATGTAATACATTGCAATGACTGGCAGACCGGACTTATACCTGCATTTATAAAGACAGTTTATAAAAATAATGATTATCTAAAAAACATAAAGACGCTTTTCACAATTCATAATCTGGCATATCAGGGAAATTTTCCAAAATCAATGTTCGAAAAAACAGGTTTACCTGAATCAGTATTGTCGGAAAAAGGCGGACTGCATTTCGGTCAGTTCAGTTTTCTGAAAACAGCATTAAATTTTGCAGATAAAATTTCAACCGTCAGTGAAAAATATTCCGAGGAGATAAGGTCTGACAAGGATTTCGGCTGCGGTCTGGAAGATGTTCTAAATGCAAGAAAAAAAGATCTTACCGGAATACTGAACGGAATAGATTATTCCATTTGGAATCCGGTGGTGGATAAACTTATCCCTTACAGATACACATATCAGGAAATTCCGTTAAAGTATGAGAACAAACGCGAGCTGCTTGAGAAATACAAAATGGTATATGATGAAGAAATCCCTCTTCTGGGAATTATCAGCAGACTTGTCGATCAGAAAGGTTTTGATCTTATAGAGAAAATTCTCCCTCAGCTTATGAAAGAAGATATTAAACTTATAATATTAGGTGACGGTGAAGAGAAGTATCAGAAATTTTTAAAGAATGCTGAGAAGAAATATAAAAATAAATTAGCTGTTGAAATAGGATTTGATGAAACGCTTGCTCATCAGATTGAAGCTGCTTCCGATATGTTTCTGATGCCGTCTAAATATGAACCATGCGGACTTAATCAGATGTATTCGCTCAGATACGGCACTGTGCCGATTGTCAGAAATACAGGAGGTTTAGCAGACACGATAGTAGATTACAGAAAGCCGAACGGTAACGGATTTCTTTTCAACAAGTATGACAGCGATGAACTTTTAAAGATCATACAGACTGCTTTAAATATGTTTAAGAACGATAAAGCAAAGTGGAACAAACTGCTCAGACAGGGAATGTCTCTTGATTTTTCATGGAAAGTATCAGCAAAGAAATATATGAAGCTGTATAAAAATGTTTCGGGTTCGAAATAATTTGCTTGTAAAATGAACAAAGCAGTTTTTCTAGACCGGGATGGAACATTAATAGAAGAAGTAAATTATTTAAAAAAAAAAGAAGAGATAAGTTTATTTCCCGAGACTAAAAAAGCTCTCCTGAATCTGAAAGAATCCGGTTTTCTGAATATAATCATTACAAATCAGTCAGGCATTGCAAGAGGTTATTTTGATGAGAATGATCTTGATTCAGTTCATTCTGAATTAAGGAATATTCTTACCGATAACGGAGAGGAACTAATAGACGGTATATATTATTCTCCGTATCACACGGAAGGTATTATTGATAAATTTACAAAAGAAAGCAATTTCAGAAAACCCGGCACCGGGATGATTGATAAAGCGGCGAATGAGCATTTTATAGATATTAAAAATTCATTTTTAGTCGGAGACAGTATTACGGATATGCTTTGTGCAAAAAATGCAGGTCTGAAAAAAATACTGGTAAAGACAGGTTACGGTGAAAGAGATTACGATAAATGCATTGAAAGAAATATTTTACCGGAATATTATGCCGGTAATATTTATGACGCATCCGATTTTATTGTAAATTACAAATATTTTTAGATTAAACTGATTAAGTAATAATTAAAAACAAAAATATCCTGAAGCAAAAAAATAAAATTTCAATCCTTATCCTCTGTTCATTTTTAGCGCTAACATTCATTTATCAGAGTTGTGAGAATAATCCCAACGATGTCGGAGAAAGTTTCCTTCCGACCATAGATACTTTAGGAGTAAGATATCTTGACTCTGAAGCTGACACAATGAATATCACCAGTCAGTATTTTAAAAAATACATTACAAATTTCGCAGCCACAAAATTATTAGTCGGACGATATCAGAGTTACGAATCAAATGCTCTCTTGAAATTTACAAATATTAGTCCCGATTATGACAGCGCTGTAGTTATTTCAGCAAAGCTTACATTGAAGTATGCAAATTATTTCTTTAAGGACAATATGGGAAGTACTGCATTTGATGTTTACAGAATTTTAAATAATTACAATTACACTACTGTTACTTACGATTCGTTAAACTCGACCAGTATCGGAAATGTATCTCTTGGAAATTACTCCGGAGTTGTTAATGATTCTCAGTCAATTGAAATAACTTTAGACAATCAGACTGTCAGAGACTGGCTTGAGTATGCAGCTGACACAAATTATTCCGTTAAAAATTACGGCATAATACTTTTACCTGCTTTGTCATCCACGACCATAAAAGGATTTTATTCTTCTAATAATACTGTGGAATTAGTTCCGTATGTAAGCGTGGTCTATTCCAAAAATAATGTTACTGATACAGTAAAACTTGATATCTCGGAGTATGTCTCATTGTCTGACGCACCACCGTCAATAATTCCCGCAAATCATATTCTTCTGCAAAACGGTATTGCTTACAGAAATGTTTTAAATTTTGATCTGACAAAACTTCCGGCGAATGTCATTATTAATAATGCATCGCTTGAATTTACTTTAGATAATTCCCTTTCCTATTTAACTGAAGAGACCGATAAAAGGATTATAATAGGAACGGTTATAGACAGCGCACTTAGAACAGACAGTCTTTTTACTGATGCGTTTTTGCTCGACAGCGTAAAATATACAGTAAGTCTGAATCCTGTTTTTCAGAGATGGAATGTCGGTAATCTTCCTAATCTCGGTATATCAATGAAGAATTCATTTGAACTTCAGAACCTTGATAACTTTGCAATATATTCACCATCACACCCGGATGTGACAAAAAGACCGAGATTAAAAATTACTTATACGCCAAGAAGCCAATGAGAAAATTATTAATTATAATAACGATATTTTTTATAACTGCCGGGACTTCACGTTCACAGGAAGATCTTGCAGGCGGTTCACCATATTCACTTTTTGGAATCGGAGATCTGAATTATTTTACAAGTCAAAGGACTTACGGTATGGGAATTACAGGCGTCTCACTGCTCGGAAATTATTTGAACAGTTTAAATCCCGCAGCAGTAACAAAGATCAACGCTACTACGATCAACCTTAATTTCAACTACGGATTTCTTAAAACTTCCAGCAGTAATGCAGTAAATAAATTATCAAGCGGTAATCTACTTGGAATAAATATTGGCATCCCGTTTGATCAAGGCAGAGGCTGGGTAATGACACTGGGATTCAATCCGTACAGCGATGTGGATTATAATGTAAAGCTTAATGGAAATATCGGAGGTCAGAATTACTCTCAGAATTATTCAGGAACAGGAGGTTTGTCGAGAATAAATCTCGGTATGACATACAGTATACTAAGAGAAATAAATGTCGGACTGGAGTATAATTATTCATTCGGTCAGATAAAAAATGAGAATCTAATCGATTTTACAAATGCTAGTTACAACGATACAAGGATCAGTAATCAAACCGACTTTCAAAAATCTTTTTTAAAAGGCGGAGTTATAATTGAAGTTGGAAAACTTCTGAAAATACTTCAGCTAAGGTCACTGACTCTTGGTTTTGTATTTCAGTCAGGTTTGAATCTTAATGCGACGAAAGACGGAATTTACAGATCTTCAATCGGGGTTGATACCATCCGAATTAAAGAAGGTCAAATCGAAATTCCGGATGTATTAGGTTTTGGTATTACAAATAATTTCGGAAACAAAGTAATAGTAAGCGCTGATGTTGTATTTCAGGACTGGAGCAATTACCGTGAATATGGGGTTCAGCGGGAAGGTTTTCAGCAGGCATACAGAGGCGGGCTGGGTGTGGAATTTTTACCAAGTGAAACTAATCAGAGTTTCTGGGGAAAGAACGCTTACAGACTTGGAGCTTTTTATGAAAACTCCTATTACAAAGTTAATAATGAAAGCATTAACACACTTGGATTCAGAGGCGGCGTAAATATTCCCATAAGCAGATACAATTCATTGGACTTCGCGGTAAATTATTCATTCAGAGGAAAAACCGATAACGGACTTATCAAAGATGAGTTCCTTAACTTCACAGCCGGTGTTAATTTCGGTGAGATCTGGTTCATAAGACCAAGCGATGAAGATAAATAAAATATTAAATTACATTTCGAATACAAAAAAAGAATTAGAATGGAAACATTAAGACATGAACTTCATGAATTCGATAAGGAAATTTATGATGCGGTAAAAAAGGAAACTCTGCGTCAGGCGGATAAGCTTGAACTTATTGCATCTGAAAATTTTGTATCCAAAGCGGTTATTCAGACACTCGGATCTGTACTGACAAATAAATATGCCGAAGGATATCCGGGAAAAAGATATTACGGCGGCTGTGAATATGTTGATATAGCTGAAGATCTCGCTCGTGACCGTGCGAAAAAATTATTTGGAGCAGAATATGTAAACGTTCAGCCGCATTCAGGGAGTCAGGCGAATATGGCGGTTTATTTTACATTAGTAAAACCCGGCGATAAAGTCATGGGAATGGATCTATCGCATGGCGGGCATTTGACTCACGGTTCTCCGGTAAATTTTTCGGGACAGCTATATAATTTTACTCAGTATGGTATAAATCCGGAAACCGAACTTCTTGATTATGATCTTATAGAACAAGTTGCTCTTAAAGAAAAGCCAAAAATGATCACAGTTGGAGCAAGTGCATATTCCAGAAATATTGAATATAAAAAATTCAGAGAAATAGCTGATAAGATAAATGCATTCCTCTTTGCCGACATAGCTCACCCGGCGGGTTTAATTTCCAAAAAACTTCTGAACGATCCTATTCCGTATTGTCATATAGTTTCGACAACTACGCATAAGACATTAAGAGGACCACGAGGCGGAATGATATTAATAGGAAAGGATTTTGAGAATCCGTTCGGAAAAGTAGCGCCGAAATCCGGCAGGATAAAAATGATGAGTGAGCTTATTGATTCAATGGTAATGCCGGGAATTCAGGGCGGACCGCTGATGCATGTTATTGCAGCAAAGGCAGTTGCGTTTAAAGAAGCTCTTGAAGATGAATTTATGGAATACTGCAAACAGGTGATCAGGAATGCACAAGCGCTTGCAAATAAACTTATTTCCCTGGATTACAAAGTAATATCAGGAGGTACGGATAATCACCTTTTGCTAGTGGATCTCAGAAATAAAAATATCTCCGGCAAAGCTGCTCAGGAAAATCTCGATTTGGTAGGCATTACTTGTAATAAGAATTCTGTTCCGTTTGATGATAAAAGTCCGCTGATCACCAGCGGAATAAGGCTGGGTACGCCTGCGCTGACTACTAGAGGTATGAAAGAAAAAGACATGGAACAGATAGCAGAAATGATAGATAAAATAATTTCAGATCCGAAAAACGATAACCTGAAAAAAGAAGTCAGTGAAGAAGTTAAAATTCTGACTTCAGGATTTAAACTCTATGACGATATTAATATAGGTTAATCTGAAAATAAAGATATGATCTCCGATCCTCAAAATGATCTGGAAAATAATAAGACCGGAAATGATCCCGATGAAATGACATTTCTGGAACATCTTGAAGAGCTTAGGTGGAGAATAATAAAATCAGCAGCCGGAGTAATTATCGCATCTATTGTTGTCGGCATATTTATTAACTGGATAATGGACAACGTTTTACTTCTTCCCGCCACTAAAACAGATCCTCCGCTGAAGTTACAAAATATCAAGCCTTTCGGTCAGTTCACTTTATATATGGAAGTAATTATTTTCGGAGGTGTAATTTTAAGTATCCCGAATTTAATTTATCAGTTCTGGAAATTTATTGAACCGGCTCTGAAACCCGGTGAAAGTAAATACATAAAATGGATTGTAATTTTTTCCACTGTCTGTTTTCTTGCCGGAAATTTGTTTGCATATTATGTACTGCTTCCTACGGCGCTTGAGTTTTTCGCTTCATTCGGATCAGCTATTATTGACAACATAATTGCCATTGATGAATATTTCAGTTTTATAATCTCTACTGTACTAGCTGCAGGTCTGGTATTTGAACTTCCGATGATATCATTTTTTTTATCAAAGATCGGAATTCTTAAACCTCAATTTATGAGAAAATACAGAAAGCATGCTATTATATTTATTCTGCTTGCTGCAGGCATACTTACTCCTAGCCCGGACATTACAAGTCAGATGCTTCTCGCAATTCCGCTTTTTATTTTATATGAAATAAGCATTTTTATATGCGTATTTTCGCAAAAGAAAGAGCCGAAGGAAAAGGCAAGTGAAAATATTGGATAATAAATAAATAAACTTTTGAATATTAAATTAATCTCCAGACCTGTCCGCGAAGAACTCGAAATATTCGACAGGAAGTTCTCTTCTTCCTTGAAATCAAAAGTTGCTTTGATAGATCTTATTACAAAGTACATTTTAAAACAGAAGGGTAAAAAGATCAGGCCTGTGCTGGTTTTGCTTTCTGCGAAACTTTGCGGGGAAATTAATGACAGATCTTATATTGCCGCGAATCTTGTGGAGCTTCTTCATACAGCGACTCTGATCCATGATGATGTTGTGGATGATGCGAAAATGAGAAGAGGCATTGCGTCGATAAATGCGAAATGGAAAAACAAGATCTCTGTACTTATAGGTGATTATTTGCTTTCTAAAGGATTACTGACTGCAATCGACAATAATGAATTTGAATTTCTCAAATTAACTTCCGAAGCTGTAAAAAGTATGAGTGAAGGCGAACTGCTTCAGATTCAGAAAGCTAGAAATTTTGACGCAACTGAAGAAACATATTTCAGGATCATTTCTGATAAGACAGCGTCATTGATTAAGACCTGCTGCAAACTCGGAGCTCTGAGCACTACAGATAACAAAGTTGATATCGAAAAACTCGGAACCTACGGTGTAAATACCGGAATTGCATTTCAGCTGACTGATGATATTTTAGATTATACAGGCCGGAAAAAGCTTCTCGGCAAATCCACAGGTAATGATCTCAAAGAAAAAAAATTCACACTGCCTCTCATCATTTCACTTAAAAACGCACCGACCTCAAGATCAAATGAAATAATGAAACTTATCAAAAGCGAATCAGAAAATAAATTTGACAAGGTATATGAATTTGTAATGGAGTTCGGAGGAATAGATCATACTATAGAAAAAGCCAAAGAATATTCAAAGAAAGCCGTTGATTCTTTGAATTCATTTAAAGACAATGAAGCAAAAAATTCACTGATCGAATTTGCAGGCATTATAAGCGGTAGAAAATTCTAAACAGGATTGTCAATCAGCATTAACATACATTTCTTCAATTTCCTTTTCGTATAATTTACTTACGAAATTTCTTTTAACTTTCATGGTCGGAGTAAGCTCACCGCTTTCTATACTGAATGGTTTTTCAATCAATGTAATCTTTCTTATGCGTTCGTAATTTGAAAGTTCTTTCTGTACCGCATCGATTTCCTTCTGAATAAGTTTAATTAGTTTTTTATCTTTAAGTAATTCAGCATATGAATTAAATGTAATCCCGTTCTTTCCGGCAAATGCTGTGAGCTCGGTTTTTTCCGGTGAGATCAAAGCAGTGACATACATACGCTCATTACCAATTACAGTTAAATTTTCAATGATAGGAAGGTGAGATACAATTTCTTCTATCTGGGTGGGTGAAATGTATTTACCTCCGGAAGATTTAAACAATGCTTTTTTCCTATCAGTAATTTTCAGAAAACCATCTTTATCCAACTCCCCGATATCACCGGTAAAAAGCCAGCCATTCTGAATAACTTCGGATGTAGAAGCTTCATCTTTATAATAACCTTCCATTACGAGATCACCTTTGACGATAATTTCGTTTTCAGCAGTGAGACGAATCTGCACTCCATTTAAAGGTTTACCAACAGTGCCGTATTTATTGTGATCGGGATGATTGACAGAGATCACAGGAGATGTTTCGGTAAGTCCGTATCCTTCCAGTATCATAATTCCAACGTTGTCAAAAAACTCGCCGATGTTTTTGTTTAACGCTCCGCCTCCAGAAACAAAAAATCTGATACAGTTCCCTGTCCTGTCTCTGATCTTTTTATAAACAAGCCTGTCGGCTAATTTCCATTTAAGACTGTTTTTATTCGCATTTTTACTTTTTGCAGTTTCTACAGCCCAGAGGAATATTTTTTTCTGCAGTGCGCTTTCCATGGATTCAGAACTTTTCATAAGCCGGTTATAAATCTTATCGAGAAGTCTTGGTACCGTAATCACAATTGTTGGTTTTACTTCCTTAAGCTGAACTGAAAGAGTATCAATACTTTGTGCATAATAAATTTCCGCTCCGGAAAAGAAAGCGAGATAATAACCGGCTACTCTTTCATAAGCATGTGAGTAAGGAAGGTATGAAAGAAACCTGTCGGACTCATCTATTGTCAGCACCTCCTTACAGGACTGAATGTTGCTACTCAGATTTTTATGAGACAGCATTACGCCTTTAGGAATACCGGTGGTTCCTGAAGTGTAAATTATGGTGACAAGATCCCTGCTTTTTATATGTGAAGATACAGAAGTCAAATATTCAATAATTTCTTTTTCTGATGTATTTATATTTGTATTAATTATTTCCCGAAAATTTTTTATTTCGACGGATTGAAATTTGTCTGTGTCAATTTCATTGAACACAACTATATCCTTTAAGTCCGGTAAGTATACTTTCTGTTTTAATAATTTTTCAAGCTGAAATGAATTTGATACAAAGCAAATCTTTGCAGTGCTGTCTTTGAGAATGTATTCGGTTTGCGGACCGGACAGAGAAGTATAAACAGGAACGGTAATAACATTCATGAATATACAGGCAAAATCAACAGCAGCCCACTCTGTTCTATTCTCTGAAATAATAGAGATCCTATCACCTTTATCAATTCCGACTGATCTTAAATAAATAATAACCTTATAAATGTCCTCTATAAATTCATTTAACTTATAAGGAATATATTTGTCGTTAATCTTTGTATAAAAAATATTCTTATCGGAATTCATATTTCTTATTCTTTCAAAAAACATATCAGGCAATGTGTTAAGCATTTAAAATATAAATTAATTTAATAAAATAAATTGATCTGAATTTCCCTCTTTGAATTTTAGGAAATCATTTGATTATTTAACAAAAACAAGTTAAACGAGTCAATATATACTTGATTGTTTTAAATCAAAATACTAATTTGAATCTAAAATATTTTGAAATAAATTTTTATTAAGAAAGGAAAATTAATGAATAGAACTATACTTTTTTTGCTGATCATTGCGTCATTTTTCATGTTAAATGATCTAAGCGCTCAGACAGGTAAGACTACAACTACAGTAAGATATACATATTCAAGACCTGCATGGGTAGTAGGTTTTGGTCCTTCCTGGATACTTGCAACAAACGATGCTTACGGCAGAGCCAACTACAGTGATAATTCCCTGGTATTAAAAGACAATTACGGAATGAGATGGGGGATAGGCGGTTATTTGTACGGTAAATACTCTCCCGGAAAAACAAAAGTTGACAGAATTTTCCTTGGATTCAATTACAGTGGAATGACAAATTCTGACATGGACTCAGAAGGTAATAAAACAAGTTACGATTTTGTTACTTTTGATGCCGGATATGAATATGTATTTTATGGTACTTACGGATTCAGGAGTTATTACGGCGCCGGGCTTACCGGGAATTTAATATCCGGTAAATACATTCCAAAGAACATGTCAGCGGCTAATCCTGAGAAAACTTTTGAATCTACTTTCAGAGTCGGTATGGAAATTAAAGCAGGACTTGAATTTGTTTTCAAAAATTCTAAAAGAAATCTAGGACTTAATATTGGAGGCAGATATAATCTTACAAATCTGTTTAACAATGATAACGCATTGCCAAGCATAGGTCAGAATGAAAACTTAAACCTTAACGACGGAAGCGAAGCCGGCGGTCCCGGATTTAAAAGATATATCGGTCTTTTCAGTCTTGATATCGGATTAAATATTTATCCGGACGTTAAAAAAACCAGAAGATAAAATATTAATTAAAAATCATATCTCAATAACATAGATAAACTCTACTCAATAGATAACATCTGATATCGGGAGTTATATGCTGATATAAAAGACATGAAAGTTATCAAAAGTTTAAATTAATTAAATTATAGTTATCACAAAAAATAAATTTACATTCGCAGTAATATATTGTATTACTGCGATTTTTTTCTATTCCTGCGAAAAGGAAAATGATGGAGTAATTGACCCGTCTATATCTGCTCCGCTTATTTCAAATTTATTTATTTCCGCGGATACAGTATTTACTAATTCTGCTTCACCGTTGATAACATTTTACACTTCAGTAACTACAAATCTGAATGAAGGAGCTCAGCTGGAATATGTAAGGTGCAGCATAACAGATCCATTAGGAAATTCAATTGCCTCCGTACAGCTATTTGACAACGGGACTTTGCCGGATACTACTTCAGGCGACGGAAAATACAGCGCAATTGTAAGCGTAAGTATTATTAATTGTTTAATAGTGGGTGTTTATAATCTTGAATATATTGCTCTTAATACATCAGGACTATTCAGTAATCAGATACTGTCGGATATTGCAGTAATAAATTCCGCAAATGTTCCGCCAGTCATTACCGGAACAAATCTTCCTGACAGTGTCGCAAGACCTATACCAGGAGATTCAACCCTGCTAACAATTTCCGTTAACGTAAATGATTCAGACGGTTTGTGTGATCTGAGGGAAGTTACTTTTGTAACTGTTAGACCCAACGGTGTTACACTTCCACCAATTCCGATGTCTGGCAATGGTAACGGTGAATTTGTATTTTCAAATTATGTTTCATTCAGCTCTGATCCGACTTCCTACGGATATTTTAAATATACGTTTACTGCAAGGGACCGATCCAATGTATTGAGTAATCCTGTTATTGACAGCATAAAATTTGTACAGCCTCAATGAAAAAAATTATTTTAAAATATTTGTTTGTTTTCTTAACAGTTACTTGCATTTTTGTAAATATATCCTATTCACAAAATATACATAAGGCTGAGGATTTTAATTTAAGAGAATTTGCTGAAAATTTTTCAGGTCAGTTAAGAAGCAGCCCGATTTTCCTAAATCAGGTTGTAGTGCCGGTAAAATCAAAAAATCCGATCAGTAATTTTATAACTGATATTTTGCTGAACGGTGATACTGTATGGTTTGGAACAGGCAGCGGTATTATGAGGACCATCGATAATTTTAACAGCTTTGAATATTATTATGGACTTGCCCCTTTCGGAACTGACGACATTGCAGGGTTTAATTTAAACGGAAGAATCATTGCTGCATCCACTGCAGTCAGCGAAGAGATAAACGGCGAATCTGTTCCGACCGGAACAGGAATTAAAGTATCTACTGATTACGGGGTCAACTGGTCGGCATATCCGCAGCCGGTGGATTCGCAAAGTGACTCTACAATTATATACGGCTCCAATACGATTTACGCTTTACCCGTCACTGTAAGACAGCAGAATCTGGCATATGATATAGCCGTTACAAAGACTCAAAACGACACGGCTAATTATACTATATGGATTTGCTCTTTTGCAGGAGGTCTGAGGAAAAGCACTGATTACGGGGCTTCATGGATTAGAGTATTGCTTCCTCCTGATAATCTAGACAGCATTAACGTAAACACTTCAGGTTATACATTTACACTTAATCCGAGAGATAATTTAAATCACCGTGCCTTTACTATCGCCGCTGTTAATGATTCAACAATTTATGTCGGCACTGCAAACGGGATTAACTATTCAGACAGCTGGGGTGTCAACTGGAGAAAATACAATTTTCAAAATACTGATCCTAATGCAACAGGTAACGGAGTTTCCGGAAATTTTGTAGTAAGTTTAGACGTCCAAAAATTCGATAACAATGAAATTCTTTGGGGAGCAACCCGAAGAGCTGAATCACCGAGTGAATTTGACGCGCTGAGTTTTACCAGCAACGGCGGATTAAACTGGAAAAGCACTCTGCCAAATATCAAACCTAATGGAATGTCATTCTACGGCTCATTGGTATATGGATTTACTGATGACGGATTATACAGAAGCGAGTTTGGAAATTTCAATTGGGCTAAGGCAGGTGTTATCTATGACGAAAGAACTAAAGACCAGCTAAGGACAACACAGTTCTATTCAGGAAATCATAAAGGTGATACGCTTTATTTTGGAAGCGCAGACGGATTATTAAGAACTACTGAACTCGGACAGCCATGGATAGGCAAGTGGACTATATACAGAGCAGTATCCTCAATCAATCTTTCTTCAGATCTCAAAACTTACGCAGCTCCAAATCCATTTTCACCTGATGATGAGATCACAAGAATATTCTATAAAAGTCCTTCAGCAAGTTCAAAGATTTCAATCAAGATATTTGACTTCGGAATGAATCCCGTCCGAACACTGATACAGAATGCTACCAGAACAGGAACGGATGAGCTTTACACCTCCTGGGACGGAAGGAATGACATTGGTCAGAGAATTGCAAACGGAGTTTATTTTTACAGAGTTGAGATTAATGAAGATGACCCAGTATGGGGTAAAATAATTTTACTTGAATAAGGAAAAGTCTATTTGAAAAAATATATTTTAATATTGATGTTAACTGCTGTAACTTTTCAAAGTGCTGCTGCGCAGCTTGGAAGTTATGCAGGTGCTTTTTCGAGAATGGGTTTCGGAGCCAGGGGCATGTCAATGGGTAATTCCGTTTCTTCGGATATATTCGGAGATGTGAGCGGAATTTATAATCCGGCGCTTGCTACTTTTCAGGAGGACGGAAAACTGGATATCGGATATACTTTCCTTAGTCTTGACAGAAAATTAAATTTCGTTGGATTCACTAAAAAGTTCAAACTTCCGAATCAGGATGAAGGCGGAGCGGGAATAACTTTAGCATGGATAAACGCCGGTGTAAGTGATATTGACGGCAGAGATAATGATACAAGACAGATAGGTGAGTTCTCAACTTTTGAAAATCAATTTTATCTCGGTACGTCTTTTATTCTTTCAGATCAGCTTTCGCTTGGAATAGGATTTAAACTGTATTATGCAAAGCTGTTTGAAGAAATTACAACATCATCTTTTGCAATAGATCTGGGCGGTATTTATAAAGCGAATAAAAATCTTGCAATCGGAATTACATTTAAAGATCTCGGTGCAAAATACGAATGGCAGACAACTTCTATTTACGGAGCTAATGGGAATTCTACTGAAGATAAATTCCCAAAAATGTTAGAGATCAGCGGCACATATTTGCTGCCAAAAAATTACGGAATTGTGTCACTTGGTTTAGTTCAGTATTTTAATCCTGAAAATGAAATTTTCACTGCAACTGAAACTTCAACCGAAAGTTCAAATAATTCGGTTATCCGCATTGGAGTTGAAACTAACATCATCAGTCAGGTCAGACTGAGAGCAGGACTTGACAGAATTGATTTCACAGCCGATGACTTTGCAGGAAATCTTAAACCTTCTCTCGGCTTCGGATTAGATAAAAGTTTTTCAAAAAGTATAAATCTAGGTGTAGATTACTCAGTTCAGCTCGAGCCCTTTTCCCATGACCTGATACAAAACATCGGTATAGTATTCAAATTTAAATAATCATGAAATTTCTTAAATTAATTACATTAGTTTTTTTGTTTTCACATTTAATTTCAAAAGAATTGTATTCTCAAAACGACGGTGCAGGTAATACAGGACTGTCATTCCTGAAAACAGGAGTCGGATCAAGATCACTGTCGATGGGTGAAGCTTATTCTTCAGTTACCGAAGATGCTTCCGCATTTTTTTATAATCCGGCAAGATTAAAATTTGGCGCGAAGACAAATGTTTTACTTATGCATAACGCAATGGCTCAGGATCTTACTACTGATTTTATAGCTGTAAAATTTCCGCTCAGCGATAAAATTTTCATGGGATTCGGATTTTATACTACCAGCATCAGCGATATTGAAGTAAGGAATACTCCCGGCGCTGCTCTTGAAACCTTTGACGCAAGGAATCTTTCTACAGGTTTATCTTTCAGCTATTCTGTTAATAATGAAATATCCGTCGGACTGACTACAAAACTTATTTATGAAAAGATCTATGTGGATGAAGCCTCAGGTCTCGGATTTGATTTCGGTACAAACTATTCCAAAAATAATTTTAATCTAGCATTTGTACTTTCAAACATCGGATCTGTGAATGAACTAAAAAGTCAAAGTACAAAACTGCCTTCTTCATTCAGAATGGGAGGAAGTTATAAATTCAATAAAGATAATTTTGATTTTAATTTAGCGCTGGAAGGATTTAAAATACTCGACGGCGGACCTTTTCACATTCTTACCGGCGGAGAGGCAGGATATAAGGATCTGGTTTTTTTCAGACTGGGATATCAGAGTAATTATGAGAATAAGGGAATTACCACCGGAATAGGATTCAAATATAAAGCTCTCAATGTTGATTATGCATTTATTCCTTCGACCGGAAATTTCGGCTCCGGAAATTCTTTTTCACTGGGGATAAATTTCTGATATCCTCATACATGAAAACATGTCATCTTTATATTTCAGATTAAACAGGTTTTTAGAAAACGGAAAAAATATTTACAAGGTTTTTCTCGCGCTGTCACTGATTTTATTTATATTCAAAATTCATTCGCTATCAATTTCCGATATACAGCCATGGGATGAAGGAATGTATGCAACGCGTCTACTTTCAATTCACATCAATGGAGATTTTTTTGATCAGTATTCACACTCAGTAGGTAAATTTTATTCAGCATCACATCCGCCTCTTCTTATCTGGACAGGATATTTCATCACTCTCATATTCGGCGTAAATGCAATTGTGCTGAAATCAATTATATTAATTCTTTCATTACTGAGTATTCTTCTTATACTTTTAATCGGGAGAGAATTGTTTTCTCTCAAAATAGCTTTTTACTCTTCGCTTATTTTTTGCAGTAACATTATATTTACAGTATTCTCTCAGAGATTTCAATTTGATATTCCGTATACTTTCCTAATACTGTTATCATTTTATTTTCTGATACTTTATAATAATACACGAAAGTATAAATATATAATTTATACCGGAATAACTTTCGGAGCCTGCCTAATGATAAAGATTCTTGTCGGATTTTATATCCCGATTGTGATCTTTGCTTCATACATAATATTAAAAGATAAGTCCAATTTTAAATTAAAGGATATTGCCGTTCTGACAGCCATCGGAGTGACGATAGCATTACCTTGGCACGCTTACATGTTATGGACTTACGGTACGGAATTCACTGATTACTTTTTAAAATATCACATTTACGACAGAGCATTTATTGGAGTCGAAAACATCGTAAAAAGATCAGGTGTTTTATATCATATTAATTATATGATGACAATAATACCTTACAGTATCCTTATATTGTTCAGTTTTATTAAAGACATCCGCGGCAGAAAAGAACTTGAACGCGAAAAAATTTTTATCTGGATCTGGTTTCTTATAGGTATGCTGATACTGATGATATTCAGGACAAAGCTAGAAGTATATATTCTTCTTGTGCTTCCTCCCGGTTGCTATCTTATCTCGCTCTTTATTTCCGGAATAGAAAAGGAAAGATTTTTCATCAAAGCTCTTTCGGTGACTTTCATATTTTTGAATTTTATCTGGTTTGCAACTGAAGACGCGAGACCTTTTATAAAAGAGTTTATACTTCGGTCTGATTTCCTGCAGGTGTCTGCAGTCATACTTTCTCTCCTTGGAATATTATATTTTCTTGGAAAATATATTGCGCGTAGATTTGATCTGGAGAATACATATTTTATTTTTATACTGATCTTTTTTCTTACTGTAAATGTATTTTACATGATTAGAATACCAGAGTGGGAAAATAAGTTTAAGATTTCCGAAGTAAAGGAATTAATCGAAAAGAGCGGAAAGAAGAATCTTGTTTATGTCGCAACAAATTACAGACATAATCCGCAGTTCAGTTTTTATTTTGATGGGTTGGATCTAAACTGGGAAAATCCGCAGTATAATTTTGAGCTGATAGATAATAAGGAGGGAATTGATCTTGTAAAAGATAAACTCAGTTCACTCAGAAGAAATGATTATGTAATACTTGTCGAAAAAGATTATATTAACAGAGCGGATTATCCAGATTCACAATGGTTTATTCCGGGTGACTTTAAACTGCTGCTTAAAAGCAAAGGATATGAACTATACGAAAACTGAATTATGACAGAGATTATCAGAGTAAAAAATATTGAAAAAGATATTGAGTGGAATGAGTTTCTCAGAAATCAGTACAATCTCTTTTTTGATCAGAGATTTATTTCTTACAATGATGTCTTTAAGAAAAAAATAAAATGGCATCATCTGATGTTCAGACCTGAAGGTACAAATAAAATTCTTGCTGTTATGACCGGCTGTGAGAGGGATGCAGCCGGTAAAAAATATTTTGTATCATGCGACGGGTTGAGTTATGGCGGTTTTCTTTGGAAAAGAAAAACCGATCTCATCACATACTTTGAAGTGATAGAGAGTTTTAAGATATATCTTGCTGAAAATAAATTCAACAGCTGTATTATCAGAAACCCGCCTTTCCGCTACAATAATATCCCCAATGAAGAAACAGATTACGCTCTTATGAAGGAGGGATTTGATGTGACAGGTATTTCACTTACAAATATAATTGATGTAAGAGATTTTAATTTTAAGAAAATATCCGGACCTAAGAAAAGATCAATTAAAAAATCATCTTCGGTGATTAATGTAGAGCTGTTTGAAGAAGAACCAGATAAGAAGAATTTCAGGGAATTTTATGACGTACTTTTAAGGAACAGAGAATTAAAAAATGTAAAGCCGACACATTCGTTTGAAGAGCTGATCTATCTTAAGAATAAGCTTGAGAATGAAATTATTTTATTTACTGCAAAAATAGAGACAGAGCTTGCTGCGGTTTGTGTGCTTTTCAAAATTAACAGCGACATGATCCTTAATTTTTATCTTGCCGGCGATGAAAAATTCAAAATGAACAGGGTTTCGGAATTTCTTCTTTATAAGTCTATTGAATGGTCTAAAGAAAACGGATATAATTATTATGACATTGGCACATCGGATATGAATGGTAAGCTGCTAGAAGGACTATATGCATTTAAGAAAAAATTTCTCGCGCATGGATTTCTCCGAAAAACTTATGAATATAAAATCAAATAATTAAATTGAAAATAAAGAATAAAAAAATACTTCTAACAGGCGGCGCAGGTTTTATAGGCAGCACTCTTGTATCAAAGCTTGTTAAGGATAATGAAATTACAATAGTTGATAATTTCTCAAGGGATTCTATAAAATACAAAAAAATTACTTCGCGCAATCTTAAAATAGTAAAAGAAGATGTTCTGAATATTAATGCATTAAAAAAGACATGCGAAGATTTCAGACCGGAAATTGTGATCCATCTGGCTGCCGTCGCAGGGATAGATACTGTTATAATTGATCCGGTTAAGACTCTTGATGTAAATATAAACGGTACATTCAATCTGCTTAAAGCGCTTGAGAAATATTCAGGCAGACTGGAAAGATTGGTGGATTTTTCCACAAGTGAAGTACTTGGCGCATATGCATACAAATCAACTGAAAAGTCGGATACAAATTTCGCGCCTGTAGGCGAAGCAAGGTGGACATATTCCATCAGTAAAGTTGCCGGAGAACATATCGTTCACAGTTATTTTAAAAAATTTGGATATCCCAGCGTTACAATCCGTCCTTTTAATATTTACGGTCCGGGACAGGTTGGGGAAGGCGCTATTCAGATATTTATAAAAAATGCCGTCCGCGGAAAAAATATTGAAATACACGGCGACGGCGATCAGATCAGATCATGGTGTTATATTGATGATATGATACACGGCATTGAACTTTCACTTACAAATAAAAAGGCTGTAGGAGAAATATTCAATATCGGAAATCCGAAAGGTACGATCACAATTTCTTCTCTCGCGGAAAAAATTGTCGCGCTGTGCAGATCAAAATCAAAAATTATTTATACTCCAAAAAATTATGTAGATGTAGAATTAAGAATACCGAGCATTGAAAAGGCAAAAGAACTGCTGGGATTTATTCCTCAGGTTGATCTGAACGAAGGTATAATAAAAACTTTTAACTGGTATAAAAAAAATATCTGATGAGGTTTTTTTATCTTGCTCATTCCGTAATGAGTCTTGAATTTCTTAAAGGTCTTGCAGCTGATAATATGATACCGGGGCTTGCAGTGATTCACAAAAGTCTTGACAGAAAAAAACTCGATAAAGAATTTTATACACCTGTAAAAGATTTTTGCCTTGAGAATAAAATTGGATTATATGAAACAGATGATGTAAATGAATTAAAGGATAAGCTTTCTGAATTTGATACAGGTGTCTGCGTGGGATTTATGAGCATACTGAAAAAAGAAATATTTTCTGTTCCTGAAAATGGTATACTGAATTTACACTGCGGTAAGCTCCCGGAATACAGGGGCAGAGCTCCTATCAGCAGAAGTATTATGAACGGAGAGGAATTCCTTACCGTTTCGGTTCACAGGATTGACGAAGGGGTTGATTCCGGAGACATCTGCAAAGAATATAAAATTAAGATCAGTCAGGAAGATGACGTAAATACGCTATACCATAAATGCTCAGGTGTTTCATCCGTAATTATTTCGGAATGTCTCCGCGACATTAAAGATCGTAAATTAATTTTCAGTAAACAGATAACAGACAAACCCGCTAACAAAGTCATCAGTGATGAAGAAAGTAAAATAAACTGGAGTGAAAATGCGAATACAATATTTAATAAAATAAGAGCGCTTACTTTTCCTTATCCATGCGCATACTTTTCTTTTAATAATAAAAAATACTTAATTCTTAAGTCGATCCCGTTAAATGAAAATGTGGTAGCAAAATCAGCGGCAGGAACTGTAACAAGTGTATCGGACACTGAAATGGAAATTGAAACCGGAGAAGGGAAACTTATAATATCCGAAATGACAGATGAATATTTAAGCGAAATAAAATTTAAAGAACAATTTAAAACCGGAGATTTATTCAAATGAGAGTTATCGATGCGCACATTCATATTGGAAAATGGAGTAAAATATTTTTTGAATATGGTTCGACTGTAGGACAGGCGGTCAGCGTTATGAAAAGCTCCGGCATAGAAGCGGCTTTATGTATGCCGACTGACGCAACATCGAATGAAGTATTATTCAGTCTTTCCCGGGAATCCTGCGGTTTTAAATTTTATTATAATGCCTGGATTGATCCGTCGGATAAAAATCTTGATGATTTTCTTGAAAGAAACATAAATGAAATTTCCGCATTCAAGATACACCCGTCCATTCAGCGGTTAAAAATTACAGACGCAGCTTATGACAAATATCTACGGCTTGCTTCAGATACGGGAAAAATTATAGTAGTTCATTGCGGCAGGTGGCAGGAGATGGCTGGATATAAGTTTCCGCTCGAAGCGGCTTTGAAGTATCCTGCTCTGAAAATTATACTTGCGCATATGGGAGGTGATCAGCCGTCACTTTATCTTGAATGTGCGGAAGAAGTTAGGGATATAAAATATAAGAATGTATACCTCGGGACGGAATCTGTACGTGAATTCTACTTTATGAATCTTGCCGTGAAAAAAGCCGGAGCTGAAAAAGTAATATTCGGAAGTGATTATAATCTCGGTCTGCCGCTGACCTATATACCGATCGTGGAAAGTCTGGATATTTCTAATGAAGAAAAAGAACTTATATTTTCGGGAAATATTCTGAAGCTTATTTCATCTTAAAAACCGTCCGGAAAAATAAATATTCCGTCTTCATCTCTTACTATTTCATAAATCTCTATTACAGCTTCGAGATTAAGCTCTCCGTAAATATGAGGGAATAGAAAATTATCATTGTTCGAATCTTCCCAGATAATTTCGCTGCTGACTTTTGACTGATCAATATATATCAGGAGAATTTCTTTTTCATTGTTAAAAAATTTTGCAGCCGATGATCTGACTTTATCTTTAGGCGAGCAATGAATGAATCCTTCTGTATCAAGCGAATCTGTCCTGTATGGTTTGGTTTTTTTAAAAAGAATCCTGTCCTTTTTAATAGTCAAATGATAAATTATTTCCATTAGAGTACCAATTAATTAACTTTTTTACGGGCAATAATGTCGAACAAGTGCCAGTGCTTTAATTCTCCTATAGCTGTTTTGTCATCCTTCTCAATTTCATCGAAAAATTCTATCTCCATTCCATCAAACCTTTTTAACGCCTGATCCTTTGTATGTCTTACAAGATCCCATTCATCGCGGTCTCCGAAAAGCTGACCTGAAAATCTTCCGTTAACGTTAAGTGAATTTAATATGTTTTCCCAGACAAATTCAAAATGTTCCTTTGGACAAAAAGGAAGAGCGTAGTTTGCATTGATAAGATCGCATTTTCTCCAGTTAATATTCTCAAATGATGATATCTGAATTTCAAGTTTGTCTTTATATTCATCAATGATCTCTTTCATTAACTTAGATACATTTTCATTGTTATCAACTGCCGTAACACGCCAGCCTTTTTTCAGAAGTTCATGCGTCTCATGACCGTTACCGCAGCCGAGATCATAAGCAATGCCGGAATTAAATTTATCCTTATCAAAAAGTTCAAAAGTTCTAACAAGTAATTCTCTTGCTTTTCTTTCCTTATGAGCTTTGTAATAACCCGCCCAGTTAAATACTTTTGTCATTAATTATTTAAATGTATTCCCCGTTATCAGACATTTAATTTTGTTTGAAAAAATAATCAATATCGTTGAAATAAAACATTGAATTTTTTTATAGATATAATAGCCAGAGCGGTTATAATTCCCAGGAAAGCTCCGGCTATTACGTCAGTATTATAATGAACACCGATAACTACTCTTGAAAGTGATACAAGTAGCGCCCACAGCAATGGAATGACTGTAAGATATTTATTTTTATTTGATACGGAGGATGAAATTATAAACGCAAAGATCACTGCAAGAAAAAATGAGGACTGCGAATGACCGGACGGGAAAGAATTTTCTATTTCGTTTATCCAGTTATAAAGTAAAGGAGGATAAATCTCTTTAAACTTATCCGGATTATTTTCTGTCATTTCCCGCAGATATTTTTTCTTCTCTTCAGGAAGCCGGTCTATATATAAAGCTCCGGCCGGATCTTTGAATTCACCGCCGGTAATATATAACTGAGATGGCCTCGGCTTTACTATCGAATCTTTCAGAACAAAATAAGTAACGCCTGTATTGATGAGCTGTAAACAAAATACTAAAAAAAGAAACAGAAAGACAACTATTCTTTTTGATTTACTGAATTTAAAATTATAAAGTACGAAAGCGGATACTATTAAAAAAGTAACAGCAATTCCGTAAACACCGCCCCCTGCAGTTATAAAAAGCCAGACAGGCGCTAAAGTATCAGTGGTTCTGCTTCCGCTGAATTCAAGATCAAACATTAATAGGATCAAAACAAGCAGTGTAAAGATCAGAAATACTGAATTAAAAAAATAAGTCCGCTCACGGTAAAGTGTTTTAAAGTATAACATATTAAAATACGGTTACTTGAAATTATCTAAAAAAGAGTTTCCTTAATCACTTCAGCAATAGGACTAATAAGATATTTTCTACCTGTTCCGATTTCTGTGCATAAAAATCTTTTACGTAGTTTTTTTCCTTTGATATATCTGCGCGAATCTTTCAGACTGAATATCTGGTTTTCATTCAGTTCTTCAAGGTGAATGTAATCAGATGCATCGTCATATTTTTTTAATATTTTTATCAGTCTAACATCCGTGCAGCTTGCTGCTGAAGGACTTACGGAATAAACTTTCATGTAATGGTTTAACTCTTCAGGAAATATATTCATTTCCAGAAAATACTTCATATGGAAGTTAAATTCTGATTTCCATTCAGGTCCGTGCGGTGAAATTTTTTTCGGGTATTTTAAATAGCATGTGAGGTGAGCAATTTCATGTACAAGTATTATCAGAAAGAAGTATTTATTAAGATTGTGATTTACAGTGATCTTATGCGGCTTTCCTTTGTATGGATGTGTGTAATCACCAAGCTTTGACTGCCGGGCTTTTGTGATCTTTAAGAGAAATCGGTATTCCTCAATCCATTGAATTATGATATTAACGGAGCCTTCCGGAATATATTTGCTAAGGATTATTTTGTTTCTGTCGGAAATAAATTTTTATTTTAATTTTTTTACAGCTTTAAAACGGAAGCAGTTTTCAATATGGTCGTTTATCATTCCGGCTGCCTGCATGAAAGCGTAACAAATTGTTGATCCGACAAAATTGAATCCGCGTTTTTTAAGATCCTTGCTCATTGCATCAGATTCCGCTGACACTGCTGGTATATCTTTCATTGATTTTCTGTTGCTGTGAATTGTCTTTCCCCCGGTGAACTGCCATATGTATTTGTCAAAACTTCCGAACTCTTTCTGAACTGCTTTAAATAATTTTGCATTTTCAACTGAGGAATAAATTTTAAGTTTGTTTCTTATTATTCCTTCATCATTTAAAAGCTCGTTGATTTTTTTACTGTTATATTTTGCAATCTTATTATAATTAAAATTGTCAAAAGCTTTTTTAAAGTTCTTTCTCTTGTTAATAATTGTAGACCAGCTCAACCCCGCCTGAAAAGCATCGAGAAGTAAAAATTCAAAAAGTTTTTTATCATCATGAACCGGGTTTCCCCATTCTTCATCATGATACTTAACCATGAGTTCACTCGAAAGACACCAGCTGCATCTTACTTTTTTATCATTAACTTTAAATTCTATTTTCATTCTTTTTATTCATTCCCGCCATTCTTAAAAGCATAAACATTTGTCCTCGGTGATGAGCTTCATGTTCTATGAGGTGATATAATATCCATTGTTTCTGTAAAGTATCCTCACTGTTTTTTCTTTTCATCGTAATATTTTCTTCCAGTTCAGAATCTTTCATCCCCGACATATAGTCAGTAAGATTTTTTCTTGCTGCGCTTAATACATCGAGATAATAAAAAATCTCAGGAGGAGATGATGGGGGATCTGAAGAACCTGATGGATCGAACCATTTGTCATAATAAGCTTTTTGTTTTAAATCTTCAGGCTGTGAAGCACCTGATAAAATCTCCAGCCAGGAAATTTCGCATTCAGCAAAATGTAAAAGATAAGCGCCAATTGGAAATTCACCTTTCAAAGGCTCTGAAAACAATTGCTCTTTACTTAAATGACTTATACCTGAAAGAGTAACTTTTCTTATGTCTTCAAGCATGTAACTCATTAGTTTAAGTCTGTCGTTCACAGGTGAATTTTTAAATTTAGAAAATATTTAATCCGGCTTTATTCGAGTTCTGAAAGAGCAATTCTAAAATTATTCATGATCACATCGATCTGCTCAAGAGTACATGTTCCGACAGCAACTCTATACCAAACTGAATCTGCGGAAGATCCGAATGATGCAAAGGGAACCAATGCCAATTTTGCTTTTTCAATGAGGAAATCAGTTACAAGTTCGGAACTGTCAAGTATAGTTCCGTCTTTCAATTTTTTACCAATGAGATCAATTTTTACAGTCATAAATATTGAAGCCTGCGGAGCGATAGCGTCCACACTAAAACCGTCTTCCTTAAGTTCTTTAAATTTAATATAAAAGGATTGTAATCTTTTATAAATGCCGTCTTTGACATTTTCAAGAAAAGTGTCAACAAGGTCATAATCCGAATAATATTCAGCGAGAGCTACCTGTTCAGCTTTTGGAGCCCATGCGCCCATATGCGAGATAATGGATTTCATTTTACTAATAACCTTTCTCGGACCAAATCCCCAGCCGACCCTTACTCCTGTAGCGCAGAAGACTTTACTAATGCCGTCAATAAAGATAGTGTAATTTTTCATAGCGGGATTTATGAGTACCGGACTAAAATGTTTTATATCTCCGAAAGTAAGTTGCCAGTAAATCTGATCAAACAAGAGATAAAGCGGTTTTTGCGAATCGCCTCTTCTGTTATTTTCTGAAACAATTAGATCGCAGATTTTAGCCAGTTCAATTTCTGTAAATACAGTACCTGTAGGATTAAGCGGAGAACAAAGAGAAAGAAGGGAAGCATCTTTTACAAATGGTTCGATCTCTTCAGCTGTCGGCATAAAATTATTTTCGGGTTTTGTTTCTATAGTGACGGCTTTACACCTTGTAAGGTGAGTGTAATGATTATTATTCCAGGAAGGAACGGGAAAAATCACAGTATCTCCGGGATCGAGAATACTATTGTAAGCTGAAAAAATTACCGGTCTTGCTCCGCTGGTAATAATAATATCGTCAACGCTGTAATCAAGTCCGCCATTATCACGAAGATAAGCGGAAACAACATTTCTTAAATCCGTAACGCCTTCTCCCGGAGGATAATTAGTTTCATTATTATCGTAAGCTTTTTTAATTCCTTCTTTGAAAGGTTTGGGGATAGGAAAAATGTCAGGATCAAAATCACCGATAGTCAGGTTAAAAATTTCCTGACCTTCGGCGATCTTATCATTAATTTGCCATGCAAGTTTAATAATTTCTGAACCGATAAGATTTTCAGCCATTTTGGAAACAATGAGTTCCTTAGGTTTTGATTCTTCAATTAGATTGTTCATAATAGCAGAGTATTAAATTTAGGTTTTATAAATATACTTATTTGAAGTAAAAAATTTGATGAAAATATTTGAGAAAGTGGTGAGGATGAAAAAGGGAGGGAATCAAGGAATTGTAATTAAGGAAGCAGTGAAAAATCAATTTTAGTGAATTTGCACGAGAATCGGAAACTGGAATTCAAAATAGATTTTTCTAATTTTATTCCGCATTCTAATATTGCGTCGTGTTTTATGAAACTTATTGGATGGGATAATCCATTGTAAATATTGATTGAGGAAATTGTAAATATCAAAATTAATTTTATTTGATATATCAATTATAAATTTTTCACTAATGTCTTTAACTTCAATTACTTATTTTTGTGTTCGATAAATTTAAATATATAAATGGCCAAAGAAATTAACAACAATTTTAGAGAAGACGAAAATAAAGAATGGATTGATTCCCTTGAATATATTTTTGAAACTCAGGGACCGGAACGCGTAAGCGAGATTTTAAGAAAATTACAGATCAGAGCTCAAAAGTTCGGAATCAAAATCCCTTTTACAGCTAATACTCCTTATATTAATACTATTCCCGCTGATACGCAGCCCGTCTATCCCGGCAGCAGGGAAATCGAAAGAAGAATAAAAAGTATCCTACGGTGGAACGCCATGGCAATGGTTGTCAGAGCAAACCGTGAACTCAGCGGTATTGGCGGACATATTTCCACATATGCTTCAGCTGCTACTCTTTATGAAGTTGGATTCAATCATTTCTTCAGAGGCAAAGATCATCCGTCAGGCGGTGATATAATTTATTTTCAGGGTCATGCCGCCCCCGGTATTTATGCAAGAGCAATGCTCGAAGGAAGAATTACTGAAAAAGATCTGAATAATTTCAGAAGGGAATTGTCATCTGAAAGAGGATTATCCTCATATCCGCATCCCTGGCTAATGCCCAAGTTCTGGCAGTTTCCTACAGTATCGATGGGACTTAGCCCAATAATGGCTATCTATCAGGCAAGGTTTAACAGATATCTTGAAGACAGAGGAATCCTGAAAAAAACGGATCAGAAAGTATGGGCTTTTTTAGGAGACGGAGAAACGGATGAACCAGAAACTCTCGGAGCTATTACTCTTGCTTCACGTGAAAATCTCGATAATCTTATATTTGTAATTAATTGTAACCTGCAGAGATTAGACGGACCTGTAAGGGGAAACGGAAAAATTATTCAGGAGCTTGAAGCCATCTTCAGAGGCGCCGGCTGGAATGCAATTAAAGTAATCTGGGGAGGTGACTGGGATCCACTGATAGCGAAAGATGATAACGGAAAATTAGTAGAGGTTATGAATAACGTAGTTGATGGTCAGTTTCAGAAATATACGGTAATGGGCGGTGATTATATCAGAAAAGATTTCTTTGGAAAAGATCCTGAAATATTAGAGATGGTCAGTAACTATTCCGATGAACAATTAAGAAAACTTAAACGCGGCGGTCACGATCCGGATAAAGTATTTGCAGCTTATGATAATGCATTTAATCATATAGGATCTCCAACTGTTATCCTCGCGCAGACAATTAAAGGCTATGGACTTGGTGAATCCGGAGAAGGCAGAAATATTACTCATCAGCAGAAAAAATTAAATGAGCAGGAATTAAAAGAGTTCAGAAGCCGTTTCGGAATTCCTATCTCAGATAAAGAAGTCGCTGACGCTCCTTTCTATAAACCAGCAGAAGATTCGGAAGAAATAAATTATCTTAAACTCAGAAGAAATGAATTAGGAGGATTTATTCCAAGCCGAAACGGAAATTCCGCCCCATCTTTGAAAATTCCTAAAGGCGATCTTTTCAGTGAATTTTACAAAGGCAATGGTGAAAGGGAGGTAGCTACAACTATGGCTTTTGTTCATCTTCTTTCTAAACTTCTTAAAGACAAAGAGATTGGTAAATATATCGTCCCTATAGTTCCAGATGAAGCAAGAACTTTCGGTATGGAATCGCTTTTCAGACAAGTGGGAATTTATTCTCACTCAGGGCAGCTCTATGAACCAGTTGATAAAGGAAGTCTTCTATACTATAAGGAAGAAAAGAGCGGTCAGATACTTGAGGAAGGAATTACTGAAGCCGGGGCAATGTCATCATTTATCGCTGCAGGTACTTCATATTCAACTCATGGTATAAACATGATTCCGTTCTTTATTTTTTATTCGATGTTCGGATTTCAAAGAATTGGTGACCTGATATGGGCTGCAGCGGACTGCAGAACGAGAGGTTTTCTCTTAGGAGGAACAGCAGGAAGGACTACACTTAGCGGAGAAGGACTTCAGCATCAGGACGGTAACAGTCAGTTGCTTTCTCTTACTGTACCGAATCTTAAATGCTATGACCCGGCTTTTGCTTATGAACTTGCAGTTATAATTGAAGACGGAATGAAAAGGATGTATGAGAAACAGGAAGACATTTTTTATTATCTGACAGTCATGAATGAACCATATAAAATGCCCGCGATGCCAAAAGGAGTCAGCGAAGGTATACTAAAAGGTATTTATAAATATTCAAACTCTAAATTAAAAACCGATAAGCTTAAGGCTCACCTTTTTGGAAGCGGATCTATACTGAATGAAGCGGTCAAAGCTAAGGAAATTCTTGAAAAAAATTATAATGTGTCAGCAGATGTGTGGAGCGTTACCAGCTATAAAGAATTGTATTTTGACTGTATAGAAACTGAAAGGCAAAATATGGTTAATCCCGGTTTAAAAATTGAGTCTTATATTGAGAAAGTGCTTTCAAAGGAAAAAGGTGTTTTTGTTGCTGCTTCAGATTATGTAAAAGCTTTGCCCGCTACTATTGCGAAATGGATACCGGGAAGTTTCTATATTCTCGGTACTGATGGATTTGGCAGAAGCGACGGCCGTGATCAGCTGAGAAATTTCTTTGAAGTGGATTACAGATATATTACAATTGCGGCTCTCTATTCTCTATTTAAAGAAAATAAAATAAAAGAATCGGTAGTATATAAAGCCGTGAAAGATCTGGGTCTGGATCCGGAAAAGCCCAATCCGCTTAGCGTGTAAAAATGTTTAATTAAATTTTTTAAAATGATTAAAGAAGTAAAACTACCTGAAGTATCTGAAAATATAGAGCATGGCGATGTCATAAAAGTACTTGTCTCTGTAGGTGATAAAATCAGTATTGATCAGCCTTTGATCGAACTCGAAACTGATAAAGCATTATTTGAAGTACCATCAACTGAAGAAGGTGTTGTAAAAGAAATTTCTGTTAAAGAAGGAGATGTGATAAATATTGGTTCAGTAATTCTTAAAGTAGAAACAAATGCCAATGGAAAAAAAGATCAGGATTCTGAAAAAAAAGAGAAGACATCTGAAAAAATGGAGCAGACTTCAGATAAGAATTCTGTAAAAGAATCTGTTCAAAATGAAATTGATGAATCATTAAATTCAGCAAAAAAATCGGAGTTTAATAAGGAAGATACTGAAAAAGCTCATAGTTTCGAATCTCAAAGAAATCCTGAATCAGAGACTGAATCAGAAGTAACGGAAAAGGAGGAAGTTAAACCTTTAAACGATCCTGAAAAAGTTTTAGCTCCGGCCTCTCCGTCTGTCAGAAGGCTTGCGCGGGAGCTCGGAGTGGAAATTAACACAGTCATCGGTTCTGGAAAAGACGGAAGAATATCCGATGAGGATGTAAAGAATTTTGTAAAAGCGGCAATGAATACTTCCGGATCATCTTCTTCGTCTCTCTCAGGAAGATCATTGCCGGATTTCAGTAAATGGGGTGAAGTCAAAATTGAGCAAATGAGTAAGATCAGAGCTGTAACGGCTGAGTCAATGTCCCACTCATGGGCTGCACCGATGGTCACACAGTTTGACAAAGCTGACATTACCCTTGCAGAAGATTTTAGAAAAAAATATTCGGAAGCCGTAAAAACCAAAGGTGGGAATCTTACCATTACATCGTTGCTGGTGAAAATTTGTTCCAAAGCGCTTAAAAAGTTTCCGCAATTTAATTCCAGTATTGACCTTAATAAAAAAGAAATTATATATAAAAGCTATTACAATATCGGGATAGCTGTAGATACGGATAGAGGATTACTTGTTCCGGTAATTAGAAGTACGGATAAAAAAAATATTATTGATATTTCTGCGGAGTTAAATGAACTTGCGGAAAAAGCCCGATCAAAAAAAATCCTGCCTGATGAAATGGACGGCGGGAATTTTACAATCTCAAATCTAGGCGGTATAGGCGGAACAGCGTTCACTCCGATTGTTTATTCACCGCAGGTAGCTATACTCGGTGTATCGAGAGCGACTAAGGAAGCTGTTTATATTAATGAAAATTTTATTCCAAGAATGATGCTTCCCCTTTCACTTACTTATGATCACAGAATTATAGACGGAGCGGACGCTGCAAGATTTCTCAGATGGATCTGTGAAGTTCTTGAAAATCCAATGTATATGTTTTTATGAATTTAAGTTTTCTACTGCTGAATTTTAGTCAATAGAAAAACTCATGTTTACTACTACACGGATTGTCTTTTCTATAGATGTTGTATTGTTTATGCCGTAATCAGAAATTTCATTCGAGTTTTTTGCATTAATCTGAATGACTCCCATTTTTGATGAACGAACTTCTCCAATATCATTTCCGGTACTGTTTGCAATTTGCTCAGCTCTTACTTTTGCATCCTGAGCTGCTATTCCGGTCATCTCAACTTTAAGGTCGGAGATTTTTGTGTATAAAAATTCCGGTGTCGGCGAGTTAATTTCAATTCCTTCATTTATTAATTCAGTCGCCTCTCTTGAAAGTTTGTCAATTCTCTCTACGTCTTCCGACTCCACTCTGAAATCCTGATTTAATCTGTATCCGGTAATCTGATTAGTTGAATACCCCTGTTCATTACTGGCGTAAATTGTAGAAGTGTTAATAGCTGATACGGTAATTTTATCTTCGGGAAATCCTTTTGATATCAAATAATTTTTTACTCTTTCGTTGGCAGTTTTTAGTTTTGCATATGATTCCTGAAGTGTAAGAGATTCGATTGATACCGATCCGTTCCATATAGCATAATCGGATTTTATATCTTTTGATGCTGAACCTGTAACATTTATTGTTACATCCTTTCTGGAAACATATTTCCATGTGGAAGAAAGTATGAACGCGCCGATTATGAATGCCCCGGCAAGAATTGCAGCTGCAGGTATGTAATTTCTGATGTTGTTAACGGTGTTATTATTATTCATATTTTAAAATAATTAAAATTAAAAACTCTCTTTATCAATTTGGAATTTTCTTGAACCTTTCTTTTCAGATGTTTTCTTTTTTATCTGTAATCGTTTTTCCTTTAAAGCCGGTGAAAGTTTTGTCATTCTTCTTTTCTTTACAGGCTTTAATGCATTTTCAATCAGTTCAAAAAATTTCTCGGTTGAATCGACTTTATTTAAATATTGAGAACGGCTGCTTTGAGATATAATTTTTATTAAACCATCTGAAGTAAGTCTATTAGAAAGTTTATTGCCTATTAATAATTTTTCATGCTCGGTTAATGCTTTTGATTCTCCGATATTGAAATTTAATTCTACTTTTGTTTCTACCTTATTAACATTCTGTCCGCCTTTACCGCCGCTTCTGGATGTTTTATATCTTATTTCTTTTTCAATATCTGATTTAATGTCTTCTGAGATGCTCACTTTTTTTTAGGTTTGTATATATGAGTGCTTTGTCCGAAAAAAACTTCCGCTGATTCCATGATCGTTTCAGATAATGTAGGGTGCGGATGAATTGACAGCTTGAGATCAGTTGCATTCGCTCCCATTTCAATCGCAAGTACTCCTTCTGAAATCAAATCACCTGCATTAGGTCCGGCAATCCCGACTCCTAATATTCTTTGGGATTTATTATCAATTATTAATTTTGTCAAACCGTCAGTTCTTCCCAGTGTTAATGCTCTTCCTGAAGCAGCCCATGGAAATTTTGAAACAGTGAATTCAAGATTTTTTTGTTTCGCCTCCGCCTCTGTAATACCGCACCAGGCAATTTCCGGATCAGTAAATACTACAGCCGGAATTGTCTTTGGTTCAAACACCGATCTATAACCTGCTATTACTTCAGCTGCAACTCTTCCTTCATGAGAAGCTTTATGAGCAAGCATCGGCTCACCTGCTACGTCACCGATCGCAAATATATTTTTAACTGATGTCCTCGCCTGATTATCAGTAATAATAAATCCTTTTTCATTTATTTTTACTCCGGTATTTTCCAGACCTAAGTTTGAGGAATTTGGTTTTCTTCCTGCAGAAACTAAAACACTTTCAAATGTCTTCTCAATAATTTTTTTATCTTTCTCCTGCAACTTAACTTTAAAACCTGAAGGTGTTGCTTTTACAGAAGAAACTTTGGTCTCAAGTAATATTGATTCAAATGAATTTTTAACACTGGAAAAAAGAATATTTACAAGATCCCGGTCTGCGCCGTTTAATAATCCGGGAAGCATTTCAGCAATTGTAATTTTTGTTCCGAATGCTGAATATACAGTAGCAAGCTCTAAACCAATATAACCGCCTCCTATCACTAACATCGATTTTGGTATCTTTTCAAAATTCAGAGCTGATGTAGAATCTAGGATTTTTTTAGAAATATCAGATATACCCGGAATTCCGGCCGGATGAGATCCTGTTGCAATAATAGCATTTTCAAACTCAATAATCTCTTTCTTTTTATCCGCGCAAGATAATTCTATTTTGTTATTATCGAGAAATACAGCAATACCTTGAATATATTCAATTTTCCTCTGCTTAGAAATCTGACCAAGGCCTGAAGTAAGCTTTTTAACTATATCATTCTTCCATGCTCTAACTCTTTTAAGATCTATCTTAGGTTTTGAAAAACTTACTCCGAAATTTTTTAATTTATCAGCATCGTTTAAGACTTTTGCAAGGTGTAACATCGCTTTCGAAGGAATACATCCTCTGAATAGGCAAACTCCGCCCGGATTTACATCTTTATCTATCAAGGTTGTCTCGATCCCAAGATCTGCAGCAAGAAATGCAGCTGCATATCCTCCGGGTCCGGCTCCAATTACAATTAATTTTCTCTTTTTCAATTTTTTTTAAAAATAAACAGAATATACTAATTCTAAAATGAATAATACAATAATTTTTTAAAACTCGTGAAAATAATATTTTTAATTTACCTCAACTATTGCATTAAATTAAAATAAAATATTATATATATTGCTAATATTTAAAAACTTAAGAAAGGGAAATTTATGAAACTAATAAAGTACTTTTTAATGGCTCTTTTTTTGACATCAGCAGTACAAGCGCAAAATGTTAAAATAACAGATTTTGATTTACCGGTAAGTTCTGCAAGGAAATTTTTAATAGATGGATTTTATAACTGGGCACAAACCACACCTGAAGATACAGGTCAGAATAAAATTCTTTCAAGCTCCTGGAGATTAAACGGACTGTATACTCAATTCTATTCATCGCCTTCATATGCATGGAATTTGAATCTTAACGGCGCTTTATCACAGGCATCAAGAGGTGATACGACCAGATATGAATACGATCTTGCAACTGATCTTAGTAAATATTTTAGTGATTCACATGGTTTTTTCGGTAATGCTGAATTAAGATCCAATTACTTGAGAAAAAGAGAATTTGGTCAGGATAACAGACCGACTATTGAAATTTTCGGCGGTTTGGGTTATGGAAGACAGGTTAATGCTACATCTCTTGCAAAAGCAATCAGAATTGACGAAGATCTGAGAAAAGGCGGCATTACAAATAAATATATGCCCAAGTCAACAATGTTAGCCATTGCTCAGATAGTAGACAGAGAAGCAGAATACAGGGATAAATACAAAGCAATATATGAATCAAAGATTATTGAAGATATTACACAGGAAGTTTTAAACTCAGGTGTATCTAATTTCAATAATATGTCTGCTCTTGGTTTCATGAGAATCAGAGACGTCTTATATGGTAATAATCAATTTATTAATGATAGAGCATGGGGCGGTGATGTAAGACTTGGTGTAGCTTATGAACTTTTGACAAGAAACGAACTGATCAAAAGTCCATCTCCTACACTTGATCTCAGAGGCAGATACGCATATCCAATCGGCATTAATCACCAGATAAGAACATTCCTGAATGTAAGATCTCCTTTAGACAGTAATTTTGCTAAGTTATTTACAGGAAATCTGGGTATATTTTATTCTTACAATTTCACAAACAGAATTTCATTTAATGCCGGATATACAGCTTCTTTAAATCAAATATTTAGTGGACAAGATTCACTCGGAATTCCGATCGGAACTGATAAATCAGGCGCAGATCATACTGTCAGCGCAGGATTTAATTTCTACATAGAAAATTATATCACGCTTAATTTAACAGGCGGATATTCAAGAATATACAGAACTGAAGACAGATTCTTCACAAACGCTTCTGTCGGTTTCATAATATTCTAAAACAGATTTAGATTTAAAAACAAAAAGTGCCTGATTTTTTCAGGCACTTTTTTTATTTTCCTTATCCTATGCAATACATTTACGTTTTTCTATGTAAATATCTTTTCCGCTTCTCCCGATAAGGTAATACTTTTCAGTTTTTTTTCACAAATCTCAAAATCCACTTTCAGATATTTTCCGGATCTTGTAAGCAGTCTAACTGGTTTGCATTGCTCTCTTGTAATATAGTAAATCAATGCAGCGGAAATAGATCCCGTGCCGCAAGCAAGTGTTTCAGCTTCCACTCCTCTCTCAAAACTTCTTATCGCAAGTTGTCCGCTTCCCGTTATTTCCGCAAAATTAACATTAGCTCCTTCAGGCATGAGATCTTTATGCATTCTTATGTTTCTTCCCCACTCCGAAATATTCACTTCTTCAATAGAATTTACTTTAGGCTTTTGTATATCATCCGTGAATACAACAATATGAGGAGATCCAATATCTACATAAGAGCACTTCAGCAGTTCCCACCATTCCTGAAAATGAACTTTTAGTCTGAAATTAGTTTTTATTATAACCGGCGGCGGAAATTTAACGGAAATTTCATTCCCTGAAATTATTTCACATTCATAAATTTGCGATACAGTTTCTATATTTAATTTATTCCTTTCAGAAAATAAATTGTCAGAAATATATTTTACAGTGCATCTTAATCCATTTCCGCATAAAGCATCACCTGTCCCGTCGCGGTTGAAATAATTCATTCTGAAATCTGCCTTTCCGGAAGTTTCCAGAAATATCACGCCGTCATTTCCGGGAAATTTCTCCATTAGATCAATCACAATCGTATAATAATCACTTACATCAGAATTTCTGTTATCCATAATTATAAATGAATTACCTGCTCCTGAATATTTTTGTACTTCCGTCAATAAACTCCTCTCGTATTAGTTTTCTTAGTAACCTTTATATCTCTGAGCTGAGGCGCTTTAATCCTGACTTCGAATGAAAATCCTCTGTATGTGCCGGACGGATACCAGTTAAAATTCATTTCCCATGAATTTAAATCTCTGTAAGCAGTAATGTAAGGAGTTACTATTTGTTTGTTCACAAGATCGTAATTAGCGGAAACAGTAAATCTCCATTTTTCCGTCAGGTTGAAGGACATATTTCCTGTCAGGTTTGAAGATCTGTTAACAACAGACGGATTAAATTTTGATTCGGAATAATTAAAACCAAATCCGCCGCTTAGAGGAATATTAAAATCAATTTCTTCGATCTTTTCTTTACGGAAATCCTTATAATCAACTCTGTTGGTCAGAGTGTCATACTCTTCAATTTCACCGCTTTCAGTTAGTGTTGAGATACTTCCAAAACTGAAATTCGTGGACATATTTATCGTAAAGTTTGTAATGTTTGCAATCTTTCCCTCAGTATTTAATAGAAATTCATTTATTCTTGTATTAGCTGTCTGATCAAATTTGTAAAGATTAAATGTTGTACCGCCGGAGATATTGAGGAAATTACCGATGCTTGTTCTGTATGAAAGAAATATCTCGGAAAAATTTAAAGAGTCGGCCGCAAAATTGTATCCGACTCCGGCATCAATGTTTAGTAGCTGAAATTTATTTTCCGTAGTATCATTCTCACGCGTTTTCATCTCAAAAACATTTCCAATGGAAAATCCCAGTGACTGGGATTCTCCTGTCGGCGCGCCCCCGAATATTTCTCTCTCGTATATTGAATACTTTATATCATTTCCGTTTTGATCTTTATATGTTTTGTAATATCCCCATTTTGGATCTGAAAAATCAGGCTGATAATTATAAGTTAATGCCGGAGTTACAGTATGACGTATTCCCGTAATGTTTAAAACATTTGGTAAAAAAATTCCAACGAACTTTGTTGAGAAACTTATTCCGGTGTTGAAATATCTCAGCGCTTTTATTGCGTTGTTGTCATTTACAGATACACTGCTGTCAGAAGGATTGAAATTTTTATTTATGTATTTATTATACCAGATCTCATTGTAATTAAAAAAAGGATTCAAAGAAATAAACTGAAACTTCGGAGAAAGTCCAAGCGAAACAAAATTTCTAACACCCGACCGCATATCAGTATAAGTACTGTCAGCTCCGGAAAAACTTTTTACAGTCCGCTTCAGACGGTTATTCAATGCGCTGCCACTGTAAGCAAATGAAATGTATTCATATATTTTTTTATTGAAAGGATCAGAAAAACCCGATTCAAAAGGATATATTTGTGATACGGAAAAATTTATTAACGGAAGTCTTTCAGTAACATCTCCGTTTTGTAAATTCTGATCACGGTAATAATTCAGATTAAATGAGTATGGTTTTTCTTCCCAGTTTTTTGAGAATGTAAAATTCGAAATTAAATTCTGAAGTAAAAGTTCTGAAAGCGCATTAGTTGTAACATTATAAAAATTCTTGCTGCTTGCAATCTGCATATTCGCATCGACGCGGGTAGTTGGATTTATCTGCTGATTGTGAACGAAATTTAATCCCCATGCGTCTGAGTTCTGATTGCCGATATCCGTGCTTTCTCCGAGCCGTATCCGCGAGTAACCGCCTTCAAGTGTTCCTGTAAAATTATATTTTGAAGCATAACGGAATCTGCTGTATACTTCATATCTTCCTTTTGTAAAATAACTTCCGGTCAGTCCAATATCCATATAGTCATTCACAGCCCAAAAATATCCGAGTCTTGAAATGTATTTCCCGTAAGTCGCATCATCCCCGAATGTCGGTGCAATGAGTCCTGATGTTCTGCCTGTTCTGTTTGGAAATACTCCAAAAGGTATCCAGAAGATCGGCACTCCTTCTATATAAAGGAATACAGATTGTGCTATCACTTTATCATTCGGGATTACTTTCATCCTTGGAGAAAGAAAATAATATTCAGGATCTTCCCTGTCTGATGATGTAGTATAAATCCCGTTTTTAATGAACAGAACATTTTCAGATTCTTTTTTAATTTTGTCTCCGAAATAATAACCTACCTCCGCTTCGCTGTATCCTTCCGTAACGCTGCCCATACGTGTTTTGAAATTGTAAAATAATTTCGATCCCTCATATTTATCACTTCCCTGTGTCATTACCGGAGTCTGAGAAATATTTTTCGGACCAAGTGAATCCGGAGTACCAAACGCTTCAAGCAACTGAGTCTCCTGATCTATAACTATTTTACCGGCTTCCAGACGCAGATCCTTATAAATCAGTATCCCCTGATTGTAAATATATACTTTTTTATTTTTCAGATCATATACTATAGAATCTTTTCCCGTATATTCAATTACCGCATCAATATCTGATTCTGCAATTCTTGATGTATCAGGAATTAATGAAGACAATGAATCTGAATTTGAAATGATTTTTAAACTATCAGAATTAAATGTAGTATCCGGTATTCGGGTTTCTCTCTGTGCTAAACAAAAACCCAGCGAATAGAAAACAAACGATATGCATAAAATGAACTTCATTGATAATCATTTTAGTTAAATCAGATTACTAAAAAAATGATAATTGATGTATCGAAACCAAATACAATAATAAATCTGAATTTATTAAAAATTCACTTTAAATAGAATGTTTTAACTAAAATAAGTAATTTGTTATAAATATATAATAAATGAAAAATAATCTGATTTACGAAGGTAAAGCCAAGAAAATTTATTCTACAGATAAAGAAGATGTTTATCTTCAGGAATTTAAAGATGATGCAACCGCTTTTAACGGATTAAAAAAGGACAGGATTTCACATAAAGGCGAGATCAATAATTTTATTTCCACTGTAATTTTTAAATATCTGAAAGAAAATTCTATACCTGTTCATTTTATTGAAAAAATTTCAGATACGGAAATGCTTGTTTCAAAAGTAAATATAATAAAGGTAGAAGTTGTATGCCGGAATATTGCAGCCGGAAGCCTTGTTAAGAAATTTGGATTTGAAGAAGGAAAAGAACTGGAAATTCCTCTTATTGAATTTTATTATAAATCTGATGAACTCGGCGACCCGCTTTTTTCTGAAGATCACATTTTTGCAATGAAGCTTGCGGATAAAAATGATTTAGAAGTTGTGAAAAAAATGACAAGATATATCAACTCTCTGCTTATAAAATTCTTTTCGGCAAGGGGCATTCGTCTTGTAGATTTTAAACTTGAATTCGGAAAAGACAAATACGGAAATATCCTTCTGGCTGATGAAATATCTCCGGACACTTGCAGGCTCTGGGATGCGGAGACAAATAAAAAATTAGATAAAGACAGATTCAGATTTGATCTTGGAGAAGTGGAAGAGTCATATCAGGAAATTAAAAACAGGCTAAGTTGATTAAACTAACAAGTTACGGTAAAGATGTTTTACTTAAGGTTTTTATTACCGGTCTTCTACTGACTGTTTTGTCTTTGTTCTTTGAAAGTTTAATAGTCAAATTTTTACTAACAGGAATTACAATTTTCTTGTGGTTATTTACTCTGTATTTTTTCAGGGATCCGGACAGGACTTTACCTGCCGGATATACTGACAATCAGCTTGTATCGCCTGCTGACGGAAAGATTGTTGTAATCGAAGATATTATAAATAAGGAAGAAAATATTTTCCCTAAAGATGAACCTTTAAAGCAGATCAGTATTTTTCTTTCTCCTCTTAATGTACATGTAAACAGAAATCCGATAAACGGAACAGTGAAGTATCTGAAGTATATAGAAGGAGAATATCTCGTTGCATTTGATCATAAGTCATCGGATAGAAATGAAAGAACTGTAATAGGCGTAGAAAATTCAACAAACGGAAGTAAAGTTTTATTTAAGCAGATCGCCGGATTTGTAGCAAGAAGAATTGTATATGATCTAAGCGAAGGATGTAGAGTTATTGCCGGTGAAAGATTCGGAATGATCAAATTCGGATCAAGAGTTGATATACTGATTAGAAGAGATTCGAAAATTCTTGTGAAAATGGATCAGATGGTTACCGGCGGAGAAACGATTATAGCTGAATTATAAATGCTGATTTCAAGAAAATTCATACCGAGTCTATTTACAATTTTAAATGCATTTTGCGGAATGATGTCTGTCATCAATTCCGCTAAAGGTGATTTTGAATCGGCTGCATTGTTTATTATTTATGCATCACTGTTTGATGCAGTGGACGGACTAGCAGCAAGGCTTACAAATTCATCCAGTAAATTCGGAGTAGAGCTTGATTCTCTTTCCGATGTAATTTCATTCGGACTGGCTCCGTCTATACTGCTCTACTATGTTTACCTGAATGTGTTCGGTGATGTTGGAATTGTACTATCATCTCTCATTATGGTATTTGCTGCAATAAGACTTGCAAGATTTAATGTACAGCTATCGGGATTTGACAAAGTAAAATTTAACGGGCTTCCCGCTCCGATGTCAGCATTTACAATCTGCAGCTATATTCTGTTTTATCATAATAAGATATTTTCGGAAAACGTAAGTGAGATTATTTTAATTTCACTTTCAGTATTTCTTCCTGTGATGATGGTTAGCAAAGTAAAATATGATACTATCCCCAAGCCTTCCTTGCGTACAATAAAAAAAAATCCGATCATTTATATAATTATTCTTATTGCCGTAATTCTGACCATTGCAACAAAAGGCGAAGGTTCGTTTTCTTTTTGTCTGTTTTATATTTTTTCAGGAATTATCAGATCCTTTTATAATATGATTTTCCGCAAGCATAAGAAAAACGAAGACAATTTTGATGAATCTCCGGCGCTTAATAAATCCAAATAAGCTCATCTACTTTACCCTTACAATTTCTTTCAGAGCATTCATAAAAAAAACAATATCATCCACTGAGTTATTTCTGCCTGTTGAAATTCTAAGTGAACCTAAAGCAGTTTTTTCATTATGACCAATTTCTCTGAGAACATGTGAGGGTTTGAGAGTCCCTGCTGTGCAGGCGGATCCACCCGAGACTGCAATTCCTTTCAGGTCTAATTGTATCAGCAGCATTTCCTCATCGAACTTCAATTTATTTCTGTCGAATGAGATGTTGACAATATT
>Ga0138256_10000414_pt1 | contig 47068 bp, 39 predicted proteins | sample KNB2016incub_MG_FD_105486 | JGI IMG/M metagenome (GOLD analysis project Ga0138256, IMG submission 105486) | Active sludge microbial communities from wastewater in Klosterneuburg, Austria - KNB2014incub_MG | ecosystem: Engineered > WWTP > Activated sludge > Unclassified | place: Austria... | reverse complement strand
TTTGTCCCGATAAATCGGGACGGCTGTCAATTCAATATGTCTAGGAACGTGTCTTATCTTTTTTTCTTACCAGCCTTTCGGTTAGCGGGTGCAAAAGTAACAATCTCTTTTTTATCTGGCAAGGAAAAAATATTTTATTTTTGAAATAAAATTTAAATCCTCAAAATCATTTTTTTGCGGAGGGCTAAGATATAAAATCTTAGTAATACACACAACTTTTTTGATTATTTTTTCAATACTTTATTAAGAACTTGTGTTTCAATGCGGGTGCAAAAGTACTCCATTTATTGAGTTACGCAAGGCTTTTTTTGAAGTTTTTTGAAAGTATTTTTTAACACACTGAAATCCTGAAAGTTGAAATCAAATATTTTTTATCTCTTTGACCTCTTAAGTACAAATAAAGATGAAATTCCAATTAAATCATTGATTCTTGATTTGAAAAAGGGTGTTACTAGTGCTATCCTAATATGTCTTTGCGTTAGGGATAGTAGTGGAAATCCTTTTTGTGCCGGGGTTCGGCACAAAAAATTACTTCACTATACTTTTATTAATTATCGGAGTTCAGTGAACTTCGTTTGTAGTGGATAGCCCGACCCTTTACAATAGGAAAGCTGCGACCGATTAGATAGCAGCTTTCCTATGGTAAAGGGTAACGCCCAAAAATTATTCGTTCGATTTTATGGCTTTGTTTAACCAAAAATCAGTCAAGTCATCATAGTTTACTGGTTTTGCTGGTGGTTGATTGATCAGTCTACGTGATTCGAATGCTCTTACTAATATGGTTTCTATCAGATAATCCTCGTTGACTTCGTAGGGCTGATATTGTGTTTTCAGATTAAGGTCGAACATTTTTGCAGTGGTATTGGACCAAAAAGCAGTCCATCCACTTTTTAGATTTTTTACTAAATCATAAGTTGTTGTACCGGTTTGACGATGGATTAACTTAATAAGGATCTGACCTTGCTTACGGGAAAGTTTTTTGAGTTGGGCTTCGAATTCGTTGTTAAGATAATCTTCGACTATCTTAAAATATTTTTTCTTTTCTTTATTTGTTTTGAGACTGGCCATACCTCTATTGAGAGCTGTCAATCGCTCGGAAGCTAATTTTGCATAGGGATACGTCCTGTAAACTCGGTTTTTGAGCAGTTCAAATTGTTTTTTAGATTCAATATCTATTTTACCTTTGAAAATAACGATTTCTTCTAATTGTATGGTGTCCTTGAATATTGTGTCGTTTTCTTTTATGACATAACCCATTTTAATGGTGTCTTTTTGTACAATTTGAGCATTGACTGAAATCGATATGAAAAGGAAAAACAAGAAAAAGGGAGTAATCTTCATGATAGTACTAAATTTATGTTACAAAATTATACATTTATACACAACTGTAATGCCAAATTTTTAATTTAGCCAAAAAATATTTTATGAATTCAAAATCGATATTAAAAAAGACATCTCTTACATTTTTAGAAAACTATTTAAACAATGCTTCGCCAACAGGATATGAAAGTTCGGGTCAAAAATTGTGGATGGAATATGTAAAACCTTATGTAGATACATTTATCACGGATACTTATGGAACTGCTGTGGGAATCATTAATCCAGATGCTTCTTACAAGGTAGTTATTGAAGGTCACGCAGATGAAATTTCATGGTATGTGAATTATATTACGGATGATGGATTGGTTTATGTGATTAGAAATGGGGGTTCCGATCATCAAATTGCGCCTTCGAAACGGGTAAACATTCATACCAAAAAAGGAATCGTAAAAGGTGTTTTTGGCTGGCCAGCTATTCATACCCGTAACCGCAGTAAAGAAGAATCACCTAAAATTGATAATTTATTCATCGATATTGGTTGTTCTAAAAAGGAAGAAGTGGATGATTTGGGCGTTCATGTAGGCTGCGTGATTACCTATCCTGATGAATTTATGGTTTTGAACGAAAACAAATTTGTTTGTCGTGCTATCGATAATCGAATGGGCGGATTTATGATTGCCGAAGTGGCGCGTTTGCTGCACGAAAACAAAATCAAACTTCCTTTTGGCTTGTATGTTACCAATTCCGTTCAGGAAGAAGTGGGACTTCGGGGTGCCGAAATGATTACCAAAACCATCAAACCTAACGCGGCCATCATCACCGATGTTTGCCACGACTCTACTACTCCAATGATTGACAAAAAAATTGAGGGAGAAATAAAAATTGGAAAAGGTCCCGTTATTACTTATGCTCCGGCGGTTCAGAATAATTTAAGGGAACTTATCCTGGATACCGCTACTGAAAAGGAGATTCCTTTTCAAAGATTAGCATCTTCAAGAGTTACAGGAACTGATACAGATGCTTTTGCTTATAGCAATGGCGGTGTGGCTTCAGCATTAATTTCGTTGCCTTTGCGCTATATGCACACAACGGTTGAAATGGTGCATCGCGAAGATGTTGAAAACGTGATAAAATTGATTTATGAAACTTTATTGAAGATGGAAAATGAGGAAACATTTTCTTATTTTAAATAGTACACCAGCATTCTAAGTATTTAAAAACCTTTCCTTTTATTATTATAACGGAAAGGTTTTTTTTATTTGGTGTATATTCAGAATTCGTCTACGTTCACCTACTGATTTTGGAGTTTAAATAACGGATTCTTTAGCTATTGTTTTCATACTCTATATGGGGAGTATATGGGGCTTTGATGGGGAGCAACTTCTGTGGTGAAAGCCATCCTAAAAAACTATACTAGTTATTGACCTGTCCTTGACCCGTCCTAAAATAACTATATGACCCGTCCTAAAATAACTTCCCTATTCAACCCTAATTCTGAATGGTGTTCGAAGAAAATGGCTTTTCTTTCGAAAGCGGCTTTTACTAAATAATGACTTCCTTTGAAATAACATTGCTTTACAATGGCTTTCATTTTGCCTTCTTCGACCACTTTTAGTTGGTGTGGATATAAAAATAAGGTTTCATCAGCATCGTCTAAATCCGAAAAATGAGATTTTTTCAACTCGTTTACTTCTCCAAAAAGAGAAGCTATATAATAATTCGGAGGATTGTCGTAGAGTTTTCTTGAATTCTCTTTTGCTATCAATTTCCCATTTTGCAACACAATAGTTTCATCTGAAAAAGACAAAGCTTCGTTGCTGTCGTGGGTGGCAATGATACAGGTAATTTGTTTTTTTTTGAAATAATTGAATAGATTTCGACGTAGCGAATTTTTTCTAAAGGAATCTATCTGGCTAAAAGGTTCGTCCAATAAAAGGATTTCGGGTTCCAATGCCAATACTCTTGCTAATGCCACTCTTTGCTGTTGGCCTCCGCTCAGGTATTTTGCTTTTACTTTGGCAAATTCGGTCATTTCGACCATAGCCAATAGTTCTTGAACTCGTGCTTTTTTCTCGTTTTTATAGATATTAGACAAAAACTTTCCGACGTTTTCTTCGACCGTTATATAAGGCATTAAATCAAAATCCTGTGCCAAATATTTGATGTAATCTTCGCCAGGGATTAGGTTGTATTTTGGACCCAGTATTGGATTATCATCATAAAATATTTCGCCATTATCCAAATTATACAAGCCATACAGCAGTTTTAGCAAGGTGCTTTTACCGCAACCACTTTCGCCAATTATGGCAATATTTTGGCCTTTTGCAATTTCGAAACTCATATTTTCGATAACGGGATTTTCGATATAAGTGAAGGAAATATTATTTACTGTAAGCATTTATCTGAGTTTAAGTCTGCAAATTTACAACGTTTATTAAAATGATTTCATTGTGATTTTAATGAATTTATTTCTATATTTTAGCCTTGAAATTTTTAAACTTAACAGCAAAACAAATGAAGAAAATCTATTTAATGTTGGTCGTGTATTTTGCCACTTTGATTTGGTCGATTATAAACCCCAAAGAAGGTTTTACCTGTTTTTTAGAAATTATCCCAGCAATTATTGGCCTTTTGATATTAGTTTTTACCTTTAAAAAGTTTCGGTTTACGGATATTACCTATTTTTTAATCCTGATTCATTGCATTATTCTCTTCGTTGGCGGACATTATACGTATGCCGAGGTTCCCCTATTTGATTACATCAGGGAAATTTTTCATCAAAGCAGAAATAATTATGACAAGGTTGGACATTTTGCGCAAGGTTTGGTTCCTGCCATGATTATTCGCGAATTGTTTATTCGGAAGAAAGTGATTAGCAATCCCAGTTTTTTCAACTTTATTATTGTAGCCATTTGTTTGGCGATAAGTGCCGCTTATGAATGGCTAGAATGGGGAGTTTCTTTGGCAACGGGCGATGGTGGCGATGCCTTTTTGGGAACTCAAGGTTACGTTTGGGATACGCAATCGGATATGTTATTTGCCACAATTGGAGCTATTGTGGGTTTGATTTTATTTTCTAAAATTCAGGATAAGCAACTTCAAAAAATATTATAGAGACTTTATTAAACATAAAAAAAGCATCATTATAAAGCCATAATGGTGCTTTTTATTGGTAAAATGTTTTACCACCCTGATTCGCAATGCTTATTGTTTTAGAATTTTAATTAATTTCTAAGTTTAGAAATTTTGTTAATTATTCTAAAATCCAAAGCTTGAGTTTCATTTGAAATGTTATTTTCAGTAATTAAATTATCCTCAGCGATAAGTTCATCGGCAGTTTTTTCAATTTTAAAAGTATTTACGAATTCAACCGTTTCATTCCCATTTATAACATTAAAGTCTAAAGTTTGAGTTTCATTCGAAATGTTGTTTTCAGTAATTAGATTATCTTCAGCGATTAGTTGGTCAGCTGTTTTTTCTGTTTTAAAAGTATTTACAGATTCAACAAATTCGTAACCCATTGTATTGCCATTTATAATAGCAAAATCCAAAGCTTGAGTTTCATTCGAAATGTTATTTTCGGTAATTGCATTATCTTCAGCGATTAGTTGCTCAGCTGTTTTTTCAACTTTAAAAGTATTTACAGATTCAACAAATTCGTAACCCATCGTATTGCCATTTATAACATCAAAATCCAAAGCTTGAGTTTCATTCGAAATGTTATTTTCTGTAATTGCATTATCTTCAGCGATAAGTTCATCGGCAGTTTTATTCATTTTATTTGTTGAAAGAACTTCGATAGGTTCTTCTCCCCCAATTGTTTTGCTCCTTGTTATTTTTGAAAAATTTCTCAAAAAAAGTGTTCTAGAATTCAATGCTGTTGCGTTGTTTGAAGTCGAAAGTTTTTTTGAATTTGAGAATTCTGTTTTAAAACCTTTGGCAACCAAAACTTCTTTTCTGGTTTCTTTTGAAGTCTTAACTTCCTTTTTAGTATCAAACGATGTGTTGAATATATTTGTCAATACAACTAAAGCAATTCCTGAGTAAATGATTAAATTTTTCATAATGTTGATTTTTAAATGTTGATAATTTTTATTTTTTTAATTAGACACCACTTACAATAAGTGATGTCTAATAATTGTGTTTAAACTTGTTTTAAATATTGAACTGCATCAAAAGCACCGGATTGCTCTGCATATATTAAAGCAGTAAATCCTTTTGAATCTTTTTCCTTAATTTTTGCTCCTTTTGAAACTAAATATTTCAAAATTTCTACCTTATTATAGCGAGCGGCAAACATTAACGGAGTCATTCCATTTGACTTTGCATTGACATCGGCTCCATATTCAATTATTTTTTTGACCGATTCCACATCCCCTTTACTTATTGCAATGCAAAGAGGTGAAACTCCCTGATAAACCGAAGCAGTAATTTTGTCATTAGACAATAAACTGACATTTGAAGCTAAAGAAACATTTGCAAAAGCTACTAAAGCTACTCCCAGATAAACGATTGTTTTTTTCATACTAATTTTTTTTTGATTAATTGTTGATTTTTTGATTGTTGTTTTTTTGAAATATTAAAATCATATAATAATATCCTATGCAAATATATATCCAAAAGACAGTATCTTGTTTTACATAGTACTTAAATTTAACAATTATTTAACAATTAACAGTTTGAGACACTAAAATACTACAATCAAAATTTAAAAAATAAACAACTGTAATAGAAGTAATTAACGAGCATATAAAGATGTGAAATCTGTAAAAAGTAATCAAAAACAAAAAATTAGTAGATTTACAATATCTTTACTTCAAACAATAAAACTATGCAATCGACAGCCAAAACCGTAAATGACTATCTGAATGAACTTCCAGAAGAGAGAAAATCAGCATTTTTGAAACTCCGAAATAGCATTTTGAATACTATTCCAAAAGGATTTGAGGAACAAATGAGTTATGGAATGATAGGTTATGTAGTTCCACATTCCATTTATCCTGATGGATATCATTGTACTCCTACACTTCCACTACCTTTTATGAATATTGCTTCCCAAAAGAATTTCATTGCCTTATATCATATGGGAATTTATGCCATTCCTGAACTATTGGAATGGTTTACGGCTGAATATGCAAAACATAGCTCGCAAAAATTGGATATGGGAAAAAGCTGCATCCGATTCAAGAAAATGGATCAACTCCCTTTTGATTTAATTGCAGCACTTGCCGGAAAAATGTCTGTAGAAGACTGGATCAGTTGCTATGAAACCCAAATAAAAAACCGCAAATCTAAATAGATTTAACACTTTAGTACAATAAGTAATAAATTCAAAATGTAAAAACTACATTTTGTAATATAAATATTATAAAATAATTAACTGGTTTTATACTTAACTTAGCCAATTATTTAAAATAAGTGTAACCTATTGACATTATTTTTACTAATAGATCAAAATAACATTTATTCACTTTTAATCATTAATTTATGAAAAACAAATTATTTTTTATCCTTACAATTATGGTGACAAGCGTAAACGCTCAAAATTTTATTGGCGACTGGAAAGGTCAGCTTAGTGTGCAGGGCATGCAAATGGAAATTATTTTTCACATTAATGAAAAAGACAATCTGTTTTCAACCACTTTAGATGTGCCCGTGCAAGGTGCAGTTGGCATTCCTTTTGATAAAACAGAGGTCAAAGGTGCTGAGATTTCTATTGCTGCAGCAAAAATGGGTATTACTTTTAATGGCCAACTAAAAGATAAGACCATTGAAGGGATTTTTAAACAAGCGGGTATGGATTTGCCTTTGACATTAACAAAATTTGAAAGCAAATTGCCTGGTAATATTAAGTTGCCCTCCTCTAATGAAGAAATTTTGGCTTTAAGAAATTTCGACAAAGGCCATTATAAATATAAAGTAAGTGATTATTTTGCCAAACCTAAAGCTTCTGGTTTTAAATTGTCGCCAAACGGTCAGTTTTTGTCTTACCGAGAGAAGGATGACAAAAACAAAAGACATATCTATGTAAAAAACATTAAAACTGGCGAAACCAAAAGAGCCATAGAAGAAAAAGAAGAGTTAGTACGTGACTACGGTTGGATCAACAACGAAAGACTTTATTATGCCATGGATAAAGGTGGCGATGAAAACTATCACATCTATGCTGTAAACTTAGATGGTTCAAATCTAAAAGATATGACACCTTTTGATGGTGTAACGGCTAGTATCACCAAAATTTTGAAAGAGCAAAAAGACTACATAATCATTTCAATGAACAAAAACAATAAACAAGTTTTTGAACCTTATAAATTGAATGTAGTTACAGGTGATTTAGTACAACTATTTGAAAACAAAGACATTGCAAATCCTATTCAAGGTTTTGAGTTTGATAAAGATGGTCAATTGCGTGGCTATTCAAAATTGGTAAATGGCGTTACTAATGAGATGTATTACAAAAACTTAAAAACGGGAGAGTTTAACTTAATAGCGACTAACAGTTGGAATGATACCTTTGAAATTTTGAGTTTCAATTATGCTTCAAAAAACCCAAATGAAGCCTATATGATGACAAACTTAGACAGTAATATCACCCGAATTGTTTTATATGATTTGAAAAATAAAAAAACAATAAAAGAAATTTTTTCAAATCCAACATTTGATGTTAGTGAGATTAGCTTATCCAGAAAAAGAAACTGGGAAATCAACAATTTTGCTTATGATGGCGAAAAGTACGAATTTATTCCTGTGAGTACCCTTTATAAAACTATCGATAGTCAAATGAAGAAAGAGTTCCCTAATAAAGAAGCTCACATAGTTGGTTATGATGATGATGAAAATAATTTTTTAGTCATCGTACAAAGTGATAAATTGTATGGCAAATATTACCAATATGATGTAAAAACTAAAAAGTTTACCTTATTATTTGACCTAATGCCTCAATTGCAAGAAGCAGATATGGCCGAGATGCGTCCGATAAAATTTAAAAGTAGAGACGGTTTAACTATTTATGGATATATCACTTTACCCAAAGAAGCTTTGGCAGGCAAAAAAGTTCCTTTGATCGTTAATCCTCACGGTGGACCACAAGGTATTCGTGATTCATGGGGTTTTAATCCAGAAACACAATTGTACGCCAGCAGAGGCTATGCTACTTTACAAGTCAATTTTAGAATTTCTGGAGGATATGGCAAAGAATTTTTGCGTGCAGGCTTCAAGCAAATAGGAAGAAAACTGATGGATGATGTAGAAGATGGAGTAAAATATTCTATTGAACAAGGTTGGGTTGATAAGGATAAAATGGCCATTTATGGTGGTAGTCATGGTGGTTATGCCACCTTGATGGGCTTGGTAAAAACTCCAGATTTATATACTTGTGGGGTTGATTATGTTGGTGTTTCCAATATTTTCACCTTTTTTGATTCCTTTCCAGAATATTGGAAACCTTACAAAGAAATTGTAAAAGAAATTTGGTATGATTTGGATAAACCTGAAGAGGCAGCTATAGCCAAAGAAGTGTCGCCTATTTTTCAAGTTGACAAAATTAAAAAACCTTTATTTGTAATTCAAGGTGCCAATGACCCACGTGTCAAAATTGCAGAATCGGATCAAATAGTAACGAGCTTAAGAGCCAAAGGATTTGATGTACCGTATATGGTTAAATATGACGAAGGTCACGGTTTTGGGAAAGAAGAAAACTCAATTGAAATGTATGAAGCTACTTTAGGTTTTTTATCAAAGTATTTGAAATAAAAGAATTTATAGAGATAAAAAAGGTGTAAGTTTTATAGCTTACACCTTTTTTGTATTTTGAAGTTTTGCTGATTTGGTGTGAAACATAAAAAAATGCAAATTAAACCATTAAGGTATTAAGAAAATTAAGTTTGTAATTATAATTAATTACATATACCGACAGCAATTGTAACTATATGGCTTAAAAAAAGAAGCTGAATGTTCACACTATTTCCAGAAAAACCATTTTTCTATTTAGACAAATACGCTAAAACATTCTTTTCGATTCGGTCATAAATGTTAGAAACATCCGCTTTTACGAATTTTTCTCCTAAGATATTTTCGTATAATTCAATGTATCTCTCAGAAACCGTTTCGATATATTCGTCCGTCATATTCGGGATTTGTTGTCCTTCCAGTCCTTGGAACCCATTTTCGATTAACCAACGACGAACAAATTCTTTCGACAATTGCTTTTGCTCTTCTCCCTTATCTTGTCTTTCCTGATACCCTTCGGAATAGAAATAACGAGAAGAATCGGGTGTGTGGATTTCGTCAATTAGCACAATAACACCGTCTTTGGTTTTACCAAATTCATATTTGGTATCCACCAAAATCAATCCGCGACTGGCAGCAATTTCGGTTCCTCTTTGAAACAAAGCTCGGGTATATTTTTCTAAAACTAAATAATCTTCTTCAGTGACAATTCCTTTTGATAAAATGTCTTCACGCGAAATATCTTCATCGTGTGAACCGTTGTCCGCTTTGGTAGTTGGTGTAATTATAGGCGTTGGAAATTTATCGTTTTCCTTTAATCCTTCGGCCATTGTAACTCCACAAATTTGTCTTCTTCCCGCAGCATATTCTCTGGCGGCGTGACCTGAAACATAACCACGAATCACCATTTCAACCTTGAAAGGTTCGCATAAATGACCCACAGCGACATTTGGATCTGGAGTTGCAATCAACCAATTGGGAACAATATCCTGAGTCAATTCCATAAATTTGGTAGCAATTTGGTTCAGGATTTGACCTTTATACGGAATTCCCTTTGGCAAAACCACATCAAAAGCCGAAAGCCTATCGGTAGCAATCATAACCAAAAGTTCGTCATTGATATTGTAAACTTCCCTTACTTTGCCTCGATACACTGATTTTTGATTCGGAAAATTGAAATTCGTTGTAGTTATTGTGTTCATCTAGTTGTGTTGTTTTATAAATGCAAATTTAGAAATATTTTCGAGGCAAAAAGCATCATTCGAGATAAATTAAGACAAAAGTTGCATTGCTAAATAACTCGCAACTCCATCACTATCATTAGAATTAATCACTTCGATATGAGGTAATTTACTTTTCAAACTTTCGACAGCATTTTCCATAATCAAAGCTTTTCCAGCCGAAATTAGCATTCTTTCGTCATTGAAACCATCACCAAAAGCTATTGATTTTTCGAAAGTATGATTTTCAATTTCCAAAATTTTAGCAATAGCCACACTTTTATCGACCGATTTATCCATAAATTCCAAACAAAACGGAAGGCTAAAAGCAGCATGAAATTCATCGGAATGATCTTTCATAATTTCGTCTTTTAGTTCCACTAATTTATAATGGTCGTCGTGTGTGAAAAATAATTTGATGGCACTTAAATCTTCCACTTTTTTAAAGTCAACAATTTCATTCGGATAATTCATTTCCGTTTGAAAACTGTTCAGTTTTTCATTTTCCTTATTGGATTGCCAAACTTTTTCTTTGAATAAAACAGTCGTAAAATCGGGATGAATCTCTAAATCCAAAATCGATTTTATCGCATCGCTCTTGATGTCAAACGAATACAGCAGTTCGCTCGCAGGCGAATGAATCCGCGCTCCATTTGAAGTCACTAAATAAAATGGACAACCCAAGTCCTCCAAAAGTGGCATCGCATCAAGATGATGACGCCCAGTAGCCACAATTATTAGATACTTTTCGTCGTGAAGTTGTTGGAAAACAGTCTTAGTATATTCGGAAATTTGGTGTTCGTTGTTGAGTAGGGTTCCGTCTAAATCAGTTATTATTACTTTAAATCTTTCTTTCATACTCATTTTTAAATCTCCGTTTTTAAGAAATGCAAATTTATTCTATTCTGAAGAGATTAGCAAAGGAAGGTTCAAAGCATTTTGACAAATGTATAACAACATAATTTTGAAAACTCAAATACTAATTAAAAAAGGTTACCACAAATTACACAAATTTTCACGAATTTTATAAAAGTTAAAACGAAAATCAGTGCTAATTTGTACAATTTGTGGCTAAAAGTCTTATTTGTTTTGGCAAAAATCTAATCGTGATTCTCAATTTGTTTGTACGCATCAATCACTTTCTTAACCAAGCGATGGCGCACAATATCCTTATCATCGAGATAAATAATTCCAATTCCTTCTACATCTTTCAAAACCAAAATGGCTTCTTTCAATCCCGAAATCGTTCGTCGTGGCAAATCGACTTGGCCGGGATCTCCGGTAATCATAAACTTGGCGTTTTTCCCCATACGAGTCAGGAACATTTTCATTTGCGAATGGGTAGTATTTTGGGCTTCATCCAGAATTACAAAAGCATTGTCTAGGGTTCGTCCACGCATAAATGCCAGAGGTGCAATCTGAATAATTCCTTTCGCAATATGGTCTTCCAGCTTTTCGTTGGGCAACATATCACGCAAAGCATCATACAAAGGTTGCATGTACGGATCCAGTTTTTCCTTCATATCACCGGGAAGAAAACCTAGATTTTCACCAGCTTCTACAGCAGGACGCGTTAAAATAATTCGTTTGACTTGTTTTTCTTTCAACGCTTTTACGGCCATAGCAACACCAGTATAGGTTTTCCCCGTTCCGGCTGGCCCAACGGCAAAAACCATATCATTTTTGACCATGGTATCCACCAACAATTGCTGATTGGGCGTCATCGCTTTGATGATTTTTCCGCCCACACCGTGTACCAAAATTTTGTCGTGACCAAAAGCTTTGGCATCTTCCTGAACGGTACTTTGTAGCACACGTTCAATCACATTATCGTCGATGTTGTTGTAACGGGTAAAATGAAGCATCAAGCGGTTGAAGCGGTTTTCAAACTCATCTAAGACTTCTTTTTCACCAAAAGCCTTCAGAGTGGTTCCTCGGGCTACAATTTTCAATTTGGGATAATACTTTTTAATCATTTCAAGATGAGTGTCTTGAGCGCCCCAAAAATCTTTTGGAGCGATGTCTATGAGCTCGATGATTCTTTCGTTCAAAAGCGGTAGTTTTAAGTTATTAATTTAAGGTAAATCGCAAGCCAATTCCATTCGAATTGGTAATTAAATCTAGTTTTGGTTTATTATATGCAGTTGCGTTTTGATTGTTATATTCGGTTACTACATTTTTGATCTTTTTGGAAAACCCTATTTTGACGGGAATTGCTATTAAAAGTTCGGCTAGACCAACAAAAGCAATAATCTTTGGTATTGATTTATCACTTTCTTTAACATACTCTCCATTCATTCCTGACTCAAATCCTGAAATTACATATGTAAATGTACCCACAACTAAAAATACCGGACCAGAAACAAGTAAAATATTTCCGATTGTTTTTTTAAATCTTCCAGCATTATAATCGGCTAATAATTCTTGATTGTTTTTTAATAATTCCCTAACTTGGTCTGGCGAAATTTGTTGGTTTTCGGAATTCAAAATAGTACCATTAGACTTGTAAACTAATTTTTGAGAATGAGATTGCAAAATGCAACAGAAAAATAGAAGAACAAATAATTGTTTCATCATAATGGGGTTTGTTTTTAAATTCAAATTGTAAAAATCTAATTAATTAAAGCCGAAAATACTTTAGCTTTGCATTTCTCAAATTTAATGAGTTTTAGCTTGCATTTGCTTTTTATTTATAAACAATTTTATGTCAATAATTACCCTTACCACCGATTACGGCTTGAAAGACCACTTTGTTGGCGCTTTGAAAGGGAAAATTTTATCTGAGTATTCCGAGGCTACCATTATTGATATTTCCCACTACATTGACGCATTCAACACTGTAGAAGCGAGTTACATTATTGGAGCGGCTTATTCTAGTTTTCCAAAAGGCACTGTGCATCTTATTGGTGTGGATATGGAATTCAACAAAGAAAACCAACATATCGTGATGCAATGGAACGATCATTATTTTATTGCCGCCGATAATGGTATTTTGAGTATATTGACGCAAAAAATTGTTCCCCAAAAAATAGTTACTATCAACATTCACGACCGTTTGCCTAGTGACGCCACCGATTTGGATGTTTTCGTCAAAGTCGCTTGTCATATTGCCAAAGGCGGTTTGCTGAACGTGATTGGCAAAGAAATAAAAACCATCAAGCAAGTCACCGAGTTACAAGCTGTTACAGCCAATGACGGAAGTTCGATAAAAGGCTATGTGATTTATATTGACCATTTTGGGAATGCGGTAACGAATATTTCCAAAAAACAATTCCTGGAAGTCGCCAAAGGAAGACCGTATGAAGTCGTAATGCGAACGAAAAACATCAAAACGATTCTGCCCAATTATTCCGCGATTGCGAATTCTGACAAATATCCGCTCAAGAATTATGAAGGGGAGAAACTGGCGATTTTCAACGAAGCGGGTTATTTGGAAATTGCTATTTTCAAAAGTAATCCATCAAAATTCGGTTCGGCTAATAGTTTGTTGGGATTGAATTATAGGGATGTTATTAATATAGTTTTTAGTTAGCAGTTTGCAGGTAGCAGGTAGCAGTTTTCAGTAATCAGTTAGAAAAATCATCAATCAAATGTTCATACGAATAGTAAAAATGTCCTTTCACAAAGAAAATATTCCTGCTTTTCTGGAAAACTTCGAAATCATAAAAGACAAAATACGAAACGCGCCGGGAAACCGTTTATTGGAACTGTATCAAGACAAAACCAACAAATGTATTTTCTTTACGTACAGTTATTGGGAAACCGAAGAAGACTTGGAAAATTACAGAAAATCGGAGCTTTTTAATGAAGTTTGGGCCTTTACAAAGAAGTTATTCAATGACAAACCCGAAGCCTGGAGCGTCAACAAATTAGTTTCTTTAGTTTAACGTTTTTTTTGTTTCAAGTTGCTCAACCTGAAACTTTAAACCTGAAACCTGAAACTTTAAACAAAAAACAATGAAATCAATAGTAGTAAGAGAAATAAAATCCTTTTTCGGTTCGCCAATCGGTTATTTGGTGATTGCCGTTTTCCTGATTGGGAATGGATTATTCCTTTGGGTTTTCGAAGGAGAATACAATATTTTGAACAGCGGTTTTGCCGATTTGAGTCCGTTTTTTACATTGGCTCCGTGGATTCTAATTTTTCTGATTCCAGCTGTTACAATGCGTAGTTTTTCGGATGAAAAAAAGCAGGGAACGTTGGAATTGTTATTGACAAAACCCTTGAGCATTTGGCAAATCGTGAACGGAAAATTTCTGGGTTCGATGTTGTTGATTGTGATGGCGATTATTCCAACTTTCATTTATGTTTGGGTCATTTCTGGTTTGGGTTCTCCTGAAGGGAATATCGATATGGGTAGCACAATGGGTTCTTATTTTGGATTGTTGTTCCTCATTGCAGCCTATTCCGCGATTGGAATCTTCACTTCTACCCTATCCGAAAATCAAATTGTGGCTTTTATTGTTTCGGTGTTTTTGTGTTTCTTCTTTTATTTTGGATTCGAAAGTGTGGCTACGATTGTTCCTAGTTTTCAAGGTTTAATTTCAAGTATTGGAATGCAAGATCATTTCAAAAGTATGAGTCGTGGCGTAATTGACACTCGCGATGTTTTTTATTTTGTGAGCATCACGGTCTTGTTCCTTTCATTTACAGTTTATAATTTAAAATCCATTAAATCGTAATGACCACTTCCAAGAAAAAAAATATCCAATCGTTAGGGATTCTCATTGCCATTTTACTGGTTTTAAATGTAGTAAGCGGTTATTTTTTCCACCGCTTTGATTTAACCAAGGACAAACGATACACGCTTTCGACCACTTCTTTGAATATCATCAAACAAGTGCAAAATCCGTTGTCGGTAAAAATCTATTTGCAAGGTGATTTACCTGCGGAATTCAAGCGTTTGCAAAGTGAAACCCGAGATTTATTCGAAGAATTTCAGGCTTATAACAAGAATATTGTTTTCGAATTTGTGGATCCTTTGGAAAACGAAGACGAAAGTATGGACAACATCAAAGAGTTGTATCTAAAAGGGCTTACGCCCATCAACATCACTGTTGACGACAAAGGCAAACAATCACAAGCAATGGTTTTTCCTTGGGCGATTGCAGTTTACAACAATAAGGAAGTCAATATTCCTTTGTTGAAAAATATTATGGGCGCATCGACTACCGAAAAAGTCGTGGGTTCTGTGCAACATTTGGAATATTCTATTGCTGATGCCATTAACAAAATCACCAAAGAAAAGCAGAAAAAAGTAGCGATAATCAAAGGAAACGGCGAATTGCAAGACGTGCAAATTGCCAAATTCCTGATGCAGGTTCGCGAAAGTTATCACATTGGTCCTTTTACTTTAGATTCGGTGGCCAAAAATCCAACAGGAAGTTTAGATGCTTTACAAAAATACGACTTGGCCATCATTGCCAAACCAACAGAAACCTTCACCGATTCCGAGAAGCAAGTGTTAGACCAATTCATCGTCAATGGTGGAAAAACGATCTGGCTTATTGACCAAGTAACCATGGAGATGGACAGTTTGTACAATGATTATGGTTCGACTTTGGCCTTTCCAAGAGATTTGAATTTGAATGATATGTTCTTCAAATATGGGTTCCGAATCAATCCTGATTTGGTTAAAGACGAACAAGGAAGTCCCATAAAATTAGCCACTGGCGAACCAGGAAGTGCCACGCAATATCAAGAATTCAATTGGAAATTTGCACCGCAAGTTTATCCAATTAGTAAGCATCCAATCGTGAAAAATTTGGGTGGAATCAAGTTCGATTTTGCCAATGGAATCGATACGTTAAAGAATGGAATCAAGAAAACGGTTTTGTTGCAATCTTCTCAATATTCGAAGAGAATTGGTTCTCCTGTTGAAATTAATTTGAATATCGTTGAAGAAGAAACCTCGCCCAATCATTACAAGAATACGGGAAATATTCCACTTTCGGTTTTACTGGAAGGTTCGTTTCATTCGATGTATGAGAATCGGGTATTGCCATTTGAGCAGCAATCATTTCAGCCTCTCGGCAAAGCCAATAAAATGATAGTGATTTCGGACGGTGATCTGATTCGAAACCAATTGGATAAAAACTTTCAACCTGTAGAATTGGGTTACGACCAACGCTCCGGTAATTTGTATGACAACAAGGATTTCCTGATGAATTGTGTCAATTATGTATTGGATGACAGCGGACTTATTAACATTCGAAGCAAAGACCTCGATTTGCCTTTATTGGATAAAGAAAAAGTTTACGAAAGTTATACCCCAACACAAATCCTAACTATCGGGCTTCCCATCTTTATTTTAGGGCTTTTTGGGGTTGTTTTTACCTTCCTGAGAAAGAAAAAATATGCCAAGTAAACCGTGTTGGTTCCGCATAAATGAGGTAAACATTTAAATATTTCTTCTAAACCATTAAGATATTAAGATGCATTAAGGCAATAAAAAAATCTTAATTTCCTTAATCTCTTAATGGTTCAAAAAACAATAAAAAACATTGTTTGGAAAATTTTTGGCTAAGTTATAAGTGCTAGAAATGTTAATAAAAAAAGTTTTTATTCTAGAATAGTTTACGATATATTTGTAGCTACATTGATTTTGGAATTTGAATAAAATTCGCAGCCAAAAAATAAAACAAAATATATGAAATTTATAGTATCGAGTTCGTACTTATTAAAACAATTACAGGTTTTAGGAAATGTTATCAACAGTAGTAATACGTTGCCTATTTTGGATAACTTCCTATTTGAATTGGATCATAAAACGTTAATGGTTTCTGCTTCAGATTTGGAAACTACAATGTCGGCTACATTAGACATTGATTCCACCAGCAAAGGAAGCGTTGCTGTTCCTGCCAAATTACTTTTGGAAATTCTTAAAACTTTTCCGGAACAACCCTTGACTTTCACCGTTGAAGAAAATAGCACGATAGAAATTAGTTCTAATTCTGGTAAATATGCTTTGGCTTATGCTCCTGGAGAAGAGTTTCCAAAAGCCGTAAACTTAGACGAACCTTCGGTAACTTTAGTTCCTGCTGATGTTTTGGCAACTGCCATTAGCAAAACGATATTTGCTGCCGGAAACGATGATTTGCGTCCGGTAATGTCGGGTGTTTTCTTCCAGTTTTCTCCACAAGGTTTGATTTTTGTGGCGACTGATGCTCATAAATTAGTAAAATATGCCCGTACTGATGTAACCGCTTCGCAAGTGGCCGATTTCATTATGCCAAAGAAACCATTGACCATTTTGAAAAACATCTTGGGCTCTTCGGATGCGGAAGTGAAAATTGAATACAACGATTCGAATGCTACTTTTTCTTTCGATAATTACATCTTAATGTGTCGTTTGATTGACGGAAAATATCCCAACTACGAAGCGGTGATTCCAAAAGAAAATCCAAATAAATTAATGATTGACAGAACACAATTCCTGAATTCTGTGCGTCGTGTTGCGATTTTCTCTAACAAAACTACCCACCAAATTCGTTTGAAAATTGCGGGTGCTGAATTAAACATTTCTGCCGAAGATATTGATTACTCGAACAAAGCCGAAGAGCGTTTGACTTGTGATTATCAAGGTGACGATATGCAAATTGGGTACAACTCTCGTTTCCTGACCGAAATGTTGACCAACTTACAATCCGATATGATTATGCTTGAAATGTCATTGCCTAACAGAGCCGGAATCCTAACTCCAGTAGATGGTTTAGAAGAAGGTGAAACTGTTACAATGCTCGTTATGCCAGTAATGTTAAATAACTAATTTTAGATTGCGGATTGCAGTTGGCAGGTTGCAGATGGCAGATTTTAGATTGCAGATATTAAAAAGCTAACTAACCAAACCATTATATTTCGAAAAACCGTCCCAATTTATCGGGACGGTTTTTTTATTGGTGCATTGCCAAAACGGGAATATCCAATCGATTCGAAAATTTCTGTGTCAAACTAGGTTTGAATAATTCAACGAAAAAGTTTCTTTTGTAAGTCAACATCGCTAATACGTCGATGTCTTTGAACAAAACAAAATCTAAGATGGTGTCATGCACATCATCACTTGGAATTATAGAAAACTGAATAGGTTCGCCCAAAAATTCTTCTTCCCATTGTTTGATAGTAGAAGGTGAAACGTCTGAATTATTAGTTTTTACGTACAAGCATTTCACTTTAGCATTTGTTTTTTTAGCAATTTTGAGTACTTCTTTCAGTGCTTTTTTGTCTTTATCTCTATAGCGAGTAGTGAAACCAATCGTTTCAATTTTCTTGAATTCGGCTTCCGATGGAACACTCAAAACAGGTACATCCACAGCGGTCAAAACATTACCCGTATTGGTTCCCAAGAAAAAGGCTTCCCAGCCTGTTGCTCCAGAAGTTCCCATAACAATAAAATCTATATGTTCTTCATCAATGGCTTTTTTGATATTGAAAAGCAAACTGCCATCCATCAATCTATGGCTCATTTTTATGTGTTGGAGATTCCGTTTTTCGGCGATGGCGTGAAGTTTTGGAATTTCGTCTTTAAACATATCAAATTCTGTTAACTGCAGGGAATCAAAAAGAACGTTATAATTCTCCGGGAAAAATTGGTTGTCATAAACAGGGAGTTCAAACGTATGCAATAATACGAGTTCACCATTCACTATTTTGGCAAATTCCAAAGCGTGAACGAAAGCATTGGTAGCTGCTTCGGAAAAATCGGTGGGAAACAAAATCTTTTTCATCTTTATGAATTTTAAGTGATTTTATAGCTTAAAGTTAAGCATAAAAAATGAGTATCCATAACAACTATAAGATGTTTATGATAACTTTAATACTACAAAAAAGTTTAGGGGGTTAATTGGTTAAGCGGTTAACTGGTTAACTGTTTAATCAATTAAGGGTTTAAGGGTTTTGGGTATTTAATATCTATTGTTTGCCGACGCGCCGCCTGGCTCCTTCGCTAAAGGGGGAGTTTGTAGGAATGCTGAAAAATAGGGAGTTATTGAGGGGATATGAAGGTTTGTGTGTTTTACCACAGGCCAACCCCCCAGCCCCCTAAAGGGGGAGTTTGTAGGAGTATTGAAAAATAAGGAGTTATGAAAGGGATTTGAAGGTTTGAGAGTTTAGATAACCCCCATTTTTTTCATCAAGAACGTAGCGCTTTTATTTTTGCAAATGCCATCCCGCAAAACGAAGTCAAAGTGGAGGTCGTTGTTGATGATTTCGACTTCAAAACATTTATTTACTAATGTTTCTGGGTAATCATTTGTCGTCAGGCAAACTTCAATATCGTGAGTGGCAATGGCACCCAGCGCTTTTTTGGCAATCACTTTTTTGATGACTTCAATCGTACCGTTTCGCTTGTCATCAGAATTGGTGCCTCTCAGAATTTCGTCTAATAAAACAAAAGCAGGTTGGTGATCCAGTTCGTCCATAATTTGTTTCAAACGCTTGATTTCGGCAAAGAAATAGGATTCACTATCCGACAAAGAATCGGCGAGTCGCATCGAAACCAAAACCGGCATTGGATGTACGTTGGCCTGAGTCGCACAAACCACGCTTCCCATTCCCGTCAACACCATATTGATGCCTAAACTTCTCAGAAAAGTACTTTTGCCTGACATATTTGAACCGGTCAAAATCATAAAGGATTGGGGTTGAAAATCGATGTCGTTCCCTACCCTATTTTTTTTGGAAAGCAAAGGATGACTCAAATTCGAGAACGAAATTTCATAATTGGTATTTAATTCCGGGAACACAAAGTCGGGATTGTTGTAGGACACATTGGCCAGACTGTTGAGCATTTCGAATTCGCCCATCACCACCAACCAGTTTTCAAGAACTGCGGCGTGTTGGTTTTTCCATACTATCAAGGCTTTAAAGATATGCAGATTGAATAAAAAAGTTCCGTTGAATGCAACTCCTGTTATTAAATTCTGAATGGTATCCATACTCGAAAACAAACTGGCTAACTGTTTGAGATGCACACTGGCCTTTTCGTTTTGATACATCAGCTGCTTTTGCAACCGGATTAATTTCTCTGCTTTGAAGTCTTCCTTTTCAATCTTTTGAAGCAATAATCCGTAGTGCGAAATGATGGTATCAATATTCGAGGAATGGGCGATTTCGAGTTGAATTCGTTTCATAAACCGACCCAAAAAACCAAGATTAAATATAAAAATAAAACTCAATACGTTTAAATAAACAACATTCGATGTAATCCAATAGGCTACTGCAGCACCCAGGAAAAGGACAGGCGAAAGTATCGAAATCCAAACAGTTCCTTTCGACAATGGGGTGCTGTTGCTTTTACTCCATTTCAATAAAGATTCATAAGCGGATTTCGTATCCTGACTTATTTTGGCCAAAGCCAAAAACTCCTGACGCCAATCTAATTTATCGGCCAATTCCTTTACCGCTTCCTGATTGCGAATAATTTCTTCATTTGGCAGCAATCGGACACATTGTTGGGCTAAAGTTTTCTTACCAATATAAGTGGCGGTTCTGTTCATATTCTGAAACAAAGAATGATTGCCAAAAACATCCAAATCATAGGCATAAGGGTGTTGAAAATCAATAAATTCTTCTCCATTTTCAAAAGGAAGTTTGTTGTTTTCCAGATATTCCCTTTCGTTGGTATTAATGGATCGTAGGGCCTCCCCCATTTTAATTTGAAATTGCAACTTCGAATGCCATCGCATCAAGAGAAAAAAAGCAATCAAAAAGGAAATTGAAAGTCCTAAAAGTAACATTTTACTTTCCTGAAGGTAGTAATAACCCAAAAGTAAAAAGAGCAGAATACTCGCCAAACGAAGCAAACTGATGGTATTGTATTGGGTTTTGGTTTTGGTTAATTCCTGCGAATAGGTAAGACTTCTCGATTTGTATGGTTCCATTTTTTCTAATAATATACAAATATAGGGATTGCGGGGAATAAGTTAACACCAAACAGGTTTTCAATTACTGTTTTTAGACACCCATTGCACCAATTTGCAAAGATTTTATCTAGTTTTAGAATTTACCAGTATTTATTTGAAGGACAAACTATTTTAACCATTAAGTGAATTAAGGAAATTAAGATTTGTAGTACTCTCAACTTTTATAATTTTCTGGCTCTAAGGGTATTTGTGTGAAAGACAGACCATTTAGCGTATTAAGATTTGTAGTATTCTTAATTTTCTTAATTCACTTAATGGTTTAAAAAAAGAAAATCCATTGACACCTTTGTCAAAGTTTTAAACTTTGACAAAGGATTGATTAAAATCAAAATTTACTAAAGCCAAAATTCAATACTACTTTAGAATTAATACCTTTGCACCCTAGACGAAAAAATATGATACATCAGGATGCTATAGTTGCGCTTGCCACGCCTTCGGGAGCCGGAGCCATCGCCATAATTCGGATTTCTGGAGAAGAAGCCATTACCATAGGGAATGCTGTTTTTCAATCCATTAAAAACAAAGATTTAACCCAACAAAAATCCCATACCTTGCATTTGGGTCATATTATAGACCACAACAAAACCCTGGACGAAGTGCTGGTTTCTATTTTCAAAGGGCCTCACTCCTACACTGGCGAAAATACTATCGAGATTTCCTGTCACGGTTCTACGTATATTCAGCAACAAATTATTCAGTTATTGCTTCGCAATGGCTGTCGAATGGCCAATCCTGGCGAATTTACCCTAAGGGCTTTTTTGAATGGCAAACTCGATTTGTCACAAGCCGAAGCGGTAGCCGATTTAATCTCTTCGGATAATGAAGCTTCGCACCAAATTGCGATGCAACAAATGCGTGGTGGTTTCTCTAATGAAATTGCCAAACTACGCGAAGAGTTGTTGAACTTTGCTTCCCTAATCGAACTCGAACTGGACTTTGCCGAAGAAGATGTAGAATTTGCCGACCGCACCCAATTTCACGAATTATTGAATCGGATTGAGTTTGTTTTGAAACGCTTGATTGATTCTTTTGCCGTGGGGAATGTAATCAAGAACGGGATTCCGGTGGCGATTGTGGGCGAACCCAATGTAGGGAAATCGACGCTTTTGAATGCCTTATTGAACGAAGAACGCGCCATTGTTTCTCATATTGCAGGAACCACTCGGGACACTATTGAAGACGAATTGGTGATTGGTGGCATCGGGTTCCGATTCATTGATACGGCTGGAATTCGCGAAACCGAAGACCATATCGAAAGCATTGGTATCCGGAAAACCTTCGAAAAAATAGAACAGGCACAGGTGGTGATTTATTTATTAGACAGCAGTTTACAGTCGGCAGATGGCAGTTTGCAGATGAACCAAATAGAAATTGAAAAAATCAAGAATCAGTTTCCGTTGAAACCCTTATTGGTTGTTGGCAACAAATCGGATTTGCTTACTGAGAAAGAGGCTGATCATCTAAAATCTGAAATTCTGAACCTCAATTTGATTTCTGCCAAAGAGAACATTGGGGTTGAAGCATTGAAAGACCAATTACTATCCTTTGTGAATACTGGTGCTTTGAGAAATAATGAAACAATAGTCACCAATACAAGACATTACGATTCTTTATTGAAAGCCTTAGACGAAATCCAGAAAGTAAAATACGGATTGGAAACCAATTTGTCGAGTGACCTGATGGCGATTGACATTAAGGAAGCTTTGTATCATTTTGGGATGATTACGGGGCAAGTTACGAATGACGAATTGTTGGGGAATATCTTTGCTAACTTTTGTATCGGAAAGTAATTATACTTCTTTTGTTATCTAACTACTTATTTTTGTTGACTTTACAATAAACATTCATCTTTTTTTTGTTGCCCTATATCCTTTTTTTTAGTATATTTGTTGCTCAGTTGTTGCCCAATGTACGTTTTTGTTGCCCAAATTGAATTGGCAACAACCGTGGACAAATGATGCTACCTATTGCTACATTTCGCTACATAATGCTACATTTTGCAACATAATAATTGGATTATGAGTAGCAATATGGCTATACCGAAAACCTGTACTTATTGCGGCAAAGCCTATATTGCTAAAACCACTTTAACTCGTTATTGTGGCCTAAAATGCAATTCCAGACACTGGAAGCAAAAAGCCAAAGAAGAGAAAATCCAAAACTCTCTAATCGGGCAACAGCAAACGATGCAAAGTCTGCAAACTTTACAATCTACAAATCCAGCCTCATTACAATCAAAAAACTATTTATGTGTTCAAGATGCAGCGGAACTAATTGGCGTTAGCCGATGGACAATAAACAGGATGATTAAACGTGGTGATTTGATAATCCACAAGTTTGGCAGGAAGAAAATAATTGAGCGTTCACAAATTGATAAACTTTTTAATTGATGGTACAATGAAAGTAACTTTAAGACAAAGACAGAAAGGAAATAAAATCAGCCTCTATCTCGATTACTACAGTAATGGTAAGCGAGATTATGAATATTTGAACCTATACCTCCTCCCGGAACCTGAAAAAGGAAAATTGACAAAAGCCGAAAAGGATGAAAATAATAAAATCCTTTCTCTTGCAGAAAGCATCCGTTCTAAAAAACATTTAGAAATACAAAACGGAATGTATGGTTTCAACAATCTAGAGAAATTAAAAGGCTTCTTCATTCTTTATATGGAAACACTAGCTGAAATGAGACTAGAAAGCAAAGGCAATTATGACAACTGGGATAGTAGCATTAAACATTTAAGAAAGCATTGCCCAAGAGACATATCATTTGCACAATTGGACAGTAAATTCGTGGAAGGTTTCAGAGAATATCTAACAAAAACTGCTCGCACACCAGGAAACAAACCTTTGTCAGCAAATTCAGCTCACTCCTACTTCAACAAATTTAGAGCAGCTTTAAAACAAGCAGTTAAAGATGGAATTATAAGAACCAATCCTGCGGAGCAAGTGGATTGTTTGCCACAAGGAGACAGCGAAAGAGAGTTTCTAACACTCGAGGAACTGCAAAGCATCTTGAAGCACGAATGTGAAATTCCTGTTCTTAAAACAGCTTTTATTTTTAGTTGTCTTTCAGGTTTAAGATGGTCTGACCTCAACAAATTAGTTTGGTCCGAAATTCAACATTCAGACGATTATGGTTGGCATATACGTTTCCGTCAAAAGAAAACAAAAAGCACGGAAACCCTCCCAGTTTCAGACCAAGCACGTACTTTGTTAGGTGAAATAGGTGAACCCACAGAAAGAGTGTTCAAAGGTTTAAAATACAGTGCGTGGCACAATCTAAAATTGCAGCAATGGGTAATGAAAGCCGGAATAAGCAAAACCATTACTTTTCATTGTGCAAGACATACGTACGCCACCTTGCAATTAACATTAGGAACTGATATATTTACAGTATCAAAATTATTAGGACATAAAGATATTCGTACTACTCAGGTTTATGCCAAAATCATTGATGAAAAGAAAAAAGAAGCAGCTAACAAAATAATTTTAGATTTATGATATTTGGTGAAAAAATTAGTTTTGATGGAAGATTTGGAATTTATATGGGAGGATTTTTAAGTTCACTAAATTCTGCTTCTGTAACATACAAAGGATCTGATATTGAAATTGATGGAGAAAAAACAGATAATTCAGAAATTCATTTTAACAATTTCATATCATCCAATGAATATCATAAATCACTAGATTCCAGATATGAAAATGCAATAAACGAACTTGAAATAACGCTTTTTGAAACTTATCATAAATCTGAAAAACTCTCATTACTAATAAAAATAATTTGTGAGGTTGATTCTTTCAAAAGTTTACTAAAAAAGACTGAAGGTGGCTTTACACATAAATTTTTTCAATTTTCAAATAAATCTCCTGAAAAAAAATACCAGGAGAACATAATAAACGAAAGCTCCTTACAGGACTATTACTTTTGGATGAATCACTATTTAAAAAAAATATCCAAATTTCTAAAAAACCATAAAAGAAGTATTGAAGCTACTAATCAGATTGATTTTCCATTACCTCCATCAATGATTTCTGATAAAAACAGTTCAACTAAAGAAAAACCAATTGCTAATTTCATACACTTGTTTCAAGGTAGTGGCTTTTACAATTTACGCCAAAAATTTTTGCCATCTGATGATGACTACATCAACAGTGATATGGAATATGATCCTATAACAGAAACAAGAACTTATTCTTATCAGGACAATGAAACTGGTGAATGGATAGAGTCGAAGTGGGTTTTCAAAGATCATTATCTAAAATGTTTGAATAATGAGTATCGAATTAGCATTAAAAATATTGACTGTTATATTTCTGACCAAACAAATGAATCTAAAATTAGACTATTCTTAAAGCTAACTCTTTCAAACCTAAAATATCTACTAACTGCAATCGAACGTAACAAAGAAGTGAATAAATACAAGGCTAGCATAAATTCTATAAACGCACTTATTAGGTTCATTTATAATAAATATTCTGATTTTATACCTAAAAAGATGATTGAAGAATATGCAAAATTAGGACCTTTAAAAATTGAAACGAGTCTGCCAAAAGCTTTACCACCTACTAAAGAAACAGAAACCGGTGTAATTTCTTTACCAGAAAATAGTGTCCCTAATTCTAATGATAAAACTGTTATTAAAAAATCTACTACTAGTTGCTTTAAAAAAATGGCAGGGGCATCCAAAAAAAGGAATATAAAATCATTATTCAGTTTATTAGAAAAAGAAAAATACATTAATAGTGATTCAAAAAATGATTTTATTAATGCATTTACAGGAATGACGCCAATAAATAAAATTAAATGGACTGGATTATTTGGAGACATAAAGACATTAATAAATTATTGTATTGAAAAAGAATTTATACCTAAAATCAGTAATAAATGGGTAGTTACTGCAAACATTTTTACAAACAACGGAAACGCTTTTATCAACAAAGAGATTAAAGATACTCCAACTACAAATAACGAAGCAGCAATAAAAAGATTAATAGATTCTATTGGCTAACTCCGCACCGCCTTTACTTTATTTTACTTTTTTAAAACTATATTTCTTTTGAATGTTTTATAGTTGCTATTATCAGCAATTATAACACTCCACCTCCACACGTCCATAACTCCGCTTCTTCAAAGCGGAGTTCTTTTTGAGTCATACTTTGAAATAATTTTACCCTCGTTTGGAAGCAAAACCTCTCGCTTTCAAACACGAGAGAGGAAATTAAATATTACTAAAATTAAAAAAATTATGGATCAAGAAATTATTCTTCAGAAACTAACCAACATCGAAACGATGTTACAAGAGCAAAATCTCCTTAAAAAGGATGTTTTAAACCTCAACGAAGCTTGTACTTACCTCGATATGAGTGCTTCCCATTTGTACAAAATGACTTCCCAGAAGTTAATCCCGCATTTTTGTCCACAAGGTAAAAAACTTTATTTCAGACGATTAGAACTAGACGAATGGCTTTTACGAAATCGCCAAACCTCAACTGACGAGATAGAAACAATGGCAGCTAATTATTTATTAACTCATAAAAGAAAATAAGATGCCATACTACAGCCCTACTGAAGAAATGCTAGAAAAAATTCATTCTCGCATTAGTGAACTGGCTTTGAACATTAAGACAAAGCAGCTCCTCGATCCAGAGAATATCATTCTAAACAACCAGGAATTTATGAAACTAATGGATGTTAGCAAAAGAACGGCCCAGCAATGGCGAGATAATAAAATCATTGGTTTTTCTCAAATTGGTAATAAAATTTACTATCGGCTTTCGGACATTTTAGTTCTCTTGAATGAAAACTACAATGCGAAAAAAATAATTTTTACATAAATCTTATAGACTGATGGTATCAACATATAAAAATTTCATAACAACATTAGGAGATAAAAATATCATTGATATTCTCCTAGACATAAAATCTGGCAAGTACGTAAGCGAAATTAATTCTATCCGTTACGCTTTACATTCTGACAAGGTTCAACTAGCTAATGGTTTAAAAATGGATTTAGTTGCATTTACAGCCTCAGGGACATTCAGCAAACAACGCAAAGCTAAATTCCTAGCAACTTACTCTCAAATAATCAATCTTGACTTCGACCATATACCTACTGAAGAACTTGAAGGCCTTGTGGCTAAAATAAACGAATGCCAATATACAATGGCATCGTTTATTAGCCCTAGTGGAGAAGGAATCAAGATATTTATCAAAGTCAACTCTATTTCAGAGAAACACTCAATAGCTTATAACCAAGTGGCAAATTTTTATAAAGACCTTACGGGTTTTGATTTTGATCCAAAATGCAAAGACATAACCCGGCTATGTTTTGTTTCTAATGACCCTAATACCTATATAAACGAAAACAGCAATGTTTTTGAAGTAACAGAGGTAGCAGAATCTATTATCAATATTGTAGCTCCACAAATTATTAGTAAGCTTCCAACGGATGATTTACTGGATAAATGCCTGAAATTTACAGAACAAAAAGAAACATACCAAAACGGCAATCGTAATAATTTTATTTATTTATTTGCCAGCAATGCAAATCGTTATGGTATTGTAGAAACCGACACTTTAGACTTTTGCACTACTAATTTCGATTTGGACGAAAAGGAAATTACAAATTCTGTGACTAGTGCTTATAAAAATCAAATGGCAGACTATGCAAAGTTTGCCGACTTTGCAAACAAACCTATTTTTCAAACAAATACTGGCAATGCACTTAAATCCACTAATACTGAAGATGACGACAGTTATTTAATCAACACCCCCACAATTCCTGATTCGGTTTACAACAACTTGCCTAAAATTCTCAAAGAAGGTGCGGATGTTTTTAATTCTAAAAGAGAAAAAGACGTCTTTCTTACAGGAGCATTAACGATATTGTCAGGCTGTATTCCCAATGTGTCAGGAGTTTATGGCGGTAGAACAGTATATCCTCAATTATTCGCATTCATATTGGCTCCTGCGGCTTCAGGTAAAGGAGTGTTACAATCTGCCAAAGAATTAGCAGATAAATACCATAGTGTAACCCTAGCAAACTCGGTGGAACAAAAAAAAGAATATGACTTCAAAATAGCGGAATACAGAAGAGCACAACGATATAAAAAGAAAGAGGATGATGAAGATGAAGTTCCTGAAGAACCTAATTTCAAAGTAGTTTACATTCCTGCAAACGCCAGTAACTCCAGTTTAATCCAACATTTACAAAAAAATGATGGCAGAGGTATTATTTGTGAAACCGAAGCGGATACGATGGGCCAAGCTTTTAAAAACGATTGGGGCTCCTATTCTGATTTGCTTCGCAAAGCATTCCATCACGAGAAAATTTCCATTTCCAGAAAAACCAACAATGAATATTTTGAAATCAACAATCCTCAATTAGCAGTAGCATTATCAGGAACACCTCAACAAGTATTTAACATTATCTCGTCTGCCGAAGATGGCTTATTTAGTCGTTTTTTATTCTATATTTTCAAAACGGATAACATTTGGATAGATCCTTCTCCATATGGAAACCATATAAACTTAACGGATCATTTCGCAAAACTCTCAATAACCGTTTATGATATGATTTTGTTTTTAAATGACAATCAAACAGAAATCAGTCTTTCCCAGGAACAATGGATAAAGTTTAATTTAACATTCAACAAATACCTTCAAGACATTAGCACTTTTGTTTCTGAAGACGCTCAAGGTGTGGTTAAAAGATTGGGGTTGATTCTATACCGTTTTTGTATGGTTTTCACAACGCTAAGAAAATTTGAAGTAGTAGAACTGGCCAAAAACATTGAATGTTTAGACGAAGATTTTGAAAGCGCTTTAACTTTGGTGGAAGTTTATTTGCAACACAGTATTATAATGTTCACCAATCTACCAAAACAAGAAGAACAAGGCCCATTCAAATCTGGTGAAAACAAAAAACAATTCTATGATGCGCTACCAAAACGATTTTCTCGCAAAGAAGCAGTTGAATTGGCAAAGAATTTCAACATAGCAGAAAGAACGGTTGGAAATTTGCTAAAAAACTGTTTAGGTTCACATTTAACTCAACCGGAATATGGTGTGTATGAAAAAATATAAGTATTAAAATAAGTGTCCATTTTATTCATTCATTGTAAAACCTAAAAGTGATGGGATTATAAAAGTTCTAAAGATATTTGACAACAGTAGCCATAAATTTAAAAATAAACCTTGCTAAATTTGACATTAGCAAGGCTTTTTTTATCTTGTTTTTTGGAGGTCTACTCTAAATTCCTACCATAATATTAACATTCAACCTTTGTTTATTAGCCTCTTATGCTCCATTTTTAACACTCTCTGGTCTGCCATATAAACTTTATCAATAAGTCTTATTTTTTCCGTTAAACTCATATGCACGCTGTCTTGGTTTAAACACCACCATTTATAAAACTCTACCGGATAATCTGAATAAGGTACAATTGCTTGTACTTCTTTATCATATCCTTTGAATTCAATTCTTGTTTTTAAACCAAGGGAATCTCTAAAATATTCCGGATGATATAATCTTAGTTTAGAAACTAGTGATTCAAAAATTTCTTTGTTGACCTTTAGATTATGTGCTTTACGCTTTTTATCAAACAAAACAGGATCTTCGATAAGCCATTTTGATATTCGCATTGTCTTTACAACTTTTCCATTTTCAATAGTTAATAAATTGTCTAAAAAATAGGTCCAATCACTATTTGGGTGAAAAATATGAATGTTTGAATCTTTATCAGAACTGGTTTTGACTTCGATTTTAGTTAAGTCTTTTTTTTTTAGGTATTCTATAATGTCAATATTGTTTGCTGGCCCACCCTTAAAATTCTCAAGTAAAATATCTACGTCCGAACCTAAAAAGAATTCCTCAATAAAATCCCAGCGTTCTTCATTTGAAAAACTTCTAAGGAAAAAATGATCAAAAATTTGATTACTTAAATAATGTCTTTCTAAAGTCTTTGTTAGTAAGCTATTAGTATAATAGGCATTTTTTGAATCTCTTTCAATTCTATGTGGATCATTTATACGCACAAAAACCATTGGGTTCTCTCCCCCTTTTATCTCAAATGTTCCCAACTCAAGCATTTCTAAAAAATAACCAAGTCTAACATAGTTTATAGCATTATTTTCTTTATTGGTAACATACCTTTCAACCGTTGAATTATCTGTTTTACCAAACAAATTATTCAAACGATTTAACAAAGCTGTAAAACTCGCAAGATATTGATTATTAAACACACGGTATTCAAAGCCATCTATACTTCGTCTTTGCTGCAAAAAGGCATTTCCTTCAATTACACCTGGCTGAGTCTGCCTACCGGAAAAAGACGATAAAATAAATTTACTGATTTTTTCTGATTTTTCTTCATCTTGAAGAACAGTATTAAGTTTTTCCTGAAATTTAATTTGGTTAAAATAGCCTTCTGTATTTGCGAAAATAGATTGAACTGTATTCAATAAATTTTGCAATTGTTGAAATACAACAGTAAAACTATCAAGTCGTTCAAAGGACATTTTGAGCTGTGGTATCAATTTAATATGGTCATCCTTGAATAGATTTTCAGTATAATAATCTCTTTTTAGGATAGGAAAACTTTTATCTACAAAGTGTTCATACCATAATTTATCAAGATCCATCTCGACGATGCTAAACCCATTATCAATATTCTTTAAAAGTCTATATGTGTTAGGATATTTAAGGGATAGCTCATTTAAATCATTATCGGAAATTCGAGCATATACTTTTACAAAAAGCTTTTTAGGCCTTGCAATAATGACATTAAATCGATTTTTAGCCAGATAGTCTTTTTCAATCATCATTAGTGCTGTCAAAACCTTTTGATCTAGATCTAGTGCATCTTCGAATATATGCCCAAAATCGTCAACAGATAGAAGCAGGTTTCTATTCTTGTTGTTTTTAAGATAGGTCTTATGGATTTTCTGCAGTACTTCTTTGATTTGGAATTGTCTCAAAGCTGACATACCGTGAAGTGCTTTAGTGTACCGTTGATCTTGCGAAGAATAATTAAGTGTTGCAAAACCTTGTATCCTTTCATCTCTAGCGGCTCTACCAACTTCTTGAACATAATCTGGCAATAATCCTGACGGTGCGTGGTGATAAACTACCTGTATGTCTGAAATATCAACGCCCATACCAAAAGCCTTTGTTGATATCATAATTTTTCTTTCTCCGCTTTTAAATTGCCTATAGGCTAGCTCCTTATTCTGTGGCGACAAGCCACCGTGATATCCAGTAGCAATATCAGTTTCAGGTAATAATTTTTGAACTATTTTTTCTATGTGTCGTTTATAGGGAGTATAAACCAAGGTTTTTAGCCCCAATTCATTAACTCTTTTTATGAAATCAACAGTTTGCTCAATCTTTTTTGTTTCATAATTAACCGTGAACTTTTCGTGATTATTTACAACAAACTCAATGTCATCTCTTTTTACTTGACCAATGAATATATGTGGATTATGCATAACAAGACTGTCTATACTGTCAAAAACCATATCATTGGCCCCACCATATATTGCTGTTGCTGTTACAGCAACCATTGGAAAACTCAGTTTGTGGTATTTCCTGATTTTTCTAATATGATTGCCCAGAAACCAATAATCAACTCTAAAATCTCTCCCCCAAGTGGTAATCAAATGCGCTTCGTCAATTACCAATAAGCCTAATCTTCTAGAACCTATGAAATGAGTAATATCATAAGAAAGGAGCGATTCTGGAGCCATATATAAAATATCGATCTCACCATTTTTACAGTTTTCAATGATTCTTTCTTTATCAATCAAACTTAACTCACTATTTATGAATGCTACCTTTTCGTAATTCCTGTCTTTTATGAGTGCTTCAACCTGATCTTTCATTAAAGCGATTAAAGGAGAAACAACAATAGTTACATCACCCTTACTGGATACATAAAATGCTGGCAACTGAAATAAAAGCGATTTTCCTGATCCTGTTGGTGCCGTTAAAAACAAATCTCTGCAAGGCTCATTATGTATTGCGTTCTCATATTCGTTAATGATGGTATCTACAATTAGACCTTGTGAGACTTCTGATATTTCATTGCCAATATTTGGATTTTTATACACTGATAAGTTTCTGAATGAAGCTTTTTCACCCCAATATTTAATAAGAAGTTCATTAGTATGATCTTTTACATTATACTCCGATTTAATTGAAGGTTCTTCAAGTACATATAGATTTCCCCCAAAAGAACTCATTAATGAATTAAGTTTCTTTAAGTTGTCTAGAATGACAGGATTTAACGGCTGTTTGTTATAAAATTTAACTACAGCTTCATTTTTAAAATTGTTTTGAGAAATACACTCGTTAATAAAAACATCAAGGGAATAAGGATCCGAACTTACATCTATACTTTCTAATTTCTCATTACCAGAAAAAGACAAATCTGTTTTCTCTTCAAACATCTCGACTGTAGTAAAGGAATTTATTGGTGTCTTTATCGAATAATAGTATCGATCATTTACGGCAATCTGTTCAGCTTGGTAAATAGGCAATTTTTCAGGACGTAATTCAATATTTTCTTTCCCATCAGTCTCGAGATAATCGCTTTTGTCAATAGGAAAAAGTTGACGCAAATTATCTTTAATTATTACGACTCTATCAATGAAAAATGATGGGTCGATGTAATAAATTAAATAACTAAACTGGGCAAATGAGAGAAGATGATAGTCTTTATTTTGGTTTAAGGTTGAAAAAACATTAGAAAACCATACTTTACTAAATACCTGCTCGTCTTTCTCGAGATAAAACGTATCTCGGTCTGCAACAAATTCGTCTTTGTCATCAAGCGAAATAAGCGTGGATTGACCAAGAATTACAAAAATTTGGTTTGTCTTGTCGGATTTGAGTTTGTCAATCTTGTTAAAAATCAATTCTGAATAAAGTTCCTGTATAGTCATCATTTGCTTAGTTTTTATTCTTCAAAATGAGTTTGAATATATTCAAATGCTTCTAGTTTATTTTTATAAATTGTAGTCAGAAACTTTAAAAAACCAAGATACATATCACAAAGTGCTTTATGTGTAAGGTAACCTGTTTGATGATAATTGCTTGTTGATGCAATCAAATTCCATTTTTGTTTATTAATTGTATTATACGTTGTTTCTATCTCAAATTCTATAAAGGCTAAATAATCTAAATAATTATTTATATTTAAGTCACCTGATTCAATTCTTTTACTCAATTTATCAATTGATTCATTTTCATTATCTGCATAGTCCTTCTCATAAATAGCCCATAAATTATAATATCCCACATCATTTAAAATTTTATTCAAAGCTTTATCAATTTTGGACGCAATGGAATCTTCTAATGATAATAACAAATTCGTAACCAATCCTATGTCTGGCGGTAGAGGAATACCAATTTCTTGAAATGTTTGGGACATCCCCTTTAAAGCTTGTTGAGTAACAATCATTTGTTTTGTGAGAATAGAATTCTCGGGTGAATATGGATATGATTTTGCTTCTAGTTCTGTAACTTCATCAATTTGAAAAGTTACTTCATTTGTAACATCAATTAAAAATGTAGATGCTATTAGGTCAGGGGGAGTAATGTTTTCTGGCTTTTTTGTATTACTAAGTTGTATTTTGCCACCAATGTTATATGCTAAAGAAACAAGCTGTGAACAATGTACCGTTTTTTCCCAACCACTTAATATAGCAACTTGGTCAATGTTTGACTTGCCTAAAATTTCAGCCTCTTTCATTCTTCCAGCTTTTAAAGCTGTAAGCTGTGCATATTTTCTAAATGAAAAATCACGTGCCGCAAGATCAATCTTATTTAGAATTTCATCGATATTTTTATATTGACTATAATTCAATCTCAAAATTTTTATATCATCAATATTATCAAATACAAAATATAATGGTGAAAAATAGTTTACCCCGTCTAATGTCGCCTCAATAAAGCTTGCGTCGCCAAGGTATAGACAGGCGTGAGTATATTTTGACCCTATCATTTTTTGAATTGATAGACTCATATCGTCTGTCATACTCGTTAATAATATATCTCCCTTTCTAAGATTGAATATATTTAATGCTACTTTGCTCATTTATTGTTGTTGTGTTTGCCTTCTTTATACGTATCATACTAACCAAAAACCCATTAGTAAGAAAATTAATATCCAAATTTAACTATTTAAAAAATATTGAAATTACGGTTTTCCTCATTTCAAGTGATTTAGTTTCATTCTAAATAGCTATAGCAAATTCATTAAAATAGCACTTGAAGAATTATTTTTGCCAACTTAAATAAAGCACTAAAAAACACATTAAAATATTTTTTGAATAATTCTACAAAATTTTTCAGCAGAAATGAAATATTATTAATATCTTTGAAAATAATTTGAAAAGCACTACAAAATCATTCAGATGCAAGAACTATTAAAAGATATAGCTAATATAAAGTTTGGACTTTATGTAAAACCACTTGATAAAGGTTTTGCTAAATACCTGCAAGCTAAAAACTTTGATGATTTTGGTAATCTTCAAAGTGACGTTGATGCCTTTGTAAATATAGATAATAAAAACGAAAGTCATCTATTAGAAGATGGAGACGTACTTTTTGTTGGCAAAGGATTCAGAAACTTTGCTTGGACTTACAACAAGCTTATGGGACCAGCTATCGCCTCCTCTATATTCTATGTCATCAGAGTAAATAAAAACAAAGTAAATCCAGAGTATATTGCCACTCTTTTTAACTCCCAAAAATACCAAGGACTCTTTCAAAGTATGGGTGCAGGTAGTTCTATTCCATCGATAAGGAAAGGAGAAATAGAAAATATTAGTTTGGCTATTCCAAATTTAGAAGTTCAAAATAAAATAGCTACTATCAGCACTTTACATTCCGAAGAAATAAAATTGTCAAACCAAATTATAGAACAAAAGATTGCCTTGTTTCAAGGTATAATTAATAAAATCGTAAAATAAACAACAATGAGCAATAAGATCACACAGAAAGAAATCAACCAAATCGTTTGGAAAGCTTGCGACACTTTTAGAGGAGTATTAAGTAGCGGTCAATACAAAGACTATGTACTGACAATGCTGTTCGTAAAGTATGTATCCGACGTTTGGAAAGACAAAAAAGCATTCTATGCCACAAAATACAATGGTGATGCAGAGCGTATTGAAAGAGCTCTGGCAAACGAGCGTTTCAAACTTCCGGAAAATGCCACCTTTGAATTTCTTTTTGAAAACAGAAACGAAGCGAATCTGGGTGAACTCATCAATACTTCGTTAGAGCGTATTGAAGATGCCAACAGAGGTAAACTAGATCGAGTATTCAGAAGTATTGATTTTAACTCTGAAAACAATTTGGGCCAAACCAAAGATAGAAACAGAAGATTAAAAAACTTATTAGTTGATTTTGCTGCAATGGATTTACAGCCTTCACACTTGGAAGGAAATGACATCATAGGCGATGCTTACGAATACCTGATTTCGATGTTTGCAGGGGAAGAAGGTAAGAAATCTGGTGAATTTTATACCCCAAGCGAAGTCTCTACATTGTTAGCAAAATTATTAGATCCACAACCAGGTGATCGTATATGCGATCCAGCCTGCGGAAGTGCGTCTTTGTTGATAAAAATGGCCAAGGAAGTGGGAAGCAATAACTTTGCTTTATACGGTCAGGAGGTAAACGGAAGCACTTGGGCATTGGCTCGAATGAATATGTTTTTGCACGAGATTGATGATGCCACTATCGAATGGGGAGACACTTTAAACAATCCTCGTTTGTTGGAAGGAGATAACTTAATGAAGTTCAACATCGTTACCGCAAATCCGCCATTTTCGTTAGACAAATGGGGAGCTGAAACCGCTATTGCTGATACTCACAACCGCTATCATAGAGGAGTTCCTCCAAAAAGTAAAGGCGATTACGCTTTTATCAGTCATATGATTGAAACCACTTATGAAGACACAGGACGTGTGGGAGTTATTATGCCTCACGGTGTATTATTTCGTGGCAGTAGCGAAGGCAAAATACGCCAACAATTAATCGAGGAAAACCTTTTGGAAGCAGTGATTGGCTTACCAGCCAACTTGTTTTTTGGCACTGGTATTCCGGCTTCAATATTACTATTTAACAAAGCAAAAGGAAATAATACCGATGTATTGTTTATAGATGCTAGCAAAGGATTTGAAGCGGGTAAAAATCAAAACAAACTGCGTGATAATGAAAACATAAGCGACATTAAAAAAATCGTAGATACCTATGTTGCTTTCAAAAATACTACTCCATTGAATACAGAAAATGGCGTTGTTGTTGAAAATAAATATGCTTTTAGAGCAACAATCAAAGATTTAAAAGATAATGATTACAACCTCAACATTCCGCGCTATGTAGATACTTTTGAGGAAGAAGAACTTATTGATGTAAAACAAACCCAACAAACAATTGCATCATTAAAAAATGAACTAGTTGCTGTTGAAGATAAAATGAACAAGTATTTAGTAGAGTTAGGATTTTAATATGAACAACACCGATACAACACCGATAATAAGCCACAATAAGATGCAAACTCAAGACGGCTACAAAAAAACTGCCATTGGGATTATTCCTGTGGATTGGGAAATAAAAAAACTTAATGATTGCCTAGATTTACTTACCGATTTTGAAGCGAATGGAAGTTTTGCAGACGTAAAAGAAAACGTAAATATTTTTGATACATTTGAATATGCTTGGTACGTTAGAGCAACCGATTTAGAAAACTCAAGCAACTTAAAAGATGTAAAATATGTAGATAAAAAAACATATTTTTTTCTTAAAAAAACAATGCTATATGGCGGAGAAGTATTGATTACCAAGAGAGGTGAGATTGGTAAAATTTATATGTATGAAAAGAGAACGGAATTTGCAACTTTAGCCCCAAATCTGTATTTATTAAAATTGAATGCAAGTGTACTTCCTTATTTTGTTTTTTCATTTTTCAAAGCTGAAATAGGCAATAGAGAGGTAAGGAGAATCAATTCAAGTTCTACTCTTGGAGCTTTATATAAAGATGATGTAAAGGCTTTAAAACTCCCAATCCCACCATTACCCGAACAACAAAAAATAGCCGAAATCCTTTCTACTTGGGATGAAGCAATTGCAAATTGCAAAAACACCATTAATTCCTTAAAGACAAGAAACAAAGGACTTGCTCAACAACTTCTAACCGGTAAAAAAAGATTAAGTGGGTTTAGTGAAAAATGGGGATTAAAGCCTTTAAATGATTTGTTAATTTATACGCCCAGAGAAGTTGACAAACCTAATGAAACTTTTTTAGCATTAGGATTACGTAGTCACGGTAAAGGTGTATTTCACAAACCAGATTTTGACCCCAATGCTATTGCTATGACTAAATTATTTGAAGTAAAAGAAAATGATTTAGTAGTTAATATAACATTTGCTTGGGAACAAGCTATTGCAATAGCTTCAAAAGAAGATGAAGGTGGTTTAGTTTCACATCGTTTTCCAACCTATGTTTTTAATCCAAAAACAGCAACGCATTTGTATTTTAAATTCTTTGTTCTTCAAAGTTTTTTCAAAAGTATGTTAGAATTAATTTCTCCAGGTGGTGCAGGTAGGAATAGAGTAATGAGCAAAAAAGACTTTCTAAAATTAGAAGTTAAGGTTCCAACAATAGAAGAACAAATCACCATAGCCCAAGTATTAGAAACTGCCAACCAAGAGCTGAAAAGTTATGAAACCAAATTAGAAGCGTTGCAGTTGCAAAAGAAAGGTTTAATGCAACAATTGCTAATTGGAAAAATAAGAGTGAATGTAAAATAAATCAATTATGAGCACAACCTATAATATCTATATCGACGAAAGCTGTCACTTAGAAAACGACAAGTCCGAAGTAATGTGCATTGGTTATACTAAAATTAACCGAGATGATTACGATGCTTTAAAAAAAGTAATAAAAGCAATCAAACTAAAACACAACACACCTACTGAAGTAAAGTGGAATCAGCTTTCTATGTCGCGTTGGGAATTATATAAAGAGTTGATAGATTTCTTTTTTAGAAGCAATATTGAGTTTAGAAGTGTGCTTGTCAAACACAAACAGAATTTAGGGCATACTCGTTACAATCGGGAAGACCAGAACAGTTATTATTACAAAACACTGAAAATCCTGTTAAACAACAAAGTGTCATACGGTGATGATGAATATCGTGTATATCTCGATATAAAAGATACTAGAGGATCAACTAGATTATTATTGTTGGAAAAAGAGTTGAATGCTTTTCACAATGATAAATCCCCTTTCAAACATTTTCAACACATTCACTCCGATGAAAATGAGTTTCTTCAATTGACTGATTTGTTTATTGGTGCTATTTGCTATAAAGCAAGAAAACAAAATGAAAAAGAGAATGCCTCGCCAATCAGAAAAAAAGTAATTGATTATATAGAGGAATGTTCCGGTTATTTGTTAGATGACGGCACTGAACCTTGGGAAACTAAATTCTTTATTCACGACTTCCAAATAAAACCAATTTCTAATGATTAGTTTGGAGGATTTAGAGGATTTGTTTGACAATCTAGAGGATGTCGGCCCCACAGCAGCACAACTAGCAGAAATGCACGAAATATATAGAAATGATTTTTTTCACGATTATGTAGAAGTTGACGGAAAAGAAATTACAGTAAAACATCAAAAATCTTGGATAAAAGGCTTTGAAGGATTACCTGAAACATTTGTTCACTTATTGACAAGAGAACCCTTAAAGGGAAAGCCAAGAACATTTGACAAATTGAGAGCGAATAGAATACATTGGATAAAACAAATTTTAATTCAAAAAGACAATCCTAAAATTAAGTATTTTGAAAAAATAGACCAAGGATATCTGAAAAAACATTATTGGTTTGAAGAAAAAGACTTTGTTGTGATTTTAAAACCGGTAACAGATAAATTAATGATAGTTACTGCATTTTATGTTGAAGTACTTAAAAGGAAAGATTTTGAATGGGAATATAAAAAGTACAGGGAAAGTTTGTAGCAAAAAAAAAACCGCACTTCGTTGAATGCGGTCCACAGTTACGGTTCAGTGGGCAACCACGTCCTTTACACTTTGTGCATTGACACTGCAAAGATAATCATTAATTTGAATAAAACAATAGCTGTACGAAAAAACTACATTGATAAAGAAAAACATTAGATATGAATACACCCTCTTTCATAGAAGATTATATATCACAACTACCTGCATTAAAACTTTTAATGAATATGGGGTGGCAATACCTAACTCCTGATGAAGCATTAGAAGCAAGAAACAACAGGACTTCCAACGTTTTATTAGAAGATATACTTAAAGAACAATTACGTAGAATAAACAAGATAGAATACAAACAAAAAGAGTTTGAATTTACAGAGGCAAATATAAACAATGCACTATTGGCATTAAGAGACTTACCAATACAAGAGGGTTATATTGCTGCTAATAAAACCTTTTATGAACTAATTACATTAGGTAAAAGTTTAGAACAGGTCGTTTTAGGAGATAAAAAAAGCTTTTCTTTTCAATACATTGATTGGAAAAACCCGGAAAACAATACTTACCACGTTTCTGAGGAGTTTAGTGTGTTGCGTTCAGAAAGAAGCGATCATTACCGTCCAGACATTGTATTATTTATCAATGGCATTCCTATGATCGTAATAGAATGTAAAAGTCCAATAATAAAAGATCCTGTTGACAAGGCTATTGAACAACACTTACGCAACCAACAAGACGACGGCATACGTTCATTATATTTATATTCTAACATAGTAATGGCAATTGCGGTAAACGATGCAAAGTATGCAACGACTGCAACACCCAAAGAGTTCTGGAGTTTCTGGAAAGAATTATTCAAAACCAAAGAAGAGCAGTCACTTTGGGAAGATGAAATTCAAAATATAAAATCCACTCCTGTTAATAAAGAAGATTGGAATAAACTTATAGATTGGCACGAAAAAAGAAATGAGTTCATTGCCAATATAGTTGACAATGCCACTACTGTAACAGAACAAGACAAGTTACTTTACAGTTTTTGCAATCCGGCAAGAACATTGGAGTTATTATTTAATTACACCTTATATGATGATGGTGCAAAAAAGATAGCAAGATACCAACAGTATTATGGCATTAAAAACACCCTATCTCGACTGAACACTAAAACAAGCAACAAATACACTGGTGGAGTAATTTGGCACACACAAGGAAGCGGAAAATCACTAACTATGGTAATGCTGGCGCAAATGATAGCTTCGCATCCTAATATTAAAAACCCTAAAATTATATTGGTTACGGATCGTATCGATTTAGACAGTCAAATAACCGAAACATTTCAAAAATGCCAATTTCCCGTTGTAAATGCCGAAGTTGGAGCTTCAAAAGAAATCATCAAAAAATTAAAAGGCGAAAAACTTACGGATAAAGATTTTGACAAACTTAAAAAAGACAAAAGCTTATTAAATCTAATTGCAGAACCGGGCGATGCTGTAATAACAACTTTAATCCACAAATTCAAAGCGGCAGTTGATGCCTCAGTCACTCCCTTCCTATCGTCCGAAATATTTGTTTTGGTAGATGAAGGACACCGCAGTCAATATGGTTCTTTCAATGTCAGAATGCAACAAGTGTTTCCAAATGCTTGTTTTATTGCTTTCACGGGAACACCTTTAATGAAGAAAGAAAAAAGTACTGCCAATAAATTTGGGGGTTTAATTGATGTGTATTCTATCAATGATGCTGTGGCGGATGGTGCAGTTGTTCCCTTACTTTATGAGGGAAGACATAATCTAATCGAAGTAAATGACAACCCTATTGACAACTATTTCAATAAGATTTCAGAACCTTTAACTACTTATGGAAAAGCCGCTTTAAAAAGAAAATTCAGCACTAAAAATATGCTCAATAAAGCAGACCAAATCATTTATGCAAGAGCTTGGGACATAACGGAACATTTTGTAGACAATTGGCAGGACACTGTTTTTAAAGGACAATTAGTAGCACCAAACAAAGCCACAGCAATAAAATACAAAGAGTACTTGGACGAAATCGGAAAAGTAACATCCGAAGTAATTATTTCGGCGCCAGACACGCGTGAAGGAGAAGATGATGCCTTTGAAAAAGCTGATGATAAAGTAAAGAAGTTCTGGAAATCCAAAATGGACAAGTACGGTACTACTGAAAAATATGAAAAATCAATAATCAGTGCCTTCAAAAAACAAGATACACCAGAAATTATTATAGTAGTAGACAAATTGCTGACAGGATTTGATGCTCCAAGAAATGTTGTTTTGTACTTAACACGTAGTTTAAGAGAACATACATTGTTACAAGCAATTGCAAGGGTAAACAGATTACATCCCGGAAAAGATTACGGATATATTATTGATTATTACGGCAATCTCGAAAATCTCGACAAAGCCTTAGATACTTATTCCGGCGAAAACATATATGACGAAGAAGATTTGGCAGGAACATTTACCAACATCAATGAGGAAATAAAAAAATTACCACAAGCACATTCCGAGGTTTGGGATATTTTCAAAACCATAAGCAATAAATATGATGAACCAGCTTATGAAGTGCTTTTGGCAGATGAAGAAATAAGACATAACTTTTACGAAAAGGTTTCAAACTTTGCACGCCTTTTAAAAATGGCATTGTCAAGCTTCGAATTTGAAACTAAAACTCCGGATAAAATCATTGCTAAATACAAAAAGGATTTAAAATTCTTTTTAGAGCTAAGAATATCGGTCAAAAGAAGATATTCAGATGAAGCAGATTATGCAGCATACGAAGTTCAAATTCAAAAATTAATCGACAAACACATTACTACTGAAGGAGAAATGTTAAAGGTAACTGGATTAGTAAACATTTTCAATAAAGAGGACAGAGAAGCAGAAGTTGAAAAAATGATAGGCAAGGCTGCAAAAGCAGACCATATTGCCAGTAGAACGATTAGAGCAATTAATGTAAAAATCAATGAAGATCCAGTTTACTATAAAAAACTTTCGGCCTTAATAAGAGAAACTATTGAATTGTACAGACTGGAACGTATTAATGAAGCAGAATACCTCACTAAAGTAAGAATATATGAGGACGAGTTTTTAAGTGGTAAAAGGAACAACGTTCCTAATGAACTTAATGGTAATGACACCGGAATTGCTATCTACAATCTAACCAAAGATATTTTAAAAGACGAACTCAATTCAAATCCAGAGGTAGCCATTGAAATAGCTATGGATATTGATAAAGTAATACGATCGATAGTTTTTGATAATGACATTCTTATTATTGATTGGCAAAACAAATCCGATATTGAAGGTAAAATAAAGATTACCATTGATGATTACATTTTTGATATAAAAGCAAAACACGATTTAGACATTTCATTCAAAAAAATAGATGATTTAGTAGAACAAAGCCTTGATGTGGCCAAATACAAATTTGTATAATGATTACCAAAACTCAAAATATTAAATACGGCAAAAAGGATATCAGCTATGAACTAATTTTTCAGGACAGAAAAACATTGGGCATAAAAGTATTCCCGGAGGGTATGGTAAGAGTGTTTGCTCCATCGGATACAACTAATGAAAAGATTGAGGAAAAAGTAAAAGAAAAAGCACGTTGGATCATCAAACAACAAAATGAATTTCTATCCTATCACCCACTAACTCCAGCGCGCCAATACATAAACGGTGAAACACATTTATATCTAGGAAGACAATACCTTTTATATTCTGAGGTTGCCAAAATAAACCAGGTAAAAGTATATCGGGGCAAGTTGATGGTATTTCACAAAGCAAATACAAAGACTGAAACAGTAATTAGAAATTGGTATAAAGAAAAAGCGGTGGAACATTTCAATTTAGTGTTAGAAGAGAAACTAAGTCTCTTTGCCAAATACAATATCGAGAAACCTCTAATCGAAATTAGAACAATGAACAAACGTTGGGGAAGTTGCACTGCAAAAGGAAAAGTAATACTAAATCCAGAACTTATCAAAGCTCCCAAAGGAAGCATCGAATACGTTATGATCCACGAACTATGTCATTTGGTGCATCACAATCACACAAAAGCATTTTATGAATTGCAAGAAAAAATAATGCCCGATTGGAAAAAGTGGAAAACGAAGTTAGAATATAGTTTGGTTTAATTTATATAAAACTTTATTCTAAATGGTAATAACCGATATGGTGTGTAAGTAAAAAAAAAAACTTCAAAAATGGAAAAAAGAGTAAAATTTGAAAATGGATATTTAATAATTGGCTATTGTGACAACTCACAAGATATTTCTGTTTATGAAACTGGAAAATATACTGAACCTATAAAGTTTATTTTTGTTCCAAATAATGAAATGACAGAAAGAGAGTGCCTTGAATATACAAATAAAATTATGCCACAAATAATTGAAGAGGCTAAGAAAGTAATTACAGAAAACAATGAATTCTATATAAACTTTAAAATTGATTTTGATTCTGAATTTTTAGGTTACAGCTTATATAGACATCACCTCAATAGGGATTTATTAATTGTATCTGAAAGTTGGATGCGATTGAAATGCGAATTAAAAAAAAATAGCTGATGGAAAATGATGTAGAAAATTTGATTTTAGATTCTTTAAAAGAAGTTATTGAACTAAAATGTATTAAAGATGCAAATAACGAAACAACCAATAGACTAGTTTATCCTCAAAAAAGAGATGATTTAAAACGGGTTAGCGAACAAGAGTCAAGATTTTTGTTTATTAAAAAAATAGAAAACGAAAGTAAATTTTTCTATTCTGTCGAAGCACCCACAAAAGAAAAATATTATTTTACAGGAAAAGAAGAAAATAAAAAATCAGGTAACTTTGATGTATGTTTATATGGCGAAGATAAAAAAAGAAAACATTTGTTGGAGTTTAAAGCTATGAATCCTCCAGTGGCTTCTTATGAAAAGGATTTTAAAAAATTAATAAAAGATGAAGATGGGTTAACCAATTACTTTATTCAAGTAATCATTAATCGTGATAATGGTACACTTCTCAATATTGAAAAAAAATACAATAAAGCAATTCAATATGCAGTAAAAAATAATGATGATAATAAAAATAAATCCAAATTGGTGATTTATCTTTGTGATATAGGTCTAAAAAAAAGTATATTACGGTATGAAGTCATAAATGACAAATTATCATCCCCAAAGAATCTTTATATTTAACTGATAAAACAACAAAGAAAATGATTCATAGTTTAATAGTTGATGATAAATACACTATCACAAATAAAAACGGGATAGTATCTGAGCATAATTTATATGATGTCAGAATAAAGAAAATTCCTGTCGATTATTCAGGCCAAGACTATAATATTTTTCCTTATATAAGTACTCTTGATATAAGAGTATTTGAATATGCCTTAAGTATAGATGAAGCATCTGCTGCTGTTGATGAATTGAGGACTTTAATAGATAAAGAATTAGATATAAGAGGGCTACCATTATATAAAAATTTACCATCGGAAGTAATGAATTATATTTTTGCAAGTAATACGTTCATTAAATACTATAAAGAGTATGAAAAAGACCAACTAATTATTAGAGAAGTTTATCAACAATTTGGTGAAGAAGCAGACTATCAATATTACGGCCCTCCTCCTAGAGTGTATATCGATGAATATGGTCAGAAACATTATCTTAATTCTAGATAAAATAATCACCTTCATTGATTTGGCATTTTTCAATCCGAACCAATAAACAAACTTAAGCAGCAAAGCATACTATAATAAATCCATCGACACGGGCAAACAAGCGGTCTCTCTGCGGTCGTCGTTCCTTTTGAACGATTTGGCTGTTCCTTCCCCGCTGCAGTTAATATCATAGCCAATCCTGAGCATAGCAACTGGATTAATTTCATTTTTCAATCAACATATCCTAACTTTATATCCTATTTTAAAATAGGATATTATGGAAACTATTGAATTAACCAGAAAAGAACTTTACGATTTAGTTTGGCAAGAATCACTAACTGCATTATCAAAAAAGTATGCTTTAACCTATGACGGGCTTAGAAAAATTTGCAAAAATAACAATATTCCAACTCCACAAAATGGGTATTGGAGTAAATTAAAATTTAACAAACCAGTTGTTATTGAAAAACTTCCTGCTATTTCTGAAGAACACCCCATCAAATTAATAATACGACAAGAAGACAGTACAATCAGTTACGACCAAACACCTTATACTATCCAAACAAAACAAATCGAAAACGACTCCAAAGCTCCTTTAACCGTTCCTGATAAACTAACAAAACCTGATATTCTAATTCAGAATACAATAGAATTACATAAAAAACGGAAAAAAGAACCCTATTATCGAAATGAAAATTTGGACACCGTCGGAATATCAGTTGATGAAATAAATTACGATAGAGCCTTACTAATAATGGATACATTCATTAAGCTGTTAAGACATAGAGCGCATTCTTTCAGAAGAGACGTAAACAATTGGGGACCACATATTGTAGTAAAGGATGTAGAATTTCATTTTCATTTAAGAGAAGTCCAAAAACGAATACCACCAGTCAAACTATACGACAGTTCTACCTATGTGCCAACAGGAATACTTCTTATGAAAATTGGAGAAAGTTATAAAGCATTAGAATGGAAAGATGGCAATGTAAAATTGGAAAATCAATTAGCCAAAATAGTCGCTAAAATAGAATTACTCGCCGAAAAAGAATTAATCTGGCGAGAAGAATGTAGAATACACGCCATACAAAGAGCAGAAAAAGAAAAAATCAAAAAAGAATTTGAAGCACGTAGAAGTATAGAGTTGTCTAAAACCACAAAACTATTTTCAGATGCAGAAAAATTCGACAAAGCAACAATTTACAGAAACTTCATTGAAGCAACCGAACAAAAAGCAATCAAAGAAAACAATCTCACAGATGAATTAAAAGACTGGATAAAATGGGCTAAAGAAAAAGCAGATTGGTTTGATCCTTTCACGAACAGACAAGACGAATTGTTAAACAATAACGACAGAGAAGAATTCTTTAAACCAAAGCAATCCAACAATTATTACAGGTACTAATTTGTCCAAAACGAATAAAAAAAATTGGAACGCTAACGCTGACCTTTTTGCGCCCACCCGGCCAACGCTCCCCAACGCTCCTGTGGTTTTGTCTTTTGCCAACGCTCTAACAGCACATTGCTTTTTTTATTAGATTTTAATATTGTTTTTTTGGTTTAATAAGAAAAAGCAATAAGCTGTTCCCCCACGCTCGAAAGACAAAACCACCCCCAAGCTATGTTACATAATAAGCCGTTATAATTCAAGCCCGCGAACCCCGCGGTCTCGAAGTTATAAGCATATTATGTAAAATAGCCCCTCCCCAACGCACCCACCCGAAATAGGAATTGTTTTTTCATTGTTTTTTGAAGATGCCATATCAAATCCGAACAACGTTTTCGGTAAAAGGAAGCCCTCTATTTCACAAGAACAGTTAGGCATCCTCAAAAATCAAATTGCCCACAAGAGTATCGTTTTTTATTTGCCATAACGTCTGCGGTAAATTGCTTTTAAGCTGTCTTGATGCTCTCCCATTTCAAGTAACATATCGGATAAATAGAAGTATTTCTTTTATAGCACAACTTTTGAAGCACCAAGCCAACATTAAAAGCAATCAAAACACCCCAGACAGCAAATAAAAAACGATACACTTGTTTCGCTACTGCCAACGCACTAGGTAAGTTCAGTTGGGGGAATCTTCCATTCCCCCAAACCCCTATGGATGCAATTTTTTTTGAAAGAATGCCACAAAATACCGATTTCAAAACACCTCTCTCCCCTAGGCATTCTCTCA